>Ga0302314_10008671_pt1 | contig 18076 bp, 15 predicted proteins | sample III_Palsa_N2_3_FD_200533 | JGI IMG/M metagenome (GOLD analysis project Ga0302314, IMG submission 200533) | Peat permafrost microbial communities from Stordalen Mire near Abisko, Sweden - III_Palsa_N2_3 | ecosystem: Environmental > Terrestrial > Soil > Palsa > Peat permafrost | place: Sweden...
CTCTAGCATGGCGACATCCGAGATTGGGCCTGGAACAACGGTCACGCTGAAGCGCAGTCTGCGCTATCGCGACCTCATTCTCTATGGCATCATTCTGATCCAGCCGACGGCGCCGATGCCGGTCTTCGGGTGATCTACCAGGAGTCGCGCGGGCATGTGCTGCTGGCAATTCTATTGGCCCTTGTCGCGATGTTGTTCACCGCGTATAGCTATGGCCGGATGGCGCGGGCGTATCCGAAGGGCGGGTCAGCATTCACCTATGTCGGGGAGGAGCTGCATCCGAGCCTTGGGTACATCACGGGCTGGTGCATGGCCATGGACTATATCCTCAACCCGCTGATCTGCACGATCTGGTGCAGCAAGGCGGCGATGAACTTCGTTCCTGAGGTTCCGTACGTGGCATGGGTGGTGTTGTTCGCCGCGTTGTTTACGGCGCTGAACCTGCGCGGGGTGGAGACTTCGGCGCGCATCAACGCTGCGGTTGCAGCGGGATTGGGCGTGGTGATTGTGCTGTTCGTTGTGGTGGCGATCCGGTACGTCGTTCATCTGCATGCTGGATCGGCTGCGTTCTATCTCGATCCCGTCTACAACAAAGCCACTTTCTCGGCTCCTGCAGTCTTTCGTGGGACTTCGATTGCGGTGCTCACGTATATCGGGTTTGACGGCATCTCGACGCTGAGCGATGAGGCGCACGATCCGGCGCGCACGATTCCCCGGGCGATCCTTCTGACATGCCTGATTACGGGTGTCCTTGCGTCGCTTGAGGTCTATCTGGCGCAGCTTGTCTGGCCACGGGGAGCGGCATTTCCCGACCTCGATACGGCATATGTTGCCGTTGCACAGCGAGCGGGTGGGATGTGGCTGTTTGCATTGATGAACGGCGCGCTGTTGATTGCGACGATCGGCTCCGGGATGGCTTCGCAGCTGGGTGCGGCGCGGCTGTTGTTCGCAATGGGCGAGGATGGGGCGTTGCCGCGCAAGTTCTTCGGCGTGCTGAATCCCGTGCGGCGCATTCCGCAGAACAATGTGCTGCTGATTGGCGGGATTGTGCTGGTTGGCGCGCTCGCGATGAGTTACGAGCTTGGGACGGAGCTGCTGAACTATGGGGCGCTGCTTGCCTTCATGGGAGTGAATATTGCTTCGGCGGTGTTGGCTTGGCGAAGCGATGGCTCGCGAAAATGGGTGCCGATTGTGCTCTCCGTGTTGGGCTTCGTGGTGTGCTTCTTCCTGTGGTTGAATCTCGGGCCGACGGCACGTTGGGCAGGTACAGCGTGGGCGATTGTCGGGATTGCCCTTTGGCTGTTGCGCAGAGGCCAGATGCGGCGGGACAGGCTGACTGTCACGCCGGTATAAGCGCTCGAGCTTCGGGCTACACGCAAAGACTCACGATTCAGGAGGCAGGTTGGCGCAGTTCGATGTGACATTGGCTGGCGAGATCACGATGGACCTGCTGCTGTATGGGCTGCCCGAAGATCTGCCCGTTGAGCGCGAGTTGATCGCCGATCGGATGGCGTTGACGCTGGGCGGGTCGTCGGCGATCACGGCGCATAATCTTGCGGTGCTGGGCAGTCGTATTGGATTTGTTCCACAGCTTGGTCGCGATTCGTTTACCGACGTCTGTGTCGCGGCACTCATCCGAGTGGATGTGGATCTCTCGCGGGCGGTGGCGGCTAAGGGGTCTGTCGGGACTGGGCTAAGCGTCCTGCTGCAGCATGAGCATAGCCGTCGCGCGTTGACCTACGCGGGAACGATCAGCGCTCTGCATTATGAGGATCTCGACCTCGACTATCTTGCCTCTGGAAGACACTTTCATCTGTCGTCGTTTTTTCTGCAGCGTGGCCTGCGTGATGATGTGCCGAAGCTGTTGGCGGCGATGAAGGCGGCTGGCCTGACGACGTCGCTCGATACGAACGACGACCCGGAGGATCTGTGGGCTGGACCAATTGCGGAGGCTCTGCCGTATCTCGACATCCTGATGCCCAACGAGCGCGAGGCATGCAGGCTTGCCGGTGTGCCCTTGTTTGAAGACGCAGTGGATCGGCTCGCAGCGCAGGTTCCGCTGTTGGTCGTCAAACGCGGTGCGCAGGGTGCATTGGCGGTTAAAGATGGCGTGCGTTATGAAGCACACGGATATCCGGTGAAAGTCGTGGACGTGATCGGTGCTGGCGATAGCTTCAATGCAGGGTTTCTGCATGCGTTTGTTCAGGGGGCTGAGTTGGAGGAGTGTCTTGCGCTGGGGAACGCGTGCGGGGCCTTCTCGACGACCGGGTGTGGGGGAGTTGAGGCGTTCGCGGATCGGCAGCGGATGCAGCGCTTCTTTGAGGAGTGCGGCGTCGAGCATCGGATTGGCGTCTTGTAGCGGCGGGTTGCGGCTGAACGATCGTTTCCTATCGTTGGGATCATTCGACTGCCTTGCCTTGCACCTCCTTCGCGGGCTGTGCTAGCGTGGTCGCGCTTATCGGGGCCACGGGCGCGGTACGGATGACGCGTAGCAGTATGCCGGAGGATAACGATGACGAATCAACGCAAACTCTTAAGCCTGGTGCTGATTGTTGGATCTGCACTGTCGGCGTGTGCTCAAAGCTCCGACCATAACAAGTATGTGGACGCGGGCTCTGCCTGTGCGGAGCTGCCGACGCATGCGCAGTTGCAGACCGCGCTGGCTGGAGCCAGGGCGCAGACGAATGGCGGATTCAACCTGGATATGTGGGGCACGATTGTGAATCGCGATGGCGTTGTGTGCGCCGTTGCCTTTACCGGCGCGAATCGTGGGTCGCAGTGGCCGGGAAGCCGTGCAATCTCGGCGCAGAAGGCCAACACTGCGAATGCGTTCAGCCTGCCGCAGCTCGCGCTCTCTACCGCCAATCTGTACACCGCGACGCAGCCGGGCGGCAGCCTGTTTGGCTTGCAGGCAAGCAATCCGGTGGACACGTCGATCGCGTACCGTGGCGATCCGAACAACTATGGCCAGTGGAACGATCCGATGATTGGTGGCCGCATTGGCGGAGTCAATGTGTTCGGCGGCGGGTTGGCGTTGTATGACAAGAAGGGAACGCTGCTGGGAGCGGTCGGCGTCAGCGGCGATTCGTCCTGCGCGGACCACAACATCTCCTGGCGGACGCGGCACACGCTCAAGCTGGACTACGTTCCGGCTGGGGTGAGTGGCGATACGACGCGGCCCGACAACATCGTCTACGACATTACCCCGGCGCCAGGCGTGATGATTGGGGTCAGCGCGGGCGGATGGGGCCATCCCGTGTGCAGCGCAGCCGCGACGACGATTGCCGCATCGCTGCCGGTGATTCCGTAGCGCAGGCCCTGATGCAAAACGCTTGAACGAGGCTGCGGCGTAAATTCCGCACGCAGCGGTGCTGTTTCGCGTCGGCAGACGTCGAACAGCTAATCGCAGGTATCGGCAGAGCTGGCTTATCTGAGAGGATGAGGTGTCGGCTCGTGTGGTTGAACGCCGGCCCGTGGTTTGAATTCAAGGAGTTGTTTCGATGAGCGTAGGGAAGGGCCGGATCGGTCGCTGGCTGGGCCTCGTAGTATTGCTTTGCCTTCCGTTGGCGGTAGGGTGCGCGGGGTTTTTTCCGAAGACGACCTCGACCTCAACGTCGAGCACAACCAACACGGGCGACTACGCCTATGTGGCGAGCGCGTATGCCAGCGGAAGCACGGACGTCTATACGCTCAGTGGCTATTCGGTGGGGACGGGTACGTTGACGAAGCTGAGCGGCTTTCCGCTGACGCTCTCGTTTCCTCCTTCGGCGCTTGTGGTTAACCCCGCGAATACGCTGCTGTATGTGGGCGGCGAAGGCGTGATCTACGGCTACTCCATCTCGTCCGCGGGAGCGTTGACGGCCGTTACCACGGGCGGCAGTTCGGCACTGGCTACAGCGAACGTGGTATCGATGGATATCTCGCCCGACGGCGGCTGGCTGTTCGCGCTCGACAGCGATGGCGATACGATCGACGAGTTCGAGATCGCTTCGACCGGGCTGTTGACGGCGGCGACAGGTGCGTCCTATTCGGTGACCTCAGGGACTATAGTGCCGACCTCGATCAAGATCTCACCGAGCACAAGCAATGCCTACCTTGCGATCTCGCTGGGTACGGGCGGCGATCTGCTGTACAGCTATAGCGCGTCGACAGGCGCGCTCACCGAACTGGTGCAGGTGAACGTGCCGTCCACGTCGAGCTCCGACCAGGCGGTTGTCTTCAATGCGGCGGGCAACACGCTCTTCATCGCGCGAAGTGGAACGGGCACCGGAGTGGTGCCGTACACGATCGGGTCGGGTGGTGCGCTGACGCTCGTGACGGGCTCGCCTTTTGTGGCCGGAAACGGGCCTGGGTCGCTGCTGATCGACAGCACGGGAGCCTATCTTTATGCCGGGAACAAGGTCGACGGGACGATCTCTGCGTTTTCGATTGCGTCGACCGGCGTGCTGACGGCGTTGAGTGGATCGCCCTATGCGAGCGGCGCGGACGTCGCTTCGCTCGCGCGCGACAACAGTGGAGACTACATTCTGTCCGCCAATCTGGGTGGATCGCCGGACGTCGAGATGTACAGTTTCGACACAACGACCGTGGGCAAGCTCGATTCGGTGACGACGGCCTCAACAGGAGACACGGAGGAGCCAGCGGGTGCTTTGGCGGTCGCGCTGACGCACTAATGCGGGGAGAGCGCGCGTCCGGGAGATAATGAGGGTGCATGTTGTCGGGATTGAACTGGCTATGACGACAACCCTGGAGAGTTCTTGAAGCATTGCAGCGGCGCGGTGAGGTCATCGGTACAAGGGCTGGGCGTTTTCCTGCTTTCGGCTGTGGTGTTTGTGGGCGGCTGTTCGCGCTTTAAGGTGAGGCCTGCCGATCAGTATGTCTATGTCACGGCGAAGCAGCAGTTTCTGCGCGACCGTGTGGCGGCGGTATCGAACCGCACGGGCACGGTGGAGAATGGCGACAAGCTGAAGGTGCTGGAGCGTGGGCGGCGCTTCGTCAGGGTTTCGACGGAGAAGGGCGAAACCGGGTGGATCGATGAGAAGACGGTCGCAACCCAGGAGAGCTTCGACGCCTTCGCCACGCTTGAGAAGGATCATGCGCCGGACCCGGCGATCGCCACTGGTGTGGTGCGGGACGAGGTCTATCTGCACCTGACCCCCGGGCGTGGGACGGAGAAGTTTTATCGGCTGGCTGAAGGCGACAAGCTGAGCCTGTTGAAGCGGGCGACGCTGCCCAAGGGCGGCGGGCTGAAAGTTGGGGCGTTCAAGAATCCAAAGCAGGCGGCGATTCCGGGCGCGGAGACCGGAATCCCGACGGCCAAGGCTGGTGCTGCGGGGACGCCTGCGAAGGCTCCGGTTGCCCCGGTGGCTGCGAAGCCTGCTCACGCAGGGAAGGGAAGTCCTGCTGTGAGCCCAGTGGAGGCTGCTCCTGAACCGCCGCCGATGGAAGACTGGTGGCTCGTGCGGGACTCCAAGGGGCACGCGGGCTGGATGCTGAGCCGCATGATGGATGTTGACGCGCCGGACGTGCTGACCCGCTATGCCGAAGGGCAGCGCTTCGTCGGGGCCTATCTGCTGGCGACGGTGAACGATCCGGATGCTCCGGGCGACAACAAGAACATTCCTGAATATGTCACCGTGATGAGCCCGTATAAGGCTGGTTTGCCGTATGACTTCGACCAGGTGCGGGTGTTTACCTGGAACCCGCGGATGCATCGGTATGAGACGGCGTTCCGCGAGCGGAATATCGAGGGCTATCTGCCGGTGACGTTGAAGATGGTGGAGGATGCTGGGGCGAAGGCGGCGAATGCGATGACACCGCTGCCGGGGTTCAGCTTTACGGTGTTGTCGGCGGCGGCGGGGCCGGTGATTCCTGATCCTGAGACGGGCGCGATCGTGCCGGGGCAGACCATCATCAAGACCTATCGGTTGGAAGGAAATATTATCCGCCGGGTGCAGGCGCAGGGGGCGAGCGCGCAGGATGAGGCGCATCCGGTGATCGAGTCCGACAAGAAAGATAAGAAGAGTAAGAAGAAGAGATAACGGCGTGTCCTGCCGGACGGGCCCGCTACGCGCGGGGCATCACTTCGTGACATGTGATCGCTTCGCGTGATGCTCCCGCTGGTCGCAAATAAAGTTTATGCCGACCAACGGGAGGAGCACCGCGAAGCCCAATACCCGTCACGAAGTGACTGCCGCCCGCGCAGGGCGCCTTACGCGTAGAAGCTGGCGATCGCGTCGACGACAGCCTGCTGCTCATCTTCCCGAATCTCCGGATAAATAGGCAGCGCGAGAACCTCTGCCGCCGCTTGCTCGGTGACCGGGAAATCTCCCGTCCGATAGCCAAGCGAGGCAAGGCTGGTCTGCTCATGCAGCGGGATGGGGTAGTAGATCTCGCTGCCGATCTTTCGCTCCGTCAGGTACTGGCGCAGCGCATCGCGCCGCGAAGCCCGGATGACGTATTGGTGAAAGACGTGGTGCGCGCGCGGATCGGTTACAGGCAGAACGATTCCTTCGCCAATATTTTTTGCGGCCAGTCCCATGGCCGCGAAGAGCCGATCATAAGTCGCAGCACGCTCACGGCGCTGCTCGGTCCACTCTGGCAGATAACGGAGCTTCACTTCGAGCACCGCGGCTTGGATGCTGTCCAGCCGCGAGTTCCAGCCAATCTCCTCGTGGACGTAGCGCACGCGCATGCCGTGGGCGCGCAGAACGCGGGCGCGATCTTCGATGTCGGCGCGGGTCGTGGTGACGAGACCTGCATCGCCAAAGGCACTGAGGTTCTTCGTCGGATAAAAGCTGAAGGCTGCCGCATCGCCCAGCGCGCCTGCGGAAACGCCCTTCCAGCTTGCGCCAAAGGCCTGTGCGGCGTCTTCGATCAGCAGCAGGTTGTGGCTGTTCTTGAGCTCGGTGAAGGCGTCCCAGTCCACGCATTGGCCGTAGAGATGGACCGGAAGCACGCCGACAATGCGCTGCCCTTTGGAGCCAGCGGACTCAAGCGCAGCTTGAACCGCCTCGGGCGACAGGTTGAAGGTGACCGGGTCGATGTCGGCGAAGACCGGCGTGGCACCGCACCGCAGGATCGAGCTGGCGGTCGCGAAAAAGCTAAATGGTGTGGTGATAACGGCATCGCCGGGGCCGATTCCAGCGGCTGCCATGGCGAGCCAGAGAGCGTCGGTCCCGCTGGCGCAGCCGATGCCGAAGGGCGCTCCGCAGGCCGTTGCGGCGGCGTGTTCGAAGCTTTCGACCTGCGGCCCAAGAATGAACTTCTGCGAGGCGCAGACGGCCTCAATGGCGGCGAGCACTTCCTCGCGAATGACAGAAAACTGCCGGGAAAAATCCAGCATCGGAACGGGGGAGACATCCTGAATTGGCACACTTCGATGGTACAACGCAGACCGCGAAACTTCGCTTCGAACGGCATGAAGCAGTAAGGCCAGAGGATGTCGACCAAGGAGTTGGATCGCGCCGCCGGTTGAAAGTTACTTCAGTTCACCGTATGGTAGTGACGTTCGAAGAATAATGACGACTGTGCTCTTGCGCAGGTTTTTGCACGATTCACGTCCAACCTATACGAACCGCAATTTGAGCTACAGGAGATCGGCACATGGAATCAAAGCCGGCACAGAACATTCAGGACACGTTTCTCAACACGGTCCGTAAAGACAAGAGCCCTATAACCATCTACCTGGTCAGCGGAGTGAAGCTGACGGGGAAGATTCGATCCTTCGACAAGTACTCGGTGCTGCTCGAGAACAACAGTCAGGAGCAGTTGATCTTCAAGCACGCGATCTCGACCGTGGTGAGCGGACGGGCGGGGATGCATCTCGATACCCGGCCGGAGCGGTCGCAGGAGCGCGGGCTCGATGTGCGCGTGGGAGAGAGCCGTCCTGCGGCTCAGGTGGGAAGCCATGCTCCCGCCGGGGTCGAGTCCGGTGTTTCGGATCACTAGCCTTTGAGTCGCGACAAATCGAGTCGCGAAAAATCTGACGGCGCGCACGGATCTTGCCCCGCAGGCGAAGCGGGGCGAAGTCTGGTCGAAGCCGCTGAAACAGCGGCGCTCGACAAGCTGCGCAACAGCCACGCCGAGCGGGCCGTACTGGTCTCGGTGGAGTTTACCGGCGAGCGGCGCAAGCTGACGACTGCCGCCCGACAGGCGCGCAAAGCCGCGCTGGTGGGGGCGGAGAACGAGCTTGGCCGCGATGCTTTGGATGACCGCGATGCTCTTGATGACCCAGACCCGTTGGCGGAGATCTTTGCCGGGCCGGCAAAAACTGGTGCGCAAGGCCGCCTGACGGAGACCTCAGGCCTCGACTTTGAGGCGGCGCTTGAGGAGTTTCAGGAGCTCGCGCGCAGTGCAGGCGCGGAGGTCGCAGCGACCCTCGTGCAGCGCCGCCCACGACCTGATCCAGCAACGTTGGTCGGGCAGGGCAAGCTCGATGAAATCGAGGCGGTTGTGCTCTCGACCGATGCCTCGATCGTGCTCTTCGATCACGACCTGACGCCGTCGCAACTCCGCAATCTCGATCGCAAACTCTCCTGCCGCGTGATCGACCGGACGCAGCTCATCCTCGACATCTTCGCGCGCCACGCGCGAACGCGGGAGGGCCAACTGCAGGTGGAGTTGGCGCAGCTTCAGTACCAGTTGCCGCGCCTCTCCGGACAGGGCAAGGCGATGTCGCAGCTAGGCGGCGGCATCGGCACGCGTGGACCGGGCGAGACCAAGCTTGAGACCGATCGGCGCAAGATCAATCTGCGCATCGACCATGTGAAGGAGCAGCTTGAGGCCGTGCGGAGGATTCGCCGTCAGCAGCGCCAGCGGCGTGAGGCTGTGCCTGTGCCGGTGGTCGCGCTGGTGGGCTATACGAACGCGGGCAAGAGCACGCTGTTCAACGCGCTGACCGACGCGGGCGTGCTTGAATCGGCGCGGATGTTCGCCACGCTCGACCCCAAGCTGAAGCAGTTGCAGCTTCCCTCCCGGCGCAAAATTCTGCTCTCCGATACCGTCGGATTCATCCGCAACCTGCCGCACACGCTGGTCACCAGCTTCCGCGCGACGCTCGAAGAGGTGGAACGGGCCGAGGTGCTGCTGCATGTTCGCGACGCGTCGAGCCCGATGCTCGACGAGCAGAAGGTGCAGGTAGAGAAGGTGCTGGGCGAGCTCGATGTGGCGCGAAAGCCGGTGATCGAGGTGATGAACAAGATCGATCTGCTGGCCGGGGAGGAGCGGTTCCGGCTTGCTTCTCTGCCCGGCTCCGTAGCGACCTCAGGGCTTGCGGGCCTGGGCATCGCCGAGCTGCTGGCCGCGATCGACGAGGCGCTGATCGCCGACCCGCTCATTTCAATCAAGCTGCGGGTGCCGCAGTCGGAAGGCGCCGTGCTGGCCTCGATCGAGGCGGGTGCGGTGGTCGAGGAGAAGCGCTTCGAGGGCAATCTCGTCTATCTCAGCGCAAGGGGGCCAGCGTCGCTGCTGGGGCGCTACCGGCGGTTTTGGGATCGGGCGACAGGCGAGAGCGCGCAAGGCTAGAGCGATACCCCACGCGGTGGGTGGCTCCGCTTGTCCTGCCGGACGGGCCTCCTGTGCGGAGCGCGGTCCCTTCGGGACGGGTATACCTTGCTCGTCAAAGCGTGGTCGAAACGATCGTGTAGAGGAATTTAATAGAGACAGGCCGCCTGAGGGGGAGCGGAGGTGGTGTCCCCGGTCACGCGGCCTGTTCGACCCAGATCATAGGGCCTATGGATGACTTAAAGTCTACCGGAGAGGCGCAGAAAGTCAAAGGAAATTGGGATTTCCGATAGTTTTATTCCCGCGGCAGCCCAGCACCCAGGAATGGTCGATAAGCGACTCGTTTGCGCGATAATCGGCCTGATTCGCGTTGACACTCCTGTAAGTGCTTTGCTAGAAATAGGAGTACGCCAAAGATGTATCACGCTGCACCCAATCTCTAGCTGGAAGTCTGTCTCGTTCCCGGCGGAGCTCAAGATTCCAGGACTCCTGCGCGGCTTGGCCGCGACCCGATCATGAATGAGATATTGAATCAACTTGGTGGACTTGTGCTCGGCTCTGTGCCGACCATCGTCCTTTTTATCCTGCTGATCGTGGCCTACGGGCTGCTGGTCCGTCGGCCTTTGGACCGCACTTTGGCGGAGCGCCGCGCACGGACGTTAGGCGCAGTTGAGCAGGCGAAGGGCGCGATCTCTGCCGCCGAGGCCGAGACGGCCGTCTACGAAGACAAGCTGCGCGCGGCCAAGGCTGAGATCTTCAGCGCGCGCGAACAGAAGCGAAAGACCTGGGCCGCCGAACGCGAGAAGGCGATCGAAGAAGCGAAGTCCGCGACGCAGCTGCGCACCGCGCAGGCGCGTCTCGAGATCGAGCAGAGCGCAACCGTCGCGCGGCAGCAGATCGAAGGCGCAAGCGCGATGCTGAGCACGCAGATCCTGCGCGCGATTCTCCCCGCCGGAACGGCTCCCACGGAGGCTGCTCAGTGAACCGCTCGCAGGCAAAGATTTTTGGTTTGAAGAAGGTACTGTTCGCGGCTCTGCTGGGCGGTCTGTTGCTGGCCCCGGTTGTTCACGCGAGCGCCCAGGTTGCTGCACCGGTCTCGGCGGCAATGGGTTCGGCGAGCACGCCCGAAGCACAGTCGCCCGAGGCGAACAAGCACGAAGAGGATGAGTCTGAGGCGTATCGCCACTCGGCCGCGGTGAAGAAGATCGGCTCCATGATGGGCTTGAACCCCGATCAGGCTGCAACTGCGTTCGAGGTCTTGAACTTTGTCCTGCTGGCCATTCTGGTTGGCTGGGTGATGATGAAGACCCTGCCCAAGACCTTCCGCGCGCGCAACTCGGCGATCCAGAAGCATCTGGTCGAGGCGCGGGTCGCGACCGAAGAGGCAAGTCTCCGCCTGAGCAGTGTGGAGTCGAGGCTGGCGAAGCTCGACGAGCAGATCGCCGCCATGCGCACGCAGGCAGAGAAAGACGCTGCCGCCGACGAGCAGCGCATCAAGGCCAGCGTCGAAGAAGAGAAGCAGAAGATTCTCGCTGCGGCGGAGCAGGAGATTGCAGCCGCATCGACCCATGCGCGCCGGCAGATTCAGCAGTATGCCGCCGAGCTCGCCGTCGAGCAGGCAGCGCGCAAGCTCGTCGTCACCGCCGAGACGGATCGCCTGCTGGTGCAGGGCTTCGCTCGCAGGCTTGGCATGAATGACGCGAAAGGCGGGGAGAACTAATGGCCGTCCTTACGCTTCGCTACGCCCGCGCCTTTGAGCAGGTTGTCTCCTCAATGCAGCTTGATCCAGCCGCATCGCTGCAGCAGTTGAAGGACTTTGCCGGAACCTTCGCAGGCAGCAGTCAACTGCGCGAAGTCCTGATGGATCCTTCGATTCCGAACGTGCAGAAGCTGAAGGTGATCGATGCGATCGCCGCGAAGATTGGCATGTTCCCGCAGGTGCGCAACTTCATCGCGGTGATTACCGATCATCAGCGCCTGCATGAGCTGGCCGAGATTGTGGAAGAGTATGCGGCGGTGGCCGACGATCATGCATCGATCCAGGATGCCGAGATCACCAGCGCCAGGCCGTTGAACGACGACGACCGCAAGGAGCTGGAGGCGCAGGTCAGCAAGCTCGCCGCCAGCCGGATTCGTGTCACGTACCATGAAGACAGTACGCTGCTGGGCGGGGCGATCGTGAAGCTTGGATCGACCATCTACGACGGCAGCGTCCGGGGCCAGTTGCAGCAGTTGAAGCAGAAGCTGATCAGCGCGTAGACCGCGCAGGCAAGCGAACGGCCCATAGTTTAGAAGCAACCAAGAGTTTAGAAACGAACCAGTTGGATTCAACAGAGATCGGGTAAACAGACGATATGGCACAGATCAAGGCAGATGAGATAACAGAGCTGCTTCGCCAGCAGATCGAGAACTACGAGACGCGCGTGCAGGTGGATGAGGTCGGCACGGTGATCTCGCTCGGCGACGGCATCGCACGCATTCACGGGCTCGACAAGGTTATGGCGGGCGAGCTGATCGAGTTCCCGCACGGCGTCGCCGGACTGGCGATGAACCTGGACGAAGACCAGGTGGGCGCAGTGCTGCTCGGCGACTACACCGAGATCAGCGAAGGCGACCAGGTCAAGCGCACCGGCAAGATCATGTCCGTCCCGGTGGGCGATGCAATGATCGGCCGCGTGGTGAACGCGCTCGGTGCACCCATCGACGACAAGGGCCCGATCCATACAACGGAGACGCTTCCGGTAGAACGCCTCGCTCCTGGCGTTATCGCCCGGCAGTCGGTGCGTGAGCCCATGGCGACCGGCATCAAGGCCATCGACACGATGATCCCGATCGGCCGTGGCCAGCGTGAACTGCTGATCGGCGACCGCCAGACCGGCAAGACCGCCATCGCGCTCGACACGATCATCAACTCGGCCAAGAACGACCTGATCTGCATCTACTGCGCGATCGGTCAGAAGCGGTCCTCGGTCGCACAAGTCGTGCAGACGCTCGAAGAGCATGGCGCGATGGCCTACACCATCGTCGTTGCCGCGACTGCCTCCGAGCCCGCGCCAATGCAGTATCTCGCGCCGTTTGCCGCGACCGCTATCGGCGAGTACTTCCGCGACAATGGCAAGCATGCGCTGGTGATCTACGATGACCTTTCCAAGCACGCCGCCAGCTATCGCGAGATCTCGCTGCTCCTCCGCCGTCCTCCAGGACGCGAGGCGTATCCTGGCGACGTCTTCTATCTGCACTCGCGCTTGCTTGAGCGTTCGTCGAAGCTCTCGAAGGAGCTCGGCGGCGGTTCGCTCACCGCGCTGCCCATCATCGAGACCCAGGCGGGCGACGTCTCAGCGTACATCCCGACCAACGTGATCTCGATCACCGATGGCCAGATCTTCCTCGAGACCGACCTCTTCAACTCGGGCATCCGTCCCGCCGTCAACGTGGGCCTCTCGGTCTCACGCGTCGGCTTCTCGGCGGCCATCAAGGCGACCAAGCAGGTTGGCTCGACGTTGAAGCTCGACCTCGCCCAGTACCGCGAACTCGCAGCCTTCTCGCAGTTCGGCTCCGACCTCGACAAGGTGACGCAGAACCAGCTCAACCGCGGCCAGCGCCTCACCGAGCTGCTGAAGCAGCCTCAGTTCCAGCCGCTCTCGGCAGAGAAGCAGGTAGCGATCCTCTTCGCCGGAGTCAACGGCCTGCTCGACGATGTCGAGGTCAAGGATCTGCGTGCCTTTGAAGACGGCTACTATCCGTACCTCGAGAGCGCACAGCCGACGATCCTGACCGACATCGCCACCAAGAAGGCGCTTGATGACGACATCAAGAAGCGTCTGACCGATGCGATCAAGGAGTACAAGAAGGACTTCCTCGACGCGTTGAAGGACAAGGCAGACGCGGCCGCGAAGAACGCTGAAGTGGCGGGCAAGAAGTAACCCATGGCCAACGTCCTCGATCTACGGCGCCGCATCCGCAGTGTGAAAAACACGCGGCAGATCACCAAGGCCATGAAGATGGTCTCGGCTGCGAAGCTGCGCCGCGCCCAGGAGCGTGCGTTCCAGGCACGTCCCTACGCGCTGATGCTGACCAATGTGCTCGAGTCGCTGGTGCGCCGCACCGATCTCTTCAACGAGCAGACGGGCGACATCATGCATCCGCTGCTGGTGGAGCGCGAAGAGAAGTCCGTGTTGCTGATCGTGATTGCCGGAGACAAAGGCTTCGCGGGCGGCTTCAACTCGAACATCGGCAAGGCCGCCCAGCGCTTCATCACCGAGCGCACCGGGCAGGGTCAGAACGTCGATCTCGAGCCCATCGGCAAGAAGGCGATTGGTTTTTACAAGAAGCGTTTTCCTGCAGCGAACTACGAGAAGACCGAAGAGCACTACGACAACGAGCTGTCCACGCACTTCGACACCATCCGCCACCGCGCGGAGCCGATCGAAGTGGCCGCAGAGCACCTGGATCTATTGCTGAAGACTGAGTTCGATGCGGTTTCGAAGCTGGCCCACTCGGTCATCGAGCGCTATGAGCGGGCAGAGATCGACGGCGTCTATCTCGTCTACAACGAGTTCAAGTCAGTGATGTCGCAGCGTGTCGTGGTGGAGAAGCTGCTGCCCATCCGCAAGCTCGGCGCACATGAGATCACCGCCGCCGAGGAGATGACGGAAGAGCAGCGCGAGGCGGCTATTCGTGCCGCGGCATCGGAAGGCGTCAGCGTCCTCGAGCCCGAAGAGACCGTGATGGAGCAGGAGGCGAAGAAGTTCGGCACGGCAGACGTCGACTACATCTTCGACCAGGCGCCGGAACGGCTCTTCAAGCACCTCATGCCGCGTTACATCGCCACGCAGATCTTTCATGCTCTGCTGGAGAGTGTCGCGGCGGAACATGCCGCGCGTATGACGGCGACCGATGCGGCGACCAAGAATGCCGGTGATTTGATCGATTCGCTCTCGCTGACCATGAATCGGGTTCGGCAGGCAGCGATCACCAAGGAGATTATCGAGATTGTGAGCGGCGCGGCCGCTCTCTAAACGAGAGACAAAAGACTATGGCAGAGAATATTGGAAGAGTAATCTCGATCAGCGGCCCGGCCGTTGACGTTCAATTCGACGAAGTGAAGATGCCGGCGATCTACCAGGCGTTGCGCATCGTCAGCGAAGGCTTCGACGTGCCCACGCCCATGAATGTGGTGGTCGAGGTCCAGCAGCATCTTGGCGAAGGCCGTGTGCGCTGCATCGCCATGTCCGCGACCGAAGGCATGGTTCGCGGCATGAAGGCGATCGACACCGGCGCGGGCATCACCGTTCCTGTGGGCCGTCCGACCCTTGGCCGCGTGCTCAACGTCCTCGGAGAACCGGTCGACGAACTCGGCCCGGTCAACGCCACGGAGTTTCGGCCAATCCATCGCCAGGCTCCTGCGTTCGACGAGCAGTCGACGTCGGAGGAGATGTTCGAGACTGGCATCAAGGTCGTCGATCTCATCCAGCCCTTCTTGAAGGGTGGCAAAATCGGTCTCTTCGGCGGTGCTGGCGTCGGCAAGACCGTCATCATCCAGGAGCTGATCAACAACGTCGCCATGAAGCACGGCGGCTTCTCGGTCTTCGCCGGAGTCGGCGAGCGTACCCGCGAAGGCAACGACCTCTGGGCGGAGTTCCAGGAGTCGGGCGTTATCGACATCAAGGACTTCTCGAAGTCCAAAGCTGCACTCATCTACGGCCAAATGACCGAGCCTCCAGGGGCGCGTCTGCGCGTCGCCCTCACCGGTCTTACGATCGCGGAGCACTTCCGCGACGAAGAAGGTGCGGACACGCTGCTCTTCATCGACAACATCTTCCGCTTCACGCAGGCGGGTTCCGAGGTTTCGACGCTGCTTGGCCGTATGCCTTCCGCCGTCGGATACCAGCCGAACCTCGCAACCGAGATGGGCGAGTTGCAGGAGCGCATCACGTCGACCAAGAAGGGTTCCGTCACCTCGGTGCAGGCCGTATACGTCCCCGCCGACGACTTGACCGACCCTGCTCCGGCGACGACCTTTGCTCACCTCGATGCGACCACCGTGCTCTCGCGTCCGCTGTCGGAGCTCGGCATCTACCCTGCCGTCGATCCGCTCGCGTCCACCTCGCGCATTCTGTCGCCGCGCATCGTTGGGCAGGAGCACTACGACGTGGCGCAGGGCGTGAAGAAGATTCTGCAGCGGTATAAAGACCTGCAGGACATCATCGCGATCCTCGGCATCGACGAGCTCTCGGAAGAGGACAAGACCACCGTCACCCGTGCGCGTAAGGTCCAGCGCTTCCTCTCGCAGCCCTTCCACGTCGCCGAGATCTTCACCGGCATCCCCGGCGCATACTGCAAGGTCGAGGACACCGTACGCAGCTTCAAGGAGATCATCGAAGGCAAGCACGATGACATCCCGGAGCAGGCGTTCTACCTCAAGGGCGGCATCGAAGACGTGCTCGCCGCAGCCGAGAAGATGAAGCAGACGGCGTAACCATGGCAGAGACTCAATCCAACTCGGGGCTGTTGACGGTCAGGCTGGTTACGCCCGACCGTCTCCTGCTCGATGCCACGGCACAGTCGGTCGAACTTCCGTCGATGTCCGGCTATCTCGAAGCGCTCTATGGCGCCGCACCGCTGCTCGCAGAGCTGGGCGCAGGCGAGGTTCGTTTCCATGGCGGATCGTCGGGCGATCAGAAGTTCTTCGTCGCCTGGGGCTTTGTAGAAGTGCTGCCGGAGCGGGTCACCATCCTCGCCGAGACGGCGCTTCATCCCAACGAGATCGATGTTGCTGCGGCGCAGCAGGAACTCCAGCTCGCCGACAAGATGTGGCACGAGGCTGGCGACGATGGCGAGAAGTACGACGAAGCCAACGCCGTCACCCGGCAGGCCGAAGAGAAGATCGCCTCCGCCGAAGGCAAGAGCCACTAACCGCAATCACGCAAATCATCCAATAAAAAGCGGTGCTCCTTAGGAACAACTAAGGAGCACCGCTTTTACTTGATCGAAAGACAGAAAAGCGCCCTGCGCGGGCAGCGACCACTTCGTGGTGTGTGATCGCTTCGCATTGTCCTCCCGCTGGTCGGCACAAACTTTATCTTGCGACCATCGGGAGCACCACCGCGAAGCGGATCACACGTCACGAAGTGACCGCCGCCCGCGCAGGGCGCTGTTACTTCGCCGCCTTCGCTTTCGCCTTGACCGCAACCTCAGCCGGAGCCGTCTCTGCCTGCTGCCGCAGCGCATGCAGCACAACGCGCAGCATCTCTTCCTCAGGCGCTGGTTTGCCGGTCCATATCTCGAACTGCCGCGCGCCCTGCTGCACGAACATCTCGATTCCCGCGATCACCGGAATCGTCTTCCGCCGAGCCATCGCGATCAGCGGCGTTTCGATCGGGTTGTAGACCATGTCGAAGACCAGCTTGGCATTCAACTCGTTTTCGGCGAGCAACGGCGCACCTTTACTGCCCGCCATCCCGATCGGCGTCGCATTCACGATCACGTCAAAGGTGGACTTCGCCATCGCCTCTTTCTTGATCACCTTCGCCCCAGCCTGCTTGGCCAGCTTGGCGGCGGTCTCTGGCGTCCGGTTGAGGATCGTCACCTCTGCGCCCTTGTCTTTCAATCCAAAGACGGCAGCACGGGCTGCGCCACCCGCACCCAGCACCAGCACCTTGGCGCCGCGCAGCGGCATCCGCTTCTCCAGCGGCCCAATCACCCCCGCCACATCCGTGTTGAAGCCATAAAGCTTGCCATCCGGCGCACGCAGCACCGTATTGCACGCGCCAATCTTCGCCGAAAGCGGGTCCGTCCGCTCCAGGTGCGCCATGATCTCCTGCTTCAGCGGCATGGTCACGCTCAGCCCCTGCAGCGGAATCTCCTTCACCAGCGTCAGCAGGTCGGCGAGCTTGTCCGCCTGCAGCGCCAGGTACACCGCGTTCACCGTCTCGCGCCGAAACGCCGTGTTCATCATCAGCGGCGAAAGCGAATTCCGTACCGGGTTCCCCGCCACGCCGTACACCTTGGTCGCGGCGTCCACCTGGTCGATCCGGTAGGTCTCAACCAGGGTCCGCGCGGCAATCTGCCCCGGCGCGGTCTCTTCTCCTGCGGTCGCGGCGGCAAACGTAAACACGCTGCCCGCACGCACGCCCAGCACGCGCGAGATGATCCCCGCATCGCCCATGCAGATGCCGATAATGTTGCTGTGATCGCTCATCCGCTCGATAAACCGCATCAGCGTCACGTTATCCGTCAGCGTCTTCGCGGTCGGCACGATCTTGATAAACTCCGGCTCAAACGGCTCGATGCGCGCGAAGATGCCGTCCAGATCCTTAGTCTGCTTGAAGTCGTGATAGCTCACGATCAGCGCCGCACCGGCCTCGCGCAGGTGCTGATACTCCGCCTTTTTCATCTCGCTGGCAGACTCAAGCTCGATGTCGATCAGCTGAAAACCTGCGCCAGCGGCCTTGATGAGGATCTCGGTCTCGGCGGCGATCGTGCCGTCAAACTTGCCGCCGTTCGCTGTTCGTCGACAGGTAGCGATGACCGTCGCGGCGGTATTGTCACTCAGAAACTGCTTCAGCTTCGG
>Ga0302314_10008672_pt1 | contig 18073 bp, 13 predicted proteins | sample III_Palsa_N2_3_FD_200533 | JGI IMG/M metagenome (GOLD analysis project Ga0302314, IMG submission 200533) | Peat permafrost microbial communities from Stordalen Mire near Abisko, Sweden - III_Palsa_N2_3 | ecosystem: Environmental > Terrestrial > Soil > Palsa > Peat permafrost | place: Sweden...
AATTCGCCAAAGCCTATCCTGGGATCGCCGAGGCGCTGCTGTCGGGCGCATCAGGGCAGCTTCGCAACGCCGCGACCGTCGGCGGCAATCTGCTGCAGCGAACGCGCTGCGGATATTTCTACGATCCCGCCTCTGCCTGCAACAAGCGCGCGCCGGGGACCGGCTGCGATGCCCGTGGCGGCGAGAACCGCTTGCACGCCGTGCTCGGCTGGAGCGAGGCCTGCATCGCCACCCATCCGTCGGATTTTTGCGTGCCGCTGGCCGCCCTCGATGCGGTGGTGGAGATCGAGGGCCGAACCGGCCGGCGCGAGGTCACGGTCGAGGCGCTGCATCGTCTGCCGGGCGATACGCCCGAGCAGGAAAACGTACTTTTGCCCGGCGAGCTCATCGTCGCGGTGCGGCTGCCGAAGGAAGCGCGGACGTTCTCTCACCACGCGCGCTATCTGAAGGTCCGTGAACGCACGTCCTTTGCCTTCGCGGTGGTGTCCGCCGCGGTCGGCTTGCGGATCGAACAGGGCACGATCTGGGATGCGCGGCTCGCCCTCGGCGGCGTTGCGCCGAAACCGTGGCGGGCGCATGCCGCCGAGAAGATCGTGGAAGGATGCGTTCCCGATGCCGCCACCTTCCGCCGCGCCGCGGAGGCAGCGCTCGCCGACGCCAAGCCCTGCGGCGACAATGCCTTCAAGATCGAATTGGCAAAACGCATCATCGTGCGCGCCTTGACGCTTGCGATATCAGAAACGGCTGAGCGCGTCGCAGCGCTGCCTGGCTCTCCCTTTGCCCCTGTTGCCGGAGCCCTCCATGCCTCCTGAAATCAGCCTGACGCCGATCCCCGCGCATGCCCGCCACGGCTCGAATATCGGCCAGCCGCTGACCCGCCGCGACGGTGTCCTGAAAGTCACTGGTGCTGCGCGTTACGCCGCGGATAATCATCCGCCCGGCATGCTGCATGCGGTGCTCGCGGTCAGCACTATCGCGCGCGGTCGCGTCAGCTTCCTCGACGTCGAGGCCGCCAAGGCGCATCCTGGCGTCGTCGAGGTGATGACGCCGGCCAACCGTCCGCGGCTGGCCGAGGATCCCGACGCTAAGCTGCACCCCTTCATGTTCCGGCTCGAACTGCTTCAGAACGACGAGGTGCGGTATGCCAACCAGGTGATCGCGGTGGTGATCGCGCAAACGCTGGAAGCCGCGACCGAAGGCGCAGCGCTGCTGGCGCCCAAATACGAAACGCAGCCGGCCCGGGTCGGGCTCGATGCGTCGGAGAGTTTTGTTCCCGCCGCCGTCGGCGTCGGCAATCCGTCCGCGATGCACCGTGGCGATGTCGAAGCGGGTCTAGCAACGGCGGCAAGACGCATCGATGCGACCTATGAGACGCCGATGCAGTACCATAACCCGATGGAGCCGCATGCGATCGTGGCGGCGTGGGACGGTGATGCGCTGTCGGTCGATACGCCGAGCCAGGGCCTCGCGATGGCGCAGGGACGGATCGCCGGATTGTTCGGCATCTCGCCGGAGAACATCCACATTCGCAGTCCTTTCCTGGGCGGCGGTTTCGGCTCGAAGGGCCTGATCTCCGGGCCGCAACTGCTCGGCATTCTGGCCGCCCGGTTGGTCGGCAAGCCCGTCAAGCTGGTGCTGCGCCGTGAACATTTGTATGGGCCGGTCGGACATCGTTCCGCGAGCCGCCAGCGGCTGCGCATCGGCGCCGACGGCGAAGGCCGGCTGACCGCGATCGATCACCGCGCCAAAGTAGCCTCGAGCACGTTCGATGATTTCTTCGAGCCGGCCGCCGACGCCTCGCATACGCTGTACGCCAGCCCCGCCATCGCCACCTCGCACGAGGCTGTCAGGCTGGACACCGGCACGCCGCTGTTCATGCGGGCGCCCGGCGAGGCGACCGGATCGATTGCGCTGGAGAGCGCGATCGACGAGATGGCGGATGCCTGCGGCATGGATCCGCTGGCGTTCCGCCTCAAGAACTACGCCGACGTCGAACCGATTTCCGGCAAGCCGTTTTCCTCCAAGGCGTTGCGGGAATGTTATGCGCGCGGCGCCGAGCATTTCGGCTGGTCGCAACGCCCGCTGGCGCCGCGGCAACGGCGCGACGAGAACGGCTTGCTGATCGGCTGGGGCATGGGCACCGCGACCTTTCCGGCGCTGATGTTCGCGGCCGAAGCGCGCGCGGTGGTGCGCAGCGACGGCAGCGGCGTGATGGAGACCGGCGCGCACGACATGGGGCAGGGCGCGTGGACTGCGTTCGCGCAGATCGCGGCCGATGCGCTCGGCCTCGACCTCGAGCGGATGGAGTTCAAGGCCGGCACCTCCGATTTGCCGGACGCCGGCATCGCGGGTGGCTCGGCCCATACCGCGACCGCCGGCATGGCGATCCACAATGCCGGCGCCGCGGTGATCGCAAAGCTCGCCGATCTCGCCACCAACGATCAGCGCTCGCCGTTGTTCGGCGCCGGCAATGAAGGCGTCATCGCGCGCGACGGCCGTCTGTTCCGTCGCGACGACGAGACCCGCAGTGACAGCTATGCCGATATCCTTGGCCGTGCCGGCCTCGCGCAGGTCGAAGCCCGCGGCAAGGGCGCGGCCGATCCCGCCGCGCAATCCAGCTACGCGATGCATGCGCATGGCGCGGTGTTTGCCGAGGTCAAGGTCGATAGTGATTTGGGCCAGATCCGCGTCACCCGCCTGGTCGGCGCGTTCGCGGCGGGACGGGTGATCAATCCCCGCATGGTGCGCAGCCAGATTTTCGGCGGCATGATCTGGGGCATGTCCTTTGCGCTGCACGAGCAAGCCATCATGGACAAGCGCTCCGGCCGCACGATGAACGCCAATTTCGCCGAGTATCAGGTCCCGGTGAATGCCGACGTGCCGTCGATGGAGGCGCTGATGATCGAGGAGCACGATCCCCACGTCAACGCGCTCGGCATCAAGGGCGTCGGTGAAATCGGCATCACCGGTTCGGCCGGCGCGATCGCCAACGCGGTGTGGCACGCGACTGGAGTCCGCGTGCGCCGGTTTCCGATCGGGCTCGACGATCTGGCGATGCCGCGGTCACACTGAGGAAAGATCGGCCGGCTGCGTTTCAGCGCACCGGATCGATCGGCGTCGCCAGACCAAGACGGGACTCGATCGCCTCGGCGGCTTCGAGGCACAGGTCGTCGCGCAGCCGGCGACCGGTGACGAGCACGCCAATCGGCAATCCCGTCGCCTCGTCGCGGCCGGCGGGCACGCAGGCCGAAGGCAAGCCCAGCACGTTTGCCGGGATCACCGGTCGCATCAGCTCCCTGGTGGCGGCCGTGCCGGCCATGCTCGCCGAATCGAAGCCGTGCTCGAACGGCAATTGCGTCCAGGTCGGCGACAGCAGCAGCGGCCGGTCCGCCATGAAGGTCGACCACGCGCGCGCAATGCCGTCGCGCTCGACCATCAGCTCCGACCATGCCTTGGCGTCGGCCAAGGGCGGCGTGAGCTGGTTGAAGTTGTTCAGGAAGGCCGTCGCATCGGCGCCCATCATCGGCGCCAGCGATTCCAGCACCGATCCGAAGTCGCCCAGGATCAGGCGCAGCCAGCAGTTGATCGCGTCCTCGTAACGCGGCGGGCAGACTTCTTCCACGACATATCCGGCGTCGGCCAATGCCTGCGCCGCGCGCCGTACCGTTGCCGCGACCGCCGGATGGGTGCTTCCACCGGGCGGCTCGGGCAGCACGGCGACGCGGATCGGCCGGCCGATCGGCGGACCATCGAACGGCGCATCGATCGACCAGGGATCGCGCGGGTGCGCGCCCATCAATACGCGCAAGCCAAGGCGCACGTCGGCAACGCGCCGGGCCATCGGGCCCTGCACGTTCATCAGTTGCACCGCCAGCAAGCGGTCTTCGGCCGGCACGTAGCCTGCATCAGGCACGCGGCCCGCCGACGGGCGGATCGAGGCGATGCCGCAGGCGTTAGCCGGATTGCGCAGCGAACCGCCGATGTCGTTGCCAAGGCCAATCGGACTCATGCCGCTGGCCAGCGCCGCGGCCTCGCCGCCGCTGGAGCCGCCCGCGGTGCGGCCGGGATGCCAGGGATTGCGCGTCAGCCCATGCAGCGAACTCGTGGTGTGAATGCGCAGCGCCATGTCGGGCAGGTTGGTGCGGCCGATCGGAATAGCGCCCGCGGCGCGCATGCGCTCGACAACCGGGGCATCGGCGGGCACCACCGCCTTGGCCAGCGCTGTCACGCCCCAAGTGGTCGGAAGGCCGGCCATGTCGATGTTCTCCTTCGCCGTGAAGGGAACGCCATGCAGCGGGCCGACGGTCGCGCCCGCAGCCAATTGCCTGTCGGCCTCAAGGGCTGCGGCGCGGGCGTCGTCCGCCAGCACCAGCACCACAGCATTCAGCGCCGGATTTACCGCCGCGATACGGGACAAATGGGCCTCGACCACCTCCTTTGAACTCAACTGCCGATTTGCAATGCGCTGCGCCAGTTCAGTTGCCGAAAGCTGCCAGATCTCGCTCATGTGAAATTCCAATCCAATCAAGAAGACGAGCTGCGGCACCTTGCTTCGCCGCAATTCGCCGATGGCGGGGCATCGAGGTTAGGCCGTTTGCCTGCCGCTTGGAAGCTGTGACCGGTGTCGGTTGATTTAGTCAGCCGGCGCGGACCAGCGGCAGGAATATCGCGTCGACCCAGATCTTCCGCAGCGCGGGTGACGGCGCGGTCCAACTCATCAGCACATGGTGGCGGAACAAATCGGTCAGCAAGGTCGTGACTTCCGGAATCAGTTTCCTGGCGTCGATCTCGCCGCGCGCCACCGCGCGATCCAGGATCGGGGTCAGGACGTTGGCTTCGCCCAGCAGCAATTGTGCACGCAGCTCCAGCGGCGAGGATCGCGTGTGCTGGAAGTATTCGTTGGCAAAGAACGCCAACCCCACGGCGACGCCGGCCGCGCGATCGGCGGCACGATCGAGCAACTCGAGCAGTTCCTTTCGCAGGTCACCGCGATCCTTCACCGTTAGCGGATGCTTGTGCATCTGATGACGGAGGGCGGCGACCGTCAGCGCCGCGCGTCCGTCCCAGCGCCGGCTGAGCACCGGGCGGCTGGTGCCGGCGCGCGCGGCCACCGCCTCCATGGTCAGGCCGGCGTAGCCCCGTTCGCTGAGTTCGAGCCATGCGGCGTCCAGAATCGCGCTGTCGAGATCGTTGCCGCGGCGGCGTTTCTCCATCATGTGATCACTCAAATCAATAAGATGCATCGCCGCATCTTGACGTCGGCGCACTGCCAGACTAGATGCATCAATGCATCTTAATGGCGAGGTCTCGGCATGTCGACCCATTTCGCGCGTGATGCGTCGCCGGTTCGGTGTCGCGTTCTGATTTCGGGGGCGAGTTTTGCCGGCCCGGCGCTGGCCTTTTGGCTGCACCGCTACGGCTTCGCGGTGACTATCGTCGAGCGCGCCGCGGCGTTGCGGAGCGGCGGCTATCCGATCGACGTCCGTGGCACCGCGATCGACGTGGCCGAGCGTATGGGGCTGTTGCCCGGCCTGCGCGGCGCCCACATCGGCTCGAAACGACTGACCTTCATCGACGGCGAGGGGCAGCCGCTGGCCGAGATCGGGCCCGAGATGATGACGGGCGGACGCGACGTCGAAGTGCCGCGCGGCGTGTTGACAAAAATGCTGGTCGATTTGACGCGTGATGACGTCATCTATCGGTTCGGCACCTCGATCGAACATCTGGTCGATCGCGGCGAAGAGGTCGAGGTGACGTTCAGCGATGGCGGTCGCGCAAGCTTCGACGTCGTGATCGGTGCCGACGGGCTGCATTCGAACACCCGTGCGCTGGTGTTCGGACCCGAGAGCCAGTTCGAGTACCCGATCGGTTTCTGCTTTGCTGGCTTTCTCACCCCCAATACGCTCGGGCTCAGTCGCGAAGCGGTCTGCTACAATGTGCCCGGCCGGGTGGCCGTGCTGTATGCGGTGGGCGAGCGCCCCGAAACCGTGCATGCCTTCCTGGCCTTCGCCCATCCGCGCCTCTCCGAGCAGGAGGCGCGCGACCACGACCGGCAGCGCCGGTTGACGGCGGAGGCTTTCGCGGATGGCGGGTGGAAGACACCTGAACTGGTCGAGGCCATGCTGGCCGCGGACGACTTTTACTTCGACACGGTTCAGCAGATCCGCATGCCCTGCTGGTCGCGCGGCCGCGTCGCGCTGGTGGGAGACGCCGCCCATGCGCCGTCGTTCCTGACCGGCCAGGGCACGAGTCTCGCGCTGGTCGGGGCCTATGTGCTGGCCGGCGAACTCGCCTCGCATGCCGACCACACGGCAGCCTTTGCCGCCTATGATCGAAAGCTGCGCCCGTTCGTGGAGCTCAATCAGGCAAGAGTAGGCGAAGGCCGCGCCACGCTGATCCCGGTCACGCAGGAGCAATTGGAGGAGCGCAATCGATCTTTTGCCGCCATGACTTCACGCGACAATACTTCAAGCGACAATACTTCAAGCGATACCGCTTCAATCGATACCACCGATAGCGCGGCGGCACCGACAGTCGATTTCCGCCACGCGTTATCCCTGGAAGATTATAACGTCACTGTTACACGGTCGTGATCTTGACGCCCTGAACCCTCTTGCGCGGTGCGGCGGAGGTATGCGCCCGCAAGGTGAGGGTGGATGCCGATTTGAGCACGCCGCAAACGGCGGACGAGCCCCTCCGTCCCATTCGCGAAGGCACCATCCAGAGCACAGGCTTTTTGGTGGTCGGTCCGTTTGACTTCGAAACGCTCATACGGCTTGTCCCATGATCCGGCCTCGTCAGCGTGCACCACAGTCCCCGCGACAATACGACGGTCAATAAAGGCGGAAGCTTGGCCTTCTGACCGAAAACCACCGGAACCGGGTTCCCGCCATGGTCAACTTTCATGCGCCGCTTGACGCGGATACTTCGACCACGCTCGTAGCATGACGGCGCTTTCCGATGTTAGGTTGACCTTCGTCAACCCGAACCGAAGGCAGTGCCATGAAACGAGAAGTGATCCGCGTCGAACCGATTTCCTCCTGGCTCGAGCGATGGAAGGGCCGGCCTCCGCGGCGACGCGCGCCGGCAACATGGTGTTCGTATCCGGATTGCCGCCATTTGATCCGGAAACCGGCGAGATCGTCGCCGTACCGATCGAGCGCCAGACCGAACTGGTGATGGCGCAGCTCAAACGCTGCCTCGAGGCGGCGGGCGCCTCGCTCGACAACGTGATGAAGTGCAACATCTTCTGCACGTCGGCGAAACATTTTGCGACCGTCAACGCGATCTACACGCGCTATTTTCCGGAAAACCCGCCGGCCCGCATCTTCGTCTGCATTCCGGAATGGACCGGCCCGTTCGATATCGAAATCGACTGCATCGCGATGGTCTAAGCCTCGCTCCAAAGCGAGTGCCAAACGTAGGGTGGGCAAAGGCGCTCTTGCGCCGTGCCCACCATTTACAATGTATATCCGAGATCAATGGTGGGCACGGCGCGAACGCGCCTTTGCCCACCGTACGGCTCTGCGAACTCGAGCTAATTTTCCGCGAAGCTCGCGCCTAATTTATGTCTACTCGGTTTCCAAAAGTATCTTTTTATTTCCAGACCGATCGCTGTTCTTGATGCGACACATCTAAACAGAATTTAACTCGTCACCCGACGCGCGTGCCTGCCATTTTTGGCATGTACCGGCGTGATTCCCCAACAGCGACCAGCGGCTTCCTTATGCACCGTCTCGGCGCGTGAGCTCGTCATCGAATGGCATTCGATGATGGAGCGGCGCGGCGAATGTTGGTGCGCCTAGATATCACAGCAAATATCCATGAATCGTCATCAACGTCGCGCCAATGCCAAACCGGCCCGTCAACCGATCGGCCGTGCTGCCGTCGAAGCCTTTAACGAGCGCGGCAATACCCTCACATCACTCGGCCGTTTCGAGGAGGCACTGGCGAGCTACGACCGCGCGCTCGCCCTGGATTCCAGCTACATGCTGGCCTGGAATAATCGCGGCGTGGTGTTGAAGGAGATGAAGCGGCTCGAGCAGGCGCTCGCGAGTTACGACCGGGCGCTGGCGTTAAAACCCGATTTGGCAGCCGTGCTGACAAATCGCGCGAATGTCGCCAATGAGTTGGGCCGCGTCGCCGAGGCGCTTGCCGGTTACGACAAGGCGTTGGCGCTCAATCCCGGCGAGGCCGATGCCTGCAACGGCCGCGGCAACGTCATGCGAAAGCTCGATTGCATCCCGGAAGCCGAGGAGATGTTTCGCCGCGCCATCCTGCTCAAGCCGAACGGCGTCGAAGCGCATTGCAATCTCGGCAGTCTGCTGATTGATACGGGGAAGCCCGATCAGGCCGAGGCCGTGTTTCGGCATGCCGTCGCACTCAACCCGAATTTTGTAGCGGCGCTGCATAATCTTGGCATCACCCTGATCAACCTGGACAGGTCGGACGAAGCCGAACCCGTGATCCGGCGTGCGCTGGCGCTCAATCCGCAACTGGCGGATGCCCACCACAATCTGAGCCTGGCTTTGATGCAAGCGGGCCGCCTGGACGAGGCCCGCGAGGCCGCCGAACGCGCCATTGCGCTGGCGCCGCGCGATCCCCTGTATTTTCGCCAGTTGGGCGATATCAGAAAATACGTCGCCGGCGATCGCTTCCTGACGGCGCTCGAAGCGCTGTCGATGGAGGGGGCGTCACTTGCGGCCGGAAGGCAGATCGACCTGCATTTTGCACTGGCCAAGGCCTACGCGGATATTGGCCGCCCCGAAGCCGAATTCGAACGATTATTGGCGGGCAACAGGCTCAAGCGTTCGATGGTTCGTTATGAAGAAGCTGCCGTGCTCGGCGAACTCGATCGTATGCGGCAGGTGTTCTCACCCGAGTTCTTGCGCAATCAGCACGGCTGCGGCGAGCCGTCGGCCAAGCCGATTTTCATCATGGGAATGCCGCGCTCCGGCACCACGCTGGTCGAACAGATCCTGGCCAGCCACCCCCAAATGTTCGGCGCCGGGGAACTGATGTTGTTCGAACGTACCGTCGCCGATGTTCGATCCTCGATGGGCGAAGTTTCTTGTGGTGAAGCTTTTTGCCATCCCGAAATCGCTTCGCAGATGTCGGGCGGGCATTTTGGGGAAATTGGCGGCCGTTATCTGGCGGCGATCGAACGGCTGGCGCCGACCGCCTCGCGCATCACGGACAAGATGCCGACCAATTTTGTCTTCGCCGGCCTGATCCATCTGGCGCTTCCCAATGCCACCATCATTCACACCATGCGCGATCCGGTCGATACCTGCATCTCCTGTTTTTCCAAGCTGTTCACCGAGGGCAATTTCCACACCTACGACCTCGCCGAACTCGGCCGTTATTACCGGCACTACCAGGCCCTGATGGCGCATTGGCATCAAGTTCTGCCGCCCGGGCGCATCCTCGACGTGGCCTATGAGGACACGGTCGCCGACCTCGAAGGCGTGGCGCGTCGCATCGTGGCGCATTGCGGCCTGCCGTGGGACGCGCGTTGTCTCGACTTCCACAGCACCGAAAGAATAGTTCGCACCGCGAGCGCCGCGCAGGTGCGAAGGCCGATCTATGCCAGCTCGGTCGGACGGCGGCGCGCCTATCAATCGATGCTGGAACCGCTGCTCGCGGAACTGCCGCCGCGCACCTGACATCAACATCTCTTTCGCCCCGTCTATCCCTTCACACCTCCACAGCATTTCTGATTTTCAGAAATTGTCCTTGACTCTTGACCCAAATCACCTGCTTATTCCTCGCCATCCCGTGCCCTCGAAGAGGGGCGTTTCGCGATCGTCACGAACGTTGGCGCGGGGAGCGGTGGACGCCGATGCGCTTTTGACGAACAGCGCGTGAGGCGGACGGCAAAGTCGTGTGGTCCTGACGCCCCAGTGGCTGGTGTCGAGTTCTCGGGAGGCTCACGCTTCTTGGGGACGACGGTGACAAACAAGCCAGGTCTCGCCGGGGAGAGCACGATATAAGCTGTAAAACCATTGCGCGGGGAAGGCCGGACTGCTTCCGCTGAACCTGTATGCTCGTGTGCGTTTTTTGCTATTTGCTTTTGCACGCGAGACCGCGGGTGCAGCGTGCACCCGGTCTTCCCTGCGCCCTTTTTTCAAGGGCGACGAATTTGCAAACCTCGGGCGCAGTGTGTCGCGAGAATGCGGAGTTGTGTTTGGTGATCGTAGCCCGCATGAGCGCAGCGACATGCGGGACCTTGTCGTAAGAGCAACCTCGGATGTCGCGTCGCTCATCCGGGCTACACTCACTGGCGCTCGCAATGACGGTTTGCATAAACGCAATCCCACGTCGTCCCGGCCTTGCGCCGGGACCCATACGCCGTGTGTTCTCGTTTCGGCACTGGAGCAGATGCCTTCTTTTACAACCAACGCCAGGGGTGATGGGTCCCGGCGGCAAGGCCGGGACGACGTGGGAGTCTTTCACCGCGCTTCGCGCGCAACGAGTCTCGCCGGCGTCTTCTTCTCGTCGCGCGCCAGCGCCATCGCCGACACCGCGACGATGCGGTCGATGATGCCCTGGACGTCGTTGAGGTCGCACGAGCCTTCCGACCATTTGGACAGCCGCTCGCTGTCGCGGATGGTCTGGTGCGCCATCGCCAGTGCGAAGTGCAGACCCCAATACAGATCGACCTCGCTGCGATCGGGCAGCGAGCGCCGCATCGCGGCGGAGAATTTTCGCAGATGATCGATTTCACGGTTCTTGATCCGGCGGATCGGCGGCACCGATTCGATCGAGGCGCGGATCATGAAGCGCGCGGCGGTCGAGCGTTCATTGTTGGGGCCGAGACAACCGCGTACGGTCGGGCCGACCAGCGCGCGCAGGATGGCTTCGACATCGGCGCGGCCGCCGCCGGCCGCTTCCGCGGCTTTCAGTTCGTTGAGCCGCTCGCGGTTGGTGGCGAGGCTGCGGGTGACGAACAATTCGGCGATCAGTTCGTCCTTGGAACCGAAATGATAATTCACCGCCGCAAGATTGACGTCGGCCGCCGCCACGATGTCGCGCAGCGTGACGTCGGCAAAACCGCGATCGGCATAGAGCCGCTCCGCGGCGCTCAGGATCGCACTCCTGGTGTGGTCCGTCGGCATCTCATCACCCTATGCGGCTCGAGGCCCTATGCAGCAGGGGCGTTGCATTTCAAACGCATGTATGAAACTATGGTTTGAAGATGGGAATGTCAATCCGCCGATCGGGCCGATGAATGGGCTTGCGGTGAACCAATGGCGGGCAGACAGTGCCGCCAAACAATTTCGAGAAACCAAGGTGAGGAGCGTGCCATGGACTTCAATATGTCAGACCGCCAGAAGGATTGGCTCAACCGCGTGCAGTCGTTCATGCACAAGCATGTCCGCCCCGCGGTGCCGGTCTACAAGCAGCAGGACGCCGAGGGCGCGCGCTGGAAGGTGATCCCGGTCCTCGAGGACCTCAAGAAGAAGGCGAAGGCCGAAGGCCTCTGGAACATGTTCATGCCGCCGAACGCGCATGAAGACGACGAATTCCGCGGCGCGGGATTGAGCAATCTGGAATACGCGCCGCTCGCCGAGGAGATGGGCCACATCAGCTGGGCCTCCGAAGTGTTCAACTGCTCGGCGCCCGATACCGGCAACATGGAAGTGTTCATGCGCTACGGCTCGAAAGAGCAGAAGCGCAAATGGCTGCGTCCCCTGATGGATGGTGAAATCCGTTCGGCGTTCCTGATGACGGAACCGGCGGTGGCCTCGTCGGATGCGACCAACATCGAAACCAGCATCAAGCGCGACGGCGATCATTATGTGATCAACGGCCGCAAATGGTGGTCGTCCGGCGTCGGCGACCCGCGCTGCAAGATCGCGATCCTGATGGGCAAGACCGATCCCTCGCTGGCGCGGCATCAGCAGCAATCGCAGATCCTGGTGCCGCTCGACACCAAGGGCATCACGGTCGAGAAGATGCTGCCGGTGTTCGGCTTCGACGATGCGCCGCACGGCCACGCCCAGGTGCTGCTGGAGAACGTGCGCGTGCCGGCCGAAAATATCCTGCTCGGCGAGGGCAGGGGCTTTGAGATCGCGCAGGGCCGTCTCGGCCCGGGCCGCATCCATCACTGCATGCGCTCCATCGGCAAGGCCGAGGAAGCGCTGGAGAAAATGGTGAAGCGGCTGTCGTCGCGCACCGCCTTCGGCAAGAAGATCATCGAATTTTCGATCTGGGAGCAGCGCATCGCCGAAGCCCGCACCGATATCGAGATGAACCGCCTGCTGTGCCTCAAGGCCGCCGACATGATGGACAAGGTCGGCAACAAGAGCGCGCAGCTCGAGATCGCCATGATCAAGGTCGCCGCGCCCAACATGGCGCTGAAGATCATCGACCATGCGATCCAGGCGTTCGGCGCCGCTGGCGTTTCCGACGACGCCGGGCTGGCCAAGGACTACGCGGGCATGCGCACCATGCGGCTGGCGGACGGTCCGGACGAGGTGCATAATCGCGCCATTGCCAGACTTGAACTTCGGAAGTATGCAAATTCTCCCACCAATCACTAAAGCATGAGAGCGTTGACGCTCTCTCGAAGAAACTAAAAAGGGAGCGTCATCGTGGCTGACGGCGTCAGAAAAGACGAAGAGTTCTCGGGTACCAAGCCGGTCGAGGAGCGGCATCGGATCGACGAGCTGCGGCTCGACGGCTGGATGCGCGAGCATGTCGAGGGCTATCAGGGACCGCTGGTCGTCCTGCAATTCAAGGGCGGCCAGTCGAACCCGACCTACCGGCTCGACACGCCCGGGCGATCCTACGTGATGCGGCGCAAGCCGTTCGGCAAATTGCTGCCGTCCGCGCATGCGGTGGACCGAGAGTTCAAGGTCATCGCGGCCCTCAGCAAGCAGGGGTTCCCGGTCGCGAGAGCCTATGCGTTGTGCACCGACGACGCGGTGATCGGCTCGGCCTTCTACATCATGTCGATGGAAGAGGGCCGGGTGTTCTGGGATCCGACGCTGCCGAGCCAGACGCCGGAAGCGCGGCGCGCGATCTTCACCAGCAAGATCGAGACGCTGGCGAAACTGCATACCTATGAGCCCGACGCGATCGGACTCGCCGATTTCGGCAAGCCGGGAAATTATTTCGCACGCCAGGTCGATCGCTGGACCAAGCAATATCGGGCGTCCGAGACCCAGCACATTTCGGAATTCGAAAAGGTCGCCGAGTGGCTGCCGAAAACCGTGCCGCCGCAGGCGCGGGTGTCAATCGTGCATGGCGACTATCGCCTCGACAACATGATCTTCCATGCCACCGAACCCCGCGTGCAGGCGGTGCTGGACTGGGAATTGTCGACGCTCGGCGATCCGATGGCCGACTTCACCTATCTGTTGATGCAATGGACCATGCCGGGTCTTGCCGGCGCCGATCTCAAGGCGTTGAACATTCCAAGCTTGGAAGAGGCGGCGCAGATCTATTGCAACGTCACCGGAACCACTGTTCCCGACCTGAACTGGTATTTCTCCTACAATCTGTTCCGCCTTGCCGGCATCACGCAGGGTATCGCCGGCCGTATTCGCGACGGCACCGCGGCCAACGCCAAGGCCCTGGAATCCGCCAAGCGCACCGTGCCGCTGTCGCAGGCGTCGTGGGAGTATGCGCAGAAGGCGGGCGCGAAGTAGGGCGCGACGTCGCTACCAAGTAAACCGTCATACGCGGGCCTGACCCGCGTATCCATCTACTTTCTGCACGAGATTCTTGCGAAGAAGATGGATGGCCGGGTCATCTAGCGCGAAGACGCGCTTCGCGCTTCTGCCCGGCCATGACAAGTTGAAAGCCTAAATCGGCTTGCCCGCATACGGCATCGATGCGGTGAGGCCACCATCGACCGGGATCGCCTGGCCGTTGACGTAAGAGGCATCGTCGCTGGCGAGAAAAAGTCCCATCGCGGCGAGTTCGTGCGGCTGGCCGGCACGCTTCAAGGGATTGAGCTGCCCGATCTTGTCGGCGGTGCCACGGTCCTTGGCGCGATCGAACACCGGCTTGGTCATGCCGGTCTCGATCAGGCCGGGACACACCGCGTTGATGCGCACGCCGGTGCCGGACAGCGAGTAGGCCGTGGTCTGCACCAGGCTGATGACGCCGGCCTTGCTCGAGGCGTAGGGATGACCGCTGGCGCCTGATTTCAAGCCCGCCACCGAGGCGGTGCAGACGATGGAGCCGTATTTTTGTTTGATCATGTGCGGCATCGAATGTTTGATCGCCAGGAACGGGCCGATCAAATTGATGCGCAGGATTTCCTGCCAATGTTCCACGGTCTGCTCGGCGAGCGGCACCAGCCCGCCGCTGATACCGGCATTGGCCCAGATCGCATCGAGCCGTCCGTAGCTCGACACTGCCTTGGCGATAAAGGCCACGACGTCCTGCTCCGAACCGGCGTCGGCAATCACGGCTTCCGCGGTGCCGCCGGCCTTGCGCACCAGCTCGACGGTCTCCTTGACGCCTTCGCTGCGATCGACCGCGACGAGTTTCGCGCCTTCCTTGGTGAACAGCAGCGAGGCCGCGCGCCCGATGCCGCTTCCCGCGCCGGTGATGATGACGGATTTGCCTTCGAGGCGGCCCATGAGTTTCTCCCTTGTGATCTGATTGATGTGATGCCGTGCTTGCCGCTGCGCGGAATTTCAAACAAGATTTCAAACGCTCAAGTGACTTGAGGCGATCTCTGCTCTGACGTACAGCGACGTCAAAGGCTTTTGCAAACACTATTGCAGAGACTGTTGCAAAGAATTGAAAGGCTCTCGCGATGTCCAACACCGACAAATCGGTTGCCGCCCAGAACGGCGTGGTTGCGACGCGGTGGTGGTGGGTGCGCCATGCGCCGGTGCGCGAGGACGGCGGCCGCATCTATGGGCAAAAGGATCTCGGCTGCGACACCAGCGATCGCCCGGTATTCGCCGCGGTCGGAAAAATCCTGCCGCGCAACGCGGTATGGTTTTCCAGCAATCTGAAGCGCACGCACCAGACCGCGGACGCGATCTGGGCCGCGGGATTTCCCAAGCCTGCGACGATGCCGCATGAGCAAGCCTTCGCCGAGCAGCATCTTGGCGAGTGGCAGGGCATGAATCGCGCAGCGTTCCTTGCCAGCCGGCCGGTCGGCAGCCATTGGTTTGCCGCGATCGACGAGCCCGCGCCGGGCGGCGAAAGTTTCATGGATCTCTATAACCGCGTGCGCGACGCGATCGAGCGCATCGGTGGCGAACACGCCGGCCAGGATATCATCGTGGTGGCGCATGGCGGCACGATCAAGGCGGCGATCGGTCTCGCGCTGGGTGGTCTGCCCGACAAGGGCCTCGCCTTTGACATCGACAATTGCTCGGTGACGCGGCTCGATCATTTCGCAAGCGCAGGCCATGCGAACTGGCGGCTTCCCATGGTCAACCAGCAGCCGTGGATCGCGGATGCCGCGCACGCCGCGATGCATCAGCCGGCGGGGCCGGAAGTCAAGGAGACCAAGCTCGCCTGATCCGCGCTGGCTGGTTGTCGAAGATTATAAAGACTGCTTAGCTCAACTCGAAAAACAAAGCTGAACTCGAAAACAAGATCTGCGCATCGATCGCTGGATCACATCTGGGAGAGACAAATGACCCTGTTCGACATGTCGGGAAAAGTCGCCGTCATCACCGGCTCGACCCGCGGCATCGGCCGCGCCATCGCCGAGCGGATGGCCGAGCACGGCGCCAAGGTGGTGGTCTCCTCGCGCAAGCAGGATGTCTGCGATGCCGTGACCAAGGAGATCAACGACAAATTCGGCAAGGCGACGGCGGTCGCGATCGCCGCCAATATTTCCAGCAAGGAAAATCTCCAGCATCTGGTCGACGAATCCAACCGCGCCTTCGGCAAGATCGACGTGCTGGTGTGCAACGCCGCGTCCAATCCTTATTACGGGCCGCTCGGCGGCATTTCGGATGAGCAGTTCCGCAAGATCCTCGACAACAACATCGTCGCCAACAACTGGCTGACCAGCATGGTGGTGCCGCAGATGATCGAGCGCAAGGACGGCTCGGTGATCATCGTGTCGTCGATCGGCGGCTTGAAGGGCTCGACGGTGCTCGGCGCCTATGCGATTTCGAAGGCCGCCGACATGCAGCTCGCGCGCAATCTGGCCTGCGAATACGGCCAGCATAATATCCGCGTCAACTGCATCGCGCCCGGCCTGATCAAGACCGACTTCGCCAAGGCGCTGTGGGACAATCCGGAGACCCTCAAGGCCTCCACCGCGCGCTCGCCGCTGCTGCGCATCGGCATCCCCGACGAAATCGCGGGTGCCGCCGTCTTCATGGGGTCGGCCGCCGGTAACTTCATGACCGGGCAGACCATCGTCATCGATGGCGGCGCGACGATCAGTTGAGAATACGAAAACATTTCGTCGTCCCGGCGAACGCCGGGACCCATACGCCGTGTCGCCGCTGTTAGAATGTTGCGGACGACACGTCGTTATCGAGAGGCAAGGGGTTATGGGTCCCGGCGCAAGGCCGGGACGACATCGTCTGTTCCTGCGTCCTCACTCCACCGCCGCGTACACCAGATCGCGCAGCACCGAGCGGATATATTCGCGCTGGCCGGGGCCCTGCATCATGAACACCGTGAACAGTTGTTCGGCCGGATCGATGAAGAAGAACGTGCCGGCCATCCCGCTCCAGAAGAACTGACCAAGCGAGCCCGGGAACGGCGCCATGCCTTGATGGGTGCGGACCGCGAAGCCGAGCCCGAAGCCGTGACCGGCCGGCATCAGGGGCGAATCGACTCTCACGTGAGGGGCGAGATGATTGGACGCCATCAATTCCAGCGTCTTGCGGCCGATGATCCTGGTGCCGTCGAGGGTGCCGCCGCCAAGCAGCATCTGGCAGAACCGCGCGTAGTCCATCGTGGTCGACACCAGGCCGCCTCCGCCGGATTCCATCACCGGCTTCTCCAGCATGTTGAACAACTGCACCTTCTCGCCGGTCCAGGGATCGGTCGGGAACGGCTCGGCGAGGCGGCCGGCGTTTTCTTCGCCGGTATGGAACGCGGTCTCGGCCATCTGCAACGGCGCCAGGATGCGCTCGGTCAGGAACGCGCTCAGGCTCTTGCCGGAGACGACTTCGATGATGCGGCCGAGGATGTCGGTGGAACGGCTGTAGTTCCATTCCGCGCCGGGCTGGCTCATCAATGGCAGGCTCGCGACCAAAGCGGCATGCTCGGCATTGCTGATCTTGCGGCTGCGTAGCCGCGACTGCTGGTATTGTTGCTGTACCAGGCTGTTGCCAGTGTGATCGTAGGTGATGCCGGAGGTGTGGCGCAGCAGGTCCTGCACCGTCATCGGCCGCGTCAGCGGGACCAGGTCGAGCTTGCCGTTGTTCTCGACACCAACCTTCTGGTTGGCGAACTCCGGAATGAACTTGGCGACGGGATCGCCAAGGATGAAATGGCCGTCCTCGACCAGCATCATGATGCCGACCGAGACGATCGGCTTGGTCATGGAGAAGATGCGGAACAAGGTGTCGCGCGCCATCGGCGCGGCCTGCGCCGGGCTCTGTCTGCCGAGCGCGTCGAACCAGCCGATCTGGCCGCGTCGCGCCACCATCACCGTTGCGCCCGGCAGGGTGCCCTTGTCGATCTCGCGCCTGAAGGCATCGGACATGCGCTGCAGCCTGACGGACGACAGTCCGAGCGATTCCGGTTTGGCCTGAGGCAGAGACGGGGTCTGCGGGGCGGTGGCGGGTTTGGCGGCGGCAGGCTTGGCGGCGGTTTGCGCGGTCATGGTCTCTCCCGTGGTGTTCTTGTCGTTGGCTATGGATGCAGGCTGAACTTTGGCGCAGAACCCGTGGATTGAACAGGGCGTTTCCCGCAAAGGACGTATCGGTCGTCGCCGCCGGATCGCATGGCGTTAACCGCTTCGCCCTTGCATTTGGGGCGGTGTTTATGGTTGAAACGGCGCGAACCCGCCGCGACGCAGGTTCCCTGTAGGGGTGTAGCTCAGTTGGTAGAGTACCGGTCTCCAAAACCGGTTGTCGCAGGTTCGAGCCCTGCCGCCCCTGCCATTTAACGCGCTGATTTGATC
>Ga0302314_10008673_pt1 | contig 18073 bp, 16 predicted proteins | sample III_Palsa_N2_3_FD_200533 | JGI IMG/M metagenome (GOLD analysis project Ga0302314, IMG submission 200533) | Peat permafrost microbial communities from Stordalen Mire near Abisko, Sweden - III_Palsa_N2_3 | ecosystem: Environmental > Terrestrial > Soil > Palsa > Peat permafrost | place: Sweden...
ACCGGCTCGGGCGACCAGACACTGGTCCTGTTTACCGCGCGGCCGGGCACCGAGTCGGTGGAGCAGCTGGCCCTGCTGCGGGTGCTCGGGAGGGAGAGTTTCGCGGACACGACAGGGCGCGGGTAGTGGCGAGCCGTTGAACGGGTTCCGTGCGGGGACTTGAAGGCACGGCCCAGACCGCATGAGCCGCCAGACTTGCCGGGGCTAACCACTGTTCAGAACTCTCGTACGGTTAGCAGGCTGTCGCCGTGGACAGCGTCGCGCTCCACCCGGCCCGTTTCGCGAAACCCGAGCTTCTCCAGGACCCGCCGCGACGCGACATTCCAGTCCCGGACCCCCGCCCACAACTGCCCATAACCCGCCTCGCTCACCCATGTGACCACTGCCCGACCTGCCTCAGTTGCGTAACCGCAGCCGTGAGCCAGGTTCGCGTCGCTCTATAACGACGTGTCCTCGAAGATCTTCGGCCGCTTGCCCGACGCCACCTGGGTCTACCCGGGCCACGGCGGAGACACCACGCTCGGCACCGAGCGCCCCCACCTGGGAGAGTGGCGCGAACGCGCCTGGTAACGCGAGCGCCACTCGGATGAGGCTTCTGGGGCAGAGGCGACTGCCGTGATGCCTGCGAGGTAAATATTGGATAATGCGCCGTTTTAGGACTAGCGCGCTAAGTAGTCAATTGATTACTTTAAGCTTATGACCGAATCGCTTTCGTTGCCGCGCATACCGGAGCCTGAACATGCTCTGCGCGATCTGCTGTGCTGGCTGACGAGGGACATCCGGCTGATCCTTGCCCATCCGGATCTCGGTAACGCGGCGAAGCTGGCCCGGATCACGAAGACAATCGACCAGTTGGCCCCGCCACCCGAACTAGAGGCCAACGGCGCACAGACCGCGACCTTGGTCGCTGAGCTGCTTGCCCGCAACACCGGTCCCGCGACGGTTCTTTTCGAGGAACTGGCCCGCGAGCAGGTCCGTATCGGCCTGGCCGACCGCGCGGACCGCCAGCTCACCGATGCCGAGTGCCTTGCGCTCCAGGTCGACCTCGGTACCTCTGGGCACCAGCGCACAGGGACGTTGCGCACGGTGCACTCCGGCCTGGTGGTAGCCGACGTGCACTCGGTCGTTGTTCCTGGCCGGCTCCCCGCTGCCGCGCGCAGGTCTCTCGGCATACCCGGTGCGGACGAGCCGACACCGCCGCCCTCAAGCATCCCGCTCGGGAAGGTGCTGTCCAGCCTCGGTGTGCGCCGGGAACCGCTCGGCGCACACCTGGTTCTCGACCGCACGGGCGTTTCCGGCAGCCGCGTGTCAGTGGAGTCATCGGCCCGGATGTGGCTGGCCGACGTGCCGGTCGCGCTGGCGGGCGAGCGGGTGACCGCCGAATACTGTCAGCGAGTCGTCAGCCGCCTGGCGTGGGCGCGCGACAGCACTGACGCCGACGACCTGCCCGCTGACAGGGGCCGCCTCGCTCGTTAGGCCCGTTGGGACAGCAGGGACTTCCCAGGACTCGATCGTTAGGACAGCAGGACTTCCCGGTGCTCGATCGCCAGCGTGAGCAGGGCGGCGGCAGCAGCCTGGAGAGGGCTTTTCGTGGTCAGCTCCGTGATCGTGGACTCGTCGAAGGGGCGGGGGCTGATGACTCGGCCCTCGGCGTTGTCCGTGACGATGCCGCCGAACAGCTCGTCGTACAGCGGCGCGTCGATCACCACGACCGCGAGCAGGTCCATCGCGAACGTGAGCGGGTCCGTGCCAAGGCCGAGACAGTAGGCACGGACGGAGCCGTCGCCAAGGCCGTCGGTCATCGCCTTGGCGAGCGGCCAGGCGCCGTAGTCGATCGGGGCTTCCTCGCTGCCGTAGTCCTCGGAGGCGCCGAGTAGCTCCTCCGCGTACTCACGGAGCAGGCCGCGCCATAGGTCGAAGTCGGGTGCCTCGTTCCACCGGGCCTCGCCCGACGGCTGGAAGATGCCCACGGGGATCACCTGGTAGAGGCCGCCGGCGTGGCCGACAAGGGCCGCGTCCCGCAGGTGCATCGGGAACGTCGCGGTGCCGGCCGCCCGGTCGTATCGCAGCGTCAGGGCGCTCGTCGCCACGGCGGACGAGCGGACGGCCAGGTCGGTGGGGTCACCGAAGGCCTCCCTGTAGGCGCACCGGTCGATGAGTCCGAGCTGGGCGGCGGCGTACTCGTGGCCGGCCGGGCCGCCTACGTCGACGCCGTCAAAGAACCGGCCCCTGGTGAAGCCGAGGCGCGGATCGCCGCCGGCCTCGCGCGGGGCGCCAAGCAGATTGGCCGACAGGAGCCTGTAGGTGGAGCGATTCTCGAAAACCGCCGGCCGGGCCAGCGCCTCGATGGCGCTGGAGTAGCGCGGGTAGCGGGTGCCGTCGGCGCGCTCGGGCAGGGCGTACGGGGTGAGGGACGCGACGTCGGGCACCTCGGGTGGCGCGGCCCGCGGGCGGAACTCCAGGCGGATGCTGTCCAGGGGTATCGGCGCGGACAGCCGCCACTGCGCCGCAGCGAGCAGGGGCGTCCCCGCGAGCCTGGCGCTCGCCGGGTACTCGTCCGCGGCCTTGACCGCCAGCGAGTACCGGTTGCGGTGCAGGTAGGAGCTGACCAGAAGCCACTGCTCTTCCGAGGATGTGGTCACGACGTCCCATGGTCCCACGCTGCCGTTACATCTGTCTCATCAGGTCCGGTCGATAATGTCTTTGTACGGGTAGGCCGGGTCCATGATTTACCAAACCGGTTAAGTCACGTTGTCGGTTAAGTCGCGTTGTCGGGTAAGTAGGGTCGATGGAGGTCACCACGGATGAGCACCGACCAGCTCCGGTTCCCCGACGGGTTCCTGTGGGGAGCGGCCACCGCCGCGTACCAGATCGAGGGGGCGCCCGACGCCGACGGCAAGGGGCCGTCGATCTGGGACACGTTCAGCCACACGCCCGGGAAGGTTTTCCACGGCGACAACGGCGACGTGGCCTGCGATAGTTACCATCGCTACCCGGAAGACATCGAGCTGCTCAAGCGGCTCGGCGCCGGCGCGTACCGGTTCAGCCTGTCCTGGCCGCGGATCCAGGCCGACGGGCGCGGGCCCGCCAACAACAAGGGCCTCGACTACTACCACCGGGTGATCGATGGGCTGCTCGAGGCCGGGATCGAGCCGGTGGTCACGCTGTACCACTGGGACCTGCCGCAGGCGCTGCAGGACACGGGGGGTTGGGCGAATCGCGACATCGCGTCGGTCTTCGCGGAGTACGCGGCGATCGCGGGCGAGGCGTTCGGCGACCGGGTGCACAAGTGGATCACGCTGAACGAACCGTGGGTCGTCGCGCACGTCGGTTACCGCGACGGGCGGCACGCCCCGGGGATACGCGACGCCGCGCAGGCCGTCGCGGCCAACCACCATCTGCTGCTCGCGCACGGCCGCGCGGTCGAGGCGCTTCGGTCGACGGCCGTGTCTTCTCAAGGCGGGGCCGCCGAGATCGGCATCACGCTCAACCTGGCCGTGGTGCGGCCGGTCGCGCCGGAGGCCGCCGACTTCGCGGCCGAGCTTGAGTCACGGCAGAACGGCGTGTACCTGGGGCCGCTGCTGCGCGGCGGCTACCCGGAGCGGCTCACGGCGGACTACTCCCCCGCGCGGGTGGATGGCCTCGTGCGGGACGGCGACCTCGACATCATCGCCGCGCCGCTTGACTTCCTCGGCGTCAACTTCTACGCACCGATGTATGTCGGCCCGCGGCGCGACGGCGAGCCGCGGAGCGGAGAGTCATGGATGGGTCCAGGCATGGTGCGCGTGCAACCCGAGGGGATGCCGCTCACCGCGATGAACTGGCTGGTCGCGCCGGACTCCATCCGCGAGCTCATGACCCGGGTGGTGGCACCCGTGACGGGCGGGCTGCCGGTCTACATCACGGAGAACGGATCGGCGTGGCATGACTACGTCACGACCGACGGTCGTGTCGAGGACTACGAGCGGGTGTCGTACCTGCGCAAGCACCTGATGGCGCTGCACGCCGCGATCGCCGACGGCGTTAACCTGCGCGGGTATTTCGCCTGGTCGCTGCTTGACAACTTCGAGTGGGCCGAGGGATACGCGAAGCGGTTCGGGCTCGCGTTCGTGGACTTCGGCACGCAGCGGCGGATACTCAAGCGCAGCGGCGAGTTTTACGCGTCTGTGACGGCCGCGAACGCCCTGCCGGTTGACTAATCGAGTCGGGAGGCACCGATGAGCATGGAACCGGAGGGCACCGGCCCGCAGGAACCGGACGGCAGGCCGGTGCCGAAGGACGAGCCCGCGCCGAGCCCCGTGCCGCCCGCGCCGAGTCCCCTACTGCCCGCGCAGAGCAGCGAGGACACCGACGTCGGCTGGGGCGACTACACCGAGCAGGGCGACGACTGGCTGCTCCGCGACCGCCCGCCGCACTGGGATCGCTAGTCACCGTCTTTCTGTTGCCCGCCAGCGTCAGCTGCCCGCCAGCGTCAGCTACTGCCGCCGTTAGCCGCGGTCACGGCCAGCGGGTCACGGGTATTGGCTCTTGCCCTTGATTACTTGCCGGCGGTGACGGACTTCAGCTCGTCGAGTGCGGCGCGCATCACCCGGGTCAGGTCGGGGCCGCCGGGCTCGGCCACCCAGCGCTCGAACCCGATCTTGAAGACGGCGATACCCGCCTCGGCGGTCAGGGACGCGGCCGGGTCACCGACGCCGCGCTGCCGCAGCGCGTCGGCCAGGGCCGTCGCGAGCCCGGCGAGCTTGATCAGCTCGCGCTCGCGCAGCTCCGCGTGGGCCGTGATAATGGCCTGACGCCGCCGGGCGCCCGCGCCGTGCTCGTCGAACATCGTGCCCGCGGCGTCCAGTGCCGCGGCGATCGCGTCGATCGGCGCGCCGGACTCGGGCGCGTCCGCGACGGCGGACACCATCAGGTCCGAGAGCGCGGCCGCGCCCGCGAAGAGGACCTCGCGCTTGTCGGTGAAGTACCTGAAGAACGTCCGCTCGGTGAGCCCCGCACGCTCGGCGATCTCCGCCACCGTGACCTGTTCGAAACCGCGCTCCATGAAGAGCTCGAACGCCGCCTGCTGCAGCCGGCCGAGCGCGTTCGGCTCCCATCTGACCATGACACCCATGATACGCGATGACAGTGACAGACATCAGCCGTGCTATGCTGATGACAGCAACTGACATTGCCCATCGTAGGGAGTTCTTCACCATGCGCATATTCGTCACAGGCGCGAGCGGGCACATCGGTTCCGCCGTCGTCCCCGAGCTCATCAAGGCCGGACATTCGGTCACCGGGCTCGCCCGCTCGGACTCTTCCGCGGCCACGCTCGAGGTGTGGGGCGCGGAGCCGCTGCGCGGCACCATCGACGACCTCGACCTGCTGCGGTCGGCCGCCGCCGCCTCCGGCGGCGTCATCCACCTGGCGTTCAAGCACGAGGCCATGCGTACCGGCGACATGACCGGCGCGGTCGCGGCCGACCTGCGGGCGATCGAGACGATGCTCGACGCGCTCGCCGGCACCGGCAAGCCCTTCGTCGGCACCTCGGGAACGCTCCTGCTCGCGATGGCCGCACCCGGCCGGACCGGGACGGAGGCCGACTCGCTCCCCGGCGGCGGGCGCGCCGACGCGGAGAACCTGGTGGTCGCGACGGCCTCGCGCGGCGTGCGGACCTCCGTCATCCGGCTGCCGCCGACCGTGCACAGCTCGCTCGATCACCACGGCTTCATCCCGACCCTGATCGGCTTCGCCCGCGCCAAGGGCGTCTCCGGCTATGTCGGCGACGGGACGAGCCGCTGGCCGGCCGGCCACACGCTCGACGCGGCGCACCTGTACCGGCTGGCTCTCGAGTCGGCGCCGGCCGGCTCGCGGCTGCACGCGGTCGGCGACGAGGGCGTGCCGTTCAAGGAGATCGCCGCGGCCATCGGCCGGAACCTGAACGTGCCCGTCGTGACGGTCGCGCGCGAGGACGCCGCCGAGCAGTTCAGCTTCCTCGGCGACTTCGTGCAGCTCGACAACCCGACCTCGAGCGAGGCGACCCAGTCGCTCCTCGGCTGGAAGCCGGAGCACCCTGGGCTGATCGCGGACCTCGACGAGGGGCACTACTTCAACGGCTGACCGGCCGGCGGCCCGGGCTTCAGCGGCTAAGCGGCCGGCCGTCGCCCTAAATTTCGCTATATATGCACCAAGATCAAAATGAGCGTTTGGCGTTTCCGTCGCCGGGGCGACGGAAACGCCAAACGCTTTCGCTAAACGATCTTGTTTAGCCGACGATCTTGCTTAGCTGACTTTCAGCGTTCGGGGCGCGGAGTAGCCGTACATCACGTAGCCGGCCAGGTCGGACGCCACCGCCCGGTAGATGTGCGAGCCGGACACGCTGCCCTTGATGGTGAAGGCGAACGCGCCGCTGCCGTTCTCGTGCGTGGTGGCGATGGTGTACCAGAGGCCGGACCGCTCCACCTGAAGGGTGACGGTGCGGCCCTTCGCCGCCGGGCTGCCCTTCCCCGAGGCGGTCGTCGTGTGCCCCTTCGCGATCGTCGACGCCTTCAGGCCGAAGGACACGCCCTGCGGGGCAAGCACCGGGAATCCCCAGGCCGGATAGGTACCGAGCACGAGGCCGCTGCCGTTCGCGTCGAGTCCCACGTTGAACGTATCGTCCTGGATCGCGGGGCCGAGCGCCACCGCGCCCGTCCAGGTCGCGCCCGTCCAGGTTGACCTTTCGTACAGGTCGTAGGTGATCGGAGAGAACGCCCGCTCGCTGAAGACGAACACCTTGCCGCTCGGGTCCTGGTCGGCGGTGAACCACTCGGGGCCGCCGCCCGAGGTCCCTGGCACCACGTGCGCGGGGCCGAACGTCGTGCCGTTGAACAGCCGGAGCTTCAGCGCCTCGCTGCCCGTCGTCTCCTGGGTGAGCAGCGCGTCGCCCGACATCGCCATCAGCTGCTCATGGGGGAAGCTGCCCACGGCATGGTAGGACCCGGTCGCGTCGAAGTTCTTGCCCTTCGCCGCGTACTCGACGTACGTGGTGTAGTCGGTGCCGAGGTAGTCGGACGCGACAAGCGCGCCGCCCTTGTAGGCGCCCACCCCGAGGTCGTACGCGACCCGCGCGTTCGGGGTCGCGATCTCGGCCGGCGGCCCGCCGGCATTGATCGGGATGGCCTCGACCTCCGCGCCGTCATGGTTATCATCGGCGCTGAAGAGGATCTGGCCACCGACAAGTTCCGCCACGGTCACGCCCATAGAGCCCCCGACCCGGACCGGCGCCGCGAACGTCTTGCCACCGTCGGTCGAGGAGAACAGCAGGGTGCCGCCGTCGGGGTTTGTGTCACAGCAGGTATCCATGAGAACCACGACGTGGTTGGCCGACGTCACGAACACCTGCGGGATGCCGAACATGTCGTCGCCGTCAAGCGGGGAAAGGGTGACCCTGTGCGTGCAGGTACTCGCGCCGCGGTTGAGCAGGCACACCACGGCCTTGCCGTCGCCGGTGGTGACGCCGTACGCCACCACCAGGGCACCGTTCGGCTCGATGGCGACGCCGCCGCCGGCGTAGGTCGAGGCGGCGATCTTGAACGGCTTGATTTCCGGCTGCGGATTTCCCTTGACGCCGGCCGCAGGCGCGGCGGACGCCGCACCGGCAAGCACGGCGGACACGCACACCAGGCCGGCCGTTGCGGCGGCCAGGGCTCTCCAGCGAATCCGGCGCATCAAATACTCTCCTCGGCGAAGTTAAATCCGGCGGACGAGCCGGCTCGCCGAAGACATTAGGTGCCAGAGCCACGGCTGAGGAACCAGGGAAACATGTAATCACGGCGGTCTTGCGCCGACGCATACGACTCGGGCGTTATAACACCGCGAAGTCGGCCGCGAGCTTGTCCATGAGCGCGTCCAGCTTCTCGTCGGTGACCTGCCGCGAGGCGTCCGCGAGGTACCAGTCGGCGATCTCGCGAGCGCCCCGCTCGAACGGCACCGTCGCCCGCCAGCCACCCGCGATGCTGCGCACCTTGGCGTTGTCGAACACCATCGAGTGCGCCTTGTCGCCGAGCAGGGACGCACCCCACTCGGCGTCCGCCGCCGCGATGGCGTCCGAGGGCACGTGCACGATCGTCGCGGTGACCCCGAGCGCCGACCCGAGCGCATGCGCGATCTGATCCCACGTCAGGACGTCATCCGAGGTGATGTGGAACGCCTCGCCAAGCGTCCGCGGGTGCCCGAGCAGCGGCACGAACGCGCGCGCGAAGTCGGTGTTGTGCGTCATCGTCCACAGCGACGTCCCGTCGCCGTGCACGACGACCGGCTTGCCCGCCAGCATCCGACCGAGCGCGGTCCACCCGCCGTCGAGCGGCACGAGCGTCTTGTCGTAGGTGTGCGACGGGCGCACGATCGTCGCCGGGAACGCCTCGTCCCGATACGCGCTGACCAGCAGGTCCTCGCAGGCGATCTTGTCCCGCGAGTACTGCCAAAACGGGTTGCGCAGCGGCGTCGACTCCGTGACCGGCAGCCGGGCGGGCGGTGTCTGATACGCCGACGCGCTCGAGATGAACACGTACTGTCCGGTCCGGTCCCCGAATAGCTCGATGTCGCCGCGGACGTGTCCGGTCGTGAAGGCCACCCAGTCAACGACAGAATCAAATTCAAGATCTTCAATAGCATCCCGAACGGACCCGGGGCTCCGCACATCAGCCCGCAGCTCACGGACGCCGGGCGGCAGCGGCCGTGCGGTGCTCTGCCCCCGATTAAGCACGTACAGGTCGATCCCTTCGTCGACCGCCTGGCGCGCGCACGCCGAGCTGATGACCCCGCTGCCACCGATGAAGAGGACCTTGAGGTTGCTCATGGTCCAACCTTAAGCAGCCCCGCTCGCATGCCCGCTCGCCGGCCTCCCGGCCTCGGCCCGGCGCCAGTGTGCCAACTGCGCGTTCGGGTTCACTCTGCCGGCCAGAAGGCGCAGTTGGCTCACCTACGGCGAGGGCGTCGGCGTCGCTTGCCAGGGAGCGGCCCATCCGGGCCGGCAACCGAGTGTGATCATCTGAATATTTATAGCAATAACATTATTTAGCAAATCTTAAGACACGGCTACGAAATATCTCGGTCTACCTGCTTGATTTCCGCGTAACACGAGCCAGCCGAGACTTAACATGCTGACCCTTGCTGGCCGGTGATTTGGCTATGGACAATCGGTTTGGGGAAGCGAAGCCGCCTCCCGGATTTCGCCTCGGAGAAAGGGACCGGCAGATGGCCGTCGCTCCAGTTAAGGCTGCCCCGACAAAATCAGGACTTCGGACCGGCGCACTTGGATTTCCGGCGCTGCTCGCCCAGTCGGTCGCGCTTATCTCGCCCACGATGACCGCCGTGCTCATTATTCCGCTGGCGTTTTCCAACGCCGGCGAGGGCACCTGGCTCGCGTACCTGTTCGGCACGGTGATGCTGCTTTTCGTGGTCTTGTGCCTCAACCAGTTCACCAAGCGGTCGGCCGCGCCCGGCGCGATGTACACGTACACCGCGCGCGGCCTCGGGCCGGCCACCGGCGTGGTCTCCGGCTGGACACTGCTGTGGTGCTACCTGTTCATCGGCACCGCAGGGCTGACCGGGTTCGCCATCTTCTTCCAGCAGTTCCTCGACGCCCTCGGTGCCACCGTCACCGTGCCGCCCGACATCTTCTTCGCGATCAGCGCACTCACGTGCTGGTACATCGCCTATAAGGACATCCGCATATCGTCGCTCATCACGCTGGCCTTCGAGGGCATTTCTGTGGCGCTCATCCTCGCGCTGGCCGCCGTCGTGCTGTTCAAGCACGGCATTACGATCGACACTGCCCAACTGAAGCTCAAGGGCGTGGGGCTGCACGGAATGAGCCTGGCGGTCGTCGCGTGCATTTTCAGCCTGGTCGGATTCGAAAGCGCGACGGCGCTCGGCAGCGAGGCGAGGAACCCGCTGCGCAACGTGTCGCGGGCGGTTATCTGGTCGCTGATCCTCACCGGCACTTTCATGGTGATCATGGGCTATGTCGAGGTCTTCGGCACGCGGCACTACGGCACACCGCTCGGCTCGATCACGGCGCCGCTTAACGTGCTTTCCAGCCTCTACAACGTGACGTTCTTCAAGGCGCCGATCTCGCTTGGCGCGATGATCAGTTTCTTCTCGCTCTCGCTGTCCTGCCTGAACGCGGGCGCGCGGATCCTCTACCCCATGGGCGAGCACCTGGTGTTCCCCCACCAGCTCGGCAAGGCGCACCCGAAGAACGGCACGCCGCACGTGGCGCTCACCGTCTACATCGTGATCATGTTCGCCATCCCGACGGTGCTCGAGCTCGTCACCAACCCGGTGACCACGTTCGGCGACGCGGGCACCCTCGCGGCCTTCGGCTTCCTGCTCGCCTACTTCCTGATCACCATCGCGGCACCGGTCTACCTGCATCGCCGTGGCGAGTTGCGAGCCCGTCACGTGGTGATCGCCGTGATCGCGTGCCTGTGCCTGCTGGTGCCGACGGAGGGCAGCTTCTACCCGGTGCCGCCGTTCCCGGTGAACATCTTCCCGTACCTCTTCGCCGCCTACATCGCCATCGGCGGCGGCTGGCTGTTCATCCTCAGCCGCCGTCGCCGCGGCATCTTCGCCGAGATCGAGGCCGACCTTGAGCAATCCCTCGAGGTCCACGAGCAGCGCGCGGTCCAGGCAGACGGTGACACCCTGGCCGACCCCGACGCCGCCTCAAGCATCGCCTAGCGGACGAACCTGCTCGTCGCGCGCTGCGCGGCCACCAGCTCGGGCGGAGCGCTGGACGGTGAGCCCGCGTCGTGCGGCGGGCGGGGGTCGTACTCGATGGCGAGCTGGATCCGCTGCGCCATCTCGTCGCCGCTCATCCGGCCCGTGAGGGCAAGGGCCATGTCGATGCCGGCCGAGACGCCCGCGGCGGTGACGTACTTGCCGTCGAAGACGTAGCGCTCGTGGCGGGGCTTGGCGCCCAGGCGGGCCAGCTCGTCCATGGCCAGCCAGTAGGTGGTGGCCTCGCGGCCGGTGAGGAGTCCGGCGGCGGCCAGGATCAGCGCGCCGGTGCAGACCGAGGTGGTCCAGGTGCTCGTCTCATCCGCCGCGAGCAGCCAGTCGCGGAGCGGGCCAGGGGTCATCTGGCCGGCCTGGCCGGGGCCGCCGGGGACGAGGATGATGTCGGGGTGCGGAACGTCGGCGAAGGAGGCTTGCGCGTGGAGGACGAGAGTGCCTGACTCGTCGCGGACACCACCGGTCCGTTCGGCCAGAAAAATGACCTTTGATCCGGGCAGGTGAGCAAGGACCTGGTGGGGCCCGACCGCGTCAAGGGCGGTGAAGCGCTCAAAGAGCGGGATGGCGATCTGTAGCATGTTCGATATCCTTCTCTGCGGTTTTTGGATGGAATCGGCGGCGGTACTCGGCGGGGCTGATGCCGAGCGCCCGGACGAAGGCGCGGCGCATCGCCTCTGGGGTGCCGTAGCCGCAGGCGCGGGCGGTCTGATCGACGCCGTCCGCGGTGTCCTCAAGGCGGCGGCGCGCCGCCTCCAGCCTGGCCAGGTCGACGTACCGGCCTGGCGGCACGCCGGTCTGCGCGGCGAAGGCGCGGGCGAACTGGCGGGGCGACAGGCTCGCCCGCCGGGCGAGACTGTCCACGGACAGATCCTCCGCCGGGTGCTCGGCGATCCACTGCTGTACCTCGCGGAGCGGCTGACGATCCGCGAGCTGCGCGGCGAGCTGGGCGCTGAACTGCGACTGACTGCCTGGGCGCCGCAGGAACACGACGAGCGCACGGGCGACGGTGAGCGCCGCGTCGCGGCCGAGGTCGTCTTCGACCAGGGCGAGAGCGAGGTCGATGCCCGCGGTGACGCCCGCGGACGTGGCGAGGTCGCCGTCCCTGATGAAGATCGGGTCGGGGTCGACGTTGACGTCCGGGTACTGCGCGGCTAGTTCGGCGCAGCGTTCCCAGTGGGTCGTCACGGTCTTGCCGTCAAGCAGGCCCGCCTCGGCGAGCAGGAACGCGCCGGTGCAGACGGAGGCCAGCCGGGTGACGTCTCGTGTCTCATTTCCTGTCGCGCGGGCCGTCACCGCCTTGGCATGCTCGCGCAGCCAGCCGACCAGGTCCGGGTCACGGCGACGGGCGCCGGCACCGCCGGGCACGATGAGCAGGTCGGGTACTACCGCGGTGCTCAGGTCCGCGTCCGGCGCGAGCCCGAGTCCGCTCGACGTTCGCACCGCACGCCCGCCGAGGCTCGCCGTCTGGATGGCGTAGCCGAGCGCGGCGCCACGGTCCGCGCACCAGTGGTTGGCGGCGGTGAACACCTCGAGCGGCCCCGTTAGGTCGAGGCTCTGCACGCCGTCGAAGGCGACGATCAGCACGGTCCGCATGGTGCTCAGTGTCGCGGCTACCACGTGATGGCAGCAATGACGAATGTCCCACCTTTTATGCCATGCAAAATATTCTGAGAATGTCATGCTGTCTCTCTGAATATTTTCTTCTTTTTGTCCATAAAAGTGCAATTATGCACCTAGTCGTTCCCTTCTGTTCACCTGCGGTTCATGATCGAATACTCAGCTAGCCATCTGCCGCTCCTAAGTTCTGGGAGGTGACCGAAAGCGAGCCCGCGCAAGGCCCCTCGGTAGAGGCACGCGGGGTGACGAAGTGGTTCGGCGAGACCACCGCGCTTGACGGGGTTGACCTGACCGTGGGCGGCGGGGACGTGCACGGCCTGCTCGGCCCCAACGGCGCGGGCAAGACCACGCTGCTTTCCGCGCTGTTCGGCCTGGTGCTGCCCGATGAGGGAACGATCAGGCTGTTCGGCCGGACGCGGGCGCAGGCGGGCGCGGGCTGGCTTGACGGGGTGGGCGGGTTTGTCGAGACGCCCAGGTTCTACCCCTACCTGAGCGGCCGCCGTAACCTCGCGGTCCTGGCCGGCCTCGATGGCGGGGACGCGGCCTCGCTGATCGACTCGGCCCTGGAACGGGCCGGGCTCGACGGGCCGGCCGCGCGGCAGAAGGTCCGCGGCTACTCACTCGGCATGCGCCAGCGCCTCGGGCTGGCCGCGGCCGTGATCCGGCGGCCGCGGCTGCTGATCCTCGACGAGCCCGCGAACGGGATGGACCCGGCCGGCATCCGCGACCTGCGGACGGCGCTGCGCCGCGTCGCAGCGGACGGGGTGACGGTGATCCTGTCCAGCCACGACATGGCGCAGGTGGAGGAGATCTGTGACAGCGCCACCATCTTGTCCGCGGGTCGGGTGGCCGTCACCGGGCGGCTTCGCGCGCTCCGCGCCGTGGCACCCGACTCGGTGTGGCGGATGCGGACAAGCGACGACGGACGCGCGCTTGGCCTCGCGACGGAACTGGCCGGGGTGAAGGCCGCGGCGGCCGACTGTTCCGGACTAGACGGCGGCGGACTCGTGGTGCACGCCGCGCAGGGCGAGATGGATGGGTACGTGCTCGCGCTCGGGGCGGCGTCCGTGGCCGTGCGCGGGCTCGAACTCGACCGCACGCCGCTTGAGGCACTGTTCTTCCAGCTCACCGATGGCGCGGCCAAGACCGCGCACGTGGAGGTACACCAGTGAGCCTGGCCGCCGAGCCGTGGCCGGCCTACGACGGCCGCGACGCACCCGCGACCGTAGGCCAGAGGGGCCGCGTCGCGGGCACGATGGCGGTCTGGCGGGTTGAGCTTGTGAAGCTCTCCGGCAAGATCTTGATCCGCGCGATCTTCATGCTGTCGGTGATCGGCCCGTTCCTCGTCGTGGGGTTCCTCAACCTGCAGAGCGCGACCCCGGGCGACACCCCGTTCGGCCAGTGGGTGCATACCTCGGGGTTCGCGATCCCGATGACGATCCTCGGCTTCGGCGGGCAGTGGATCCTGCCCGCGCTGACCGGGGTGGTGGCGGGAGACATCTACTCGGCCGAGGACCATCTCGGCACCTGGAAGACGATCCTGACCAGGTCGCGCGGTCGCGGACAGCTGTTCGCTGGCAAGTTCCTCGCCGCGGCGACGTTCGCGGTCGCCGTGCTGCTCGTGCTCACGGTGACCGACCTGGCGGCCGGGCTCGCGGCCGGCCGCTCGCCGGTGGTCGGGCTCAGCGGGCAGCTGGTGCCGGCCGGTCACGCGACCTGGCTGGTGGCGGTCAGCTACCTGTCCGACCTGCCGCCACTGCTCGGCTTCACCGCGCTGGCGGTGCTGCTCTCGGTGGCCAGCCGCAACAGCGTGGTCGGGATCGGGGGCACGGTGGTGATCGGTGTCGCGTTCCAGATCGTCACGCTCGCGAACATGCCCCAGTGGGGGCAGCAGGCGCTGCTGTCCACCCCGTTCATGGCCTGGCACGGGTTCTGGGGCGCGCCCGCGTTCTACGGGCCGTTTCTGTGGTCCCTGCTGACCTGCGCCGCCTGGTTTGTCGCATGCTCCGCGGTCGCCTGGTTGATCTTCCGCAGCCGGACGATCGAGGCGGCGGCGTGAGAAATCGAGGCGGCGGCGTGAGAACGGGATGGCGCGAGAGCCGGGGGGACGCGGTGCGGCAACTTCTCGTTCGGTGGCAACCTCGACGTGCGGCCTGGGCCGTCACCGTGGCCGCACTCGCACTGCTCGCGACGTCTTGTTCTTCTTCCTCGAACCTGACGCCTGACCGGCTGCAGCCCTCGCTCGGCGCGACCTTCGCCAACCTGTACGTGCTGCAGCAGTCCGAGATGGGCAATCCGCTGGTCACCACGGCCGGCCTTGACGCCCATGCCAGCTGCCAGAAGGGCGGCACCCTCGACGTCGCGCAGGAGGGCTCCGGCGTCTGGCTGTGCCAGATCACCTACCTGATCGCCGGGCCTGGCTACCCGGTCATCGCCAAGTACAACGTGGACCTGCAGACCGACGGCTGCTACGCGGCCGACGGCGACGGTCCGGCCTCGGTCAACGGGTCGCCGACCATCACCGGCCCCGGGTACCGGCAGCTCATCAACCCGCTATCGCTCATCGACGGGTGTTTCGACACCACCTGATCTGTTTTTCCCAACTCCACGGTTTTCCCAACCCCACAGTTTTCCCAACCCCACAGGGAGTTCGCTATGTGGCCTGTCATGCGAGCAATGACGTCTCCGCGCTGGCGCCATCAACACCGCCGCGCCCTGAGAACCGTCGCCGCCGCGAGCGCTTCGCTGCTCGCGCTCGGCGGCATCGGCACCGCCGCCGCCGCCGCGACCGGCGCCTTCAGCCAGTCGAGCCCGTTCGGCACCGAGCAGGTCGGCAAGACCTACACCAACGGCATCCTGCTGCCGACCAACCAGTGGATCAACCCGATCGGCAGCCGGCTCCTTGTCGACGACGGCCGCGTGCTTTCCTCCGCAATCAGCCCAAACGGCGAGTTCCTCGCCGCGCTGACCTGGAACGACTTCACCGGCTTCCTGACCGTGGTGAACCTTGAGACCGGGAAGATCGTCCAGCAGGTCGGCACCGGCGTGGGCGCGGACCGGGCGATCGGCGACGGCACGGTGGCGGCCGACGGGCCGCTGTGGTCGGCCAACGGCAAGACGCTGTGGCTGCCGCAGACCGAGGACCTGCTCCGGTTCGCCGTCAGCGGCACGGGCACAGTCAAGCTGGCCGCGGCGATCACCCTGGCGACGGAGACCGTCAACCTGACCACGGGCGACACGACCGCACCCGACCTGCCCTCGGGCATGGCGCTCAGCCCGGACGGGTCCAAGCTCTACGTCGCGCTTAACGGCGTGAACGAGCTCGGCGTGATCGACACCGCCACGAACGCGCTCATCCAGACCATCCCGGTCGGGAACGCGCCGCGCCAGGTGGTCCTGGTCGGCGACCACGCGTTCGTGTCCAACGAGGGCGGCCGCCGGGCAAAGCCAGGCGACTTCACCAACATCTCCGACGGCACGAATATCGTCGCGAGCAAGGTCACCGGCGCCGCCACCACCGGCACGGTGTCCGAGGTGGACCTGACGACCGGCAAGGCGGTTAAGCAGATCAGCGTCGGCCTCGAGCCGACCGCGGAGTACCTGGCCCCGGACGGCACGCTGATGGTCGCTAACTCCAACGACGACACGTTCTCGCTCATCGACACGAGCACGGGCGACGTCGTGCAGACGGTCAACGTGAACCCGCTGCCCGGGTCCACCGTCGGCAGCTACCCGAACGCGATCTTCATGCCCGACTCCAGCCACATCCTGGTCAGCATCGGCCGCGACAACGCGCTTGCCGTCTACGGGTACAACGGCCCGGCCCAGCCGGTGCAGTACGAGGGGCTGCTGCCCACCGACTTCTACCCGGTCGACGTGGCCTACGACAAGACGATCGGCAAGATCGTCGTCACCAACGACAAGGGCATCGGCGCCCGCGGCCCGGAAAGCACGATCACCAAGGGTCCGGAGACCAACCCGGCCACCGGTCACAACACCTATGACGACACCGGGTCGTTCACCGAGTTCACGATGCCGAGCCAGTCCGCGCTCGGCGCGTACACCCACCAGGTGTTCGTCGACAACGACTGGGACCAGCTGCTTGCGAGCAAGCCGCTATCGAACTGCAGCGCCGCGGCGGTCGCGATACCGTCGCAGCTCGGCTGCGCGTCACCGATCAAGCATGTGTTCCTGATCATCAGGGAAAACCGCACCTACGACCAGACGCTCGGCGACATCGCCAAGGGCAACGGCGACGCGGCCGACGCGCAGTTCGGCGCCAAGGTCACGCCGAACGCGCATGCCCTGGCCAACGAGTTCGGCCTGTTCGACAACTTCTACGACGAGGGCACGCTGTCCGCTGACGGCCACAACTGGCTGGTACAGGCCGACGCGAACGACTACATCGAGCGGGAGTTCGGCGCGTTCTACCGCAGCTACCCGGCGCAGGGCGGCGACGCGCTCGCCTACCAGCGCGACGGCTTCATCTGGAACGATGCGGAGTCCGTGGGCAAGTCGGTGAAGGTGTTCGGCGAGTACAACAACTACATGACCGAGCCCGCCGACACGACCTGGTCGGAGTACTACCAGGACTCGCTGATCATGCAGGGCAAGGCGTCAGGCCCGATGCCGGTGCCGCCGTCGTCGGTCGCCGCCTACGCCGACATCCCGTCGCTGAACGCGGTCGACTACCACCCCTACCCGCCGTTCAACCTGGGCATCCCTGACCAGTACCGGGCCGACATCTGGGAGCAGTCGTTCGCGCAGAGCGAGAAGACCGGCCAGCTGGCCGACCTGAACCTCATCTGGATGCCGGATGACCACACGGCCGGCGTGGGCACCGGTGACCCGGACCCGGTCGCCGAGGTCGCCGACAACGACCTGGCGGTCGGCCGGATCATCGACACGATCTCCCGCTCTTCGTTCTGGAAGGACTCGCTCGTGATGGTGATCGAGGACGACACCCAGAACGGCGTGGACCACGTGGACGGCCACCGCGGCCCGCTGCTGATCGCCTCCCCCTACGCCAAGCGCGGAATCGTTGACAAGACCTACTACACCCAGCTCAACGTGGTGAAGACGATCGAGCAGATCCTCGGCATGCCCCCGATGAACCAGGAGGACCGGGCGGCCTCCCCTATGTGGGACGCCTTCACCAACACGCCGGACTTCGCCCCCTACGACGTCGTGCCGAACAAGATCCCGCTGACCCTGGGGCTGACGGCCACCTCAAGCTCCGCCAGCCACGCCCTGGTGCCCGCGACGCCCGCACAGCAGGGCATCCCGGCGGCGGAGCGCGGCATCTACGAGCAGTGGGTGGTGTGGAGCAGGAATGGCCGGTTCAACGGCAGGGGCGCCATCCAGGACTGGGCCAACCCGGCCCAGCTCAACCGCCTCGACTGGTACAGCGCCCACGGCTGGAAGGTGCCGTACCCGGGCGACAAGAAGATCCTGACTCCGAGTGAGGTCCCCGGCGCTAACCTCCCGGCGGATTACCTGGGCGACTAGTCCGTATAACGAGATTCCCCGCGGTGCTCCTTCTTGAGGCCGCGGGGAATCTGTTTTGCGGGATAGGCGAAGTCGCGGGACCGTTCGGTATAACGAATTTTGGATGTGGTCGCGCCAGGAGTACCTCGGCTCGTACCCGATGATCTGCTTGGCGCGGTCGATCGCCAGGAGCGTGCCGAACTCGCCG
>Ga0302314_10008674_pt1 | contig 18071 bp, 18 predicted proteins | sample III_Palsa_N2_3_FD_200533 | JGI IMG/M metagenome (GOLD analysis project Ga0302314, IMG submission 200533) | Peat permafrost microbial communities from Stordalen Mire near Abisko, Sweden - III_Palsa_N2_3 | ecosystem: Environmental > Terrestrial > Soil > Palsa > Peat permafrost | place: Sweden...
GATCTGGTGGCCGGTGACGTAGGTGCTCTCGTCCGTGCGCTCCATGAGCTGCTTCACAGCGCTGTAGTAGGCCCGGTCCAGCGCGTCATCGGACAACGCATCGGCGCGCTTCTCGATCTGCGCGTCGTAGTCAACATCCTTCTTGAGATCGAGGAAGTACTGCTCCGTGTCTGCGGCTTTGGATATGAACTGGCCGTTGACGGTCTTGACAATCTCGCGCAGCGTGGTTTGAACTGCGGTAAGCAAATCATCGGACGGCTCGCCGCCCAGGTCTTCCACTCCAGGCTGGTACAGGCACAATGTGTCCCGCAGCTCGGCGGCGGTAGGCCCCACAGGAACATAGATGTCGCCACCCGTGGTCAGGCGCTGAACCGAAAGTCCCTTGATCACTCGCAAGGCCATCGCCTTGTAGGGCGGGCGGGAAAACGCCTTCTGCACGCGCTCCGCGAGAACATCCGACACCTTCAGGACGGGTCCAATGTTCGGGTCTGCGCGCAGCACACTGTTCGAAGTCACGGTGTCCCAGAAACTGTCGTAGCCGATGAGGCCGGGACGATCAGCGGGTACATCATCTTTCAGAATGGCTTGGATCTGGTCACGCAAGGTGACCAGCGCGCCGCGCTTCTCAGTAAAGATCAGTCGCTCGAACGTACCGATGTAGTCCGGGTGTACCGGGAACAGACGGACGTACTCATCGAGCCGCTCGTTCATGCTGCTGTAGAACTTGGTGAACGGCGCGAGGTAGCCGCGAATCTTGTGCTGCTGGTCCGCCGTCTTCTTGAGCAGGCGCTCGGCGACGACGAAACTCACGTCCTGCCGTGCGAGCAGCACCTGGGTGAACCGCTCGTTGACCCGGCGCAGGCTATCGGCCACGTGCTGGAATCGGGAGCTGTCGAAAATGCCTTCCTGCACACCCGCAACGAAGCGGAACCGCAAGTGCTTGGTAACCTCGCCAACCTCGCGCAGGAACGAGAGATCCAGCACTAGGTCGTAGTCCTTGCGCGAGCGCAGATATTCGAGGAACTCGTCCACAACCAGCAGCACGCCGTGGTTCGGGTGAACCTCGGCAAACGCAGCCATCATTTCCTCGAATGCGCCCTTGTTATTCACGACCTGGTCTGCAGGCGGAAATGAGAAGGTGACGCCCTGCTTTTCGAGAAACGATTCCAGCTGCTGCGTAATGATGGCGCGCAGCGGCATCTGGCTCGAGATTTCGACGCGGTGCACCTTGAAGCGACCCGCGATAGCGCCGGCCGCTGCGGCAACCTTCGGGTGCCGGATCATCGGAACGTACGCCGCGTCTTCGGCAATCAGCGAGAGAACTGACATCAAATGCGACTTGCCGGTGCCGTAGTTGCCGACTACGAGGACACCCTTGTGATCAACCGCTTCGTCGAAGGACATCTGCGGGATGATTTGCTTGACGATGCGCTCGGCCATGTCATCGGAAACGACGTACGTCGACACCAACTTCTTGCCTTCGTTTGGCCGATTGGCATGAAGGAGCTGAATGACCGACTCAATCGGCTCAAATTGAATGAGATCCCCGTAGCGCATGCGCTCCCCCTTATCCGTTGGTTTCGATTTCGAACGGTACTAGGCCATTCAGGCCGTAGTCCCGAAATTCTGGATGCCCAATCTCAGCGTAGGTAAGGCGGCCGTCACGCAACTGGCCTGGCCAAACCGCAACCACACTGCGCGCGTGGGCATGACGCTTGAGGACGTTCAATGGGTCGAGTTGAAGCGAAGGGTCGAACAGCAGCTCCAGATGATCGAGCAGCAGCAAATCCCCCTTGGCGTGCTCATCGGCGAGGTCGCGTAGCTCTGAGATCACATCAAGCGGACGTTGCTTCTGCGGCAACGACGCGAGCCGAATGCCCAGTTCGGCGCCGACGTTCAGCACGCCCGCGCCCAGCCGTGCCCCCAATTCACGCAGCACAGCGCTGTTGCGTGATGGTGTCGCGCCGAGCAGCAGAATCAACTTGCTGTGGAGCGAAGCCACATCAGTCACCAGCCGATGCAGGCGCTCGATCATTTACCGGTGTTCTGGTCAAAAAATGAGCAACTTTTTGCTGCTAGCGCATCAAGGCCTTCCTTAGTGGATTTCTTCGGACCGACCTTTCTGTTGGCAACCTTTGACACCCTCGGCATATTCGCTTTCCACTTGCGGGATTCCCAAGCTGTAATTATGCCCACAACGCGCGTCGTTCCGGCCGGCGCAGGTTCAAACGGCAAAAAGACGCGCTTCAACCTGAAATCCGCTGTGATGGAGGTGAGCGTCGTCCGCTGGTTGCGTCAAGCGTATTTAGAGGCTGGGTGGCGGCGCTCCCTTCGGAGCGCTTGTCGCCAACGCGCTGCCCGTGCGGGCAGCTCTCCCGAAAACCGCGTCATCGCTTCCGATGACGCAAGGCCGTCCGGTGCGTTCGCGACGGCCCAAAAGCGGAAAGAAATGGTGCCTAGGGACGGACTCGAACCGTCATGCCCTCGCGGGCGGCAGATTTTCGTACCACTTCGGCTTTCGCCGCCGACCGAAGTCGTTCGTGGTCTGGAGCACGCCTTCACCGTAGCTTTTCAGCCGTAGGTGCCCGCCGTCTGCTCTCTACACCTTCCCAGGCAATCTCTGCTTGGGCTTGGCTCGGCATTAGCACGGGTTTCCCCAAGCCTTCACCGAGTTTGACGGGCTTCACCTGCCGGGTTTCCCCCGCAGGGCTCAAATTTTGGTCTGAGTCTGCTGTGTCTACCGATTTCACCACCCAGGCAGGGTGCTGTCAGGCCAGATTTTCGCACTGTGCGGTCCGGCATGTACAGCTTTTTATAGGGACCGTCACGCCGCATGCGACGAAATCGAGCTGACCTTTGCCTTGCGGACGTTGATGGCGGCCGCGTCCAGTATGGTCTTGATATGCACGGCATAGTGCTTTTCGATCATTTCCACGCTGGTCCGGCAGTTCTTGGCGACCTGGTAAATATCCGCTCCTTCCATCAAGCGCATGCAGATGTAAGTGTGCCGCAGGCTGTAGGTGGTCCGCACGTTGCCTTCCCGGTCGTGCTTCAGGTTCAGCTCGGCCAATATGGTGTTGAACAGCTCTCGTTGCGAGGAATCGAACAAACGGTCGGTGGCCTTGAGCGATCGACGCTGCCGAAGCCGCAAATAGGGCTGTACGGCGCCGGGCATGCTCTTGCAGAAGCCGGTACCGCGTTTGCCGCGCACGGCGATCTCCAGGATGGTTTCGCCGGTCGCCTCGTCGTCGACGACGGCGACGTCTCGTTCCTCTAACCGCAGCGCCTCGTCCGGGCGCAGGCCGGTATTCCCCATGATTAGAACGAAATCGTGCATCTGTTCGCACTCGCTGCGCCAGCGTTCATTCCTGGGGTGCTTGGCGCGATCGCGTGTGGCCTCATAGAGCAGTTTGTATTCCGCGGGCGAGAACCACGCCCGATGGTTCACCTTACCGGAGGTCTTGTAGGCCACGGACATGTCCGGAACGGCTTTGATTGTCTCTTTGCGGCTGCACATTTTGAGGATCTGCCGCAGCGTCACGATCTCGCTGTGCAACGTCGATCGCGAAGGGCGGAGCACCTTGCCAGTCTTCCTATGTTTCCGCGAGGTTTGGCGATGCACGCGGTAGTCCTGCACCGTCCCTGAGGTGATATCTCCCACACCCATTTCGCCAAAGAAGGGCACGAGGTGAACCCGGATCTGGTCGCTCTTCTGATCGACGTAGTGGGCGTTTCGCTCGCCCGCGGTGATCGCCCGGTATTCCAGCTCAAACTCTGCGGCTGCGTCCTTGAACAAGGGGCCGTTGGGCTTGGGCTTCTTGTGTTCGCGCAGCCGGCGGTCGATCGGCGTGGATATTGCAGATGCGGGCGCGTCGTCGATCCGCTCCACGGGTTCGGCCGCCGAAATCTTGCCACGCCGACGCTTGCGCTCATCTACGCAGCGTTCCATGTACCAGCCGCGCGCGAATTCCTTGGCCTCGACGAGGCTTTCCTCTTTCGTGCTCGTGCGGTGGTTGAGCTGACCCATGTAGGTCGAGCATTGCCAGTACCGGCTGTTACCGCGCTTGTAGACGTGAAGCTTCCCGTCCATCAGCGTGTGCGTCTCTGCATCCATACAGCACCTCCTAAATATCGGAATGTGTAAGACATGTGTAAGAGGTTTTTGAAGGTCAATCCTTTGACAATCAACCACTTACAAAGTTCAAAGCGGATTTTGAGTCCGCTGCGTCTACCGATTCCGCCACTCAGGCTTTGGGGAGCGGATTATAGCTGGCCGGGGCGGGCCCGTGCAGGCATGCACAGGCGAGGGTGGGGGCGGGTACAATCGCGCCCCATGCGCCGCTCCGACTTCGACTACCAGCTCCCCCCTGAACTGATCGCGCAGCGCCCGGCCGAGCGCCGCAGCGCCAGCCGGCTGCTGTGCCTGAATCCGGACGGCACCCTGGCCGACCGCCACATGCCGGACTTCGCCGAAATGCTGATCCCCGGCGACCTGTTGCTGTTCAACGATGCGCGGGTGATTCCGGCGCGGCTGCGCGGCGTCAAGGACACTGGCGGCCAGGTCGAAGTGCTGATCGAGCGGGTGCAGGACGCCACCCACGCCCTGGCCCAGGTGCGCGCCAGCAAGCCGCCCAAGCCCGGCTCCAAGCTGCTGCTGGCCCACGAAGCCCTGGTGGCCGTGGTCGAGGGGCGTGAAGGCGAGTTCTACCGCCTGAATTTCGAAACCGATGATCTCCAAGCCGCGCTGGAGCAGCACGGCGAGCTGCCCCTGCCGCCCTATATCGAGCATCCCGCCAGCAGCGACGACCGCGAGCGCTACCAGACCGTCTTCGCCCGTGTGCCCGGCGCGGTGGCGGCGCCCACCGCCGGCCTGCATTTCGACGACAGCCTGCTCGCCGCCATCGCCGCGCGCGGCGTGGAAACCGGCTTCGTCACCCTGCATGTCGGCGCCGGCACCTTCCAGCCGGTGCGGGTGGATGCGCTGGAAGAGCACCGCATGCACGCCGAGCGCCTCAGCGTGAGCGCCGAGCTGGCGGCGCGCGTCAATGCCGCGCGCGCCCGTGGCGGCCGCGTCGTCGCCGTGGGTACCACCGTGGTGCGGGCGCTGGAATCGGCCACCGCCGAAGATGGCCGCACTCAGGCCTTCGACGGCGAGACGCGGCTGTTCATCACTCCGGGTTACCGCTTCCGCGCGGTGGACGCCCTGCTCACCAATTTCCACCTGCCGGAAAGCACGCTGCTGATGCTGGTCAGCGCCTTCGGCGGCTACGAGCGGATCATGGCGGCGTACCGGCATGCGGTGGCCGCGCGCTACCGCTTCTTCAGCTATGGCGACGCCATGTGGATGCCGGCGCGGGCTGCCCTTTAGGCCCGCCCCGATCGGCCGTGCCGGACGGTTCTTATCCCGCCGCTGCCGCCGCCTCGAACAGGAATTCCGGAATCCGCTCCTCCAGCCAGTAAGCCGGCCTGCCGCCTTCGCCCGCCGCGATGAAGCCGAGGTGCCCGCCGTGCCGCGCCAGCTCCAGCGTCACCTGCGGCGCCAGCTGCCCTGGCTGCGGAATGATCGAGGGATCCATGAAAGGATCGTCCGCCGCGTTGATCACCAGCGTCGGCCGCCGCACGCCCTTGAGAAACTGCCCGCAGGACGCCTGCGTGTAGTAGCCGATGGCATCCGGATAGCCATTCATCGGCGCGGTATAGGCATCGTCGAAGGCGAAGAAGTCCCGCGCATTGAGCGCGGCGTTCAGGTCTGCGGTGGGCAGCACCGGTACCGGTCCGTGCTTGCGCCGCAGGATGTTCCCCAGCCCCTTGATCAGATGATTCTGGTAGACCCGCGCAAAGCCGCGGCGCAGCCGCTCGGCGCAGGCCTGCAGCTGGAACGGCGCGCATGAGGCCGCCGCCGCCGTGAGCAGCGACTGCTCGCCGCTTTCCCCCACGGCCTTGAGCAGGATATTGGCGCCCATCGACCAGCCCACCGCAAACAGCGGCGTCGCCGGCTCGCGCTCGCGCAGCACCCGGCACAGGGTGTGGAAGTCCTCGGTGTCGCCGTGGTTGTAGCAGCGAGGCAGGCGGTTGGTGTCCGGCCCGCTGCCGCGCAGTTGCAGCGCCACCGTGCGCCAGCCGCGCGCGATCAGCCGCCGCGCCGTGCCGCGCAGGTATTTCGACTCGAAGCCCCCGGTCAGCCCGTGCAGCAGGATCGCCACCGGCCCGCTGCCCTCGGTGTTGCCGCTCCAGCCCAGGTCGACGAAATCGCCGTCGGCCAGTTCCAGCCGCTCGCGGCGGATCGGCAGCGGCGGCAGTGGCCGCAGCAGCGTCGGGTAAATGGTCTGCAGATGCCGGTTGCGCAGCAGTGGGTGCGGCCGGAAGCCGCTGTCGATGATGCAGCCGTGACTGGGACTGACTTTGGGAACGGGTCCGTGCATGGGAGGCGTTCTTGGGGATTGCGGAGGTTACGCCCTAAGCTTTATCGGCGCAGGGGCGCCTGTCAATGATCGCGCGGGCAGCTTTGAGACTTAGAACACGCGGTAGACCTGCCCGGTCTGCAGCCCCTCGATGCTGCGGCTGTAAGCCAGCGCCGCGCGCACGGCGGGCACCGCCTCGAAGCCGCGGAAATAGGGTGCATAAGCCCCCATCGATTCCTGCAGCACATTGGGGCTGACCAGATTGATGCGCAGGCCGCGCGGCAGTTCAATCGCTGCGGTGCGCACGAAGCCCTCCAGTGCGCAGTTGACCATGCTGGCCGAGCTGCCGGCCGCGATCGGCTGCTCCGCCAGGATGCCGCCGATCAGCGTGATCGAGCCGCCGTCGGCGAGATGGTCGCGGCCGATCAGGCTCAGGTTGACCTGCCCCATCAGCTTGTCGCGCAGGCCCACCTGGTAGTGCTCCGCCGTCATCTCGGCGAGCGGGCCGAAATGCACGCTGCCCGCGGTGCAGGCAATGGCGTCCACCTTGCCGCATTTCAAGAACAGCTCACGGATGCTGGCGGTGTCGGTCAGGTCCGCCCTGAACTCGCCGTGCGAGCGCCCCACGCCGAGGATCTCATGCCTCGCGCCAAGCTCCTTCGCCACCGCCGTGCCCAGCGTGCCTTGCGCGCCCACCAGCAGGATCTTCATGGATGCTCCGTGCGTAAATGCCAGGGCCAAGCATAGGCCAACCGCACCTACCCGGGCACGCCTACCAATGTCCCAGCCATCGGTTCCAGCGATACAGCAGCCGCGCGAATACCTTGTAGGCCAGTTGCGACAGCGCATGCAGCAGCGGCAGCCGCACCAGGGCGGCCAGCCAGTGCTGGCCGCGGGTGCGCGACCACAGGGCGGTGAAGGCATCCGCGCCGCGGGCGATTTCGCCGTCCGCGGTTTTCACATGCAGGGTTTCGCGCACGGTTTCCAGGTCGGCGCCCACTTCCCGCACCGCCTGCGGATTGCTGTGCACGTCGATCCATTCGACGTCGGTCACGCCGCAGGCTTCCATGCGCTCGCGCTGGCCCTTCACGCCGGCGTTGCACACCGGGCAGGCGCTGTTGTAGTAGACCTTCGCCGACGCGGGTGCCGGCACCGTTGGCGGCTCCATCTTCAGGCGCCGGATTCGGCGGTCGCCGGCTGCCCCGGCCGCGCCGCCTGCAAGGCCAACACCAGGGCCAGCAACAGCAGCGCGGCGGCGAGGAAGAACGGCGCTCCGGGCAGGGTCCAGGCGCGGCTCTTGTCGATGAAATAGGCGAACGACAGGGTGAACAATCCCGGCCCGATCAGCCCTGCGATGCCGATGATGCTGGCGTTGGCGCCCTGCAGCTTGCCCTGCTCATACGGCGCCACGCGCTGCGACATCAGGCTTTGCAGGCCCGGAGCGAACAGGCCCATCAGGGCGAACACCGGCAGCGCCGCCCACATCCAGAATGCGGTGGGCGCCAGGGCGAAACCGGCGAAGCCGGCAATGCCGAACAGCAGGCCGGTATACAGCGCACCGCGCTCTCCGAGTTTCTTCACCGCCGGCTTCACCAGGCCGCCCTGCACCACGATGCTGAACACGCCGACCGCCATCAGCGTGAAGCCCACGGTGCGCGTGTCCCAGCCGTAGCGGTAGCCGGTGTACAGCACGAACATGCTGGGCAGCACGCAATGCGCCACCTGGAACAGGAGATTGATCGTCGCCAGTCCGAGCAGATCGGGGTGTGAGCGCAGCAGCGTCAGCGAACCCACCGGATTCGCCTTCTTCCAGGAAAAGGCGTCGCGCTTTTCCGGCGGCAGTGATTCCGGCAGCACGAACAATCCATAAGTGGCATTGACCAGCGCCAATGCCGCCGCTGCCCAGAACGGCAGGCGCGGACTGATGCTGCCCAGCAGGCCGCCCAACGCCGGCCCGAGCACGAAGCCCACGCCGAATGCGGCGCCGATCATGCCGAAGGCCTGCGCCCGCTTTTCCGGCGGGCTGACGTCGGCGATGTAGGCGCCCGCCGTGCTGAAGTTGGAGGCGCAGATGCCCGAGATGATGCGGCCCACCAGGAGCCAGCTGACGCCCGGTGCCAAGGCCATCACGATGTAATCCAGCCCCAGCCCGAAGCAGGAGATCAGGATCACCTTGCGGCGGCCGAAGCGGTCCGAGATGGCGCCCAGCAGCGGCGAAAACAGGAACTGCATCAGCGCCCAGGCCGTGCCGAAAATGCCATAGATGGTGGCGGCCTTCGCCGCATCGCCGCCCATGAACTGCTGCACCAGCTTCGGCAGCACCGGAATGATCAGGCCGAAGCCGAGCACGTCGATCACCACGGTGATGAAGATGAAAATCACCGCGGCGCGGCGGCCGGTGGCTGATGTGGTTTGCTGTGATGCGGACATCGGGATATTCCTGTTATTGATCTGTCAGTGCATGTTGCGCCAGTGCTGCTGACAACCTCCTGTCAGCATAGTCCTTTGCCCATGGACGGTCCTGCCGATTTGTCATCCTCAACCTCGCGAAGGATCAGGTCCGATTTCGCGCTGCCCCCGGATGACAACGGACTTCAGCCGCTGCCGGTCATCAATGGCTGGAAATGGTCCAGATATGCCCGCTGGGATCCTGCACCCGGCTGCGGCGCCCGTCCTGGGCCGACTGCTCCACCGGCCGCAGCAGCTTGCCGCCGGCCGCCACGGCGCGCGCGGTGGCGGCTTCCACGTCGTCCACCGTCAGCCAGAACTGGAAGCTGCTGCCGCCCAGGGTCAGCGGGCTGTGCAGGCCGATCTCGCTGGTTTCCGGATATTCGTCGGCCAGGAAGATGGAGCGCTCGCCGATGCGGATCTCGGCATGGCCGATCTTGCCGTTGTCCGGATCGACCCAGCGCATCATCTCCACCGCGCCGAAGGCGGCCTGGTAGAAGTCCAGGGCCCTGGCCGCGTCGCTGACGCTGAGATAGGGCGCCACGAAGGGCCGCGGTTTGCGCTTGCCGGAGTTGGGCATGACTGAATTCATTCCTTGATTTGCGATGCGCCATTCTCATCGCAAGGCCGATGCCGGGGATTGTAAAAATTTACCCCGCGAAGCTTTGCCGCCTCGTGTCAGTCCCGCATCGGCAGGTGATTGGCCTGCATCGGCACATGATTGAGGTATTCGCCCCGTGCACACAGGTAGGTGGATGGATTCAGGCCGGAAAATGCCTGGAAATCGCGGATGAAATGTGCCTGGTCGTAGTAACCGCAGGCGGCGGCGATGTCGGCCCAGTCCACCCGCCGGCTTTGCTGCACGGCCTGCAGCACCCGCTGGAAGCGCTGCACCCGGCAGTACAGCTTCGGCGTCAGCCCCACTTGCTGGGTGAACAGCTGGATGAAGCGCTTGGGGCTGATGCCGATGCGCTCGGTCAGGGCGGAGATGGTGTGCAGATGCGGCGCGCGGTCCAGGCACTGCAGCGCATGGGCCACGGCCGCATGCTGCTCCGGGTAGTGGCTGATCCGCGACAGCAGGGTGCTTTCCAGCAGCGCGAACTTGGCTTCCGGCGTCGGCGCCTCGAGCAGCCGCTCGCGCAGCTCGGCGGCGCCCGCGCCCCAGATCGCGTCGAGTCCCACGTGGGCGTCGCGGAATGCATCCGCCGGCGGAGCGAGGAAGGGAAAGGCGCCGCCCGGCTTGAAGTGGATGCCGATCACATCGTTCTGCTCGGAGGTATCCAGCACGAAGAAGCGCGAATGCGCCCCCACCACCACGCTGCCGGGGAAACGGTGGCAGATGTCGGTACGGTCCGGATCGTAAGTGCGCACCTCATCCTCGCGCAGGTTGATCACCAGCTCGATGGTGCCGGTCGGCAGCAGCCGCTCCTTGGCGTGCGGCCGGACAAAGCCAGAGTAATACCAGAACAGGTCGACGAAGCCCGACAGCGGCGCGGCAGGACGGTAGTGCCGGGCGATCAAGACTTGAGTCCTAGCTTGGGCCGGTGTCGCAGAAATCCAGCAACTGACCCTGCGAGGTCCAATGGCCGTTCTTCTGCACGAACTTGTAAGCGTCGGAGCCGCCGCAGCCCGGGCTGGTCAGACCGCGGGCGTAGTAGCAGGCGACCACCTGCTCGGGACCCTTGCCAAGCCACACCAACTGGCTGTCGGCCGGCAGGTTTTCCAGTTCCAGCAGCTGCGTGGCGTTGGCTGGCGGCTGACCCAGCGGTGTCCAGCCAGGGCCGGCCAGCTTGGTGCAGCCGCTGACCCTATCGGTGGCGCAGCCGGACAGCAGAACGACAAGCAGCGGCAAAAGAGTGAGGCGCATGAGTCTCCGGCGATTGGACAGCGGCGCGTTAGCTGAGCGGCAGTATACGGATTCCCCCTTACCGTTGGGATTCATCCAACCGGCGCTGGCCGGAAGCGGGAAACCAGCTTGAATACCAGCGGGTTGATGGTGATCGACAGTAACGCGCCGGCCAGGATATAGCTCTGCCCCTGCGGCGGCAGCAGCTTCAGGTTCACGCCCATCACCGCCAGGATGAAGGAGAACTCGCCGATCTGCGCCAGCGCGGCCGACACCGTCAGGGCGGTGCCGAGCGGACGTTTCAGCAGCAGCACGATGCCCAGCGCCGCCAGCGACTTGCCGACCACGATAATCGCCAGTACGGCCAGCACCTCCAGCGGATGCTGCAGCAACACCAGCGGGTCGAACAGCATGCCCACCGCCACGAAGAACAGCGCCGCGAAGATGTCCTGCATCGGCTGCAGATAGGTCGATGCGCGGTGGCTCAGGTCGGAGCCGTTCAGCACCATGCCGGCGAAAAACGCGCCCAGCGCCACCGACACCTCGAACAGCTCGGCCGCGCCGTAAGCCACTCCCAGCGCCAGGGCGATGGCGGCCAGCGTGAACAGCTCCCGCGAATTGGTGCGCGCCACCCGTTGCAGCACCCAGGGGAAGACGCGCGCGCCGACGATCAGCATCAGGGCCACGAATAGCGCCACCTTGCCCAGGGTGAGGGCGAGGCTGCGCCACAGCTCTCCGGGTGCGCCGCCATGGGCGGCGGGCGCTTCCCCGCCGAGCACCCCGGCCAGCGCCGGCAGCAGCACCAGGGCCAGCACCATCACCAGGTCCTCGACGATGAGCCAGCCCACCGCGATGCGCCCGTCGGCCGTTTCCAGCGTGCCCTGCTGCTCCAGCGCGCGCAGCAGCACCACCGTGCTGGCCACCGACAGCGCCAGCCCGAACACGATTCCGGCGCCCAGCGACCAGCCCCACAGATGCGCCGCGCCGACGCCGAGCGCCGTGGCCACCACGATCTGCGCGATGGCACCGGGCACGGCGACGCCCTTCACCGCCATCAGGTCGCGCAGCGAGAAGTGCGTGCCCACCCCGAACATCAGCAGCATCACCCCGATTTCGGCCAGCTGCGGCGCTAGCTGCACATCGGCTTCCAGTCCCGGGGTATAAGGGCCGAGCACGATGCCGGCCAGCAGATAGCCCACCAGCGCCGGCAGCCGCAGACGCACCGCCAGCAGGCCGAAGACGAAAGCCAGCGCCAGGCTCAGGGCCAGGGTGGCGATCAGCGTTTCTTCATGCGGCACGGCGCACCATCGGCGGTCGGAAATGTGGCGGCCAGCTTAGCGGCCTGTCGGCCGTGTTACGAGTCCCGGCTAATGTGCGACCGACTTCGAAAACCCGTTCAGCACCACTACCCCCGCCACGATCAGCGCCATCCCCGCGACGGCCGGCGCATCCAGCGTCTGCCCGTAAACCAGCCAGGCGATCAGCGACACCAGGGCGATGCCGACGCCGGACCACACCGCGTAGGCGATGCCCACCGGCAGGGTGCGCAGGGTCAGCGACAGGAAATAGAACGCCACCAGATAGCCGGCCGCCACCACCAGCGAGGGCCACAGGCGGCTGAATCCCTGCGTCGCCTTCATCGTCGACGTTGCGATCACCTCGGCCACGATGGCGATGCCCAGGTATAACCATTGATACGGCCATTGCGTATTCACCCTGTTCTCCGTTGGGGGCGCCGGAGCCCGGCGCCGGTATTCAATTTACTTTACCGTCAGGGCCTGCCGGTACGGCAATCCGGCCCAATCCGGCATAATCTGCGCCCAATTACGTCCCCGGCGTCCCGAACGCCTTGAAGTCCGCTCCGTGAAATACGAACTGCTCGCCACTTCCGGCACCGCCCGCCGCGGCCGCATCACGTTTGCCCGCGGCGTCATCGACACGCCGCAGTTCATGCCGGTCGGCACCTACGGCACGGTCAAGGCGATGACCCCGGAGGAGCTGAAGCTGTCCGGGGCGCAGATCATTCTCGGCAATACCTTCCACCTGATGCTGCGCCCGGGCGAGGAGATCGTGCGCAAGCTCGGCGGCCTGCACCGCTTCATGCACTGGGACGGCCCCATCCTCACCGACTCCGGCGGCTTCCAGGTGTGGAGCCTGGCGGAGCTGCGCAAGCTGTCGGAAAAAGGCGTGGAATTCGCCTCACCGATCAACGGCGACCGCATCTTCCTCACCCCGGAGCGCTCCATCGAAATGCAGCTGGCGCTGGGCAGCGACATCATCATGCAATTCGACGAATGCACGCCCTATCCGGCCACGGCCGAGCAGGCGGGGGAATCGCTGCGCCTGTCGGCGCGCTGGGGCGCGCGCTGCAAGGCGGCGCACGCCGGCGCCGGGGGCGCCCTGTTCGGCATCGTGCAGGGCGGCATGTACCCGGAGCTGCGCGACGAGTCCCTGGCCCGTCTCACCGAGATCGGTTTCGACGGCTATGCCTTGGGCGGCCTGTCCGTGGGCGAGAGCGAAGTCGAGCGCCTGCACGTGCTCGACGGCATCGCCGCCAAGCTGCCCGCCGACCGGCCGCGTTATGTCATGGGCGTGGGCACGCCGCGCGACCTGGTGCAGGCTGTGAACCGCGGCATCGACCTGTTCGACTGCGTCATGCCCACGCGCAATGCGCGCAACGGCCACCTGTTCACTTCCGAGGGCGTGATCAAGATCCGCAACGCCCGCCATCGCGACGATGCCGGCCCGCTCGATCCAGTGTGCTCCTGCTACACCTGTGCCAACTACACGCGCGCCTACCTCCATCACCTCGACCGCTGCGACGAAATCCTCGGCGCGCGGCTCAATACCATCCACAACCTGCACTACTACCTGGGCCTGATGAAGCGCATCCGCGCCGCCATCGAGGCTGGGCGCTACGCCGAATTCGCCGCGGATTTCCTGGCGGGACCGGAAGGCAGCGCTTCGCGCAGCGCCGCCGGCCTGGCATAGCAGCCGGCCGACTGACAAACACTCGGGAAGCTCCGATTTAGTCCCCTCTCCCCACGACAGTGCGACCGAAGGAAGTCCCCTTTTTGGGAGGGAGAGGGCGGAGGGTGAGGGGCCGCGCACTCAGCCCATTGCGGCTAGCCCCTTACCCCGGCTTCTCCCAGCAAGCGTGGAGAGAGCGTTAATCAGACCTTCCCCGGCGGGCGCCGCGCTACAATCAGCTCAACAATCGGTTTGGCACCAACCGGGAGAGCGGCCATGCGCTGGGGCGACGCAAGACGCAGCGACAACGTGGAGGACCGGCGCGGCGGCATCGGCGTCGGCCATATCGGCATCGGCGGCATTGTCATCGCCCTGCTGTTGAGCTGGGCTACCGGCACCAACCCCTTGCAGATGTTGGGCCTGGTCAGCCAGGTGGAGCAGGGCGTGTCGCCGCCGGCCGCCACCGCACCAGCCGACACTAACAATGGGGCCAACGATCCGGCCGTGGATTTCGTCCGCGCCATCCTCGGCGATACTGAGGACACCTGGGGCGCCATCTTCCAGAAGGCGGGACGCAACTACACCGCGCCGCACCTGGTGCTGTTCAGCGGCTCGGTACAGTCCGCCTGTGGCGGCGCCAGCGCGGCATCCGGGCCGTTCTATTGCCCGGAGGACCAGCGCGTCTATCTCGACCTGTCCTTCTTCCAGGAAATGCGCGCCCACCTCGGCGGCGGCGGCGATTTCGCCCAGGCCTACGTCATCGCCCACGAGGTTGGCCATCATGTGCAAAACCTGCTGGGAATCTCGCAGAAGGTCAGCGCCTCTCATCAGGACACCAGCGGCGCCGCCGGCCTGTCGGTACGCCTGGAATTGCAGGCGGATTGCCTCGCCGGCGTCTGGGCCAACCAGGCGCAGCAGCGCCATCAGTGGCTGGACCAGGGCGACATCGAGCAGGCACTGAACACCGCCAGCGCCATCGGCGACGACCGCCTGCAGCAACAGGCGCAGGGCACCGTCACGCCCGACAGCTTCACCCACGGTACCAGCGAGCAGCGGGTGCGCTGGTTCCACGCCGGCTTCGACAGCGGTGATCTGAAACACTGCGACACCTTCGGCACCCAGAATTTGTAAAGGGCCCTTGCATGGCCGTGTAGCCGTGTAGCTCGGGAAGCGCGCAGCGCTATCCGGGAGCGCACTTGCATGGTGCGCGGCGGCCTCGGGCTACGTTCACTTGTAGTTCCGTAGGGTGGGTGGAGCGCCGCAGGCACGTAACCCACCATTGCGCAGACGGTGGGTTGCGCTGCGCTCCACCCACCCTACGCTTGCCGTCTCCGCGCGGTGCATCGCGCTCAGTGCGTAAACGAGGGCAGGCGAAAGCCGACGTGCTCGCTGAGGAAATAGCTCAGTACCAGCGCGCCGGTATAGAAGGTGGTGACGCCGGCGGCAGCCCCGAGGCGCATGAATGGGTTGCCGTCGCTGCTCTGCCGGAAGGCATAGGCCGCGGCCCAGCCGAGCAGGGCCTCCGGCAGCAGCACGTAGTGGGCGACGCCCATGAACTGATCCACATGCTGCGCGTGCCACAGCTGCAGCGGGCGCGCGGCCCATTCCGCGCCGGCGAAAACCAGCAGGGCCAGTACCGTGGCGGTGACGGTCGAGCGGCCCGCCAGCCACAGGATCCAGAACAGCGGGATCACCCACATGCCGGCCATATAGGCCGGCACCGCGCCGATGTGCGGCCCACCCAGGTCGGGAAAGTCGAGGATGCCGAGCTGCTGCGTCAGCACCCAGTCCGGCAGCACCTGCAGCACCGACAGCGGCAGCAGGAAGATCCACAGCTCCAGCCAGTCGCGGTGGCCGCTGCGGCTGGCGATCAGCGGCAGCAGCAGGTTATAGACCGCGACCAGCCCGAGGATGCCCCAGCCGAGCTCCGGCGGGCGCAGCGCGAAAAAGACGCCGGCCGCAGCCGCCGCGATGAGCAAATGGAACAGCAATGCGTCGCGCCATGCGCGCATGGAGACACTCCCTTTCGCAACGAACCGGCGGCATTTGCCGCCGACCTGGTCCCCTTCTCCCGCGGAGCGGAAGAAGGGCGGGCCAATCGCTGAGCGACTGGCGGGGTGAGGAGAGCCCCCCGGCTCCCCGAAGGTTATCGCGCTGCTTTAAGCCAGCAGCGGCGCGATGTCCTTGTCGATGCTGTCCGGCGTGTCGATGGAGCCGTAGCGCTTCAGCACCTTGCCGGTTTTGTCCACCAGGAACTTGGTGAAATTCCATTTGATGTTGGTGGTGCCGAGGATGCCCTTCTCCTCGTTCTTGAGGTACTTGTACAGCGGGTGGGCGTCGTCGCCATTGACCTTGATCTTGGCGAACATGGGGAAATCGACGTCATAGGTCAGGGAGCAGAACTCCATGATCTCCTTCTCGTCGCCCGGTTCCTGGTGGCCGAACTGGTCACAGGGGAAGCCGAGCACCACCAGTCCCTTGTCCTTGTATTTCTTGTACAGGGCTTCCAGGCCCTTGTACTGCGGCGTGAAGCCGCACTTGCTGGCCACATTGACGATCAACAGGGTTTTGCCCTTGTAGGCATCGAGCTTGATGCTCTGACCGTCGATGGTGTTGGCGCTGAAATCGTAAACGGAGGACATCTGGGCATCCTTGATGAGGGCGACTCAAGGATGCTAGCACGCCAAACGCGGCGGTTGGTCCACAGATTGGCCGCGGCGACAGATACATTACACAGCGGCCTGCGTACCGCCCGTCACCGCGGGCGTAATGCGCCATTGTGAAGCACCGGTGTAGCCCTGCGGGAAGTGCCGTCGGCTCAGATGACGGCCTGCGCCACCAGCCGTTGCAGATGTTGCAGGTGCCTGCCCAAAGCCTGCCGCCCCTGCGTGGTAAGCCGGTACCAGGTGACCGGCTTGCGCTCCTGGAACACCTTGCGCGGGGTGATATAGCCCTCGTCTTCCAGCTTGCGCAATTGCGATCCGAGATTGCCGTCGGTCTGCTGCAGCAGATCCTTGAAGCGCGAGAAGCTGATCTCGTCGGCACCCGACAGCAGCACGCACACCGCCAGGCGCACCCGGTGCTCCAGCACCGGATCGGCCGCGTCGAGCAGCCCCCCATCCGGCAATGTCCCGCCCAGGCTCACTCAGGCGCTCCGCGTGGCGCGGCTGCTGCGCACCGCCGCGACGATCAGGGACACCGATACGATCAGACCGGTGGTGGTCCACAGATAGGGTAGCGGCAGCCACTCCAGGGCCGCGTAACCGATGAACATGATGATGCCGCTGGGCAGGAAGGTGCGGTCGCGGTCCAGATGGATGCCGGCCATGGTGTAGGCGATGGCCGTCAGCAGCAGCCAGATCGGCATCGAGGCCTGCGGGTCCATATGTCCCGTGGCGATGCTCGCGCCAAGCAGGAAATAGGCGGCCAGCATGGTCAGCCAGTGCAGGGCATGTCGATGGCCGATCGCGCTGTCCCGCACGCCCTGGCGGGCCGACGCTGCGCGCCCGAGGAACATGCTGGCGACACCGCCCAGCACGCCGGCGACGAGCCAGTACGGCCCGGTCCAGCCTGGCGCGAAATCGGACAGGGCGAAGCCGATCGGCACCAGCACCGCCCACAGCGCCAGAATCGCCGGCGTCGAGCGGTACTGGCCCCGCTGCACCGCACCGGCGACGAAATTCAGGTCTTCATGCAATTCATTCAGATTGGCCACGACAGTGCTCCGTTTGACTATTTAAAAGTACTCTAAATTTTAGAGTACTAGATGTCAAGTCAGTTGCTGAAGGGAATCCGGAAAATCACTGGACGGGCGTGCCGCAAGCCCGGGCAGCGCCAGGCGCCACCCGGGCTGCGTGCCCTAGATCGACGCCACGTCGAGCTGCATCAGTTCGCCGGCCGGGCTGCGCACGTTGGCGCAGAGGCTGCGCACCTGCGGCAGCATGCGCGCGGCGAAGAACTGGGCGGTGGCCAGCTTGCCGCGCTTGAAGTTCTCGTCGCTGCTGGTCGAAGCGGCCTTGGCCATGCGCAGCCAGTTGAAGCCCAGGTAGGTAAGGGCGAAGGCGCGCAGGAAATCGACCGCGCCGAAGCCGGCATCGTCCGGGTTGGTCTTGAACGATTCCTGCAGCCACTGCGCGGTCTTTTCCAGCTCGTCCACCGCCTCGCGCAGCGGCTTGGCGATGAAGCCCACCGGGGCGTCGGCGGTGCCCTCGGCGCGGACCTTGGCGAAAAAGCGCTGCGCCAGGCGGCCGTTGTGCAGCATCAGCTTGCGCCGCACCAAGTCCATCGCCTGGATGCCGTTGGTGCCCTCGTACAGGCACAGGATCTTGGAGTCGCGCACGATCTGCTCCACGCCGTGCTCGCGGATGAAGCCGTGGCCGCCGTAGACCTGCACCGCCAGGCTGCCC
>Ga0302314_10008676_pt1 | contig 18068 bp, 19 predicted proteins | sample III_Palsa_N2_3_FD_200533 | JGI IMG/M metagenome (GOLD analysis project Ga0302314, IMG submission 200533) | Peat permafrost microbial communities from Stordalen Mire near Abisko, Sweden - III_Palsa_N2_3 | ecosystem: Environmental > Terrestrial > Soil > Palsa > Peat permafrost | place: Sweden...
CAGTAGAACCTGTCCGCCGCCCTCGAGCGTCGCGCCGGGGCCGCCGATCGTGAGGATCGTGCTGTTGGCGCCGCCGGCGAGCGAGATCGCCCCGGTGTTGTCGATCGTGCCCTGTATCGTCAGGGCCGAGCCGTTGTTCACGACGACGCTGCCGGTGTTGTCGACCTGGGCAGACGTACCGTCGAGCACGTCGTTGCTTTGCCCGGTGAGCGTGTCGATCACGCCGCCGCCGGTGGTCGCGAGCGTCCCGCCCTCGATCGTGGACTCAAAGAGATCGACGCGCGACCCCGCGCCCAAGGCCTCGATCACGCCGCCGCCCGAATTCTGGACAGTCTGGCCATAGAGCTCCAGAACGCCGCCGCCCGTCGCCTCCATCGTGCCGTCGTTGACGGCGGTTCTGGCGGTCCCGAGGATCAGCGCGTTGTCGGAATACGTGGCGTCGATGACGCCGTCCTGCTCGTTGACCACCGACAGGCCAGTGCCTTCGACGGACGAGAAGTTCCCCGCGCCGCTGATCGTATTGTCGACGTTGGTGAGCGTCGGATCGTTGGTGCCGACGATCTGGTTATTGGCACTGTCCGACAGCAGAACCTGTCCGCCGCCCTCGAGCGTCGCGCCGGGGTTGCCGATCGTCAGAGTGTCGTTGCTCGCATCGATCGCGATCGTGCCGGTATTGTCTACTACGCCGGAAATCGTCGTCATCGATCCTCCTGCCATGGCGATCGGCCCGTCGGCGATGCACCGGCATCGGGAGCGTTGCCGAAGAGAATAGGTGTGCCGCTCTGCGGTGGCAATCTAACTGAACAGGGAGACCGTCAAATCACGCCCTTCAGCACACCTGCTGCAACGGCCTCGATCCGGGTCTTTACGCCGAGCCGTTTCTTCGCCTGCTCGATGTGGAAGACGTCGAAGAATCGCCCGCGCCTGATCACCCCGAAATGCCGGGAGGGCAGACGAGCCCAGACGCTGGCCCAACTGGCAACGGCCAAAAATAAGATGTCGGCCATCATTTGAATCCCGGCCGAGACGCTATCCATAGGTCGAATGCATGCCGGGCAAGTTGCCGCTTTTCGAGCCTTGCAGAGGCACCGCCTGAAGGCCCTGTGGTGCGGTCGCCGGTACGGCAAAACCGACTTAGGCAAGATCTGGATCGCCGATGGGCTCGCGCGGGGGATGGAGTGCGCCTGGTTTGCCCTCGACAATACGTGGTCGGAAGTGTTCCCCGCGATTGTCGAGATCTTCCGGCCGATCCCGGAGGAAGCCTCGAAGAGCGAGGGCGTGACCCTTGCAATCAGGGCGTTGCGGCCCCTGGTTCACGTAGCCGAAGATCCGTAAATGACCGCGGTCGCGCCTCGGCTTCGGCCCGCCCGTGTAACCTTGTCCCTCAAGGATGGCCGCAGTGCCACGATCGCGCGCGAGAGCCATCGCGGCGATTTTCAGGAGCCGTATGCGGAGGGCGACATCCGTGGGAAGTTCCAGGAACTTGCCGGCGTGGTGCTCGATGCAGAGGGGGTTGTTGCGGTGGAGGACGCCGTCGACCGCAGTGATCAATGGCAGAGTCTTTAGGAGCTAATTATTCTGCTGCGTCGGTAAGCACGCCAATAAGATTGAGGCGCCCCGGGGCATGGACCGGAGTCTTAAATCAGCCGGCCATGAGATCTTATGGAAAAGCTTCTCGTTAGCTCTCATTCGTGGTGGCGCCTGCACGATCACCTTATTGGGACCTGAAGCGTAGGGAGCCGCCTGAACTCGTGGCAGTAGCGGCCGACGCTAAAGTACTGGCCTGACATCGAGGCGACGGCCGATAACCATCACCCTGCGCGTCTGACAAAAGATGGTTGCGCGCGGTACAATAGTCGTGTTGCGTCTGGCTATGCTGACGGACAAGGACAAAGTGTTCCTCGACTACACGCAGGATCAGCTCGATCAAGCCTACGACCAGCTCTATTGGGCGCCGCAACGCGATTCCATACAGGCCGAAATTCGCAAGGCTTGCGAGGCGGTGCGTCAGGCGATTCCGCCGCGCACCGAGCGCTATGGCAAGAGCGACATGCAGGTCCTCGATATCTTTGCACCTGCGGGAGCAGTCAAGGCACCGGTGCTTGTTTTCCTGCACGGCGGTGCCTGGCTGCGCGGCTCCCGGCTCGATGTTGCTTACCCGGCGCCAACAGTGACCGGTCGGGGCGCGGCTTTCCTGGCTGTCGACTTCAACAACGTGAGCGAAGTTCCCCTGTCGACGATGATCGAACAATGCCGCGAGGCCATCAACTGGACCGCCCGCCACGCCGCGAGCTTCGGTGGCGATCCCGACCGGATCTATCTCGCAGGGCACTCATCGGGCGCGCACCTCGCTGGTTGCGTGCTGCTCACCGACTGGGCGGCGCGCGGCTTACCGGACGATGTGATAAAGGGCGCGTTGCTGATCAGCGGCATGTACGATCTTCATGCGCCGCTGCTCTCAGCGCGCAGCAAATATGTCAAGGTCACGCCTGAGGAAGAGGCGGCCGCAAGTGCCATGCGCCAGCTCGGCCGCATCCGCTGTCCGGTGGCCGTCGCCTGGTCGGTCGGCGACAGCCCGGAGTTCCGCCGCCAGTCGCAGGTCTTTGCCTCGGCCCTGCAGGGCATGGACCGGCTCGCGAGCCGGACGGAAGTCTTCTCGGCCAATCATTTCGAGGAGCCACGCCAGCTCGAGAAGCCCGACAGCGAGCTCAGCCGCGCCCTGTTTTCGCTGATGAAGATCTAAGTGTGCAAGCGCTCCGGTGGCCCAGGAAATCCAGACGGTGCCGAAGCAGGTGCGCGCCCTCGAGGAAAGCCTGAACGTATCCGGCGCGCTGGCCGTGGACGACAGGCCGGTCTGCGAGTTCTGCCGAACCGTCATCTGATGGCTGGAAATGCCGTGCGGCCGCTGGCTCGCGTGACAACGCCAAGGGACTCCTTTAATTAAAGCTGATCGGTCGAAAGCAACTGGCGAGCGGTGTTGGTGGCCATGTCTGTGTTGCAAGCCTCTATCCAACCAGCGGAAATCAATCCCGCGAATTTGGCTGTGCTATTTCAGCGTGAGCTGGAATTGTGCAAGGTGAAAGCTGGCGAGACGGTGGCTCTAGTCTCGGATCTCGGGACGCGCCGCGAGTACATTCAAGCGGCGTTCGCCGCAGCCGATGCGTTGAGTCTCGATACATACGAAATGTGTGTCAATTCGATTCCAGGCTGGACCAAAGTCGGCGTCGCCACAGTTGGCAAGTGCAAGGGCACTCTCGACGCGCTGATGCAGGCGGACTTGATTGTTATCTTTCATGTGCCACTTTTTGCTCGATGGCTAAAGACGGTTATGGAGAACAAAGTTCGAGTTCTCATGATCATCGATGCGCCTGATGATCTTGAGCAACTCATGTCGCCGCCTGGACTCAAGGATGCGATGAAATACGCGGAAGGCCTCTACACGAAGACAAGGCAGGCGAGAGTTGTGTCAGATGCCGGGACTGATTTGACCTGGAGCTGCGGCGAATATCCTGTGATGACTCAGTGGGGCTTCGCCGATGAACCCGGGCACTTTGACCACTGGGGTGCCGGGCATATCCACACGTTTCCAAACGAGGGCAGCGCTCATGGCACGGTGGTGATTCAGCCTGGCGACATCATTATTCTTCCCTATTGTCGTTACGTCGCGGATCCGGTGCACCTTGAAATCCGTGAAGGACACATCACAAAGATCGAAGGAGGGCTCGACGCCAAGTTGATGCGCGATTGGCTTGAGGATGGCAAAGAGACGCCTGGGGACCGCGATCCCTACGCCGCCTCGCATCTGGGCTGGGGCATGAACCCCCAGGCGCGTTGGTACTGGATGGGCCTACATGGCAGCCAGCCGGAACGCGCCCGCGCCGCGACGCGAGTGTTTCCGGGCAATTTCCTATTCTCCACTGGACCCAACAGCCAAGGCGGAGGCAATCGCACGACACGCGGCCACTATGATGTTCCGATGCGGGACTGTACCCTTATGTTGGACGGCAAGACGGTGATCGAGCGAGGGCACCTGACCGATCCAAAGATGATCGTCGAACGCGTCAAACGCTGACAGTAGACGACACGAACGGGGGGACTCATGAAGAACCGAGCGATCGCGCTGCTGATAGCGCTCACGGCGATATTGTCATTTGGTGGTGAAGCCGGCGCGCAGGAGAAGGTCAAGATACGCATCGGGACACATATCTCGATAAGCGCGCATCTCTTCATGGAGAAGAAGCCTGAGATTCTGAAGAACCTCGGCAAAACCTACGACATTGAATGGGTGAGGTTTGCGGGGGCGGGTGACGCCACCCCGGCGCTAGTCGCCGGCAAGGTCGACGGTTGCCTCGCCACACCGTTTCCGTTTTCCAATGCGCTCTTCCAATCGCAGGTGCCGGTGACGATCGTGCACCAGCTCCTGTCGTTCGGCGTCGACGGCTACTACGACGACACAACGGTCGTGCGCGCCGACAGCGGCATCAAGAGCTTTGCCGATCTCAAGGGCAAGGTGGTGGGTGTAAATGCCATCGGCGGTACGGTCGAGCAGGGCATGCGCATCATGGCACGAAAGAGCGGCCTCGATCCCGACAAGGATATCACCATCGTTGAGGGCCGCCCGCCGTTCCTGCCGCAGATGTTGCGTGACAACAAAGCTCAGGCGGTGACGCTGTTCCAGCCTTTCTACAATACTGCCATGGCGGTCGGCAACTTGAAGCCACTGTTCACCTCGACCGATATCTACGGCTCGCCTACCGACTACGTCTTCATGGTGTTCGACGACAAGTTCCTCCAGGCTCACGCTAGCGCGGTACGCGATTATGTAGAGGATTACCTGCGGGCGGTGAACTGGGCCCTCGACCACCGCGAGGAAGCAGTGAAGATCTACGCTGAGCAGTGGAAGCTGCCGGTGCCGGTGGTCGATGGATACTTGCTGACCAAGAAAGACTATCTGGTCCGGCGCGACGGCAAGGTGTCGGCGAAAGCCATTCAGCCAGTGGTCGATGCGCTGGCCGCCAATCACTTCATTGGCAAGACGTTCGATGTCTCGAAGTACATCGACCTTTCGTACCTGCCGAAATAGGCATGACATCCACGTCATGGCTCAGTCTGCAGGGCGTCGGGATGCGTTACGGCGAGGGCGCGCAGGCGGCTCTTGCGCTCGAATCGATTGATCTCGCGATCGCCGAACGTGAATTCGTCACCATCGTCGGGCCGAGCGGCTGCGGCAAGAGCACCTTGCTCTATCTAGTGGGCGGCTTCCTGCGTCCGACCTCCGGCAGCCTGACCCTGCGCGGCCGGGCGATTGTGGGGCCGGGGCCCGACCGCGGCATCGTCTTCCAGCGCTACTCGCTGTTCCCGTGGCTCACCGTGCGCGGCAACATCAGCTACGGCCTCGAAGAACAGCGCATTCCGCGGGCCGAACGCGACCAAATCGTCGGCGAGCATATTCGTCTCGTTCACCTCGAAGGCTCCGAGGATCGCTACCCGCGCCAGCTCTCGGGCGGCATGCAGCAGCGTGTGGCGCTCGCCCAAACGCTCGTCTGCCGGCCCGACATCCTGCTGATGGATGAGCCGTTCGGAGCGCTCGACGCGCAGACCCGGCGTATCCTCCAGGACGAAGTGCGCCGCATCTGGCAGCGCGATACCAAGACGGTCCTGTTTGTGACGCACGACGTCGAGGAGGCCGTGGCACTCGGAACACGCATCGTCGTGATGTCGGCGCGGCCTGGCCGTATCAAGGAAGTGATCCAGCGCGACTTCGACGTGGCCGAAGGTGAGGAGTTTGAGGCCAATCCGGCCTTTGCCGCCCTGCGGCTGCGCGTGTGGCGCAGCGTCAAGGAAGAGGTTGAGGCGGCGCGAGTATGAGGATCGTGCCGCTTCTGCTGGTAGCCGCGCTGTGGCAGGCCGCGTCGATGACAGGTCTCCTGCCCAAGGCGGTCCTTCCGGCGTTTTCCGACGTGGTCATAGCGTTGGCGGGACTCGTGACTTCGGGTGAGATCTTTCCCGATACCGCGGCGTCTTTCCTGCGCGCGGGCACGGGCTTTGTGATCGCCGTGGTCGCGGGCGTCGTGCTCGGCCTGCTGATGGCGCGGGTACGAGCCGTGCAGCGCGCAGTCGAGCCGATCCTGTTGGTGATCTACCCGGTGCCGAAGCCGGCGCTCATCCCGCTGTTCATGGTGTGGCTCGGCATCGGCGACGTGTCAAAGATCACGGTGATCGCGTTGTCGTGCTTGCTGCCGGTCGTGGTCTCGACCTTCAACGGCGCGCGCAGTGTCGACGAGATGTTGCTGTGGTCGGCCCGTGCGCGCGGCACGCCCGAGCGTCGCCTGCTGTGGCGTATCGTGCTGCCCGCAGCGCTGCCGCAGATCGCGACCGGTGTGCGCACGGCGATCGCCATTGCCATCATCGTGCTGGTGAGCTCAGAGTTCATCTCAGCCGAGCATGGCCTGGGCTTCTTGATCTTTTCCTACGGCGGCGTCGGCGCGGACGACGCCATGCTGGCGGTGATCCTTTATCTCACTGTGCTCGGCTACCTGCTCGACCGCATCTATGTCGCGGGTCTGCGTCACCTGATGGCTTGGCATGAATTCGCGCACTGAAACGATGGTGAGTTTCCTCCAACGCACGCTACCCGTGGGCGTGCTGTTGCTGGCATGGGAGCTCGTGGCGCGAACGGGCTTGGTCAATGAGCGGGTCTTTCCGCCGGTCTCCGAGATCGCGCTGCGCTGGGCAGCGATGCTGGGCGATGGCGGCTTTTATGGGCCACTGTGGGACACGCTGTGGCGCGCGCTGGTGGGGCTGGGTGCTGCCATCGTGGTCGGCGCACCGATCGGCCTGCTGATGGGGCGGACGCGCTGGGCGGCCTGGCTGTTCGAGCCGCTGTTCTCGTTTTTCTTCCCTCTGCCCAAGATTGCGCTCATTCCGCTCTATGTGCACCTGTTCGGCATCTTCAGCCTGTCGAAGGTGATGCTGATCTTTACCGACTGCCTGTTCCCAATTGTGATCTTCACCTACCATGGTGCGCGGGGGCTGAGTGCGATCTACCTGTGGTCGGCGCAGGCGCGCGGCACGGGCCGCGTGCGCATATTCTGGCGTGTTGTGTTGCCGCTATCGCTCGCCTCGCTCTATGACGGCATCCAAGTCGCCGCCGTGGTGGCTGTACTGGTCGCCGTGGTGTCCGAGATGGTCTCGGGCGGCAGCGGCCTCGGCTACGTCATGATGCGCGCCTATCGCTACGGCGACGTGCGCACCGCCTTCGCGACACTGCTGACCATTTCCTTGGTCGGCTTTGCGCTCTACAAGGTGATAGAGTGGGGGCGTGAGCGCCTGCTATTCTGGCATGTGACGGAGTCCTAGGCCGTGTTCGAATATTTTCCGTCGCACTATTCTTGGAACCTAGGCCTGCTAATGGCAGCTCAGCTCGGCGGCGAGATGAGCGAGATCGACGAGGCGTGTCGTCCGTTGCAGGAGATGGCAAGCAAGCCTGATGCGCGCGACGATCCGGCCGCACAGGCGGCGTGGGTCGAGCGCTGGACGGCGCTGGCCCGGAAACTAGAGAGGTTCGCCAATCAGGACGAGGCCGCGGGGCATCGCCTGTCGGCCGGCAAGAAATACCTCAGGGCCTGCGTTTACTGGTTCACCGCCGAGCGCATGGCGAGCCATCGCTCGCCGGACAAGCTGGCACTCTACAAGTCGATGACGAGCTGCTTCGAGCATGGCGTGCGCCTGCGCGACGAGCCGATCGAATTCGTGACGATCCCTTACGAGGGCACGACCTTGCCGGCCTTGCTCTATCGTGCGCCGGGCAACGGACCGCGACCGACGATGATCCATTTCGATGGCTTCGACGTCACTAAGGAATGGATGCATCTCTGCGGCATCGCCCGTGAATTCTCCGCGCGCGGCATCTCGACCCTGATGGTTGACCATCCGGGCGTCGGCGCAGCACTTCGGCTGCAGGGGATGCCGGTCAATTTCGATTCTGAGCGCTGGGCAACCGCCGCGATCGACTGGCTGGAAAGACGCTCAGACATCGACGCCGCGCGGGTCGGCGTCGTCGCCATGAGCCTCGGCGGTTACTACGCACCGCGCGCAGCCGCGTTTGAGAAGCGCTTGGCAGCCTGTGTCGCCTGGGGTGCGCGCTGGGACAATACAGGCTCGCACGGCCGCATCCTGCGCGATCCCAACGCCGCGCGGTCGATCACCGGCTGGCTGGACCATGCGCTGGCCTACTACGGCGCGCGCACGCCGGACGAGGCCTACGACAAGATCACCAAGATGACCCTGGAGGGCATCGCCGACCGTATCACCTGTCCGCTGCTCGTGGTGCACGGCGCCAACGACCGGCAGGTGCCGTTGGACCAGGCCGAGCGCACGGTGCGTGCGGCGGTGAACAGCCCGCGCGCGGAACTGCGGCTGTTCACGGCGGAAGAGGGCGGGGCCGAGCACGTCGGCGGCGACCTGTTCTCGCCCACTATCGACTACATCGCCGACTGGGCAGCCGACGTGCTGCGCTGATGGCGTAACCATGGAATTCGTTGCCCCGACCACGCTCGAAGATGCCTATCGCGCCCTCGCGACCGAAGAGGCGCTGTGCCTGGCAGGCGGCCAGTCGCTGGTAGCCATGATGAATCTCGGCCTCGCCTCGCCCGCGCGCCTGGTGAGCCTGCGGCGCATAGAGGCTTTGCGCGGCATCGCGCGACAGGCCGATGGCAGCCTGCACATCGGCGCGATGACCACGCATGCCGAACTGGCCGAGTTGGAGTCGTCCGCCGCCGGGCCGTCGCTGCTGGCACAGGCCGCGCGCGTCGTCGCGTACCCGGCTGTGCGCGCGCAGGGCACGCTGGGCGGCGCGGTCGCCCATGCTGATCCCGCGGCAGACTATCCCGTGGTGCTCACGGCGGCGGCCGCCACAATCGAGATCGGATCGCCGCGCGGCACCCGCCGTGTCGCCGCACGGGAGTTCTTCCGAGGTATCTTTGAGACGGCGCTTGAGAAGGGCGAGATCGTGACGGGAATTCACCTGCCGGCTGGTCCGCCCGACGCCCGCGCCGCCTACGAAAAGCTGTCGCTGGTAGCCGGTGATTTCGCGATCGTCTCGGTCGCGGCGATCGTCGGACGCACCGCCGAGATCGCCATCGGCGGCTGCGGCCCCAAGCCCCTGCTCCTCTCCGAGGTCGGCCTGTCGGACGAGGCCTTGCTGGCGGCCGGTAAGCGGCTGGCTGTCGTGTGCGATCCTTCCGACGATCAGCGTGCCTCGGGATCGTACCGCCGCAAGGTGCTGCCGGGGCTGATCCGGCGCGCTGTGCAGGCCGCGATGGTGCGGTCATGAGCCGCAAGCTGACGCTCGAGATCACCGTCAACGGTGAGGCGCACGACGTGCTGGCCCCGGCGTCGGCGACCCTGCTCGAGGTGCTGCGCACCCAGCTCGGACTCACCGGTACAAAGTGCGGCTGCAATCATGGTGTCTGTGGCGCCTGCACGGTGTTGCTGGACGGCAAGCTCGCGCGCTCCTGCTTGACGCTCGTCGCCAACGTGGGTGAGCGCGCCGTCACGACCATCGAGGGCATCGCGGGCGAGCAGGATTTCTCGCCGGTCCAGCGTGCACTGATCGAGTCGGGCGCGGTGCAGTGCGGCTTCTGTACGCCGGGCTTTGTGATCGCGCTCTCTGCGCTGTTCGCGAAGGAGCCGCACCCGGGTCGCGAAGCGATCCGCCGTGCGCTCTCGGGCAACCTCTGTCGCTGCTCGGGCTACGTGAAAATCGTCGAGGCCGCCGAGCGGCTCGCGGAACGCCGGCCATGAGCATAGGCGCGAGTCCGCCGCGCCTCGATGCCGCCGACAAGGCGACCGGCCGCGCACAATATGTCGACGACATCCAGCTTCCCGGCATGTTGCATGCGGCGCTGCTGACCAGCCCGCACGCTCACGCCCGGATCCTCGACTATCGGCTCGACGCCGCGCGGGCGATTCCGGGCGTGAAGGCGATCGTCGTCGGTCCCGACCTCAAGACCGGGCGCGCCGGCGGCATGATCAAGGACGAGTCGATGATCGCGCGGGACAAGGTGCGCTATGTCGGCGAGCCGGTCGCGGCGGTCGCCGCCGTCGATCCCGCGACAGCCGCGCGCGCCGCGGCGGCGATCGAGATCGACTACGAGCCGCTGCCCGCCGTGTTGACGATCGACGAATCGCTGGCCGAGGGTGCGCCGCTGCTGCACGAGCATTTCGCGAGCTACATCCAGACTGTCCAGGGCGGCGGCCATGACAACGTCTTCTTCCAGAGCTCGATGGTCGAGGGTGATGTCGACAAGGCCTTCGCTCAGTGCGACGAAATCGTCGAGAACACCTGGGAGACGCAGGCTCAGCACCATGTCTATCTCGAAACCAATGGCTGCGTCGCCACCGCCGATGCCTCTGGCCGTATCACGCTGCACGCTACCTGCCAGTCGGTGCATCACATCCAGCAGCGCGTCGCCGAGGAGCTGGGCGAGCCGATGGCCCGGATCAGGGTGATCGCGACGCGCGTCGGCGGCGGCTTCGGCGGCAAGCATGCCAGCAACATCCACTCGATCGCGGCGTGGTTGGCGCGCGCCGCCCGCCGGCCGGTGAAACTCGTGCTATCGCGCATGCAGGATTTCGAGGTCCAGCGGTCGCGCCATCCTGCGCGCATCTGGATGAGGACCGGCGCGACGCGCGATGGCACGATCTTAGCGCGCGACGTCAGGATCACGACTGATGGCGGCGCCTATGCCGACGAAAGCCCGTCCGTACTGACCTTCGCGCTCATGATGTCGCGCGGTCCCTACCGCATCGCCAACGTGCGGGCGCATGGCCAGACCGTCTATACCAATAAGTTGCGGGCAGGGTCGTTCCGCGGCTTCGGTAATCCGCAGGCGAGCTTTGCGGGCGAATCGCAGATCGATGAGATCGCCGCGCGCCTCGACATTAATCCGCTCGAGCTGCGGCTAAAGAACGCCATGCGGCCCGATGATACCGCCTTTGGCGGCCATCCTGTCGCCTCGTGCGTCCTGGTCGAGTGCCTGGAGCGCGTGCGCGATGCCCAGCGCGTAGCGCCGTCCCTGGCGCCGCGCGCCGGCCGCAAGCGCGGCGTGGGCTTCGCGGCGGTCTCGCACATCTCCGGCCTGATGGGCACTTCCGCCAACGTGCAGCTCCGCACCGACGGCTCGATCGCGCTCTCGACCGGCTGCGTCGACCTGGGGCAGGGTTCCGACACGACCATGGTGCAGATCTGCGCCGATGCGCTCGCGGTGCCTATCGAGAAGGTGAGCTACTCGCCGCAGGACAGCGACTCCTCGCCTTACAACTGGAAGACCGCGGGCAGCCGCTCAACCTACATGACCGGCCGCGCCGTCGCCGTTGCCACGGTCCAGGTGCGCGAGAAGATGCTGGAACATGCCGGCGAGATGATGGAATGCGCGCTGGCCGACCTCGAATTGCGGCCGGGCGGCGCCATCGGCCTCAAGGGCGTGCCCAAGTCCGTGACCTTCAAAGAAGTCGCGCTGCGCTCGCTGTTCCAGTCCGGTGGGCCCATCGCGGTGAGCCACGGCTTCGTGTTTGACGGCCCGCCGTTCGATCCCAAGCGCGCCGTGCTGCATCAGCTCGCGTTCCCCAATCTCGGCGTTTATACCTACGGCGCGCATTGCGTGGAAGTGGACGTCGACGAGCTGACGGGCGCCGTGGAAGTGCGGCGCGCCTGGTGCGCCCATGACGTGGGTCGCGCGATCAATCCGCTTTCCTGCGAGGGACAGATCCAGGGCGGCTTCGTGCAGGGCATGGGCTATGCGCTCACTGAGGTGATGCAGTGGGACGCGCAGGGCTGGCTGACGACGGTGACGCTGGCGGACTACAAGGTGCCGGGGGTGCTCGATTCGCCCGTGGAGATCTATCCGATCGTGCTCGAGGACCCTGACCCGTCGCATCCGGTGGGCGCTAAGGGCGTGGGCGAGCCGTCGCTCGTGGGTGTCGCGCCCGCGATCGCCAACGCGATCTGCAACGCCACGGGCGCGCGCGTGCGCATCTTGCCGATGAAGCCGGAGCGTGTCCTCGATGCCTTGGAGAAACGTACATGAAACTCGCTGATTATCCGCCGCAGGAGCCACTCTCCGAAGCCGGCACGATCTACAGCGCCGAATGTTGGAAGCGCAGCGAAGGAGTTTCGGGTGAGGAGTTTGCATACGGTGCAGATCCCTATCAGCGATTGCTGGTGTTCAAGCCGGCTCGGCCAGACGGGCGCGTGCTTCTGTTCTGGCACGGCGGCGGCTGGACGTCGGGCTACAAGGAATGGATGGGCTTCATGGCGCCGGGCTTCACCGAAGCGGGTGTCACCTTCGTTTCAGCCGGCTATCGCCTGGCGCCGCAGCACGTCTTTCCGGTGGGCCTCGACGACTGCGCTGGGGCGTTGGCCTGGGTGAAGAAAGAGATTCCCGGAAGCCTGTTCATCGGCGGCCATTCGGCCGGTGGTCATTACGCCGCGATTCTTGCCGCGCAACAGGGTGGTCGCACGGTGAGCGGTTGCCTGCCGATCTCCGGGGTCTACGAATTCGGCGAAGGATCTGGCCTTACCATGCGCCCGCGGTTCCTCGGCACCGATCTGGCCAACGACCGGCGGGCCAGCCCGCGCTATCTTCTCGCGGCACCGCTGCCGCCTTTTCTCCTTGCCTTCGGCACCAACGATTTCTCGCATCTCATCCCGCAGGCCAAACGCTTCGCCCTTGCCGTGCGCGACGCGGGCGGCGAGGCGGAGGAACTTGAGATGCCCGGCCGCACGCACTTCGCCGCCAGCTACGCTGGCGGCGAACCGGACGGTCCTTGGGTTCCCAAAGCTCTCGAATTCATGACAAGACACACTGTTGCGTGACGGCGGCGATGGCTGGTTTCTTGCCGGCTAGGTCGTGTAACCCACGATATGGAAAATGGCACTTAAGTTCGGCTACGAGGCAACGGCCCAGCCGGTCTGAATCCCGTGCCGGTGGTCTCTTCTTGGCATGTCAATTGCACTTCCGCTGACGGTGTTTGGGGAGCGGCGTTTCCCTCTTTGGCCGGGTGTTCTGCACGTGGGATGATACCGGCTGCGCTCTTCTGGAGAACGAGCATGGCCATCGCGCAGAGCCGCAGGATCGAATTGAGCGAGATTCCTGTAATCGATCTCAGCCTGTTGCACGGAGCGCCGGCCGATCGCGCGCAGCTGGGCGACGAGCTTCGGGCGGCCTGCGAGTCAGTGGGCTTCTTCTATGTGGCCAATCACGGCGTTTCCGAACAGGCCACCACGAGCATCCTCGAACAAGCTCGCCGTTTCTTCGACATATCGACGGAGGAGCGGCATTCGCTCGCCATCACACGCTCCCCCGTCTATCGCGGCTACTTGGCCATGGGCGAGCGCGGCGCCAACCTGAAACGGCCGGCGGACATTCTAGAGTCGCTGAATCTCGGTCTCGACCTTGGACCCGATGATCCTAACGTAAAGGCTGGCTTGCCCTTGCACGGGCCAAATCAGTGGCCGACGAGCTTGCCGGGCTTCCGTGAGGCCGTTACCGCTTATCAGCAAACCATGTTCGGCCTAGCCCACAAGATCCTGCAGGGGCTGGCACTTGCGATCGAGACTCCGGTCGAAGAGCTGCAGGCGATCTTCGCCAAGCCGCTGACTCAGATGCGCCTCCTGCACTATGCGCCACAGCCGCCCGAGGTCGACAGCATGATGGGCGCGCGTCCGCACCAGGACACGTCGTTTATGACCATCCTGCTGCAGGATGATGTCGGTGGGCTGGAGGTCCAGGCGCGCAACGGCGAATGGCTGGCCGCACCGCCACGTCCCGACATGTTCGTGGTGAACGTGGGAGAGTTCCTCGAAGTCATGACCTGCGGGTGCTTCTGGCCGGCCTTCCATCGTGTGGTAAATCGGACCAGTACGCGCCGCTATTCGGTGCCGTTCTTCGTCAGCCCGAACTTCTCGACCGTGCTCGCGCCGTTGCCCCAATTCACTGCACGGTCGGATGTGCGCGCGTTCGAGCCGGTTCACATCGGCAATGCGATGACTTCCTTCTTTCGCAGTCTGTGGCCGAGCATAGCCGTATGAGCGCTACACGCATCGGCGAGGCCCTGCGTACGACGGCGGCGCTATTGGTGGTTGCCCTTCTCGTGGTCGCGTTGGCGTCTCCTGTGCGACACGCGTTGGGTCAGCCGGTGCTCAAAAAACTCAAATTCGGCATCGGCAGCCTAGTCGTCAACCTCACCTATCCTTGGGCAATGATGCCTGTGGCGCTCGGTTACTGGCGGCAGGCTGGTTACGACGCCGATGTGTTTGCTGCGCAGGGTTCGGTGCAGGGCATACAGCAACTCTACGCCGGCAACCTCGACTTCCTCGAGGCCAACAGCGCGCCTATCGTCCAGGCGGTCGCCAGCAAGAAGGTGCCGCTGCGGACGGTGATGGTGAATACGGTGATCGACTGGTCGCTGGTCGTGCCGGACGAAAGCCCCATTCGCGATGTGCAGGATTTCAAGGGCAAGACGATCGGCGTATCGACCTTGGGCACCGGCGGCGTGGCGTTGCTGAACTCCTTCCTGGTCGGCCACGGCCTCAAGCCCGACGCGGACTTCTCGCTCGTCGCCGTCGGCGTGGGGCCGTCGGCGCTTGAGGCTTTGCGGAGCAATCATGTGCAGGGCCTGATGTTCTGGGGATCGGCGGTGACTGGCTTCGAGGTCGCGGGGGTCAAGCTGCGCTACTTCTTCGATCCAGCCTGGCGGCGATATCCGGATTTCTCGATGGTCACCCTGCAATCCACCATCGAGCGTGAGCCGCAGATGGTGGAGGCGATCGTGCGCGGAGCCGCCATGGGCTCGCTGTTCGCCGCCACCAATCCCGACTGCGTGCGCAGGATCCAGTGGGCGAAATTTCCCGACACCAAGCCGAGCGGCGCGGACGAGGCAAAGCTTGCGGCGGCCGACCTGCGTCGCCTTGAAGGCCAATTGGAGGGCATGAAGCAGGCCCTGCAGATGGGCGGCGGCAAGCTTTGGGGCAACGTCACAGCGCAGGATTTCGCTCGAACGGAGCAACTGCTGCTCGACACCCAGGTGATTGCGAACCGAGCCGCGAGCCCGGCCGAGTATCTCGTCGGCATTCAGGACTTCTTCGAGAAGGTCAACACGTTCGATCACGAGGCGGTGGTTCGGCAGGCCAAAGAATGCAAGCTGCCCTGACGGAGGATTGATGGATACGCTCAGCAGTCGCGCCATCGGACTTAGTGAAATACCGGTCCTGGACTTCGCCGATCTCGACCGCGGCCAGGCGGCCCGGTCACAGCTGTTCGAAGCCATGCACGAGGCCTGCGCCCGGGTCGGCTTCTTCTACATCCAGAACCACGGCGTGCCGGTGCAGGCGATCGACCGCATCTTCGCCGAGACGCATCGCTTCTTCGCCCTTCCGGAGGCCGAGCGCGACGCCCTGCACCTTACGGACTCGCCCTGGTATCGCGGCTACCTGCCGACCGGCACGCCAGGCGCCAACAAGGTGACGCGCAGCAACTTGCTCGAGGCCTACAATCTCGCCCGCGACCTCGGGCCCGATCATCCGGATGTACTGACACTCAAGCCTCTGCATGGTCCGAACCAGTGGCCGGCCGAGCGCAGCCTGCCTCGTTTCAGGCAGGCTGCGCTGACATATTACGGACTGATGGAAGCGCTATCTCAGCGCGTGCTCGGCGTGTTGTGCGGCGCCATGGCGATCGCTCCGCAAAGCCTTCTGCCCTGGTTCGACAACCAGCTCGCCCAGCTGCGGCTGCTCTACTATCCCGCGCAGCCCGTGCTCGACGATCCGATCCTGGGGGTGAGGGCGCACCACGACACGTCGTTTATGACCATGTTGGTGCAGGACGATGCGGGCGGACTCGAAGTGCAGGGGCGCGATGGTGAATGGCTGGTCGTGCCGCCCCGGCCCGATATGTTCGTGGTCAATGTCGGCAGCTACCTCGAATGCCTGTCGAGCGGCGTCTACACGGCGGCCAAGCATCGCGTGGTTAACCGATCGGGGCGTCGACGCTACTCCGTGCCGTTTTTCTTCAGCCCGCGCTTCGAGGTCACGGTCGAGCCGTTGCCGCAGTTTGCCCGTCGTCCGGATGCTCGAAAGGTCGAATCGATCAATGTCGGCGAGGACATGGTTCGCTTCTTCGACACATTGTTCCCGGCCGTGGCCGAGCGCGGCGGCGGACCGCACGACAAGTACGGGACGGCCGGCCGCCGGGTCGTCCACAAGATGGCTGAGGGCTACGAAGCGACCTAGGCCGCCTTGGCGCGAGCGAGGCTTGCCATGCGCAGTCGCGTGGCGGCGGTGGCGATCGACGTGAGGGCTTTTTCGTCCGAGACGTTGGAAAAGAACGGCCCGATCTGCCCGGTGTCCGCAATTCCCGCCAGCCGCACAGCGTCGTGTAGGACGGGAATTGGGGAATGGGCCTGGCGCAGCCCCTCAAGCTCAAGAAAATGTTCGCGCAAGCGCGCTGCTTCGGCGAGGTCGCCGCGTTTCACCGAGGCGAGCAGCGCCATGCTGAGGTGGGGCGCCACGACGCCCGAACCGGAAGTGTAGCCCTTGATCCCGAAACGAGCGTGCGTCGTGATCGTGCGCTCGCCGGCGCCGTCGATGACGGCGTCGGTACTGCCGGTCCGTTCCAGCAGCTCCGCAAGGAAGGGCTCGGCTTTGTCGATCGAGCCGCCGATCCCGTACTCCACGCAACACAGCACGCCGTCCTTGATCATCGCAGCGAGATCGGCCGCGCGCACATAGTCCGGGCTTTTGAAGAACACCATCAGTGGGCATCCCATCGTGTCGGAGAGTCGCCGCAGCCCGGTGGCGACGCCGGCCGCGGTCACCGGCGTGAGCGGGAGCAGCATGGCCGAGGGAAACCGGCGGCCTTTCAGTATCTCAGCCTGGTCCATCGCCTTGCCGAAATCGGGTCCGATCGTGGGAATGACCCAGTCGTCGGCCTCCGACAGCGCCTCGACGGTGTCGAGCGTCGAAGCATATTGGCGCACTCCGGCATTGAAGAAGTTGGCGCAGCCACCGTAGAGGAATGTCGTGATCCCGCCCGAGCGCAGCCACGCGAGGATCTTGGCCTGTTCGGCCACGGCGATCTCGCCGCTCGGCGTTCGTGCCACGGGAGGGAGCGCGAGCGGGCAGCGCAGCAGATCGGCGGGCGTCACAGGGCTGCTTTTCATCGTCTTCAGGCCTCGGACTGCAGTGTCTCACGCGTATCGAGCCAGAAGATGAATCTGCGGCGCAGTCCCTGGACGATCAGGTGGAGCGCGACGCCGATGGCCGACAGCACGATCAGGATTGCGAACACGCCGGCCATGTCCATCGAGAAATTCTTCTGCAGGATCAGGAAGCCCAGACCGGCCTTGGCGCTCACGAACTCGCCCACGATGGCACCGATCACCGCCATCATCAGGGCGACGTCGACGCCCACGGCGATGTAAGGAAGTGCCTGCGGAATCTGGACTTTTCGAAATATCTGCCAGCGTGTCGCGGTGAAGGCGAGCAGCAGCTCGATTTGATCGGTGGGTGTAGCGCGCAGGCCCGCGATGGTGTTGGCGAGGATGGGAAAGAACGAGATGATCGCCGTAATGACGATCTTCGAGCCGACGCCGAAGCCGAACCAGATCACCACGAGTGGCGCCAAGGCGACTTTTGGCACGGTCTGGAATGCCACGAGATAGGGATAGAGCGATCGCTCGAGCAACCGGTACCGCCCGATCAGACAGCCTAGAAGAAGCCCGGCTATGCTCCCCAGAGTGAAGCCCGCCAGGATCTCGTAGAGCGTGACGCCGAGATGCAGGGCGAAGGAGGCTGTCCCCAGCATCGCGACCATGGCTTCGGCTATCTCCGACGGAGCTGGTAGAATGATGGGCGGCACATCCAACGCCCTGACGATCAATTCCCAGCCGCCGAAGCACACCACGAAGATCAGGATAGAGATCGCGGTCTGAGGGCGACGCAAGATCGAGTTCATGCGTGCGCTCCGCTGAAATGACGCCTGATTGCCTTAACATAGTGCCCGAACCTC
>Ga0302314_10008678_pt1 | contig 18067 bp, 9 predicted proteins | sample III_Palsa_N2_3_FD_200533 | JGI IMG/M metagenome (GOLD analysis project Ga0302314, IMG submission 200533) | Peat permafrost microbial communities from Stordalen Mire near Abisko, Sweden - III_Palsa_N2_3 | ecosystem: Environmental > Terrestrial > Soil > Palsa > Peat permafrost | place: Sweden...
GACCAGCGCCGCGTTGTGCTGCAGGGCGGCGGCGGGATCGGTGGCGAACGGCACCTGCTGGCGGGCCAGCGCGAGCAGCGCGGCATGCTGCGTGGGCGTGGCCGAGGCCATCTGGCCGACGGCGGCCGCAAGCTGCCGGCCCAGGGCATCGGCATTGGCATCGAGGACCTTGCCCAGCTCATCCGACAAGGCCGGGGACGCCGCGCCCGCAGTCGGGTCGGCAGCGCCGGCGTGCGCGCCATCGAGCGCGGCCTGCGCGGTCTGGCCGAGTTGGCGCAGCGCGGTCGACAGCCGCTGCAGCTGTCCGAAGGCCTGGCGGTCGCTGCCATGGCCGCCGGCGGCGGCATCGGCCGCGTCGGCCAGACGCGCGTGCGTCAGCTCCATCGCCGCCATCGCCCGGGCGATCGCGGCGAAGGCGCTCTGCTGATGTCCCTGCTGGAGGGCGATGGTCGCATTCACCGCCTCCTGCGCCGCACGGCCCTGATGGAGCGCTCCGGCAGCCTGGTGCAGGCCTTCCTGCACCGCCGGCTGCGCCGCCTCGCCGGGAGCCGTGCCGGGCGCATCGCCCGGATGGTCGGCGTCCGCCCCGCCAGCCGGTTGGGTGGTGGCCGCGAGGTCGTCGATCTGATGCTGGAGATCGCCGATGGCCTGCGTGATCTGTGCCTGGCACGCGGCCAGCCGGCCGCCGCTGGCCCGGGCATCATCGGCGCCGATGGTCCCCGCGACGATCTCCGCGGCGAGGCGGTGGGCATCGCCCACCACGCCAGCCTGGCGGTCCTGGATGCCGGCAGCGGTGGCGGCGAGCGCGGCGGTCTGGTCCTGCTGCAGCTGCTCGCCCCCGCCCGCGGCGGCCGCGTCCGCCTGGTCGAGCGCCTGCGCGGCGGCGGCCGCGGCCAGCAGGGCTGCATGCTGGTCTCCGCGGCGCATGGTCGCGGCGGCGGCGCGGGCGGCGTCGGCGGCGTGGCGGAAGGCGTGGGAGATGGCCTGCGCGGCGGCGTCGCTGCCCGTCGCGCTGTTCTGCCGCGCCAGCTCGTCCAGGTGCGCCGCCACCGCATCCTGGCGCAGCGCCAGTCCGGCGAGGGTGGTGGGGTCCGGGACTGCTGATGCCCCCGGGGCGCCGGGGCCTGGCGGCGGGGTCGCACCCGGCCCTTGGGCTGCCGCCGCCATCCCGGCAGCTCCCGCAGCCGGTGCCGCAGGCGCCCCGGTCTGGCCCGGCGCCGGGGCGGCATCAGGTTTCGCCACGGCGCTGGCGCCAGCCGCCGCCGTGGACATCGCCGGCATGGCCAGGGACGCGCCGGTCGGACCGTGCTTCGGGGCTGCGGGTGCGGCGGCAAACGTCCCTCCGGTCGCGGGGGCGGCTGCGGATTGGAGGTCATGGACGATCTCCTGCTGCTGGGCCTTGAGATCCTTCGCCTGGGAGCGCATCGCCGCCATGATCCGGCGCTTGTGGGTCCTGTAGTTGGCGTCGTTGATCGTCACCAGGGAGGTGGCATTCATTTCCGCGAAGCCGTCCAGGTCGCTGATGGTGCCGCTCATGTCGAGATACTTGGTGGCCTTGCCGAAGAAGCCGACGTGGAATTTTCCGGGCGCGGCGGCCCCGACCAGGGCATCGAGCATGGACTGGATGGTGATCACCTGGCACATCAGGCGCTCGGCGGCGTCCGGATCCTGCTGATCGAGGATCGCATGGTAGGACTGGCGCAGCAGGCCGTTGCCCCGCTCCAGCAGCGCCCGACCCTGGGCATCGAGGCTCTTGGGATCGTGTACGGTAAGACCGCCGGGTTCGGCCGCGGCAAGCGACAGCGAAGCGGACAGGACCAGCAGCGACAGGGAGGTCAGGCGCATCCGAGGATTTCCGTTCAGCGGTAGGGGAAGGGCTGGGAGGAGTAGGGATCAACGGGTAGGTAGAGCTGCGCGAGGTGCGCGCATTCCGCATGGAACTGCTCGGGCGTCAGCTGTGACCTGCGCGCACTGAGGTCGTGCAGGGCGCCCATCAGGGTCGCGAAGCGGGCGGTGCCATTGCCGGGCGGATGGCCGCCATCGACGTAGGTCTGCATCAGCTCGTAGTCGCGCACCGTCAGGACGTAGGGGTCGGTGGTGACGCGCTGGCCTTTCACATCCTCGGCCTCGACGTGGAAGATGATGGTGTCCCCGAGGCGCACCTGGCGCTTTTTGAGATCGACCGTGAACTGCACCAGCAGGTGGCGCTCGGGGCGGCCGGTGGCCGGGACGGTGCAGGAGCGGTGCTCGGTGCGCGGCTCCTCGAGCCCATAGGCGCTGACCAGACGCACATCCTTGAGGCCGACATCGTCGCTGACATCCGCGGCGATGGCGATGGTCGCGAGCGGATGGATCTCCTCATCGAGCGCCGGGTAGAGCAGGGTCAGGGTCGGGGGCAGGTCGACGATGGCATGGATGGCATAATGCGCGGCGAGCCCATCGAGCGCATGGCGGCTGCGGGCATCGCAGGCGCTCACGCGGTAGCCGCCATCATGATCGATCGGCACCTCGCCCACGGCGGTGTCGCCATGGACCGTGAGGGCGATCGCGGTGCCATCATCGGTCAGCAGCTGCACCGGCCCGAGCGGGACGCTGCCACGCAGGGTGAGGTGGGCCACGCTGCCGCAGAGCGCTTCCAGGTCCCCGCCCGTCTGCGTGCGCACCGCTTGCTGGGCATAGGCGGGTGCGTGGTAGTCGACGTGCAGGTCGAGGACGGTGGCCTGGTCGTAGACGGTGATCGGATAGACCTGGGAGCGCTGCGCGCCCATGACGATGCCGTAGGCGCTGTCATCGGAGAGGTCGGTGAGCTGGGCGGTGAAGCTGCTGGCATCGTCGGCCGCCGCCACCATCGGCAGGTTCCGCCAGCTCCCGTCGCTCAGGCGCACCCGTACCTGCACAGGGCCATCGACGCGACTGACCGTGCAGGCCACCTCCAGCATCCCGCCGCGGGCGAGTTCGACCGCGCCCGGGGTGACGCGGAAGGTCACGGGCGCCTGCGCCGCGCTCGCGGCGCGACTCGCGGCCAGGGCCAGCTCGTGGGCGATGCGCTCCTGCGCGGCGACGGCGGCCCGCGCCGCGAGCTCGGCAGCGCTCGGCGGCAGCTGGCGCCAGGGCGTGAGGGTGCGCTGCAGTTCGCGCGCACTGGGCGCCGGCGCGGCCACGATGATCAGGATGGCCGCAAGGAGCATGGCCAGCGTCACGCCGTAGGTGCGCACCAGCGGCCGGGAATCGATCACCGCCGACAGGTCCAGGGCACGCACGCGCCGCTCGGCCTCGCCGAGCATGGCCTCGTGCAGGAGCTGCGCGAGCCCGCCGTCCGCGGTGGTGGACGAGCGCTCGGCCGCGGCCAGGGCCAGGCCCTGCAGCTGCGGATGGACGCTCTCGATCAGCAGCGCGACCTGGAGGTCGCTGGGCCGACGCCATGCACGCCTGACCCACCACCAGGCGCCGGCGCCCACCAGGATGACTCCCGCGACCAGCGCGGCGAGACGGACCATCCGCCCGGGCTGGTACGCCACATCGCCGGCGATCAGCACGCCGGCTCCGACCAGGCATGCGACCGTGACCAGGGCCAGGACCCGCATCAGGTGCACGCCCAGGCGGCGGCGGCGGACGGTGGCGAAGTAGGGCTGGAGGGGAGACATGGGCATCCTCATCGGCGCGACACGGATTGGGACAGGGCCAGCTCGAGCACCAGCAGCACACTGATCAGGACCAGGCACCAGTGGCCCAGGCCCAGCCGCAGCTCGGCCTGGCGCACCTCGTCCGCCCCCAGCACCCGTTCCAGTCCGTGGCCGGTGGCATGCAGTCCCACGGCGCTGCCGCCGACCAGCTGCTCGACATCCCGGCTGCTGAGCGATGGCGAGGCCACGGCGGCCGGATCGCCGTTGACCGCCAGCAGGGTGGTGGTCTGGAGATGGGTCAGCTGGTAGAAGCCGGGGGTGGCAGCGCGCAGCTGACCACCCGCGTCGACGCCGCTGCTGGCGTTGCCGCCCGCTGGCTGGGGATGCGAGGCGCCATCCGCAGCTGCCAGGGGCAGGGGGCCGAGCAGGCGGTCGCCCGGACCCAGGGCGAGATCGGCGCCGGTGACCTGGGTCAGGCTGTGATCACTACCCGCATGCAAGGCGCGCACCAGTTCCTGGACCAGCGGCAGGAAGAGCGGTCGCAACGGGAAGTCGCCCACCGAGCGGTCGAGAGCGGTGGCCAGGAGCATCGAGACGCCCTGCCCGCAGTGCGCCATGACCAGCGCCGGCCGCTGGTCGCTGAAGCGCAGCAGGATCTGGCTGCCCTGCGCATCGGTGAGATCCGCGCTGCCGCTGAAGCGCGCCACGCTCAGCGCATCGTCCTGGCCACCGAGGATGCCGCTGAAGCGTTCGGCGCCCAGCGCGGTGGCGCCGAGCGTCACGTCCCCGCTGTGCCAGCCGCGGACCCGCGCCGGTGCCAGCACGCCCAAGGCCGGATTGAGCTGCTGCGGGTCAAGGCCGGGGTCGAGGATGATGAGCAATCCCCCACCGCTGGCGACGAAGCCGGCGATGCGCTGGACCTCACTGGCCGCCAGGGCGCGCGGACCGGCCACGATCAGACCCTGATAGCCGTCGAGTGGTGGTATCGATTCGCAGCGGTCCACCGCATAGGACCGCCCCGACACCGCGGCGAGCGCGGCGAGCACGAAGTAGGCGGGATCCTGGGCGTGGTCGCTGGCCGGATGGCCGTCGACCACGGCCAGGTGGATGCGTTCAACGACCCGGGCGACCAGGCGGAAGGTGCCATCCTCCTCAAGCACGGTCGGCGCGCCCGGGATGGTGACCATCAGCGGTACCTCGCCCACCGTCATCAGGCTGCCATGGAGGGTCAGGGTGCTGGTCCCGTCCTGGGTCATCGGCACCGTCTGCTCATCGAGCGTGCCCGCGGCGTCCGCGATCCTGACCGTGACGCTGCGCGCCGCTCCGCGGTTGACCAGCCGCACCGCGACCGCCAGGTTGCCCGCTCCCGGGGTCAGCTCGCGCGCCGCCAGCTCGGCGGTGAGGCCGACCGTGGCCGGGGGCAGGTCGCCCGCACCGCCCACATCATGGATGACCAGGCGGCACGTTGGCGGCACGGGCACGACATGCTCGGTGGCGGGGAAGCCGCTGCCGGCCAGGGCGGAGATGAGATGGATCGCGCTGGGCTGGCTGCCACAGCGCGCCACCGCCGCGTTGAGGGCTCCGACCAGGTTCCCAACACCCCCGTCCGGCCGCATCCGACCCAGCAGCTGGGCCGCATCGGCCGCATCACGGGCCTGGACGAGGTCGGGGCTGGCGGTGCTGCCGACCGCGCCGATCAGCACGCGTTCGCTGCCAGGCAGCTGGCCCAGGACGTCCCGCGCCGCCGCCACGGCGCGGTCGAAGCGCCCGCCCGGCTGCATGGAGCGCGAGCAGTCGATCAGCAGCACCGCCGTCGGCTGCATGCCCAGGGCGCTGGTCAGGTAGGGCCTGGCAATGGCGATCACCAGGAGCGCCACCAGCGCCGCGCGCAGCAGCATCAGCACCGTCTCGAGCCACAGCTTGCGGGCGGTCGCCTGCCGTTCGACCACGCCGAGGAAGCGCGTGCCGCCAAAGGTCAGGCGGCGGATCCGGTCACGCAGCAGCCAGTGGATGACAATCGGCACTGCCGCCAGGGCCGTCCAGCCCAGCATGCCGCCATAGAGGAAGTTCATGATGGCCTCAGCGAGCGGCGGTGGAGATAGGCCGCGAGCGCGACCTGGAGCGGCTCATCGGTCCCGATCAGGACATGGTCGACGCGCGCCCCCGCCAGGATCGTCGCCAGACGCTCCTGGTGGGCCGCCAGAGCCGAGCGGTAGGTGTCGCGCACCGATCGCCCCGAGACCCGGCGCACGAGCCCGGTCTCCGGATCCGTGAATTCGACATCGCCTTCGAAGGGGAATTCGCGTTCATCCGGCGAGAGGATCTGGAAGGCGATCAGGTCATGACCGACATGCCGCAGGTGCTGCAGGGCGATCTCCAGACCATCCAGGTCGGCGAGGAAGTCGCTGACCAGCATGATCATCCCCGAGCGCTCCATGACCTCCGCCGCCTGATGCAGGGGAGCGGCCAGGTCGGTCGCCGCGCCGGCCGTGCAGGACTCGAGTTCGCTTAAGATGCGTTGCAGATGGCTGCTGCGCAGCCGCGCGGGCAGCGTCTGGCGGACCTTTCGATCGAAGATCGTCAGTCCCACCGCGTCGCGCTGCCGGGTCATGAAATAGGCCAGGCAGGCGCACAGCCGCGTCGCATAGCCGAGCTTGCTCACAGGACCGGCGGGGGTGTCGCCCATCGAGGCGCTCGCATCGAGCACCAGCTGGCAGCTGAGGTTGGTCTCCTCCTCATAGAGCTTGAGGTAGTGGCGGTCGGTGCGCGCATAGACCCGCCAGTCGATGTGCTTGATGTCATCGCCCGGGACATACGGCCGATATTCGGCAAATTCCACGCTGAATCCGCGAAACGGCGAGCGGTGCAGCCCGAGCACGAAACCCTCAACCACCGTCCGGGCGAGCAGGTCCATGCCGCGGATGCGTGCCAGGACTCCGGCATCGAGCAGATTCGACTCATCGCGCTGGGTGGCCGGCATCAGTCCTCCACCTGCGGAAGCGGTACGCTCCTAAGCAGCTGGGTGATGATCGCGTCGGCGTCCGTGCGCGTCGCATCGGCGCGGAAATTGACGACGATGCGGTGCCGCAGCACCGGGAATGCCATGGCCTGGACGTCGGCGATCCCGACGGTGAAGCGGCCGTCCAGGGCCGCGCGGGCGCGCGCGGCCAGCAGCAGGCATTGCGAGCCGCGCAGGCTCGCGCCGATGGCGACCAGTTCGCGGACGAAGTCCGGAGCCTCCGGACGCTCGGGCCTGGAACTCGCCACCAGGCGCACCAGGTAGCGGGCGATCGGATCGGCGACGGGAATGGCCCTGACCAGCTGCTGCGCATCGAGCAATTCGGCCGCTCCGAGCACCACCTGCGGCTGCTTGGGGATGCCGGCGGTGGTCGCATCGAGGATGCGGACCTCGTCGGGGGCTGACGGATAGCCGATCTTCAGGCTGAACATGAAGCGGTCCTGCTGCGCGAGCGGCAGCGGATAGGTGCCCTCCTGCTCGACCGGATTCTGGGTGGCCAGGACGAAGAAGGGGCTGTCGAGCCGACGGGTGATCCCGCCGCTGGTCACCTGACGCTCCTGCATGGCTTCCAGCAGTGCGGCCTGGGTCTTGGGCGGGGTGCGATTGATCTCATCAGCGAGGACGATGTTCGAGAAGATCGGTCCTTTGACGAATTCCAGGGCGCGTCCGCCATCCTGGTCGCGCAAAAGCTCGTGGCCGATGATGTCCGACGGCATCAGGTCGGGAGTGAACTGGATGCGGCGGAAGTTCAGATCCATCACCTTGCCGAGGGTCGAGATCAGCAGGGTCTTGGCCAGGCCAGGCACGCCGGTGATCAGGCAATGCCCGCCGGCGAAGAAGCTCGCCAGCACATCGCTGACCACCTGCTCCTGGCCGACGACGATCGTGCCGATCTCGTGCCGGACCTTATCATGCGCGGCGCGCAGGGCGGCGATGCGTTCATGGCCGACACCGGGTCGGGGCAGGGCGGTGGCGCTCATTAGTTCACTCCCTGGAGGGTACCCGGGCTGGGCGTCTTGAGCAGCTCCTGCATCAGCTGCTCGGGGGTGATCCGATCATTGATGGCATGGAAGTTGAGACCGATGCGATGGCGCAAAACCGGCTGCAGGACCGCATGGACATCCTCGACCGTGACGCGGACCCGTCCGTCCATCGCCGCCATCGCCTTGGCCCCGAGCGCGAGGCATTGGCTGGCCCGGACTCCCGCCCCCCAGGCGATGTAGCGCTTGGAGATCGCTGCGGCGCCCGCCTGGTCCGGACGGGTCGAACCGGTGATCGCGACGATCGCGCGTTTGACATCAGGCGGCAGCTCCAAGGTCCGCACGTAGCGCTGGAGCGCCTCGAGCCGCGCCCCATCGATGACCGGGGTCACCTGGGGAAGACGTGCCCCCGGGTCGCCCATCACCACCGCCAGCTCGTCCGCCTGGTCGAGGGCGGCGAGGTCGATGTTGAACATGAAGCGGTCCTGCTGCGCTTCCGGCAGGGGATAGGTGCCGTCGGTCTCGGTCGCGGTCTTGGTGGCCATGACGAAGAAGGGCGATGGCAGGCTGCGGCTGACCCCACCGCTGGTGACCTGGCGCTCCTGCATCGCTTCCAGCAGCGCCGCCTGGGTCTTGGGCGGGGTCCGGTTGATTTCATCCGCCATCACCAGGTTTGCAAAAATCGGACCGTGAACGAACCGGGCCCGGCGCGTGGCGCCGGGTTCGGCCGAATCCCCTTCCAGGATCTCCGCCCCGGTGATGTCGGAGGGCATCAGATCCGGCGTGAACTGGATGCGCTTGAAATCGAGCTTGGTCAGGGCTGCGACCCCCTGGACCAGCAGTCCCTTGGCCGTCGCGGCTCCGCCGCTGAGCAGGATGTGGCCACCGCACAGCAGTGCCGCCGTGAGATGCGACACCGCCTGCTCCTGGCCGATGACCAGGTTGCCCAAAAGCGACCTAAACTGTGACACAAATCGATTTAGTTCAGATGTTTCGTTGTCTGTCATGCCTGGAGAACGAAGTCCGTCCGGTGCTGTGACACGGCCGTTTGCCCAGGCTCCAGCTGCGCGATCCGGCGGGGCGGCTGCTAGCCGTCGCACAGCTGTGGTGAGCGTGCGCCCGGGTCGATGCCTGGCGGTCAGTGGATCTGCAGGGAAATCCCAGTGGCTACCGGCCGAAGGCCGGGCCTGGATGCGACGGTGTCAGGTGGGGCTGGGCGTCTGCAGAACCGCGTCAGGCGCGGGACCCGTGCTGTGACGGATCACCAGGCGGCTTGCGACCGCGGAGTGGATGCAGGTGTGCTTGCCGCGCTGGCCGATGCGCTGCAGCGCGACCGCCACCGCCTGCGAACCCAGCTCGAAGAGGGCATGGCTGACGGTGGTCAGGGCGGGGAAGGCCAGGTTGGCCTGGATGTCGTCGAATCCGATCACCGAGCACTGTTCGGGAATCCGCACACCCTGGTCCTGCAGCAATGCCTGCAGGGTCAGGGCGATGAGGTCGGAGCCGCACATGACCGCCGTGGTGTGCGCGGGAAGCGGCAGCATCCGCAGCAGATCCTCGTGGTAGCAGCCCATCAGGCGGTCGTCGGGGGTGCGCGCGTTGGCGCTCTCCAGATGCCAGACGGTCAGCTCCATGCCGCGCTGCGCCGCGCTGCGCGCGACCTGCAGGCGGCGCTCCGGACTGGCCTCCTTGCCATCGGCCGCGGGAGCGATCCACAACAGCCGGCGATGGCCGAGTTCATGCAGGTGCGCCACCGCCGCTTCGAGTCCGGGCAGGGCATCGAAGGCGATGTTGCTGCGTCCGGCGCTGTGGCGGTTGTCGAGAAAGACGCTCGGTACGTCATGGTGGGCGAAGACCGACGGGATGCGCAGCATCTCGCCCATGACGATCATCGCATCGACGCGGTGCTGATCCATCACGCGACTGGCATCCTCCAGCGGATGCGGGCTGGGTGTTGCGCCCAGCAGCAGGATATGGTAACCGGCCAGACGGGCGGCGTGGTCGATGCCCGCCGCCATCAGGCTCCAGTACTGGCAGGTCAGCAAGCTGCCCGCATCGGCGATCTGCACCACCCCAAGGGTCATGCTCAGTCCCGATTTCAGCGTCATGCCCTGGTAATTGCGCCGGTATCCCAGCTCCTGAGCGATGCCCTGGACCAGTTTGATCGAGCCGCTGCTGATCTTGAGTTCCGGCCCGCGTCCGCTGAGGACCAGGCTGACCGTCGGGACGCTGAGTCCGGACTTCTTGGCGATATCCCGCAAGGTGACGGTCATGGGTGGGGCCCCTGGTTCATGCCGGCCGCTAGCAGGGCACGAGAATTATACCGAGGATCGTACCGCACGTTGGCGACGCAAGTCTGACCACGCCCGGATGGTGGCCATCGCCTAGACGAAGCCGGGTTGAAACGCCCTCTCTGCACGGTGACGCGGTACGGATGAACGCACGGTTGATGAGGAGACCGATGGGGTGGATGTGACGATGTGACGATGTGACGATGTGACGATTGGCACGCCCCGGCGTCTGGACGTGCGTGTCTGAGTCGTGATTGATGAATGAAGGACGCCGTGCGCGCCAGCCCTCTGGGCCACCATCGCACACCCGTTGTAACGTGATCTGTCACAGGTACGTCCAGGGCCCGTTCCAACCCGATCGGTTGCCACCACGTCTCGAGTTAGAAACCACGATGATCCATTTCGGACGATGCCTCGCCCTCCTGCTGGCCAGCGTGCTCCTGGCCAGGGTCTCCGCCTCGGACATAGCCTGGATCGAAGCGGAGAACCCCACCACCAAGCCCGAGCTGGCCGAGTTCGAGACGCGGCCAGACGGCACCGCCGAGTACCTCTCCGGCGGCAAGGTCGCGGTCGTGAACATCGACGAGCGTCATGTCGAGAAGCTCCTGGGCAAGGATGGCAAGATCGCCGCCTGGGACTTCGAGACCAAGACCGGGGGCATGCACCAGGTATGGGCCCGCATCGGCTATGAGTGGGTGCGCACGGATTTCGACTGGCGCATCGATAGCGGAGCCTGGCAGACCGCCAAGTCGACCGACTGCACCATCGATCTGCAGCAGATCGCCTTCTGGCGGGAGATCGCCTGGCTGAAGATGGGCGAGCAGGACCTGCCGGCCGGCAAGCATTCGCTCCAGGTGCGCTTCATGCCGACGCGCGAGAGCAAGGGCCAGCAGGTGCCGACGCGCATCCTGTGGATGGCGGACTGCTTCTGCATTGCCGATGATTTCCGGCCCAACCACAAGTACCGACCGGGAGACGATTATCGCAGCGACCTCGACCGCCAGGCGGCGGCGCAGGTCTTCACGCTCGTCGCGCCAGCCCAGCAGGGCGAGCGTGCCCGGCTCGATCTCGGCGGCAGCTGGCAGCTGGCCGCATGGGACGAGCCGGTGGTGCCGGAAGCGCAGCGTCTGGAAGGGGTCGCGGCCCTGCCTGCCGATCTCGACAGCCTGCCCTGGTACGGCATCCCGGTGCCCAGCGACCGCAACCAATCGCGGCCCGACTTCATCTTCAACCACCGCCTCATCTACCGCACCAAGGTCGCCGTGCCGGCGTCCCTCAAGGACCGTGCCTTCTATCTCGACTTCGACAGCTTCAGCATGATCGCCACGGTATTCGTCAATGGCGTACGCTGCGGCTGGAGCCGTGCGTTCTACACGAACTGGCAGTGCGACATCAGCCAGGCGATCAAGCCCGGCCAGGTCAACGACATCATCGTCGTCATCAAGGATGAGTGGTACGCCCAAAGCGGATTTGCCAAAGATCCCCTCGGCGCGCGGCGCGTCTTCAACATGCCTCCCGATTTCATGGCAGGTTCGCAAAGCGCGACCATGACCTTCGACATGCCGATGTCCGGCAATAATCAGAATGGCCTGCTGCGCCCGGTCGCCCTGGTCGCCGCCGGCACGGTCTATGCCGATGACGTCTTCGTCAAACCGTCAGTCACGAGGCATGAGCTCGGGATCGATGTGACGCTGCGCAATCCGGGTCCGACCGCGGCCGAGGTCCATCTCGATGTCGCGATCGTGCCGTGGGCCGCCGGTGGCACGGCCGGTTCGGCCGCGAAGACCTTCACCGGCAAGGATGTCAGCGTCCCCGCCGGGGCCGAGACCGTCGTCACGCTCTCCGAAGGCTGGGCCGATCCCAAGCTGTGGTGGCCGGACGAGCCGAATCTCTACCAGGCGGTGACCACCGTCGTGGTCGACGGCAAGCCCACCGACATCGCCCGCACCCGCTTCGGTTTTCGTGAATGGGAATGGGACAGCCACCTGTTCAAGCTCAACGGCATCATCACGAATTTGCGGGCGACCATCGACTATGGCAAGACCGGCGAGGAGTACATCGCCAGCTGCAAGCATACCGGCCAGAACATGATCCGCCTGTGGGGCACGGGCCTGTGGGGCAAGACGCGCCGGCAGAACCTCGACTTCTTCGACGAGCAGGGCATGCCGGTGCGCGCCAGCGGCATCTTCGACGGCGAGGGCTGCAACTACCGTCTGGCCATGGAGGGCAAGCCCAACACACCCCTGTTCGACCACTGGCGCGAGCAGCTGGCGGCCTGGGTGAAGACCGAGCGCAACCACCCGTCGATATTCATCTGGTCGGTCGAGAATGAGATCACCTTCATCAACTCCTGCAACTTCGGCCTGTGCGACCTCGTCGAACCCGAGATCCGCAAGGGCGCCGCCCTGGTCGAGTCGCTCGACCCCACGCGACCGACCATGGTCGACGGGGGCCGCTGCCTGAAGGCTCAGACCATGCCGGTCAACGGCTGCCACTACAACGACGTGTTCGGCCGCGACCTGCCGGATATCGCCTATCATAGCCGCGACATCTGGTACCAGCATACCGAGCACGGTCCGTGGCTGATGGTCAAGGATCGTCCGATCTTCCATGGCGAGGTGTTCTTCGCCGCCGGGCAGGCGCCCTCCGAATTCTCGCTGCTGGACGGCGACCGCTGCTTCCTCGGTCCGGCCGAGGCGAAGCACGGCAAGGGCCTCTATGGGCGCATGATCTCGGAAGGCTGGCGCTGGGATGAGGTCGCGGCCTTCCACTTCTGGACCGACTTTCAGGACGGCTCCTGGATCTCGTCGTGGCAGCCGGTGGCGCTGTTCTGCCGCCAGTGGAACTGGACCTTCGCCAGCGGTTCGACCATCACGCGCACGCTCAAGGTGTTCAACGACACGCGCTTCGACCGCCCGATCGAGGCCGACTGGAGCCTCACGGTCGGCGGCACCGTCGCCAATGAGGGCAAGCGCACCTTCCAGCTCCAGCCGGGCACGGCCCAGGAGTTCGAGGTGACCATCCCAGTGCCCACGGTCTCCCAACGCACCGCTGCCAGCTTCAGCCTGACCTGCCGCCGGGACGGCTTGGAGGTGTTCCGCGACGTCAAGCCGGCCTGGGTCATCGATCCGGACGCGGCCGCCAAGCCCAACCTCGCCCAGGTCGCCCTGGCGGTGGTCGATCCCAGCGGTGTCGTCACCGCACGTCTGGCCAAGCGCGGCATCCCTTTCACCGCGGCGGCCGGTCCCGAGCAGGTGCCGTCCACGGCCCAGGTGGTGGTGGTCGGTCCCGACGCCATCGCCGCCGACCACAGCAATGATCCCGCCTGGCTCGCGCTGGCGGCAAGCGGGGTCAAGGTGCTGGTCCTGGATCAGCAGAACCAGCTGCGCGACCAGGCGATCCCCGCCGATCTCGAGGCCACCGACCACGTCGGCAGCATCGCCTTCGCCGAGGACCTCGGACATCCCGCGCTCAGCGGGCTCGACCAGGCCGATTTCTTCTGCTGGAGCGGCAACCACGTCGTCTACCGCAACGCCTACAAGAAGGGCACCAAGGGCTTCCGCTCGCTGATCCAGTGCGATCTGGTGCTGGGCGATACCGCCCTGGCCGAGTGCCAGGTCAATGAGGGCCTGCTCCTGCTCTGCCAGGTCGTGGTCGGCAGCAAGCTCGCCACCGACCCGGTGGCGCAGCGCCTGTTCGACAATCTGCTCGACTACGCGGCCTCCTACCATGCGGTGCACAAGGCGACCGCGGTGGCGATCGATCCCACCTCGCTCAAGGGCAAGCTGCTGGTCGCCACGGGACTGAAGTTCACCACCGTCAGCGATCCGCTGGCCGCCCTCGATGCCCGCTACGGCGTGGCGGTGGTCGAGGCCTCACCGGCCAACCTCAAGGTCCTGGCCGCCAGCAGGGCCTCCGTCCAGACCTATACCCAGGCAGGCGGCTGGCTGATGCTCTGGGGCCTCACCCCGGAGGGTCTCGCCGACTACAACCAGATCGTGGGCTTCAACCATGTCATCCGCCCATTCCAGATGGAGCGCGTGACCCTGGCCACGCCCCGCGATCCCCTTACCGCCGGATTGTCGCTGCGCGACGTGGTCATGGATAGCGGACACGACATCTTCACCTACATGTCGCTCAAGTTTCCGGCCGAGGACGAGTTCACCTCGATCGTCGACTACGATGAGATCGGGCCCTTCGTGAAGTTCCCGTCGCTTGCCGACATGGGCCAGCCCCTGGACTCCGCTCCGGGCTGGGACCACTGGCCAGGCAACATGGTCAACAACTACACTGCGGATGACACCTGGCGCCTGTGCTATTCCATCGCCATCGACCGCGGGCAGAAGACCAAATGGACGATGGAGCTGCCCCAGCCCGAGGTGCTGACCAGCTTCGGCATCGTGCTCAATGTCATCTATCACAAGGTGACCAAGATCAATTTCTACTTCGACCAGGACCCCACGCCCTTCACCATCAGCACGCGCCCCACGCATGACCGCCAGGATTTCCCGATAGCGGGCCGCAAGGCGCGCACCATCACCATGGAGCTGGCTGAATGGGAGAAGAGCGGAACGGCCAATGTCATCGGCATCGACAACATGTGGATCGGAGTCCAGCGCCCGGCCGAGTTCCTCGACCATGTCAAGCCGCTGCTGAACATCGGCGGGTTGATGCGCTACAACCAGGGCAAGGGCGGCATCCTGCTCAACCAGCTCAACATCCTCGCCCATGAGGCGAACCCGGTGAATGCCGAGAAGAAGATGACGATCACCAAGACCCTGCTGAAGAACCTCGGCGCCACTTTCGAGGGCGGCGCGACCGTGGTGGTGGGCGCGAACCTGGCCTATACCCCCGTCGAACTGGCCACCGGCACCTGCAACGCCTACACCAGGAAGGATGCCAAGCCGGGCTGGTTCAAGAACGGCCCTGGCGACCTCAGCCAATTGCCGGTGGGTGATCAGAAGCTGGCCGGGGTGCCGTTCCGCCTGCCGGATTTCCGCACCTCGCCCGTGCCGTCGGTGGTCATGCTCAAAGGCTACGGCTCCGATGCGGTGGCGAGCGAAGTCGACGGCATCAAGCTGGGCGTGAAGGCCGATGCCCTGTTCTTCCTGCACACCTTCAATGCCACCGATCAGGCGCTGCACTGGAAACCGCACGGTGGCCAGACCTCTCCGCCGGTAGTATTCGCCTACCTCGTGCACTACGCCAATGGCACGACCGCGCTGGCGCCGGTGTCCTGGTCCCTGGGCGTGGGCAACTGGTTCGCCCCCCAGCCGAAAGCACTGCCCGGCGCCCAATTGGCCTGGACCGCCTCCATCGCCGGGCAAAAGGACGACCAGGCGGTGGTCTACGCCATGCAGTGGGACAACCCGCATCCGGATCAGCTCATCGACAGCGTCGACCTGATGCAGGATGACGACCAGTGGGGCTGCCCCGTCCTGCTGGCAGTGACCAGCGCCTCGGTCCGCAAGTAGGATCATGAGCTGGGCACGCACGACAGGACGCTCGGTGCGTATCAGCGCCTCACGTCTGGTCCCAGGAAAGGAGCGCAACAGCATGTCCCAGGACGAGGTACTATCAGCATGACGCATGCTCCTTGGCACTTCAGCACCTGCGCCGCGGCGCTGGTGGTGGCATTGGCCCTTCCTACGTGGTGCACCCAGGCGGAGGGAGCCGAGCCACCGGCAGCCACGTCCCAGGACGGCTGGGTCAACATATCGCAGACCTTCTTCACGAAGATCGGATCTTACGACATCGACCCGAGGGTTCCCTACCTCAGGCGGTGCCTGGGACTGATCGTCACTCCTACTGGCGACCTGGTCATGCAGACCGCCACGCAGGGCATCTGCGTCTCGCGGGATCAGGGTGCCACCTGGGCAGTGGTCCCGGACAACGGCATCGCCGGCCGGTGCGAGGATGGCAACGGCATGTCGATCGCCTATCCCTATGACGGCCGCATGGCCTTCTTCGCCTATGATGGCGCGGATGGCATGTCCGGAGGGATATCCCTCGATGGCGCACGCACCTGGAAGCCCTTCTCGCAGCTCAAGCGCGGCGTGCAGTTCGGGGACGTCGACTGGAGCACGAAGGATCCGCAGACGGTCTTCGCGGTGACGCATGAGCCCTTCCTCACCGTGCTCAGCGTCGATGGCGGGAAGAACTGGCGGCAGCTCGACGTGGACGAGGATGTCGGCGAGGCCAACGGCTGGGTGGGCGTCATCGATGCGAACCATCTGACGCGCTTCAACCGGCACAGCGGCACCATCGAATGGTCCGAGGATGCGGGCGTGACGTGGAGCCAGGTGGCCTACTTCCACGTCCGCGGCTACCGGCCCGTGCACTATGGTCCGCGGCTCTACTGGACCACCGCCAAGGGCGTCATCACGAGTCTCGATGGCAAGGACTGGACGCTGACCGGGCCCGGGGCGGAAGGCGCCTGCTATGGACCGTACTTCGGCGCCAGCGACCAGGAATTCGTGGTGGTCACCGACAATGCGTTCCTGAAAACGAAGGACGGCGGCAAGTCATGGAAGACGCTCACGGGCATGTACCGGGCGCCTGACATTTTCTCCGCGGCTTTGACCTATTATGGCTGGGATGCGGCACATGACATCCTCTATGCCTCGGGTCTCGGCGCTTCGGTCTTCCGATTCAAGGTGGGAACCGCTCCGTAAACCGGGGATCCGTTCATCCCTGGTCGGCATCGGGTGAGGTAATAGCCGCGGCGTCGGTTCACCACCGATCGCACACGTCAGGTTGGGCAGGGATGTGAACCTGCATCCGAGTCCCGCACCGACCGACGGGCTGCGTGGAGCGGTTGCGTCCGTGGCGCTCCCGACGCAGGAACATAATCCAGCAAACACGGTGTGCGCTCCATGGCAACGTCGTGTGCACGTTCCAGCATGTCCGCAGGAGACCATCATGCCGCCATCCCGCGTCGAACCCGCATCACCCAGCGGATCCAATTCCGGCCTGTCCAGCGCACAGACAGCGTTTTTCGAGGAGCACGGCTTCCTGCATGTGCCAGGGGTGCTCTCGGCCCGCGAGCTCACGCTCCTGCGCCGCGCCTGCGACCGCCTGGTGGCGCCGGCATCGCCAACCGTACTGCGCAATGCCGACTACTGCTACGCCCACCTCGCTGCCACCGGCAGTGTGCTCCACCGCATCAACCACATGCTGCAGAAGGGCCCCGAGTTCCTGCAGCTGTGGGGCCATCCGCGCCTCCTGGGGATGGCCGAGTCGATCCAGGGGCCTGAGGTGCTGCCGGTGGCGTTGGCGCTGGTGATGAAGACGCCGGGCTGCGGGCTGGCGGTGCCCTGGCATCGCGACCCGGCCTTCAGCACCATGGCCTGGGGCACCAACCTCGGCATCTACCTCGATGACGCCGATGGCGAGAATGGCATGCTCCACGTCATCCCCGGCAGCCACCGTCGACGCTGCTTCGACCTGGAGCAAGCGGTTGCGCAGCACGGTTTCGAGCTGCCGGGGGCGATCCCCGTGCCGGTGCGCGCGGGGGACGTCATCCTGCACAGCGAGAATGTCCTGCACGGCTCCCGGCAGGTGCAGTCCCAGCGCCAGCGGCGCGTGCTCTATTTCGGCGCCCGCTGCATCCCCGAGCAGCTGTCGCTGCGTGGTTTGGACGAGTCCTGGGTGCTGGCCTACGCCCGCATCCTGCACCACGCCATCCGCAGCCGCGTCAACGGTATCGGCGCCGATGAGGGGGAGACGCCCTTCACCTGGCGTGCCCGTGATCCCCGCTACCACCAGGCCCTCGCGGCGGACGCCTACGTCGAGCTGCGCATCGATGGTGGCGACGGCCATGGCGATCCCGCCCTGGCGCTGGGCTTCGTGGACGATCAGCACGCGCGAACCGGTGCTGCCCTCAGTCTTGTCCCAGAGCCCGCACGTTCGTAGCATCCGGCATCGTCCCCGGCCGGCTCCGGCCAGTGCGAGAAGAACAGAGGATGGATGCCGATCACCAGCCGCACGCTCCTGAAGGCCCTGGCGGATTCGCTGCGCATCGACGTCACCGGGGCCGACTCCACCGCGATTGGAGCCGGGCATACCACCGGCTGGCGGATCCTGCCGGGCTGCACCACCGCGTTTGTAGTCGGCATCACCATCCAGCTCGAACGCCGTGCGATGCCACCCGTG
>Ga0302314_10008679_pt1 | contig 18067 bp, 14 predicted proteins | sample III_Palsa_N2_3_FD_200533 | JGI IMG/M metagenome (GOLD analysis project Ga0302314, IMG submission 200533) | Peat permafrost microbial communities from Stordalen Mire near Abisko, Sweden - III_Palsa_N2_3 | ecosystem: Environmental > Terrestrial > Soil > Palsa > Peat permafrost | place: Sweden...
CGTCTCCAGCGGCGTGTCGAGCCCGTGCTCGGAGAAGGCGTCCGCCGCGGCCTGGCGCAGCTTCTCGACGTTGCGGCGGGCGTCGGCGCGCAGCGGCGGCCGCTGGGGTGCCTCGGGCACAGTGCTCGCCTCTCCCTGGGTTGAGGAATCCATCATGGTGTGTGCACGTGGGGGACAGTGAAGTTGAGACTACCTTCATCTTGCGGCCCACCGCGCCCGCACCGCCCCCAACAGGAAGAACGGCACGGTGTGCTGGTGGGCCGGCTCGGCCTCGATGCGGATCCGCTCACGAAACGCCTGTCTCCGCGGTGTCAGCCCACCGCCCTGCGGATACTAACGCCGTGCCATGTAGAGGTCGAGGGCCTTGTGCAACAGCTTGTTGAGCGGGAAGTCCCACTCGCCGACGTACTCGGATGCCTGTCCACCGGTGCCGACCTTGAAGCGCAGGAGGCCGAGCAGATGGTTGCTCTCGTCCAGGGTGTCGGTGGTGCCGCGGAAGTCGTAGACGCTCGCGCCCAGCGCGTGGGCGTCGCGGATCATCTGCCACTGGATGGCATTGTTCGGCTGGACCTCTCGCTTGCGGCTGGTCGAGGCACCGTAGGAGTACCAGACGTGCCGGCCGACGGTGAGCATGGTGGCGGCGGCCAGCACCTCCCCGTCGTGTTCGGCGAGGTAGAGCCGCATGCGGTCGGGGTCTTCCGTGGTCAGCGCCGTCCACATGCGCTGGAAGTACTCCAACGGGCGGGGGATGAACCGATCGCGTGCCGCGGTCTCAGCGTAGAGCCCGTAGAAGGTGGCCAGGTCGTCATAGCCGCCCTGGACAACCTTGACGCCGGCCTTCTCCGCCTTCCTGACGTTGCGGCGCCACAACTGATTGAGGCCGCGCTGGATCTCCTCCAGCGAGCGGTCGGCGAGGGAGAGCTGGAAGACGTAGCGCGGCTGACCAGCGGCGAAGCCCTCCTCGCTGCCGCCACCGGACTGCTGCCAGCCCATACCGCGCAGCTGCTCCATCAGCGCGAAGGCCCTGGGGTCCTCGGTGGTGGCCGCGACCTCGCCCAGCCGGTGGGCCCGCGGATCCGCGATCGCGTCCTTGACCGTGGCCGCGTCCCAGCGGCGAGCGATGACCGGCGGCCCCAGCTTCACCGTGAACGCGCCCTGCGACTTGAGATGGGCCAACAGCGGCTGCAGCCACCGGCCAAGGTCGGCGTCGTACCAGTCGATGACCGGCCCTTCGGGCACGTAGGCGAGGTAGCGCTTGATCCTCGGTAGCGGCCGGTAGAGGACGAGACCGGCACCGACGATCCGGTCCGCCTCGTCGAACCACCCAAGGCTCTCCGCGCGCCAGTCGGGTTTCACTCCGCCCCACGACGGCACCTGCATGTGACTCGCCGAAGGCAGGCTGTCGATGAACGCCACGTGCTCGTCCCGGCCGATCGTCCTCAAGCGAAAGGTCATACAGCTGCTCCTTCTCCGCGGTCCCCTGGCAACCTACCGACGCCTGCCCGGCCAGCGCCGGTTGCGGCGGACGCAAAAGTGGGAAAATTTCCCACTGTCCTTGACAGGATTGCTCACTGGAGCAATGGTCGTGCAAGACGCTACGTCCTGTCGGAATCGACCCCGGCACCGGGGAACGTGATGCGGCGCGGGAGCGTGCCACTCCACACGCTGATTGTCGGATCTGAACCCGCGAATGGTCGAATGACGCCCCGATGTCCACTTCCCTGTCCTCGAGTGCCCGAGCGGCACGAACTTCCGTTGCCGCCCGACTTCGCGAGCTCCGGTTGGAAGCAGGCCTGTCGGCCAAGGCTCTCTCCGCGCTGTGCGGGTGGCATCCCGCGAAGACCTCGCGGATCGAGAACGTACAGGCCTCGCCGAGCAACGAGGACATCCGGGTCTGGTGCCGTGCCTGCGGCGCCGACGAGCAGTCGCCTGACATCATCGCCGCGGCCCGAACCGCTGATTCCATGTACCTGGAATGGCGCCGCACGCACCGGACCGGGATGCGGCGCGCACAAGAGGGTGTGGTGCCCCTCTACGAGCGCACTCGACTGTTCAGGGTGTACTGCTCAACCGTGGTCCCTGGACTGGTCCAGACGCCCGGCTACGCCGCCGCCCTCATGTCGTCCATCACCAACTTCCAGGGCACCCCGGACGACGTCACCGATGCGGTGGCAGCGCGCATGGCGCGCTCGCACGTCATCCGAGAGGGGGATCACCGGTTCAGCCTCATCGTGGAGGAGTCGGTACTGTACTTCCGCGTCGGTGACGCCGAGGTGATGGCCGACCAACTGGATTACCTGCTCGCCGTGATGGCACTTCCGTCCGTCTCCATCGGGGTAATTCCCGCTGCCGCCGAGCGTACGGTCTGGCCTCTGGAGGCGTTCAACATGTACGACGACGAACAGGTATTCGTTGAGCTCCTGACCGCCGCAGTCACAGTCACCTCGCCGAGTGAGATCGCGGACTACGGTCGGGCATTCAGCGAGCTGGCGCGGATGGCTGTCCATGGGTCAGCGGCACGGACACTCATCGCTGCTGCCATAGCCACCGTCCGGTAATTGCTTCGCAATTCCCCGCAACTGCGTAGCAGCCGACCCGGGCCGATTCCTAACGTGTGCAGTGCCGCGCGAAGCTTCCGGCCGGTCGGCCGGACGACATGCACCGCACACAGGAGGTACCCCATGTCCGGAACGCTGACCAACGGCACGCACACCGTCTCGTGGAACAACCCGCTCGCACCCGGCGCGGACTGGCGCAAGGCGAGCCGGACCGACCTCGACCCGATCGTCAAGGACTGCGTGATCGTTGCGGCCCTGCCCGACGCGGTCGACTTCGGGCACGACAGCATCCCTGACGGCACCCGCATGATCGGCATCAGCGACGACAAGAGCGAGAACGCGCCCGTCCTGGCGTTCTCGCGCGTCGAGTTCCGCGTCTTCGCGGAGGGCATCATCGCCGGGGAGTTCACCGAGTACTACGCCACCGACGACGAAATGGCTTCAGCCAGGCGGGGGTTGGCGGATGTGGTCGGCGCCTGAGCACCGCCCGCAACGACCGGCGACATCCCGGGACCTGTCCCCCGCCATCGACCGGGACGCGCTGACCCCGCGTCCGTCCGAGGCTGTCCGCTGTCCTCGTCCCGAGTGCAAGGGGCAGGCGATGTTCCGCTACCCGATGGTCTGGGTCTGCCCGTGCTGCCCGACCCGCATAGCGGTGAAGCGGTCTCTGCTCACCTTGTAGCGCGTTCGGGTCTGGGAGTCCCCCTTATCCAGTATCACCGGGCATGGTCCCTGTCGTCGCCATTCTTCGGGACGATCTTCGTGCGTCTGCTTGCGCCTACCTTTGGGGAGCCGGTTCCGAACCTGCCCGCGCAAAGGAGTGCACCTGATGACCACTCTCAGCAGTCCTGCCGACAGCGAGATCTGGGACCCCTTCGGGACCCTGCACCGCGCGCTCTGGATCGGGGGCGGGCAATGGGCGGGCAAGTCGTCGGTGGCCCGGCTGCTGGCTGCCCGCCACGGCGTGACCGCGTACCACTACGACTACCACGATGCCCGCGCCCACCAGGACCGGCGGATCGCGCGGCGGGTCGGCCTCGGCGAGCCTGCCGACGATCCCGCGCCTGACAGCGTGTGGGTCGACACCACCCCCGAGCAGATGGCGGCCGAGACCCTGGCCGGCTTCCCGATCCGGTTCCCCTGGGCCCTGGACGACCTGCGCGCCCTGGTCTCAGGCGGCCCGGTCATCGCGGAGGGGTGGGGCCTGCGCCCCGAACTCGTGGCGCCGATCATCGACTCGCCGCGCAGGATGGTGGTCATGGTGCCCACCCCGGAGTTTCGCGAGCACCAGCTCGGTGAACTGCCCCGCGCCGCCGCGCTCAGCCAGCACGTCAGCGACCCGGCCCGGGGACAGGCCAACCGCCTCGCGCGCGACCGCATCGTCGCCCAGGAGGCCGCCGACACCGCGCGCCGCCTCGGCATCCGGGTGATCGACGTCGACGGCTCCCAGGACGCCGAGGCCGTCGCCGACATCGTCGCCGAGCACTTCGGCCCCTACCTCGCGCCGTAGCACGGCCCCGGGCCGAGAGCCGGCGGGTGGCAGCAGTACGCCAAGCTGATGGCCGACCCGACGGTGGCGCAGGAAGACCACGAGGCACCCCCGCTCCCCACCCCGGGCTCCTGACGTCCGTCCGCAGCACCCACGGGCCCCGGGCCTCAGCCGATCTTCAGCGCGGCCAGCTGGTGGGTCAGGGTGTCCACGTCGCGGAAGGTCAGGCCGAGCGCGGCCACGTGCTTCCAGTGCAGCACGCCCTGCGCGTCGACGATGAACACGGCGCGGCGCACCAGGCTGCCCAGACCGATGCCGTAGGCGGCGACTGCCGTGCGCTGCGTGTCGGAGAGCAGCGGCATCCGCAGGTCGTGCTTGCGGGCGAAGCGCTCGTGGCTGTCGAGGTCCTGGACGCTGATCCCCCAGACGGTCGCGCCCAGGTCCGTGAACGCCTCCAACCCCGAGGAGTACGAGCACAGTTGCTTGGTGCAGACGGCGGTGTCGTCGCCGGGGTAGAACGCCAGCACGACGGGGTGGCCGCGCTCCTCCGACAGTGTCCGGTCCGCGCGGACCACCTCGCCGTCGACGAGTTGGAGCGAGGGGAGGGTGAAGTCTGGTGCGGGCCGACCGACTTCCGGCGACTTGGCCATGCGGGCTCTCCTGCCTGAGGCGATGCGCCCTGCGCTGCGTCCTGCGGAGCGTGCGGCAGATGCTACTCCTTGCGTGCCACCACGCAGATCTGCGGGTGGGGGCGCAGCGGCACGGCACCGTCCTCGGGGTCGGGACGCCAGTGCGCGGCGTAGACGATCCCCGGGTCGACCAGCTCGAACCCCTCGAGCAGCGCGGCGACCTGGTCCAGTGTCCGGACCTTCATCGGCGCGACGGTGCGGGAGTACCTGTCGGCGGCCCGGTCGAACCGCTCGGCGCTCTCCTCCCGGGTGCCGGCGTGCGACAGCACCAGGTAGCTGCCGGGGGGCAGTGCCTCGCGATAGGCCGCGACCAGCGCGGTGGCCTCGTCGTCGTCGGGGACGAAGTGCAGGACCGCGCTCATCAGCAGGGCGATCGGCTCGCCCAGCCCGAGCAGCAGCAGCCGGTTGACCTCGGGGTCGCCCAGGATGGCCTGGGGGTCGCGCAGATCGCCGGGGACGATGAGGGCGCGCTCGTTGCCGTGCAGGATCTCGCGGCTGTGGGCCACGGCGACCGGGTCGTTGTCGACGTAGACGATGCGGGAGCGGGGGTCCGCGGCCTGGGCGATCTCGTGCACATTGCCGACGGTGGGGATGCCCGAGCCCAGGTCGAGGAAGTTCAGGATCCCGGCCTTGCTCAGATGGCGCACGGCGCGCCGCATGAAGGCCCGGTTCTCGCGCATGATGTCGGGCAGTTCGGGCGAGATCTCGACCACCTCGCGCGCCGCCTCCCGGTCCGCGGGCAGGTTGTGGCTGCCGCCCAGGTAGAAGTCATAGATCCGGGCGATGCTGGGTCGCTCGGGGTCGACTCCCTCGGGTATCCAGGCCTGGTCCGTCATGATGTCCTTCCTGATGGCTGCGCATGGAGAGCCGGGGTCCCCGGGTCGAGTTCGAACCAGACGATCTTTCCGGTGTCCGTTCGGTTGGTTCCCCACCGATGCGACAGCGTGCCGATGATGGACAGTCCGCGCCCGGTCTCGCTGAGCGGGTTCGCGGTCCTCGGCACGGGGAGGGTGTGGCAGTCGTCGTGGACCTCGACGGTGAGCGTGTCCGTGAAGAGCAGCCGCACCCCGATCGGCCGGGAGGCGAAGCGGACGCTGTTCCCGACCAGCTCGCTGACCAGCAGCTCCGCCGACTGCGTGAGGTGTCCGAGCTTCCAGCCGGCCAGTGCCTGCCGCACCAGCCGCCGTGCCTGGCCGGCCGCGCGCGGGGCGGGCTCCAGCGACCAGTGGGCGACATTGCGGGCCGGGATGCCGCTGAAGCGGGCCATCAGCAGCGCGGCGTCGTCCTCGCGCGGGGCCGTGTCCAGTGCGTCGAGGACCGCGACGCACGCGTGCTCCAGCGGCACCCGGTCGACCGGGAGGGCGCTGCGCAGGATCTCCAGGCCGTCGCTGATGTCACGCTTGGGCGATTCGACCAGGCCGTCGGTGAACAGCACGAGGGTCTCGCCGTCGGCGATGTCGAACTCGACCGAGTCGAAGGCGTGGCCGCCGACCCCGATCGGCACTCCGGTGGGGATGTCCAGCAGGCGGCCTGGTTCGCCGGGGCGGCCGAGGACCGGCGGCAGGTGGCCGGCGTTGGCGAGGGTGCAGCTGCGGGTCACCGGGTCGTAGACGGCGTAGAGGCAGGTCGCCAGGTGGGTGTCGGACAGCCTCCGCGCGGTCTCGTCCAGGTGGCGGAGCAGTTCGTGCGGGGGCAGGCCGAGGACGGCGAGGGTCTGCACCGCGGTGCGCAGCTGCCCCATCATCGCCGCCGAGGCCACGCCGTGGCCCATCACATCGCCGACGACCAGGCCTATTCGCTTGCCGGGGAGCACGATCGCGTCGAACCAGTCCCCACCGACCTGGATGACGTCGTTGCTGGGCAGGTAGCGGTAGGCGATCTCGACGCCGGGCAGCCGGGAGGGGAGTTGCGGCAGCAGGCTCCGCTGCAGGGCCGCCGCCAGTTCGAGCACCGACTCGGCGTGCCGCGTGTCCGCGTGACCGTCGGCGTAGCCGTCCGCGTAGCCGTCCGTGTGACCGTCGAGCGGCCGGTGCGGCACCCGGCTGCGGGTGTGCCCGTCGCGGCCCGTGTGGGGGAACAGTTCGAGCATCGCCGGAACTCCTCCCGTATGAGTCGTGCCCATGGCCACCGATCAACACACTGTACGTACGTCGCCCGACCCGGCGGAAGTCCGGGGCACCCGCTCTGACCTGGGCGGGACTCTATGTGATGGAGTGGTCACCCATATATGTTGTCATGGCCTGGACACTACCACTCCACCCCGTGCCCACTCGCACGGACTGCCGCCCCACTTAGGATCGCAGGTATGAGTGGATTCACAGGTATCGCGGTCGTCACCGGGGCCGGCTCGGGCATCGGACGGCACACCGCACTGGCACTGCTGGACGCGGGCTGGGCGGTGGCGCTGGCGGGACGGCGGGAGCAACCGCTGCAGGAGACCGCGGCCATGGCCGACGCGAAGGCGACGACCCTGGTCGTCCCGACCGACGTCACCCGCCCCGAGTCCGTGGACCTGCTCTTCGCTGCGGTCCGGGACCGGTTCGGCCGTCTCGACCTCCTCTTCAACAACGCCGGGACCGCCGCGCCCGCCGTCCCGTTGGAGGACCTGCCGTTCGATCAGTGGCGGTCCGTCGTGGACACCAACCTCTCCGGCGTCTTCCTCTGCGCGCAGGGCGCCTACCGGCTGATGAAGGACCAGGACCCGCAGGGCGGCCGCATCATCAACAACGGCTCCATCGCCGCCCGGACCCCACGCCCCCACGCGATCGCCTACACCGCGACCAAGCACGCCGTCACCGGGCTGACCAAGTCGATCGCCCTGGAGGGCCGCCGCCACCGCATCGCCTGCGGCCAGATCGACGTCGGCAACGCCGCCACGCAGATGACCGAGCGGATGACCGCGGGGATCCTGCAGGCCGACGGCACCACCGCGGTGGAACCCACCATGGACGTCGCCGACGTGGCCCGCACCGTCGTCCACATGGCGTCGCTGCCCCTCGAGGCGAACATCCCCTTCCTGACGGTGATGGCGACGACGATGCCGCTGCTGGGACGCGGATAGCGCCTACCCGGGCGAAGACCCGCCGAGTTCCGTCAGGGCGTCGGTGAGCCACTCGGTCCAGAAGGTCTCCAGGCCGATCCCGGCGCCGAGGACCAGGTGACGCAAACGGTCCTCGGCGGCGGGCTGCTCGGAGCCGAAGTCGCGCTTCTCGATCTCCTGGTATTCACTCAACTGCCGCTGGTGCAGCGCGAGGTGCCGCCGCAGCTCGGCCTCGAGGCCGGTCGCCCCGGCGACGCCGACGACTGCTGCCGCGCGCAGGCGCAGCAGCAGCGCCTCGCGGATCGGCTTGGGGTCCTGGCGCTCCCCCACCCACCTGGCCAGCTCCTCACGGCCGCCCGGCAGTACCTCGTACTCCTTGCGCTGCCCGCGCGAGGGCTGCTGCTGCGGGAGCGGGTGGATGAGCCCGGCCCGCTCCAGCTTCCCCAGCTCGCGGTAGATCTGCTGGTGCGTGGCCGACCAGAAGAAGCCGATGGACTTGTCGAAGCGGCGGGTCAGCTCCAGCCCGGAGGACGGCCGCTCCAGCAGGGCCGTGAGGATCGCGTGCCGGAGCGACATGCCGTCCTTCTCTCTATATCTCCGCCGCCAGCTGCGTGCCCTGCTGGATGGCGCGCTTGGCGTCGAGTTCGGCGGCGACGTCGGCGCCGCCGATGAGGTGCGGGGTGTGGCCGGCGTCCAGCAGGGCGCGGTGCAGGTCGCGGCGCGGCTCCTGGCCGGTGCAGAGCACGATCGTGTCCACGGCCAGGACCTGCTCCCGGCCGTCGACGCTCACGTGCAGACCGTCGTCGTCGATCCGATGGTAGGTGACTCCGGCGGTCATGCTGACGCCCCGGTGCTTGAGCTCGGTGCGGTGGATCCATCCGGTGGTCTTGCCGAGGCCCGCGCCGACCTTGGTGGTCTTGCGCTGCAGCAGGTGGACGCTGCGGGGCGAGGGCGCGCGCTCGGGCGCGCGCAGTCCGCCGCGCTCCTGGTACGAGGTGTCCACGCCCCACTGCTCGAAGAACACCTCGGCGTCCTGGCTCGCACCGTTCCCCGGGTCGGTGAGGAACTCCGCGACGTCGAAGCCGATGCCTCCGGCGCCGAGGATCGCCACGTTCGGGCCGACCTCCGCACCGTCGCGCAGCACATCGAGATAGGTGACGACGCTGGGGTGGTCGGCACCGGGGATCTCCGGGGTCCTGGGGGTGACGCCGGTGGCGAGGACGATCTCGTCGAAGCCCTCGGCGGCGAGGGAGTCCGAGGTGACGACGGTGTTCAGCCGGACCTCGACCCCGTGGGCGTCGATCTGGCTGCGGTAGTAGCGGAGGGTCTCGTTGAACTCCTCCTTGCCGGGCACCCTGCGGGCGACGTTGAGCTGTCCGCCGATCTCGGCGGCGGCGTCGAACAGCGTGACCGCGTGACCGCGCTCGGCAGCGGACACGGAGAAGGCCAGCCCCGCCGGACCCGCGCCGACGACACCGATGCGCTTGCGCAGCCGGGTGGGGGCGAGCACCAGCTCGGTCTCGTGGCAGGCGCGCGGATTGACCAGGCAGGAGGTGATCAGGCCGCTGAAGGTGTGGTCCAGGCAGGCCTGGTTGCAGCCGATGCAGGTGTTGATGCTGTCGGCGCGGCCGCCCGCGGCCTTGGCCACGAACTCGGGGTCGGCGAGCAGCGGGCGGGCGAGCGAGACCATGTCGGCGACCCCGTCGGCGAGCAGCTGCTCGGCGAGCTCGGGGGTGTTGATCCGGTTGCTGGTGATCAGCGGGATCCCGACGGAGCCCATGAGCTTCTTGGTGACCCAGGTGTAGGCGGCTCGCGGCACGGAGGTCGCGATGGTGGGGATCCGGGCCTCGTGCCAGCCGATGCCGGTGTTGATGATCGTCGCGCCGGCCGCCTCGATCTCCTTGGCGAGGGCGACCACCTCGTCCAGGGAGGAGCCGCCCTGGACCAGGTCCAGCATCGAGAGCCGGTAGATGAGGATGAAGTTCGGGCCGACCCGGTCGCGCACCCGGCGGACGATCTCCACCGCGAACCGGATCCGGTTGGCGTACTCGCCGCCCCAGCGGTCGGTGCGGTGGTTGGTGGCGGCGGCGATGAACTCGTTGATCAGGTAGCCCTCGGAGCCCATGATCTCGACGCCGTCGTAGCCTGCCTGCTGCGCCAGCCCCGCCGCGCGGACGAAGTCCTCGATGGTCTGCTCGACCTCGTCGTCGGCGAGCTCGCGCGGGACGAAACCGCTGATGGGCGCCTGGATGGCACTGGGCGCGACCAGGTCGGGGTGGTGCGCGTAGCGGCCGAAGTGGAGGATCTGCATCGCGATGCGGCTGCCTTCGCGGTGAACGGCAGCCGTGACCACCGCGTGCTCCGCGACCTCCGCCTCGGTGGTGAGCTTGGCCCCGCCGCCCCACGGCCGCCCGGCCTCGTTGGGTGCGATGCCGCCGGTGACCATGAGCCCGACCCCGCCCCGGGCGCGGGTCGCGTAGAACTCCGCCATCCGCGCGAAACCGTTCTCCGCCTCCTCCAGGCCGACGTGCATGGAACCCATCAGCACCCGGTTGGGCAGCGTGGTGAAGCCCAGGTCCAGGGGGCTCAGCAGGTGGGGGTACTCGGTCATCCGACGACTCCTCGCGCGATCTCGTTGGACCAGTTCTATGCGGCCCCAGGAGATTGTGCAACAAAGTGCAGAAGAGATACCCGCCACAGAGGGCCGGCCCGGGGCCCTCACCACCGAGATCGCCGAGCCGCCGGCCGGTCACCCGCACCCACAAGGCCGGCGAGACGGACGCCTTCGACGCCTGGACCGACGCCGACCGGCTCCAGCAGTCGCTCTGCCCCCCGCACCGGCATCATCGCCGCGGCCGCCCGACTGGTCCCCGACGACGAGGACGTCCTTGCCTCGCTGGAGGAGTGGGAACGAGCCTCGGCACGACGGCTGACGCCCGCGCCCCCTACCTGCCCAGCGCCGCCCGCGCGTGGTCGACGAGGATTCCGGAGCCGCAGGCCCCGGCCAGCTCCAGGGCGGTGCCGAGCTGCTCCTCGGCCTCCTTGACGCGGCCGACCGCGCGCAGGGCCAGGCCCAGGTCGAAGGTGGCCCGGGCGTGCTCGTAGGGGGCGGTGCAACGTTTCAGCAGCTCGACCGCGCGTTCCAGCAGCTGGATGCGCTCCTCGCCCTCGGCGAACTCGGCCAGCGAGCGCAGCTCCATCCCCCGCGAGGAGTTGGCGCCGAAGCGCTCGGCGCGGGCCAGGGCGCCCTCGGCGAGGGAGCGGCCGACCGCGGTGTTCCCGCGCGCCCGCTCGGCCGCGGCCAGGGAGCGCTGCCAGCCGCACCAGCCCGGGTTCCGCATCTCCCGGCTGTCCAACCGCTCACCCGCGTCGGCCAGTTCGGCGAAGGCCTGGTCCACCTCGCCCACGGAGAGCAGCATCGCGCCGCGTACCGTCTGGGCATCGGGGAAGACCACCGCAGCCGAGTAGGGGGCGTGGAAGGTGTGGCGCCCCGCGAGTTCGACCGCCTCGTCGGCTCCGCCGCGCGCGAGCAGCACCGCGATCAGCGTGCCGACCGCGTACCAGTGCACCGGCAGGCCCTCGCCGACGCGGTTGGCGATGTCCAGGCCGAGCCGGGCCTCGCGCTCGGCGTCGGCCAGATTGCCGCAGCGGTAGTGGACATAGCCGAGGATGGTGTGACCGAAGGACAGGTGGACCCCGCGCCAGCCGGCCTCCTCGAACTCGGCGATGCCCTTCTCGAAGAGCTGCAGGCAGCGCTCGGACTCGTCGCAGTACATGTAGACCATCGCCGCCAGCACCGGCACCTCGAAGGCCCACTCCGTGGAGGCCCAGCCGAGGTCCCCCCGGTGCGCCAGGTCGGCGTGGTGCAGCGCGATGTCGCGGTGCTCGCCGCGCACCACCGCGTCCCAGGCCCGCAGCCCGTGGATGTAGCGGGCGGCGACGGAGCCGTCGCCCTCCTCCTCCAGCCGCCGGGCCAGGTCGGCCAGCCGCCGCGACCGGGCCGGGGAGCCCTCCTCGGCCGCGTCGAAGGCGCACCACATCAGGTTCCACACCTGCAGCCGCAGCCAGGCCTCCCGCGATTCGGCGAGCCGGGCCGCCTCGGCGGTGGTCTCGGCCGCCTCCAGCAGGTGGTTGCTGTGGGCGAGGGACTGGGCGAGCCAGACCACGATGTCCTCGCGGAGCTGGTCGGGCACGCCTGGCTGGCGCAGCGCGGCACGCAGATGGCCCACGGTCGACGCGGGGTCGTACAGCAGCGTGGAGCAGCCGAGTTCATAGAGCACCTGCGCCCTCTGCGAGAAGGGCGGGGGCTCGCGCAGCGCCCGGTCCAGGCAGCGCTGGGCCGTCTCGGGCGCCCCGGCCTTCATGAACAGCCGGGCGGCGGCCCGCAGTTGCTCGACGACGGCGGCATCCTCCTGCGGCGGCACCTCCAGCCAGTGCCGGGCGGCGGTGACCGGGCCGCGTCCGGCGTCCAGCACGGACCAGCCGGCCCGCGAATGCATCTCGGTGCGCAGGTCGGCCGGGATGCCCCGGTAGACGGTGGTCGCGATCAGGGGATGGACGAACTCCAGCACCTGATAGCCGGTCAGGATGCGTGCCGTGCGCAGCCCTTCGGCTGCCTTGGCGGCCTCCGAGCGGGTCAGTCCGGCGACGGACGCCGCGAGGTCCAGCGGCGTGTGGATGCCGAGCACGGCCACGGACCAGGCCAGTCGGGTGGCGGCGGTGCCGAGCTTCTCCAGCCGCGCGACGAGTCCGCTGCCCTTGGTCGCGGAGGCGACCTGGCCCAGCAGCGGGCAGGACGCCTCGGTGGGCATCATCCGGCGCTCCTGCGCCTTGGCGATCAGCTCGACGGTCTCGAAGGGGTTTCCGCCGGTGACGGCCCACACCTCGCGGCAGAAGGCGTCCTCGACCGGGGAGCTCCCGGGCACTCCCCCGTCGTACATGTCGCGGACCAGGGCGGCGACGGCCTCGGGGGTGAGCGCGGACAGCCCCAGCGGCCGGATGCCGTTGCGCGCGGCCATGCCCCGGAACGCCTCGGCGCCGACCGGGAGTTCGTCCGGGCGGTAGGCGACGACCAGCAGCACCGGCAGGTCCTCCACCCTCGGCGCGAAGGAGGCCAGCCAGGCCAGGGACTCGGCGTCGGCCCAGTGAGCGTCGTCCACGACCAGGACCAGCGGGCCGCGCGCGACCGCGAGTTCGGTGACCAGCCAGTCGAGTCCGTCACGGACACCCTGCGGGTCCGGCGGCGCCGGTGTCCCGCCGTTCGCCGGGTCCTCCGGCTGCAGGCCGACGGCGGTGCCGATGATCTCGTACCAGCTGCCCAGGAGTTCGCGCCGACCGGCGTCGCCGACCTCGGCCAGCAGCGGGTGCAGCAGGCTGCGGACGAGGTGGAAGGCCGAGAGCTGCTCCTGCTCGCCGCCTCGGGCCGAGAGCACCAACAGGCCCTGAGCGGTGGCGGCTTCACGCACAGCGCCGAGCAGGCTGGTCTTGCCGAGCCCGGCCGCGCCGGTGAACACCAGCAGCCGCTCCCGGGGCTCGGCGGGCTGCCCTCCTCCGGCCAGGCTCACCAAAGCCTGTCGGGCGACCAGGAGTTCACCGTCTCGCTCGAGCAGTCCGCCACCGGCCGACACCGGGATCTGTTCCACCACCTCATGAGCCTATCGCCGGAGGGTCCCCGACACAGCGACTTGTCGCAGGTGGAAGCGTTCAATCCTTTCCGGACCGGAATTCACCAGTACGGGTGAGCAGCCCTGCTTTCCGTTGTTCGGGTCGGGTCCGCGCCCTAGCGTGGTCGCGGATCATCCTGACGCCCAATCAGCGGAAAGGACCAGAACGTCGATGTCGCAGCCGTTCACCCTCCCCGAGTTCTACATGCCGTATCCGGCACGGTTGAACCCCCATCTGGAGAGTGCCAGGCAGCACTCCAAGGCCTGGGCCCGCGCGATGACGATGATCGAGGGGTCGGACATCTGGGACGAACGCACCTTCGACGCCCACGACTACGCCCTGCTCTGCGCCTACACCCATCCCGACTGCGACGCCGAGGCGCTGGCCCTGGTGACCGACTGGTACGTGTGGGTGTTCTTCTTCGACGACCACTTCCTCGACATCTTCAAGCGCAGCAGGGACATGGCCGGGGCCAAGGACTACCTGGACCGGCTGAACGCCTTCATGCCCCTGGGCGGCACCGACGACCACCCCGAGCCGACGAACCAGGTCGAGGCGGGCCTGGCCGACCTGTGGGCGCGCACCGTGCCCGTCATGTCGGCGGGTTGGCGGGCCCGGTTCGCCGAGAGCACCCGGCACCTGCTGGAGGAGTCCCTCTGGGAGCTCGACAACATCACCGAGGGCCGCGTGGCCAATCCGGTCGAGTACATCGAGATGCGCCGCAAGGTCGGCGGCGCGCCCTGGTCGGCCGGGCTGGTCGAGTACGCGGCCGCGGCGGAGGTCCCCGACGCGGTCGCCGCCAGCCGGCCGCTGCGCGTGCTCAAGGACACCTTCGCCGACGGCGTCCACCTGCGCAACGACCTGTTCTCGTACCAGCGCGAGGTCGAGGACGAGGGCGAGATGGCCAACGGCGTCCTGGTGCTGGAACGGTTCCTCGGCTGCGGCACCCAGGAGGCGGCCGAGTGCGTCAACGACCTGATCACCTCCCGACTGCAGCAGTTCGAGCACACCGCCCTGACCGAGCTCGCTCCGCTGTTCGCGGAGACCGGGCTCGACCCCGCGTCCTGCGCCGCCGTGCTCGCCTATGTGAAGGGCCTGCAGGACTGGCAGTCGGGCGGGCACGAGTGGCACATGCGCTCCAGCCGCTACATGAACGGGGCCGCGGACCCGGACGGCTCCCCCGCCGCCCAGCTGCTCTCCGGTCCGCTGGGCCTCGGCACCTCGGCCGCCCGGCTGCTGCCGTCCATCGCGGCCACCATGCCTGCCAGGCTGCGCAAGCACAGCCATGTCCCCTTCAGCCCGGTCGGCCACCTCGGACTGCCCGAGTTCTGCATGCCGTTCGAGCTCTCCCTCAGCCCGCACCTGGACCGCTCCCGCCGCCATACGATCGACTGGGCCCGGCGGATGGGCATCTATGACGACGTCCCGCTGATCTGGACCGAGGAGGCCCACCGGGGCTTCGACTTCGCGCTGTGCTCGGCCGGGATCGATCCGGACGCGACCGTCGAGGAGCTCGACCTGTCCGCGCAGTGGCTCAGCTGGGGCACCTACGGGGACGACTACTACCCGCGGGTGTTCGGAGGCACCGGCGACCTGGCCGGCGCCAGGGCCACCAACGCGAGGCTGCTGGCGCTGATGCCGCTGGACGCCGGGCTGCCGGCCGTCGTGCCGGTGACCCCGTTGGAGCGCGGGCTGTCGGACCTGTGGACGCGCACCGCGGGGCCGATGGCCGACGAGGGACGGCGCTCCCTGCGCACCGCCATCGACGACATGGTCGGAAGCTGGGTCTGGGAGCTGGACAACCAACGCCACCACCGGATCCCCGACCCGGTCGACTACATCGAGATGCGCCGGAAGACCTTCGGCTCGGACCTGACCCTCAGCCTGTGCCGGCTGGCCCACGCACGGAACGTGCCGCAGGAGGTCTACCGCTCCCGCGCGGTCGGCTCCATGGAGAAGTCGGCGGTCGACTACGCCTGCCTGCTCAACGACGTCTTCTCCTACCAGAAGGAGATCCAGTACGAGGGCGAGCTGCACAACGCCGTCCTGGTGGTCGAGAGCTTCTTCGACTGCGACCGCCATCAGGCCCTGGGCATCGTCAGCGATCTGATGACCTCCAGGATGCGCCAGTTCGAGCACGCCGTCTCGGTCGAACTCCCGGCCCTCTGCCGGGACTTCGACCTCCCGGAGGAGACCCGCGCGGCGCTGGACGAATACGCCGGGGAACTCCGCGACTGGATGGCGGGCATCCTCAACTGGCACCGGAAGTGCCTGCGCTACGACGAGGCCACGCTGCGGCGCACCTTCGCACCGACGACGCCGACCACGCAGGTGCCGGGCCCGGGCCCGACGGGGCTCGGCACCTCCGCCGCCCGGTTCCCGTCACCGGTCACGGCCACGGTCACCGAGCTGCCGGTCAGAGGGTGAATGCCGTGCGGTCCGGGTAGAGCACCATCCGGCGCGGCACGCCCTCGCTCAGCCCGCCGCCCGGGCCGTGGTAGCGCGGGCAGGCCAGGGACCAGGCGAGGTTGCCGCTGAGCATCTGCCCCCAGGCGTCCAGGTAGGGCAGGGCGTCGGGCTGCTCGCTGCCGTACGCGGCGACGAGCAGCCCGCGCTGGGCGAAGAACGCGTCCTCGGCCGCCGCGAGCCTGGTGCACAGCACGTCCACGGCCGACTGCAGGTCCAGGCCCTGGGACCGGCGCAGCACGCTCAGCGCGTTCATGGGCTCGTCCACCGCGTACTCCTTGCGGTAGGAGAGCAGGTCGTTGACGAGGATGGTGTGCTCGAAGCAGGCGTCGTGGAAGGCGTCGAGCACGGCCGGGGCGAGGTCGAGCTCCAGCCCGAGGCCGTGCTCGATGGCGACGCCGACCAGATCGAAGGCGGCGTCGGCGCGGCGGACGGCGAGATAGCCGGCGTAGTCGAGGACGGGCGCCGCGGACTTGGCCGCAGCCCCCGTGATCACCTCGGAGAACCCGGCGGTGAAGCGCGCCCACAGCCGGGGCGACACGCCCTGGCGCACCCGGGCCAGGGTCTGACCGAGCAGCCGCAGATGCGCCGAACCGCCGTCGGCGGACGCCCCGGCGACGACGGCGAGGTACTGGTCGGCCCTGGAGGTCTCGGCGGAGTCCCCGTCGGTGACGTCGTCGAGCAGGAACAGCACCGAGGCGGCCAGGCAGATGCCGAGCAGCCGCTCGCCGTCGGCGGTGGGCAGCACCCTGCACATCAGGCTGACGCCCTCGCACTCCGCGAACAGCCGCTTCTCGGCGGCCAGGCCGACCCCGGCGATGCGCTCCCGGAACCAGGCGTCGTGCTGCTCCCGCACCTGCTGCCGCTGCGGATGGTCCAGCGGTGCGGGCAGCCGGCCCGAGGGGAGGCGGAGGTCCAGTGCCAGGCCGGTCTCGGGCAGTGGGACGGTGGTCATGGTCATGGTGCGGCTCCCTGTCCTGTTCTGCTCGGCCGGTGCCGGTGTCGGTGATGGTGCCGGTCAGGACGATCATGCGGGGCGCGTCCGCGCAATCGCGGCAGCCCCGACCGCACCGGGTCGCGGATTCACCGGAATGAGCACAGCCGGAAAACAGCAGAAAGGGAACCCGTCCCGCTCAGCAGGACAGGTTCCCTTTCCGGGGAGGATCTAGAGGATGTCGCCCGGGGTGTACTTCGCCGCCTCGGGGTAGCGGGCCGCGACGGCCTCGACCCGGCGGACGACCTCGGCGACCTGGCCGGCCGCCGCACCGGTGAACGACAGCCTGTCCGCGAGCAGCGCGTCCAGCTCGGCGCGGTCCAGCGGGATCCGGGGGTCCTCGGCGAGCCGCTGCACCAGCTGGTTCTCGCGCACCCCGGCGCGCATCGCCAGCGCGGAGGCGACGGCGTGCTCCTTGATGGCCTCGTGCGCGGTCTCCCGGCCGACGCCCGCGCGGACCGCGCCCATCAGCACCTTGGTGGTGCCGAGGAACGGCAGGTAGCGGTCCAGTTCGGCGGCGATGACGGAGGGGAAGGCACCGAACTCGTCCAGCACCGTCAGGAAGGTCTCCAGCAGCCCGTCGAAGGCGAAGAACGCGTCCGGCAGCGCCACCCGGCGGACGACGGAGCAGGACACGTCGCCCTCGTTCCACTGGTCGCCGCTGAGCTCGGACACCATGGAGGCGTAGCCGCGCAGGATCACCGCGAGGCCGTTGACGCGCTCGCAGGAGCGGGTGTTCATCTTGTGCGGCATCGCGGAGGAGCCGACCTGGCCCTCCTTGAAGCCCTCGGTGACCAGCTCGATCCCGGCCATCAGCCGGATCGTCTTGGCGAGGCTGCCGGGACCGGCGGCCAGCTGGACCAGCGCGGACAGCACGTCGTAGTCCAGCGAGCGCGGGTAGACCTGGCCGACGCTGGTGAAGCCCTGCTGGAAGCCGAGGTGCCCGGCGACCCGGCGCTCCAGGTCGGCGAGCTTGTCCTGGTCGCCGCCGAGCAGGTCGAGCATGTCCTGGGAGGTGCCGACCGGGCCCTTGATCCCGCGCAGCGGGTAGCGGGCGATCAGCTCCTCCAGCCGCTGGAAGGCGACCAGGATCTCGTCGGCGGCGGAGGCGAAGCGCTTGCCGAGGGTGGTGGCCTGGGCGGCGACATTGTGCGAGCGGCCGGTCAT
>Ga0302314_10008680_pt1 | contig 18066 bp, 16 predicted proteins | sample III_Palsa_N2_3_FD_200533 | JGI IMG/M metagenome (GOLD analysis project Ga0302314, IMG submission 200533) | Peat permafrost microbial communities from Stordalen Mire near Abisko, Sweden - III_Palsa_N2_3 | ecosystem: Environmental > Terrestrial > Soil > Palsa > Peat permafrost | place: Sweden...
CGGACATGAAGCGCCGCGCCGTCGAGGCCGGACGGCGGCCGGAGGAGATCGTGATCCTGCCCGGAATCGTGCCGATCCTCGGCTCGACCGAGGCTGAGGTGCGCGAGCGCGAGCAGGCGTTCGACGAACAGATCATCCCCGAGTACGGCCTCGTTCAGATCTCCAAGTACTTCGACGTCGACCTGACCGACGCTGACCTCGACGCGCCGCTCCCGGAGGTACCGCCGGAGGAGCAGATCGAAGGCTTCAAGAGCCGCGCCTCCCTGGTCGAAAATCTCGCTCGCGGCGAGGACCTGACCGTGCGCCAACTGCTCGCCAAGCTCGGCTGGGGCCGCGGCCACCGGTCCTTCGCCGGGACGCCAGAGCAGCTGGTGGACACGATCGAGCAGTGGTTCACGGGCGGCGCAGCCGACGGCTTCAACATCATGCCGCCGGCCCTGCCAGGCGATCTGCAGACGTTCGTGGACCACGTGATTCCCGAACTGCGTCGGCGCGGGCTGTTCCGCCACGAGTACGAGGGCACGACGCTGCGTGAGCACTACGGGCTGCCGCGTCCGCGCAGCCAGTACGAGCGCGAACTGTCGACCAGCGCGGTCTAGTCGCTCGGCGGCGCGGTTCCGTCGCTCGGCGTCGCGGGGTCGGCCGGGCCCGGCTTGTCGTGCCGGACAAGGCCGAGTACCGAGCCATGTTTCTGCTTGAGCGTTCCGGTCGGCTGGGTGTACGCCGGGCGCGCCGGGCGGTTCTGCCTGACGCGTTCGGCAACCTCCTGAGATTCGGTCCGCATCTGCGTGACGCGACCGTCGGGCTGGCTCGGCGGGTTGCTCTCGCCGGCGGCGGCCATCATCGCTGCCAGCTCGGCCTCGGCGGCCTGCCGCTCCGCCGCCTGCCGGTCAAGGGTGGCCTGGTCGGGAGCCGGCTTGGCAGCCGACCGCGACTCCTGGGCCTTCTTCTCCTTGGCGCTGATCGTGACCCAGTTCGCGGTGGGCTGGGTGATGTCCACGTCGGCGGCGTCACTGATCGTGTAGGCGATCGGCGGGAAGTTCTCCAGCGGCACGTCGACCGCGTCCGGGTCCTCGACGTCACCCGGCGTTGACCCCGGCTCGGCTTCAGGCACCTCGGGCGGAATCAGCCACTCGGCCTGCTCGGAGCCGACGGAGACGTGGATCTCGTCCCCGTCAGCCTCCGGTTCACCACCGTTCACCTGCGGTGACTGGCTGTCAGCGTCAATTCCAGGGCTCATCTCAGCTGGGCGAGCTTAGCCCGCCCGTTACACGTAGACGTTAAAGCCCGAACCCGACGAACCCGACTCCGCGGAGTCAGAGCTCGAAGGACTCGAATCCGCGCGTTCAACGTTGGTCTCAATCGAAGGAGAGGCGTCGGGACCGGTGGCCGGAGCCGATGCAGCGTTGCCGATCGACGTCGGGGGCGACGAGTAGCCGTCCAGATCACTCCACGCAAGCGGATTCGACTGAAACACCTGCCAGTTCGAGTCCCACTGCTCGACCTGCTGGTAGGCGGTGGTCAAGGCTCCTGCCATGCCCACAAACGTAGCGGATAGCTCAAGCGCCTCGCCGCAGGCCAAGGCGTCGGCGGCCGGCAGAGCCCGAATCCGCCGGCGATCCGGCCGACATCAGTAAATCGATGTCTTTAGTAGAATTTGCCTGTGAGCTTCCTCCCCGGCGAGCCGCCCGCAGCACTCGGCGGCTCGGTTCAGGTACTGGTGTTCGAGCGCCACGCCGCCTCCCGCATCGGCTACGGCCTGCTGCTACGGCGGCAACCGTGGATCGCCTCGTGTCTGCTCGCGGACGAGCGCAGCGATGCCGTAACGATCGCGCGACGCACAAAGCCGGATGTGGCGCTCATCGATATCTCAGATGTCGGCCCGTTCGTCGCGGCCCACATTGCGCCGTTGCGCGACGCGCACCCCGGCATGGCAGTCGTACTCAGCACGCGCGACTGCGGGCCGCAGAGGGCACCGCTGGGCCCGTTCGCCGGCGCGCCGCTACTCACCGCAGAGAGCAGCTCGGAGGAGATTGTGCAGGCGGTGCGCAGCGCCCTGATCGAGGACACCTCCACCACACCAGCCGCTCCGGGGGTCTCTACCACTGGCGCGGGCTCGCTGCTCAGCGAGCGCGAGCGGGAGGTGCTGGCGCTGCTCTGCACCGGCGCGACCAACCGTGAGATCGCGGCGGCGATGCACGTCAGCGCCGAGACGGTCAAAAAGCATGCCGCCACGCTCTACCGCAAGCTCGGGGTGCGCAACCGCACCGAGGCGGCGCAGCGCGCACCCGAGTTACTGACCGCCTAGGGGCGTAGACCCCGAGTTACTGACCGCCTAGGGCTTAGACCCCGACCGGCTCGAGGCTCGGCGGCGCGACCACGTCCGAGTACTGCGACGCGTCACCGACCAAGGCCACGCTCGCCCGGCCGTCGAGTCCGACGGGAATGTCGCCCGCGAGCGTGATTCGGTGCATCAGCCGTGGATGGTCGTCGTAGTCGGCGACGGCGTAATGCTGCGTGGAACGGTTGTCCCAGATAGCGATGTCACCCGGTCGCCAACTCCAGCGCACCGTGTTCTCCAGGCGGATCACGTGGTTCTGGAGCAGCTGGAAGAGGCTGTTGGAGTCATTCGTCTGCAGTCCGACGAAGCCGCGGACGAAGTGGCCGAGCACGAGTGTGGGTTCGCCGGTCTCAGGATGCAGCCGTACGACCGGGTGCTCCGCCTCGAACTCGAGTGACTCGAACTCCTCGCGGTAGGCCTGTTCCTTGACGTCCACCCCACCGATCTTCTGCTCCCCGCGGTGGCCCGCGTAGTCGTAGCGGTTCGAATGGGCGGCACGCAGGGTGTCAACCAGCGCCTGCAGCGCCGGGGGCAGTGTGGCGTACGCCCGCACCGTGTTGGCCCAGACCGTGCTGCCGCCATATGGGGGCAGCGTGACCGCGCGCAGGATGCTGATCGCCGGGATGCGATCGACGAAGGTCACGTCGGTGTGCCAGCTGTTGGCCTTGCCCTGCTCAGAATCGATCGGTAGGACGGCGCGGCCATCGCCGGTGACCGTCGGGTGCGGCTTGGTCGGAGTGCCGAGCAGCCGCGCGAACGCGAGCTGGGCGTCTGCATCGACCGCCTGCTGATCTCGCAGGAACACCACGCGGTGACGCAGCAGCGCCCGGCGGAGCTCGCGGACAGCTTCGTCCGCGAGCTCGCCGTTGGCGGTCACGCCACTGATTTCAGCGCCGATGTTGCCGCCTACCTTGCGGACCTCGATGTGCTCGTAGTCAGATACTTCGGGATAGTCGGGCATCGGTTACCTCAATCGCTGTGTCGTTCTTGCCTTATCAGATGACCTGAACTACTTCTTCTTTTTCTTCGTCGTCGTGGTCGTCGTGGTCCAGACACCCGTTACCGAGTCCGAGAACGCGCTGGTCACATACTTCGCGATGCTGTAACTCGCCGGGATCTCACCGGCCGTAGAGAACGCCTTGACCAAATCCTGCTCCTGCGTGACGGTCAGGCTCCCCACCGCGATCGGCGTGTACGGGTCGTCGAGTGTGGCGGCCTTCATCACGTTCAGAGACAGGCCGGTCACGCTGGCCCATGCCTGGGCCCACTTAAGCGGGTGCTTGGCGACGTAGTCGTAGCTGGCGTCGAGCTCCGTCAGGTAGTCACGGATCGCCAGAACGTACTTTGGGTTCTTGAGAGCCGTCGCCGAGGCGACCTGATACGAGTACGGGCTGCCGTTCGGGGGGCCGTTGTAGAGCGCGACGTCGCCGTCCTGCTCACCCTGCTCGACGAACGGCGACCACGTGTCGCAAGCAGCGATCTGACCGGCATTCAGCTCGCTCACGCAGCTGGCACCGCTCACGCTGGTGCGGTTGACAGAGGTCGGCTGCAGACCGTTGTCCAGGAGCACGCTCAGCAGGTGATAGTCCGCGGAGGTGCCGGTGCCGACGCCGATAGTCTTGCCCGCCAGCTGGCCGATGGTGTTGATCCCGGAGCCGCCCTGCACGAGCAACGCCGCGTTCGAGTAGCTGCTCTTGAGGGCGCCGACGATCACCAGGTTATTGGTCGGATTAGCGAAGACCGGCGGAGCGTCACCAACGCCGCCGATCTGAAGGCTGCCGCTCTCGATGCCTTCGAGGATCGCGGGGCCGTTCGTGAAGTCCGCGAAGGTAACCTTCAGGCCGTCCTTGAGCTTGCCAGTACTGGAGTTGTAGATGCCAGCCGCCTCCAGCACGGCCTCGGCACCGGTGCCGGCCTGGTCGCCGACTCCAAGAGTGATACCGCCGAGGCTCGTGGCAGGGGCAACCGGCGTGAAAGAGGGACTGGTGGCGGCCGTACTGGCGCCCGCCGTGCCGACCCCGGCCAGCGCGAGGGTTGAGAGTCCAGCCGCGATTCCAAGCGTCGCACGGCTAGTAAGAGAGAACTTCAATGGACTTGACCTTTCGTGTTTACGCCCAACTCCCCGAGCAGGCGATTGCGTTTCCCGACGAGGTCGGGGTGATCTCGATCACGCGGCCGGTCGAGGGCAACATGCTCCTCGTGCGCAATCCGTCCATCCGCAAGCAGGACAACGCGATCGGCCAGGGCCAACGCCTCGTCCACGTCGTGGGTGACGAGCAGGATCGCCGGACGGTGGCGCTCCCAAAGATCAAAGACGAGTTGGTGCATCGTCAGGCGTGTGAGCGCGTCGAGAGCGCCAAACGGCTCATCTAGCAGCATCAGATTCGGCTCGCGCACGAGCGCACGGGCCAACGAGGTGCGCTGTGCCTCGCCGCCGGAGAGCGTCAAGGGCCAGGCCCGGAAGTGGTCGCCCAGCCCTACCTCGGTCAGCGCGGCCTCGGCGACCTGGACACGGTTCTCGTGCCGCAAGCCCAGCGCGACGTTGTCGCGGACCCGCTTCCAGGGCAACAGGCGGGCATCCTGGAAGGCCACGGCGACGGTGCCGTTGACCCGAACCTCGCCGGTCACGTCGCGGTCGAGTCCGGCCAGGATGCGCAAAAGCGTCGACTTGCCGGAACCGCTGCGACCGATCAGGGCCACGATCTCCCCAGGCCGGATCTGGAGGTCGATGCCGTCGAGCACGCGCCGCCCAGCGAAGGCGCGAGTCAGCCCGCGTACCTCCACGACGTCAGTCCCCGTGAGCGTGCTCATCGGATCACCAGGTCAGTCCGCCAGGCGAGCGCCCGACGTTCGAGGATGCGCACGATCCAGTCCGTGAGCAGGCCGAGGATCGTGTAGACGAGCAGCGCCACCAGGATCACGTCGTTGCGGCCGAACTGATCCGCCTGGTTGATCATGAAGCCCAGACCACCGCTGGCGTTGATCTGCTCGGCCACGACCAGCGCCAGCAGAGCGGCGCCCGTGCTCTGGCGCAGACCGACCAGCGCGGTCGGCAATGCGCCCGGGAAGACGACGTTCTTGTAGAGCTCCCGCCGGCTCAGATTGAGGACCTTTCCGAGCTCGAAGAGACGCCCGTCGATCGCACGGATGCCGGCGTAGGTATTCAGGTAGAGCGGCACGGCGGCAGCGAGCGCGACGATCATGATCTTGGGCTCGACCCCGATCCCGAACCAGATGATGAAGACCGGCACGAGGCCAAAAAGCGGCACCGTGCGGACCATCTGGAGGAGCGGATCGACCGCCGCCTCGCCGGTTCGGCTGAGAGCGGAGATCACCGCCAGGGATACCCCGATCGAGCCACCGATGAAGAAGCCCAGGGCGAAACGCTCGAGTGACTGGAGCAGCGCGTCCTGGAGGCTTCCAAATGCCGGTGTGGCATGGAAGATCAGGTTGTAGGCGGTGGTGACCAGGTATGACGGCGGCGGGAGCTTTGTCTCCGAGACCAGCTTGAAGACGTGGGTCAGCTGCCAGGCGATCAGGACGATGATCGGGCTGATCAGCCGCGCGCCCCGGGTCGACCGCGGCCGGTACCCACGCCGCCGCGCCGGGATCGGCCCTGCCTGGACCGTTCCGGTGTAGACCGATGCTTGGTCAGCTCCCATGTTCGGCAGCACTGGCGTGTCGCTTTCGATCGCGCTCACTGCGAACTCCAACTCCTGTTCACCGGGCATCTCCTCGTTGACCTACTCGGACCACCAGACGGCGAGCCGACCGGTACGAGCAATCAAGCAGGTGCCCTACAAAGTCAATAAGCTTTGTAGGGATTATTACCCGTTTGGGGTAGTTGGCGGGAGAGCCCGCAGATCGATGACCGCGACCAGTTCGACCAAGACGAGCTCGCGCGGCTGATCTTCGCAACCACCGTGATCAGCTCGTGGAACCGTCTGCAGATCAGCACACGGGTGGAGCCGGGCCGCTATCAGCCCGGAATGTTCGCCAGCTGAAGGTCAGGCTGCGGTGATTGCCGGCTCAGCCGGCTCCGCGTCCTCGAACTCAAAGGTCTTTGAAGGCGCTTCGCCCCAGAGTTGCTCGAGCCGGTAGAAGTCGCGCATCTCCTGAGTGAACACGTGCACGATCACGTCGACGTAGTCCATCAGGATCCAGTTCCCCTCGGTGGCGCCGTCGACACGTGCCGCCGGGAAGCCATGGGTCCCCTTCATCCCCAGCGCAATGCCCTCGTAGATCGCTCGCGCCTGTCTGTCGCTGCGTCCAGTGCAGATCACGAAATAGTCGGCGACGGACGTGAGGCCCCGCAGGTCAAGCTGGACGATGTTGAGCGCCTTACGGTCCGAGGCAAGCTCGGCAACGGCCAATGCGATCTCTTCGGGATTCATCACTGTGTGCGACCTCCGTATAGACGGTGTTCGTCGATGTAATTCGCCACCGGATCCGGGACGAGGTAGGTGATCGGCTCCTGCAGCTGCACCCGCTTGCGAATCTCCGTTGAGGAGATTCCGATCCTTGGCATGCGGAAGAACTCCGCTCGGTCCCCACCTGTCAGGGTGGAAAGCGCCTCGTCGATCGATGCCCGTGTCGTGCCGCGGCGCCTAGCTACGGCGAGTGTAGCCAGCGACAGAACCCGCTCCGGCTCGCACCACGTGGGTAGCTCTGCCGCGACGTCGCCGCCGACAATCAGGAACAACTCACTATCGGGCATCAGTGAGCGCAGTGACGACAGCGTATCGACGGTGTAGGACGGTCCCTCACGACGTATTTCCAGGTCCGATACCTCGAACCGCGGATCCCCGCCGATCGCGCGCCGACAGAGCTCCAGACGATGCTCGGGCCCAGGTTCATCCTCGAGCGACGGCTTGTGTGGCGGCTGCCCGTTGGGAATCAGGAGTACCCGATCCAGGTGCAGCTGCAGGTGCGCCTCCTGCGCGCAGATCAGGTGACCAAGGTGGGGCGGGTTGAAGGTCCCGCCGAGGATGCCTACGCGCAACGCTGAAGCCGCTTGCCTGATCGTTTGTTGATGGGGCTCGGCACGCTCAGGGGCGCACGTGACCGGCGCCTTCAACCAGATACTTAGTTGTGCAGAGCTCGCGCAGCCCGATCGGCCCACGCGCGTGAAGCTTCTGCGTTGAAATCCCGATCTCTGCCCCCATACCGAACTCGCCGCCGTCGGTGAACCTTGTGGAGGCGTTGACGTACACGCAGGCCGCATCGACCTTCAACTGGAAGGCCCGCGCCGCCCCGGTGTCCGAGGTCAGGATCGCCTCCGAGTGGCCGCTGCCGTGACGGTTGATGTGGTCGATCGCTTCCTCGACCGATCCGACGACTCCAACCGTCATTTCAAGCGCCAGATATTCCGTGTCCCAATCCTCGTCTGTGGCCGGGCGCATCGTCAGGCCGGGCACCAGCTCTCGCGTGCGCGCGTCGGCGTGGATCAGCACACCCGCGTCATGCAGCGCATGCAGCACATTGGGGAGGAACATCGGCGCCACGCGCTCGTGCACGAGCAGCGTCTCAGCGGCGTTGCAGACACCTGGGCGCTGGACCTTGGCGTTGACGACGATCTCCTGGGCGGCCCGAAGATCAGCGGTCGCGTCGACGTAGATGTGGCAGTTGCCGGACGCGGCGTAGATCACTGGCACGGTCGCGACGCCCTTGAGCGCGGCCTTCAGGCCCTCGCCGCCGCGCGGGATGACCAGGTCGATCACACCCGTCTGCGTGGCCAGCTCGGTCAGCTCCTCGCGGCCGCCGCCGGCCACCAGCGCAAGCGAGCCCTCGGGCAGCCCTGCCTCGACGGCTGCCTCGCTCGCAACGCCGGCCAGCACCGCGTTGGAATGTGCGGCTGACGATGATCCGCGCAGGACGACGGCGTTACCTGACTTCAGGCACAGCGCGGCCGCATCAATCGTGACATTCGGTCGTGCCTCGTAGACGACCGCGATCACACCCAGTGGCACGCGCACCTTGCGCACGTCCAGGCCATTGGGTAGCCGGAAGCCGTCGATCACCTCGCCCACCGGATCGGGCAGCGCGGCGATCCTGCGCACGCCCTCAGCGATCCCGGTGATCCGGCGATCCTCGAGGGTCAGCCGGTCGATCAGGGCTGCACTCAGACTCGCCTCGTGGCCGGCTTCGACGTCAAGCCGGTTGGCCTCGATGATCTCGGGCGTCCGCTGCTCGAGCGCGTCTGCGATCCGCTCGAGCGCGGCGTTCTTGACGTCTGACCCGAGCGTGCTCAGCAGGCGTGAGGCGCGCTTGGCGCCCGCGCAGATGTCCGTTACGGAAGCGGCCGCTACTGCCATGGTTCCTAAAGACTACGCGAGCACGAAGTAATCCCGGTGAACAGCCTCGTCACCGGCGAGCGGAAGCAGCTCGCGAACCTCCGCTGAGCGGCGCCCGCGGACCCGCATCAGCTCTTCAGAGGAGTAGTTGCTGATGCCCTTGCCGACGGCCTCCGAGCCGTGGATCACCTCGATCGCGTCACCCGCCTCGAAGGTGCCGTCAACGCCGACAACGCCGACCGGCAGCAGGCTCGTGCCGCCTTCGCGCAGTGCCCGCGCCGCGCCTGCGTCCACTTGGACGCGGCCGCGCACCGGCTTGGCGTATTTGAGCCAGAGCTTGAAGCTTGAATGGCGCTCGCTCTGGACGGCGAAGGTCGTGCCGATGGCCTCTCCGCGCGCCGCCGACAGCACCGCGCCCGCACGTTGTCCGTTGGCGATCACCGTCGGAATCCCGGCAGCGCTAGCCATCTCAGCGGCAACGACCTTGGAGCGCATGCCGCCGGAACCGAGCACCGAGGCCTCGTTGCCGATCCGCAGCTCCTCGAGCTGCTGGAAGTCATCGATCCGCGGCACCAGCCGCGCGTCCGGATCGGTGCGCGGATCGGCCGTGAAGACTCCGTCGGTGTTGGTCAGCAGCAGCAGCCGCTCGGCCCCGACCAGGATCGCGACCTGCGCCGCCAGGAAATCGTTGTCACCGAACGAGATCTCGTCGGTGGTGGTGGTGTCGTTCTCGTTGATGATCGGGACCACCCCCAGCTCCAGCAGTTTGCCGAGCGTCTGACGTGCGTTCAGATAGTGCGTGCGGGCGCTCATGTCAAAGAACGTGAGCAAGACCTGGGCGCTGCGCACACCGCGCTCGCCGAGCAGGTCGTCGTAGACGCGATAGAGCTTGCCCTGGCCCACGGCGCTCGCGGCCTGGAGCTCCTCAATCGCCTGCGGACGCTGGGCCGGCGGGATCCCGAGCACGCCGAGCCCGTGCGCGATCGCGCCGCTGGTCACGACGATCGGCGCCACACCATCGCGATACAGGGTCGCGACGTCATCACAGACCCGCTGCAGCACCTCGATACGGACGGTGCCGTCATCAGTCGCGACGACGCTCGACCCAAGCTTTACGACAACAGACGCCATTTCAGTAGGTGACAGACTGTCACGGGTCGAGATCGAACACGACGCCGCCGATCTCGACGTCGTCACCCGGCTCAAACCCGGCCGACTCGAGCGCCCGGATCACACCCATCCCCCGCAACCGTCGCTCGAGGTACTGCATTGCATCCTCGTTATCCAGGTCGTAGCGTGCAACCAGCTTCTCGACGTTCTCCCCTTCAACCAGGAAGCTGCCGGGCTCGACCTGCGTCACCTGGAAGCCGCGCCGTGGCGTCGGCCGGAAGACGCGGTGCTCGGGCATGTCGCCGGTTGGCTCGGTGATATTGGCCTGCAGGCGGTCGGGGGTGGGTGAGTGGGAACCGATCCCGTCGTCGGGGCTGGCCAGCGGGATCCGGCGCAGCAGCTCCACGCACAGCTCGTCTAGCCCCTGGCGCGTGACCGACGAGGTCAGGAATACCGGAACGTCCTCACCGACGCGCTCCTGCCACTGCGCCCGCGCCGCCTCCCCCTGCTCGGGCGTGACCAGGTCCGCCTTGGAGAGGGCGATGATCCGCGGCAGCGTCGCCAGGCGAGCCTGGTAGAGCTGGATCTCGCGCTCGACCGTCTCAAAGTTGTCGACCGGATCAGACCCGTCGAGCGGCGCCAGCTCGAGCACATGTACCAGCAGCCGTGTGCGCTCGACGTGCGCAAGGAAATCATGGCCCAGGCCGATGCCGTCGCTGGCGCCCTCGATCAACCCGGGGATGTCGGCGATCACGAGCTGGCGGTCGCCGGAGTGCAGCGTGCCCAGCGCCGGTTCGAGCGTGGTGAAGGGATAGTCGGCCACCTTCGGCGTGGCGCGCGTGATCCGCGAGAGCATCGAGGACTTGCCGGCGTTCGGGAGACCGACGAGGCCGACGTCCGCGAGCAGCTTCAGCTGCAGCGTGATCCAGGCTTCATCTCCGACCAGGCCGCGCTCGGCGAAGCGGGGACTCTGCCGCGTGGAGCTCGAGAAGTGACGGTTGCCGCGTCCACCGGAGCCGCCTTGAACGACGACCGCACGCTGCCCAGGCCTCACCAGGTCATGCTGCGTACCGTCGGACTCGACCAGGATCTCAGTCCCGGGCGGCACCGGGATTTCGAGCGTCTGCCCGTCGGCGCCGTGGCGCTGCGCGCCCTGGCCATGGCCGCCGCGCTTGGCCTTGAAGTGCGAGGAACGGCGGAAGTGCTCGAGGTCTCGGTAGGAGTCGTCGCAGACCATCACGATGTCGCCACCGTGACCCCCGTCACCGCCGTCCGGCCCGCCCTTGGGCACGTGCGCCTCACGACGGAAGCTCATGCAGCCGTCGCCTCCGCCTCCGGCCTCTACGTGTATGCGCGCTCGATCTTTCATTTGCAGGTAATTCCTACTTTAGGGTCCCGTGTATCCGCCGGGATGGCTCATAGGCTCTCGCGCAGCCTGTAATCCAATCCGAGAGGGGCATCGTGAAGGCTCTACTGGCGGACTTCAAGAAGTTCCTGATGCAGGGGAACCTCGTCACATTGGCCACCGCCTTGATCATGGCGATGGTTTTCACCGAGGTCGTCAAGGCACTGATCGCTGACCTGATCACGCCGATCATTGCGCTGATCTTCGGCAAGCCCAACTTCGGGGCGCTGTCGTTCACGATCAACCACAGCCAGTTCATGTACGGCGATTTCATCAACGTCGTGCTGACCTTCGTGACCACGGCCGCAGCCGTGTACTTCTTCGTGGTCAAGCCCTACGAGCTCTGGGACGCGCGCCGCGCCCAGGAGGACCCAGACATCAAGGCCTGCCCCGAATGCACCTCTGACATCCCGGTCAAGGCGATTCGCTGCCCGTTCTGCACCGCTCAGATTCCGGCCTGATCGGCCGACAGCCTGACCCCTGACCCCTGACCCCCTGACGGCCCGACTCCCGACAACCCCGCTGCCCCGCGTGTCGAAAAACTCCGAACCGTTGGGAGGAAATCGACCCGCGGTCCTGGTTTTGCCGCTCCACCCCGGCCGCGTGTCGAAAAACTCCGAACCGTTGGGAGAAATTCGACCCGCGGGGTTGAGCGGCAACCACCCGCCCGAGCTAAACCACCCGCCCGAGCCAAACCACCCGCCCGAGCCAAACCACCCACCCGAGCCAAACCACCCGCCCGAGCCAAACCACACGCCCGAGCCAAACCACCCGGCCGAGCCAAACCACACGGCCGAGCCAAACCACCCCGAGCCAAACCGAGGCTTACAGAGACGCGAAAGGGGCGCGGGTGCGATCGCACCTGCGCCCCTTCGCAGAAATGCTGTTAGGCGGCGTCGTGCGGCTGGACGCTGATAACGCGTCCGCGGCGGCCGGTCTTGAACTCCACGGTGCCCGCCGACTTGGCGAAGATCGTGTCGTCCTTACCGATGCCAACGCCGTCACCCGGCTTGAAGACGGTGCCGCGCTGACGAACGATGATCTCGCCGCCGGTGACCTTCTGGCCGCCGAAGACCTTCACGCCCAGATACTGAGCGTTCGAGTCACGGCCGTTGCGGGAGGAACCGAGTCCCTTCTTATGCGCCATCTTCGGCCTCCGCCGGTGCTGCGGCCTTGGTCGCCTTCTTGGCGGCCGTAGCCAGCTTGATGTTCTGGATCTGGATCCGCGTCAGTTCCTGACGATGGCCGTTGCGACGCTTGTAGCCGCGCTTGGGCTTGAACTTGACGATACGGAGCTTGGGGCCACGCTCGTGGCCCAGGACCGTCGCTGCGACCTCGACACGGGAGATGTCGTCACCATCGACGACGTCCTCACCATTGACGTAGAGCAGCGGGGTCAGCGACACGCTGCCGCCGTCCTCGACGGCCAGCCGCTCAACGAGCAGATGCTGGCCCTCCTGGACACGGTATTGCTTGCCGCCTGTTTTGACGATTGCGTACATGATCACTCTGAGGAAGATTCTTCGGCCACGGTGGCCGTGCCCGCTTTGGCCGTGGAACGCCTACGACCGCCGCGCCGGCCACGACGCCGGACGGCCGATTGTACGTCATCCGCACCGCTTTCACCGGAGTCCCCATCAAGGGGCTCCCCGGCTGCCGCTTCCAGAGTAGCGTCTGCGGCCACTTCGGCGCCATCCGGCTCGGCGTCATCAGCCTTCGCGGCCGCTTTGACGGCCGGCTTGCGCGTGGTCCGGCGCCGCGGGGTTGCCGGCTTGGTGGCCGTGTCTTCAGCGTCTCCACCGGCGTCCGCCACGACCGCCACGGCCGCTGCGGCCGCTGCGGGCCCATCCTCGGCAGCGTCGGCCGTTTCCCCAGCCGCGACCTTGGCGGCCGGTTTGGCCGCCGGCTTCGCGGCCGCCCTGGTCCGCGCCGGCTTAGCAGCCGGCTTCGGAGCTGGCTTCGCGGCGGGCTTTGCAGCTGCCGGTACAGGCGCCGCAACCTTCGCGACCGGGGCGTCGTCGATCAGCACGGCCACGGCCGAGGTGCGGCCGACCTCATCGATCCGGACCAGCCGCTTCTGACCGACGGCGTTCTCCCCGCCCTTGACGGAGATGATGTATCCGTCGACCTTGGCGACCGCGTCGCCGGCGCTGTACATGTGCGGCTCGATGATCTCGACGTAGACCTCCTCGCCCTCTCGGAACGGCAGGGCGCGCTCCAGAACCGTCTCGCGACTCGCCTCCATCAGCACGTGGAAGTGATCGAGCGGCAGCCCCTCTGAGCCCTCGAAGTGGAACCACTTGCCGGTCTCATGCTCGATCTGATGCAGCACGCGGGCGCCGTTGCCGGTGAACTCGGCGCTGACGCGCGGGTTCATCTGGATCAGCAGTGCCTCTTCGGTGACGGTCTTGGCGAGGTCGCGCATGTGGCGCTCAAACTCGATCGCGATCGTCTCCTCGGACTTGATCACGCCCTCGCCGTCACAGGTCGGGCAGGGGCGGGTCATGATCTCGCGAACGCCGTCGGTGACGTTCTGGCGCGTCATCTCGACCAGACCGAGCGGCGAGATCTCGACAACGAATGTCTTGGTGCGGTCCTCATCAAGTGACTTGCGCAGTGTCTTCAGGACAGCGTCGCGGTTGCGCGCTCGCGCCATGTCGATGAAGTCGATGACGATGATCCCGCCGATGTCGCGCAGACGCAGCTGCCGGACGCACTCCTCGGCCGCCTCGAGGTTCGTCTTGGTGATCGTGTCCTCCAGCCGGGCGCCCTTGCCGCGGCCGATGAAGCTGCCGGAGTTGACGTCGATCACGGTCAGCGCCTCGGCGTAGTCGATCACGAGGTAACCGCCGCTCGGCAGGTCGACGCGTCGTGAGAGCGTCGAGTCCAGCACCCGGTCCACGCCGTACGACTCGAACAGCGGTGTGTCCTCAGTCCAGAGCTCCACGTGCTCAACCAGCTCAGGCGCGGTCCGCGAGAAGAACGAGACGAGGCGGTGGTGCTGCTTCTCGTCATCGACGATCGCGCGATCGAACTCACCCGAGTAAATGTCGCGCACGACGCGTACGGAGAGATCAGCTTCCTGGAAGACCAGTGCGGGACCGGCCGTCGTCTCCACCCGCTTCTGCAGAACCTCGTTGAGCTTGAAGAGGTACTGAAGCTCGCGCTCGAGGTCAGCGCGCATCGCGCCCTCGGCAGCCGTGCGGATGATCGCGCCGGCGCCGTCCAGATCGAGCTTGGCGGCCTCCTTGCGCAGGCGGTCGCGCTCACGGTCTCCAAGCCGGCGGGAGACGCCGACACCCTCGCCGTAGGGGGCGTAGACCATGTACCGGCCGGCGATCGTCAGATCCATGGAGAGCCGGGCGCCCTTCGTCTTGAGCGGGTCCTTGATGACCTGGACGACGATCTCCTGGCCGGGCTTCAGCAGCTCGGTGATCTGGGCGCCGCCACCGTTCCCGCGCCCGCGGCGCGGCGCGTCAACGCCAGGCAGCACGATCTCATCGACGTGGAGAAAGCCGTTCTTCTCAAGCCCGATGTCGACAAAGGCGGCCTCAAGGCCGGCCAGGACGTTGTCAACGCGCCCCTTGTAGATGTTGCCGACGATCGAGCGGGCGCCGCGGCGCTCCAGATAGAGCTCGGCCACTTCGTAACCGGCTGCGGGGTTGGCGGGGCGCCTGCGCCGTCGACCATTCGCGGTCGTAGCCGGCTTGGCGGGAAGGGCCTCACCGGCCGCTTCCAACAGCGCGACCCGGGTTTCGCCCCGGTCAACGCTGACAAGCACTTGCTTCTTCAATTTTTTCAGTCCTTTGAGCTAGTCGGCCTGTGCACACGACCGTGCGCGCAGGCTAAGTGGAGTGGCGGCGGTAGGTGTTGGGGGCGGGTTGGTGGGCCCTTTTACCGGGGTCGCCGTCATACGAGTAAGACCCTCGCCTTGCCGGCCGACGACGTCCGAGCTTGGACGTAGATCGACTGCAGTAGGCCGATGGCCAAGAAAGTCGCGAGTACCGACGAGCCGCCGTAGCTGATCAGCGGCAGCGGTACTCCGGTCACGGGCATGATCCCGATCGCCATACCGATGTTGAGGAAGATCTGGAACATCAGCATCGCCAGCACGCCAGAGGCGACCAGCGTGCCGTAGAGATTCTTCGACATGGTCACTATGCGCAGGGTGCGCCATATGAGGAGCGCGTACAGCGACAGCACCACTGCGGCGCCGGCGAAGCCGTAGCTCTCGCCGATCACCGCGAAGATGAAGTCATCCTGCGCTTCCGGGACGTAATCGAACTTCACCTGGGTTGCGGCGGCACCGCGCCCAGTCTTCTCACCTGAGCCGATCGCGATCAGCGCCTGCTGCAGCTGGTAGCAGGTCGAGTCCGAGTTCGGATTGCAGACCGCTGGAGGGTCGATGAAGGTTGTCAGGCGCTGTTTCTGGTAGGTCTGCAGCACGTTGATGCCGACGGCCGGCGCGACCAGCAGCACGATCGCACCGGCAACCAGGAACAGCGCTGTCAGGGCGGCGAGATGCTTCCACCCGGTACCCAGGAAGAAGAGAATCGCGCAGGCCGTGACGATGTAGACGAGCGCGGTGCCAAGGTCCGGCTGCTTCATCACAACCATCGCTGGGACCAGCGCCAGGAGCATGATTCGCGCCACCGTCCCCCGCTCTGACATACGCCTTGAGCGATCGATCGCGAAGGCAGCGAGCGAGACGATCAGCAGCAGCTTGCCGAACTCGGAGGACTGGAACGAGAACCCGGGGAGCGGAATCCAGCGATGCGCCTCGCCTCCCGAAGGTCCTTCCGCCGGCATCGCGTACACGATCACGTTGAGCGCGATCGTGAGCCCGTAGAAGACATACCTGAACTCGCGCAGGCGGCTGTAGTCAAAGCGACTGATCACCAGCGCCGCGAGCAGGCCACCAGCTGCGTAGAGCGCCTGCTTCTCCGCGTAAGAGTGAGCACCGGCGATTCCCGAGTGACTGAGCGTCACGAACGAGCACAGCGCCAGGCCGACGGCCGCCAGCAGCAACCACGGATCGAGCTTCAGCAGATGCCGCGGCACGACCGGGGAGACGGCCTGTTCGGTGCGCTGGATCGGGGTGGTGGCGCTCATGTATCGGTCGAGGTGCCGGTGACGTACGGACCGGGCTTGCCGGTGAACCACTGCGACAGGATCTGCCGTGCGACCGGGGCGGCGGCGACGTCGCCAAAGCCGCCCTTCTCGACGCTCACGACCACGACGATCGGCTTGCTCGTGGCGGTGGCGGGCACGAAGCAGGCGTACCACGCGTAGTCGGTCTCGGTGTTGGTGGCGATCTGCTCGGCGGTGCCTTCCTGGGCGGTGCCGGTCTTGCCATAGACCTGGTAGGGGAAGTTGCCCATCACGTCAGCCGAGGTGCCGGAGGTGGCTGCGTCGCGCAGGCCGGTCAGGATCGCCTGACGGTAGATCGGGTTGATGTCCAGGTGCCGCTTGATACCCGGGTTGAACTTCTGCAGGATCTGGCCCGTCTTGGTCTGGATGTCCTCGCCGATGTGCGGCGTGACGATGTTGCCGCCGTTGGCCAGCGCCGCGTAGACGACAGCCAGCTGAAGCGGCGTGACCTGGTCGTATCCCTGGCCGACGGCGGTGTTGACGTTGTCACCCACGCTCCAGGTGTCGTCGGCCTTGTCTGGACTCATGATCCCGCAGCCGGCGGGCTGCTTGGGGCTGTGGTGGTATCCCGCCTCCGGCTTTGAGCTGAACAATCCCTGGCCGTTGGTGTACTTGTATTCGCCGGTGGCGGTCTCGCACTGCATCTCCTGGCTGGTGCGCCAGCTCAGGTAGCCAGGGCTGGGCAGCGTGCCGGCGGCCTCACCCGGGAGGTCTACACCGGTCGTCTCGCCGATCCCGTAGGCCTTCGCCCACTTCTGCAGCTCACCGCCGTTCGGATGAGCGTAGGTCTCAATCGGCTGCGAGTTCAGTTTGTCGCCGAGGTTGTAGAAGAACGTGTCAACCGAATCCTGGATTGCGGTCTCGAGGTTGACGGCCCCATATGCCGCCTGTCCCGAGTTGTGCAGGCAGGCCCCAGGCGTCGTGGAGCTCTCACCCGGGAAGCAGAACTCGCCGTTGTCGTCATAGACCTCATTCAGACCCCAGACACCGCCCTCGAGCGCGGCCGTCGCCGTGATGACCTTGAAGGTCGAGCCGTCCGGCAAGGGGCTGTCGATGGCGCGGTTGACCAGTGGGGCGGCCGGGTTGTCGAGGAAATCCTTGTTATAGGTCGCCTGGCTGATCGGGTGCGTGAAGAGGCTCGGGTTGTAACTCGGCAGTGAGCCCATCCCGTAGATCTGACCGTTCTCGGGGTCCATCGCCACGAAGGCACCGCTGTCGGCGGGCGCGTTACTCGCGATCGAGTTCGCCAACGACTTGTCACCGGTCTGCTCGAGAGCGAGGTCGAGCGACAGCTGGAGGTTGTCGCCCTGCTGCGGGGCCTTCGAACGCGCCTGCCCCTGAAATTCGTTCTGCGAATTGACCTTGACCGCGTAATAGCCGTCTGTGCCGCTCAGATACTGGTTGTACTGCCACTCGAGACCTGACTGGCCGACGATGTCCGTGCCCTTGTTGCCCTTGAAGTTGGCCGTGCCCTCTTCCTTGGAGGTGAGCGGGCCGACGGTGCCGAAGACCTGGGCGGCGAGGTCCTTGTACGGGTACTGCCGCAGGTAGACCTGCTCGGAGATGACCCCCTGGAACTCCGCTTGGCGCTCCGCTATGTAGTCGCGCACGTCCGTAGAGACATCGGTCTTGATCGTGACGTTCGCGTACGAGGTGTTGGCCAGCCCCTGCGCGATATCGCAGGGAATCGGCGCCAGGCGCGGGTCATAGACATGCGGCCCGGACGCCAGGTAGATCGTGTACTTGCAGCTGCTCAGCTTGGTCGA
>Ga0302314_10008681_pt1 | contig 18065 bp, 15 predicted proteins | sample III_Palsa_N2_3_FD_200533 | JGI IMG/M metagenome (GOLD analysis project Ga0302314, IMG submission 200533) | Peat permafrost microbial communities from Stordalen Mire near Abisko, Sweden - III_Palsa_N2_3 | ecosystem: Environmental > Terrestrial > Soil > Palsa > Peat permafrost | place: Sweden...
GCAGGGGCCGCCTCCCGGTTCGCGATCGGCCTTACCATCAGCAGCGGGCTGGCGATCGGGACCATGTTCACGCTGCTAGTAGTGCCCGCATTCTACCTGCTGCTGGCGCGTAACCACGCAGCGGATCGTGCAGCCGCGGCGGCACAGGCGTACGCGGAGGCAGTGGCAGAGTAGGGAAGGCAAGCATCTTTGTTGAAAAAGAGAAGCAAAACTTTTGCTAATGGAGCGCAGTACCCAGGTGTTTGCGCCCCTCCGTCCGGATTGAAGGTTAGTAAAATCAATGGCTTGAGTTACAGCAAGAGTCTCTTTGTGAACAAAAAGAAGCAATAAAACTTTGTCACTTGGACTACTCCGGCCATAGTCCGTGCGCTCCTGGTGACAAAAGTTTTTTTGCTTCTTTTTTTCAAAAAAGATGCTTCTTCTTTCACTTCAATCTATTGATTTGACTTACTGTCTCTCCGCACGGGGTGTTTCGCGAAGTTCAGTCGATCGCGAGCAACGCGCGCTCATCCTTATCGGTGAGCCCGGCCTGGCGAGGCGCCGGTCGGTCGGACGCGAGCTCCCAGGCGAGGGTATCCGCCAACGTCTCCACGACAGGCCGGACGGTGAGTCCGGCCGCACGGGCAGCGCTACAATCCCGCGCGCTGAAGCCGGCGTATTCGGGGTTCGGTATCCACAGCGGCAGGGAACGCTCGCCCATCCAAGGGTTTACCCCTTGCGCGAGCAACCACTCCGAGCTCCGCGCGACCACCGGCCCGGAATGACCCGCCACCCGCCGCGCCGACTCGAGATACTCTCCCAGCGGCAGTGTTTCGCCCATCGCGTTGAAGGTGCCGCTGCGGCTGAAGCACGCGCTCTCGACAATCCATCTGGCGAGGTCCCGGACGTCAATGATCTGGGTTGCCAGACCAAAAGGGTCGGGGACCAGAACGCGCGCCTCATTGTTTGAGGGCCGCGCAAAACGCAGCGGCCAGTACCCCGTGCGGTGGCTGAGGTCGCCCGGACCGCCGATCAGCCCGGCCCGGACGATGAGCGAGCAGCCAGCGCCGAACGCTCGCAGAACATGCTGCTCGCATGCGACCTTAGCCTGACCATAGGTTTCCCAGCTTTCGCTCACTTCGGTCACCAACGCGGGAAGGAGAGCGGCATCCTCATTCTGGCCTGGAGTTGCGTGTTCAGCATAGACGTTACAGGAGGAGATGTAGATGAAGTTCCGGGCGCGATCACGGAACGCCGAGGTGGCATTCCGGACCTGGCCGGGCTGGCTGGATACATCCACAATCCCGTCCCAATCGTCATGGGCTGCATCGTCATACGCGTCGGGGCGGCTTCGATCGGCATGGATAAAAGCGACGCCGTCAGGCACCGCGCCCGAGGTGCCCCGGGCGAGGCACGTGACTTGGTGGCCGCGCTCGAGAGCGGTCGCAGCGATGTGGCCGCCGAGCCACGCAGTGCCGCCAAGAATGAGAAGTTGCATAGGGTTAGCCTAGATGGAGAGGGCCGAAGACGCAATACAACGGCCCCAAAAACCCTCCCACCCGCGCGTACACATGTCGCAGAAGCAGAATTATGCAACAATTCGTCACGGCGCCAAATGGCGTCTGGGCGGATTGGTGCATAATCCCATAGCCGTTAGGTCAGGACGCGGGCCGGTTCTCCTTGAGCCTGCGCCAGCTCTACTGCTCCGTGATCGAAAGACACAAAAATGTCGGACCCTAGCCAACGGCCTTCGTAGGCAATCACTCCATCCGCAAAATCGCCGCCTGCGGATAAGAGCGCTAGACCAGCCTCCGCGGCTCGTCGATTTAGAACCACGTTCGAACTGTTGATTAGCCGGCGAATTGCCGCCGCCACCCTGTCAGGAGCTACCTTGTAGCCCTGAGTTAGGACCCAGACCAACTCGCACAGCGCGGGTAATGCCAACATCACTTCGACCGCAGCCGCTAGCTCGGCCTGGGCAGCAGCACTTTGCACCGGGTCGTCGCCGATTATCGCTCGCACCAACAAACTCGTGTCAGGAGTGATCCTCACCGCTTGCCGGCCCACCCGGCGGCAACTACCTGGCTTATCTGATCGATCGATAACGATTCGGAAGTGTCTGTTTTTAAAAGATCAAAGATGTCAGAGATCGGACCGAACAATCGCGCCGCCTTCACCTCAAGCCGACCATCCGGCAGCTTGTCCACAACTATCTTTTCACCCGTCTGAACCCCCAAATGCTGCAGAATATCCTTGCGAAGCGTCACTTGTCCCTTCGCGGTAACCGTGAGTATCGTCATGACATATCCTTCAAATCCCCAAGACCCAAATTGTAAGGGAAATGTGCCTTACTTTCAAGTCTCGGCTTCACGACTTCGGCGCTCGTTTTAATCGCCTCGACCTGCCACTCCCCTGAGACAACGACAGCCCGCGGCGGGCCAGCTGCCGTGCCTGCTCGGGATCGTCGAGCGCGGAATCCGGAATCCGCCAATATTTCATCCGGATTTCCTTGCCCGACCTAGGATCGAGCCAGACGAACGGTATCGAGCCCTCGGCGCTGAGTTCCTGGGCGAAAACCTCGTCCGCTCGGAGGTAGATTTCGCCCTCGAAGATGCAAGCGAAGAACGTCGGCCCGGCGTAAATACCGGCGCCGCCGAACATCTTACGAATGGAAAGGTCACCGAGCCCCGCGAACAGTTCGCGGGCCTGCAGGATCGCCGCATCGGTTTCAGCACGAGACAAGTCGATCTCCCCACTAAATCTCCAAAAGTTTTTTGCTTTTTTTCAAAAAGCTGCCTCCTAACTCCCTCTTTTAATCACTAAAAAGACTAGAAGTGCAGCGCCATTTGCTCCTGCCCACAGTCCGAAAGGATTGACAAGCTGAAACAAAACTCCGATTGAGCGTCGGTTTTATCAGTCTATACTAAGCGCAGGCTTCACTACATCGGCGCGCACGGACTAAGCGCTCCACGACAGAGGCAACTCGCATGCTCGCCTTAATTCGACGCATCTTCAACGACAGTTCGCCCGAACTGCGGGTCAAGATCTTGGGTATCTACGGCTTTCTGATCGCGGCCAACATCGCCTCCTGGATCTACGCGTTGGTCGCCTTCCACAACCGTCCGGTCCTCCTTGGTACGGCGCTGCTCGCCTACGGTTTTGGGCTGCGCCATGCGGTGGACGCCGACCACATCGCCGCGATCGACAATGTGACCCGCAAGCTGATGCAGGAGAAGAAACGCCCGGTTGCTGTCGGCTTCTTCTTCTCGTTGGGGCACGCGCTCGTGCTGGTGATCGGCACCGCCATCATCGCGGTGACGGTAACGAAGCTGCAGGAGAGTTTCAACAACACCGCCGGGATCATCGGGACCAGTGTTTCGGCCCTATTCCTGCTCGCCATGGCGGCGATGAATCTGATCATCGCCGCCGGTGTCTACCGTACCTTCCGGCACGTCCGCGGCGGTGGCGCCTACGTCGATGAGGACCTCGACATTCTCCTCGCCAACCGCGGATTTCTGGCGCGGTTGCTGCGTCCGGTGTTCCGCCTCGTGACCCAAAGCTGGCACATGTTTCCGGTCGGATTCCTGTTCGGCCTGGGATTCGATACCGCGACCGAGGTGAGCCTGCTGACTGTAGCCGCCACTGAAGCCGCCAAAGGTCTGTCCCCCTGGTCGATCATGGCATTCCCTGCCCTATTCGCCGCCGGCATGGCGCTGATCGACAGCACCGACGGCATATTGATGCTGGGCGCGTACGGCTGGGCGTTCGTAAAGCCGATCCGCAAACTCTACTACAACCTCACCATCACCGTGGTCTCCGCGATCGTGGCGCTCGTGATCGGCGGCATCGAAACGCTGGGCTTGATCGGCGGCGAGCTCAATCTCACCGGCTGGTTCTGGGACCAAATCGCCAACATCAACAATAACTTCGGCACGCTCGGCTATGCCATCATAGGCATCTTCCTAGTCGCTTGGCTGATCTCCACCGCGATCTACCGCGGCAAACGTCTGGACGACACCGAGGTAAGCTTCGCGGAACACAGGGTCGACGACAAAAATCACTGATACCGGCGGCCCCTATCCCGTGACCGCTAGTATCGCGCGCGGGCGGGCGCGCGCAAGACAAAGACTCACACCAGCCGCACGGACCGCTTGGCACGAGTCAAAACTTCGGGTGGCCGGCATGACTCTAAAATTTGGCGGCCGAAGGTCGCCCTTCGCCCGCCAAGTCTTACGGAGGAAACGCCAGTCACGAATGGCAAAAACCAGTCGTGATCGGCACGCCACTATTGCCGAAATAACACCGACTTGCAATCGGTTTTATATGTCGATCAGTTCATGAACCAATGACGAGCCTACCGCCCGCAGGGGCGAAACCTTGTTCCAGAACAATGCGGACGCCGCCGGAATGTTACCAAATGAAACTGCGCCCAAAAAACCGCTTGACGGTCGGTTTTTAGCCGCTAAACCTCGCCTACTAGATCAAACGCCCTCAACGCAACGGTAATGATATGGGCTCGACCCGTAAATTCGCAGCCATTCTGCTGGCCAGCACGGCGCTGCCTGCGTTCGCCCAGACAGCCACTGCCCCCACCAGCGCCCCAATCGTGCAGACCATCACCGTCACGGCCTCACGGGTCAACCTGATCGGCCGCGCCACCACGGCGAGCCAAGGCTCGGTGACCAGGAAGGAGCTTGAACTCCGCCCGATCTACCGCGTCGGCCAGATCCTCGAATCCGTGCCCAGCCTGGTGGTTACGGTCCATTCCGGCGAGGGCAAGGCCAACCAATATCTCATCCGCGGCTACAACCTCGATCACGGCACCGATCTCGCCACCTTTGTCGACGACATGCCCGTAAACCGTCCCACCAACGCGCACGGCCAGGGCTATACCGACCTGAATTTCCTCATCCCGGAACTCGCCAACGGCGTGGATTACACTAAGGGCCCCTATTTCGCCTCGATAGGCGATTTCGGCGCCGTAGCCTCCGACCACGTAAGTCTGGTCGACGTCCTGCCCGCCCAGATCCAGGCGACTACCGGCACCAAGGGCTATGACGATGTGTTCGCCGGCGGCACCTACCATTTCCCCGACGGCATCAGGCTTCTGAACGCGCTCGATATCGGCCGCGTCGACGGCCCCTGGACCCATCCCGAAAATTATCGCCGGATCAACGCGACGACCAGACTATCCCAGGGCACCGATGCCAACGGCTGGACCCTGACCGGGATGTATTACAAGGGCCAGGGCCGCAACGATACCGACCAGCCGGCCCGTGCCGTATCCGAAGGTTTGATCGGCAGATACGGATCGCTCGATCCCACCGACGGCAACAAATCAGATCGCTGGAGCGTGTCTGGCCACTACGGAGCCACTGGAATCGATTGGAAACTTACCGCCAACGCCTACCTGGTGCACAGCAGCATGGTGCTGTGGAATGATTTCACCCACTTGCTGTTCGATCCGGTGAACGGCGACCAGGAGCAACAGGACGAGACTCGCACCACCCTCGGCGAAGACGTCGCGTACACCTATTACAAAAGCTTCGCCAACATCGAATCCGACACCACGGTAGGGATTCAGGATCGCTACGATACAGAGTATATCGACCGCCGTCACACCAAGGACCGCGTGGTGCTGGACTACTGCAACGACGGCAACGGCGATTACAGCGTCGGTGAATACGCCTGCACCGCCGATCTGGTGCAGCTCAACGACGTAGCGCCTTACATCGAGAATACCACCCATTGGACCCCGTGGGCCCGCACCATCATCGGCGTGCGCGAGGATTACGACACCGGCAACCTCCGCTCGGTGCTGCCAAGTTTCCCCTTCAACGGTCGCGCCAGTGAATTCCTGCTCCAACCCAAGGCCAGCATCGCCATCGGGCCTTTCTACGGCACCGAAATCTATTACAGCGCCGGTAAGGGCTTCCACTCCGACGATCTGCGCGGGGTGCTGGGCTCGGTGCCGCTCGAGGGCACGCCCTATGCTGTCGGCCAGGTGCCGCTGATGGCCAAGACCTTCGGCCAGGAGATCGGTATCCGCAATGCGACCTGGCCCAAGCTGCAAACCCAAATCACCGTGTTCCGCCAGGATTTCAGCTCCGAGCAGATGTACGACCAGGACGCCGGCCAGGATCAGGCCACGGCGCCCTCGCGCCGGACCGGGATCGAGGCTTCGGTCGAATACCGTCCCTACAACTGGATCGAGCTCAACACCGACGTCGATTTCACCAAGGCACGGTATTTCGGCAGCACCGCGAAGCTGGCCGGCTTTCCCTATTACATCACCGGTGGTGCCTACATCGCCAACGCGCCGAAATACACCGCGTCCTTCGGCATCCTGATCGACAACCTTGGCAATTGGTACGGCGGGCTGGCAGAACGCATCCTGGGTCCCCAGCCGCTCACCGACGGTCCGTTCTTCCCGAGCACTCGTGGCTATGCCGAGGCGAACCTCGACGTCGGCTACAAATTCACCTCGAAGCTAAAGGCCCAGTTCTCGATCTATAATCTCTTCAATTCGCACGCTTATTCCGCGGAGTATTACTACGCCACCGACATCACCCAGGCGGAAGTGGCCAAATACGGCACCACCGGCGTGAGCGACTACCAGGTCCATCCGCTAGAACCGATCTCGGTGCGGGTCACGGTCACGTATCTATTCTAAACGTACAAGTTTTTTTGCTTCTTTTTTTCCCAAAAAAAGAAGACTGTTCTCGCCTAGTTGAAGACGAGTAAAACTCAGCAATGACAAACCTAAGCGTCCTAAATCTAGGCGACCTGGAAATGGCTACGCTGGAGCACATCTGGCGGGTCGGACAGGGTGATGCCAAATCGGTCCACGCCGAACTCGGCGTCGCGCGCGGCATCACACACAACACCATCCAATCCACGCTCGACCGCCTCTACAAGAAGCAGATTCTGGCTCGCCGCAAGGTCAGCCACGCCTTCATTTACAGTGCATCGTTCAGCCGCTCCGATTTCCTCTCGCAGGCGATCGGCGCGGTGGCCGACATGGTACGCGGCGACACCGGCGACATCCTCACCGCCTTCGTCGACTTCGCCTCCCGCACCGACGAGCAGACCCTGGCGGCGCTGGAGCGCAAACTGGCCGAACGGACCGCCCGTCCGTGAGCCTCCTGTCCGCCACCTACAACTCCGAAGGCTTCGCCAGCCTGTTGGTGGTGCTGCTCACGCTCATCACTCTATGCTCGGCGTTATGCCACATACTTCTGCCCTTGGTGCTGCGCCTGGCCAAACCGTTACGGCCGGAACCGCGTGCCCTGTTGCTCCTGATCGCCGCCCTCGCCCCGTGGCTATTCGCCGCCGGCGTCGCGTTATGCGCCCTCCCCGACCTGGTTTTCGGCTCCTGTGACATGGGCGATCGCTGCCTATGGAGCGTTACGCCCAATCCGATCAGCATGATGGCCCCGATAACCGCGGCGATCTCCCTGCTCTCGACCCTTGCAGTCCTGGTGCGCGTGCTTCTCCAGTATCGCGCTTCCCGCCGCGCTCTGGCGGTGCTCGAGCGGACCAGCGCCCACGAGGACCAGAGCAAGGATGTTGAGGAACAGATCCGCATCGTACCCGGCCTGCATCCGCTGGCGTTCTCCGGCTGCGGCAAGATCTTCGTAGCCCAGGTATTGCGCGACCACCTCCCCGCGGAGGAATACCGCGCCCTGCTGCTACATGAAGAGGCCCACATCCGCCGCCATGACGGCCAACTAATGATCCTGGCCCGTCTCGCCAGCGCGACCTACCTGCCCCCGCTGCGCAACCGCCTGCTGGCGCAACTCGCCCTGGCCGCCGAGGAAAGCTGCGACCAAAGTGCCGCAGACATGACCACCTCCGCCGTCGTCGCCTCAGCCATCCTGAAAGTCGAGCGCCTGCTATGCCAGCGCCCGAACGTGCTTCTCCCCGCTTTCGCCGAGGGTTTCGTCGCCGCCCGCGTGGACCGGCTACTGAACGCCGACCGCCGCGCTCCGCGTTTCGGACTGGTGCAACTGGCCTTGCTGGCGGCGATCCCGGCAGCGTTTTTCCTCGCCGACGTGATGTATTACGCCAGCTTGTACGTTCTTTACCCGTACGTGATGTAGTAGCGGGAATTGGAGGAAGCATCTTTTTTGAAAAAAAGAAGCAAAAAACTTTTGCCACTGGAGCGCACCGCCCATGGGATCGGTGCACCCCTAATTGATAAAGTTTTTTTGCTTCTTTTTGTTCACAATAAGAAGATTCTTCCTTCTTCTCAATTACTTCTGTTTTCCCACGGATAATCCGCCGCCGGCACAGGGCGGTTCAGAAACCCGCATAACTCCGCCCACCCATGGCCGGCGAAAACATTATACTCCAGCAGCTTCGGCGCGGGCTTATTGCGGAAAAAATTACGCACGCGCGCATCGTACGCGTGGTAAGCCAAACCTGCGTTGGCGTGGCGGAAATAAAGACTGCAATCAACGCTCTCGAAATCGGAAATCGAGGGCAACGCCTTCCGCTCGATCGGGATGCGGCGGATGACCTCAAAATCGGTGGTCCCGTAGCCGCGCATGCAGTGTTTCTCGAAACTCGGCAGCCACTCCCCGTACGAACGCCTCGTATAGATGAACTTCGCGTTCGGAAACATGTGATAGAGCGTCTCGAATCTCAAACAGACCGGCGTGTCGCACATCGCGTCGAAGATAAAGGCATCGTCTTCGATCAGCATCTGCAACGAAAAAATATTCGCATAGTGCGCTGTAAGATAACCCATACTGCGAAGCGCCTCGGCCAGCGACATGGTCCCGGTTTTCGACAACCCGATACAGAATACCTTTTCCGCCTCGAAATCGGGGATCTTGCTCCGGCGCAGAATCGCGGCAGCCTGCGTAAGGCGAGCACTCCACGGCTCCCCAACCTGGAGCGGCGCGGCATCGAACCTGTTCAAAAACCCCCGATAATCCCGAAGCGCGAGCAGCAAGCGCATCCCAAGCGACGCGGCCGGGCTCCCGTCGCCTTCGGGATACGCCTCGCTCACCCGGCGCAGATGTTGGAGCAGCCCATGCAGCGCGAGCGGGTGCTGCCAGCGCAGAAAAAGCGAGCGCATGGTCTCGAGCAGCACCTCAAGGTCCTGAACGCGCTCCGCCGCCGCCGCGGCTTCATTCCAACTGCGAATTGCACCGGACAGATCGCCCAGCCGCATCTTGACCCGCAATTTCCGCTGCAACAGCCAGGAATCGTTGCCGATAACCTGAAGCCCGCTCTCGATCTCGAGCAGCGCGTCGCGATACTGACCATCCTCAATCAGCAGCGCGATCAGGTGCCGCCGGACCCCATGATCATTCGGCCGCTGCGCCAGAAGGCTCCGAAGTGCAACGCAAGCTTCGCTCTTCCGGCCGGCCTCAAGCAGCGCCGCAACATCGCCTGCGCGCGGTCCGGTTTGGGGCGGTTCGGGCGTATCATCCACAGCCATTCTCTCACTCGGCGACCGGCCGGGAGTAGACAAGCTTGCCGCCGCACGCGCAACTCCGCGCCGGATTTCCCCCACGACCACCATGATATCGTTCCACTTAACCCGTGAGTAGTTTCCGATCCTCCATTCCCTGTCGGCTTACGTCTTATGTTCGCGCAAGTTTGATGGCCGGGGCGACCCACCCAGGAGCTTTCATTGATCAGGCTCAGGATCCATCACACTACGAGCTACAACTACCACCAGCCGGTAAGTCTCGGCGTGCACCGACTGATGCTGCGCCCGCGCGAGGGCCATGATCTCCGTCTGATCTCGACCAATCTCACCGTAACGCCGCCAGCCGTAGTGACCTGGGCGCAGGATGTATTCGGCAACGCGGTCGCCACCGCAAATTTCCAAGCCGGCAATTTTCAGACCATCACTCAGCACCTAATGATCGACAGCGTTGCGGAACTCGAACTCGATGCTCCGGCCTGGCCCATCTTCGACATCGCCGCCTCCGCCATCAACTACCCGTTCCAATATTCGCGCGACGAGTGGACCGACCTTGGAGCACTCGCAATCCCGCAATACCCGGATCCGCTCCGACGCCTGCGCGACTGGGCGTGCGGGTTCATCCATGACCTTCCCACCGACACGCTGGCGCTGCTCAAAGACCTCAGCAACGGAGTTTCAGCACTATCCTACCAAATGCGTGAGGATGACGGGACCCAGTCGCCGCTACAGACCCTCGATCGCGGCCGCGGCTCCTGCCGGGATTTCGCAGTCCTGTTCGTGGAAGCCGCGCGCTGCCTGGGTTTCGGCGCAAGGATCGCCTCGGGATATCTCTACAATCCTAGTCAAACCCTCATCGGCACGTCGGATGCCGGCTCGACCCATGCCTGGGCGGAGGTCTACGTGCCCGGCGAGGGCTGGATCACCTTCGACCCCACCAACCGTAGCATTGGCGGCTCCAACCTGATCCCGGTCGCGGTGGCGCGCGACATCAGGCAAGCAATGCCGGTCGCCGGCAGTTTCGTCGGCGCGACCAACGCCTTTCATCAAATGCTGGTAGCGGTCGAAGTCAGCTCGCGCATCGTCGATCAATAAGAACAAATTCCGCCAACGCTCTTGCGCGACTCCGTATAGTAAGCTTGAACTATCAATTCGCTAGCAACACGAGGTTGGTTGGAATGGCCGTCGCGATCGCCGTCTGGTGCTGGGTGATTATCATGGCCCTCGCGACCGGCAGTTTCCTGGGAGTAGTAATCTCGCGCCTACCCAACCACGAGCCCATCCTGCTCGGCCGTTCCGAATGTCCCCATTGCCACACGCGATTGGGAGCGCTGGACCTGATGCCGGTCGCAAGCTTTGTGCTGCAGAAAGCACGCTGCCGCTACTGTGGCGCCAAGATCGATCCGTACCACCTATGGGTAGAACTCGCCGCTCTGGTCGTCGTACTGCTCGCAGTATGGCGAGGCGGATCGACCCGCAACTTCCTCGATTTATGCCTACTAGGTTTCATTCTGATGCCGATCGCCTGGATCGATGCGACCCACCGGTGGCTCCCCGACCGCATCGTACTGCCCGGAATTCTGATCGGATTGGCAATGTGCTGGTGGATCGCGCCGCACGCCCTGGTCGCCCATATTATCGGCGCAGCACTCGGATTCGCCGTGCTCGCCACGGTGCGCGGGACATTCCGCCGTGTGACCGGCCGGGATCTATTCAGCTTAGGCGCGGCCAAGCTCCTGGCCCTCGCCGGCGCATGGACCGGCTGGCAATATCTCGGCCCGATCCTGTTATGTGCGGCAATTGTCGGGATTGCGCTGGCCCTGATCGACCGCGCCCGCCACAAGCCGGCCGGTCCCGACCCCAGGATTCCGCTCGGCACCTACATGGCGCCGTTCATTTACCTGGCGGCGCTTAGGTTGCTGCCGTGACGTTCTAAGCGTCAGTCTCGAAAGAATCAGTAGGTTGAGGAGTAGGAAGCATCCTCTCTTTGTGAACAAAAAGAAGCAAAAAAACTTTGTCACCTAGAGGGTGTGGTTCATCGGTCCGTGGGCCGTGCATTCCGGTCCCTTTCAACAAAGGTTTTTTGCTTCTTTTTTTCAAAAAAGATGCTTCCTCCTATGCCCGGGACCCGGTCACTTTTGGCCACCGGCCACGGCGCTGATAGCGATGGCGTTCAATTGGATCGGCTGATCCTTGGCCAGTTTATCAAGATAGGCCTGAGCTGCTTGCTGCTGCGCTTTGTTCCTCAGCGCCTGCGCCAGCAAATCATGCGCCTGGGCCAACGGAAGCGGTCCCGCCGGTACTGTCCCAACCAGCTTCAGCACCAGCCAACCGCCAGTGGTGCGCAACGGCTGCGAAACACCTCCGACAGGCAGGCCTTCGACCGAGCCCTTAACAGCTGCCGGCAAATTATCCTCGGTGATCCAACCCGTCCCGGTGGTATTACCCCCTGCCAGCGTTTGCAGATCGGCTTTGGCCGCCAGGGCCTGTGCGCGCAGCTTCGTCGCCTGCGCGCGCGCCGTGGCAACGGCCGCTTGACTGGCGCCGGCAGGAACCGCGATCAGAACTTGCTGCAATTGGAAGCGCCTCGGTCGCATCAGCGCCGTCAGATTTTGCTGATAGGCAGCCTTGATCTGGTCCTCCGAAGGGAAGTTCGCGGGCAACTTTGCCTCGTTGGCGAGATAGCTTTCCACCACGATCGTGTCGTGATCGCGGACAAGTGCGGCCTGCACCGCCGGCGTCTGATCCCATTTCGCGGCCTCGGCCTGGCTGAGCAGGACGCGTCCGATCAGAACGTTTTGCACGAAATTATTCAGGCTCGAGGGATCGGCCGCCAGCTTCGCCCGCTCCGCATCGCTTTGCTGAGCGAGTGCCGCCTTCAACTGGCTCGCGGTAAGAGTGACATTGCCGCGCTGAGCCACCACATCGTCGGCGGCCGCGGTCCCGAGCGACAGCGCCAGGCTTGCAATCATTAGGATACGCAGCTTCACGGCGTTGAAACTCCTATGGTTGGTTTCGAAGGGAGGGAAGAAGCATCTTTTTTGAAAAAAAGAAGCAAAAAACTTTTTCTCAATTCCAGGACAGCGACCACCGGCGTCGGATCCCCCATCCCAACCCCTAATTGACAAAGTTTTTTTGCTTCTTTTTGTTCACAAAAAGAAGATTCTTACCTACACTAACCAATTGATTTTACTTCCGATGATCCCGCTACTAAGGGCGCCCGATCAAGTTAGGGTCCGCAATCTCCCGACGAACTGCTTCCGAAACTTTGCCACTTTCGGCGCCACCACCGCGCGGCAGTATCCTGCTTCGGGGTGTTGTGCGAAGTAATTCTGATGATAGGCCTCGGCCGGGTAGAAAATCGGCAGCTTCTCGATCTGGGTCACGATCGGCGCCGGCCAGATCTTGGCCGCATCGATTTCGCCCACAATTTCCGCGGCAATGCGGGCCTGCTCTGGTGAATTGGTAAAAATCACGGAGCGATACTGCGTGCCCACGTCAAATCCCTGACGATCGCGGGTGGTCGGATCATGGATTGAGAAAAATACCCGCAGCAAATCGGCGTAATCGATCAGGGCAGGATCGAATTCGACCTGCACCACTTCGGCATGCCCGGTGCGGCCGCTGCACACTTGTTCGTAGGTGGGATCGGCCACCGCTCCACCGGCGTACCCTGAGACCACCGAAGTAACGCCGACCAGGTCCAAAAACACCGCCTCCAGGCACCAGAAGCAGCCGCCGCCCAGCGTCGCGGTATCATGTTTGCCTGTGCCCAAATCGCTCATCGCTTTTCCTCCCGATCACGCCCCGCTTAGATCGACATGCGCCGCGATGAAATCAAGCATCTGCCGGCTGCCTTGAAAAGGGACGCCTCATAGATCACTTTGACAAGATCGATTAGCCCGATAGGTGCCGAAGTGCTATCGTCGGGGCATCGTAGTAGATTTCAGGCTGCGCAAGGAGGAAATATGTCAAGTGAGAATGGATGCCCCGTGTCGGGCGGGCAACGCGGACACACTACCGTTCTGGCGAAGGTGAATCGGGACTGGTGGCCGAACCAATTGGACCTTCGTGGTCTCCGCCAGAACTCCCCCCTGCCCAATCCATTGGGCAAAGAATTCAACTACGCCAAGGAATTCGAGAGTCTCGACCTGGACGCGGTGATCCAGGACCTCCATGCGGTAATGACGGATTCGCAGGATTGGTGGCCGGCCGACTATGGCCACTACGGTCCGTTCTTCATTCGGATGGCCTGGCACAGCGCGGGCACCTACCGCATCGGCGACGGCCGCGGCGGTGCGGGCTCGGGCACGCAACGCTTTGCGCCGCTCAACAGCTGGCCCGACAACGTGAGCCTGGACAAGGCGCGCCGGCTGCTCTGGCCGATCAAGCAGAAGTACGGCCGGAAACTTTCCTGGGCCGACCTATTGGTCCTCGCCGGCAACGTCGCCCTCGAGTCGATGGGGTTCAAGACCTTCGGTTTCGCCGGCGGCCGCGAGGACGTCTGGGAACCCGAGGAGGACATTTACTGGGGCCCCGAGGGCACCTGGCTCGCGGACCAGCGCTACAGCGGTGGCCGTGATCTCGAAAAGCCTCTCGCCGCGGTTCAGATGGGTTTGATCTACGTCAATCCCGAAGGCCCGAACGGCAAGCCGGACCCCGCCGCATCGGCAGTGGATATCCGCGAGACCTTCGCGCGTATGGCAATGAACGACGAAGAAACGGTGGCGCTCATCGCCGGCGGCCACACCTTCGGCAAAGCCCACGGCGCTGCCGATCCGGCCCAATATGTCGCTCCCGAACCCGAAGGCGCCGCCATCGAGGAACAAGGCCTTGGCTGGAAAAGCAGCTTTGGCACCGGCAAGGGCGTCCACACCATCAGCAGCGGATTGGAGGGCGCCTGGACCACCAGCCCGGCGAAGTGGGACAACAACTTCCTGGACAACCTGTACAATTATGAATGGGAGCTGACCAAAAGCCCCGCCGGTGCGTTCCAGTGGACTCCGAAGGACCCAGCTGCGGCGGGCACCGTACCTGATGCCCACGATCCTACGACGCGGCACGCTCCCATGATGCTCACCACGGACCTAGCTCTCAGGATCGATCCGACCTACGGGCCGATCTCAAAGCGTTACCACGAAAACCCGCAGGAACTCGCCGACGCGTTCGCCAAGGCGTGGTACAAGCTGACGCACCGCGACATGGGCCCGCGCTCGCGCTATCTCGGCAAGTTGGTTCCCGCGGAGGCGCTGATCTGGCAAGACCCCGTTCCCGAGGTCGACCATCCATTGGTGGATGCGCACGACATCATTGCTCTGAAGTCGCAGATCCTCGAATCCGGCCTGTCGATCTCCCAACTGGTTTCGACTGCGTGGGCCTCGGCGTCGACCTTCCGCGGCTCCGACAAGCGCGGTGGAGCGAATGGCGCCCGGATTCGACTCGCGCCGCAGAAGGATTGGGAAGCAAACCAGCCGGAACAGCTGACAAAGGTTCTTCAGACCCTCGAGCACATCCAGCACGAGTTCAACAAGTCGCAGTCTGGTGGCAAGCGGGTCTCCCTCGCTGATTTGATCGTCCTGGGTGGCAGTGCGGCCGTCGAGGCGGCGGCGCGCAAGGCCGGCCACGACGTGACGGTTGCTTTCACCCCAGGCCGGACGGACGCGTCGCAGGAGCAAACCGATGTGGAGTCCTTTGCGGTGCTTGAACCGACCGCGGATGGCTTCCGCAACTACATCGGCAGCGGACACATCAGGCCGGCAGAGGAGTTGCTGGTAGATCGGGCACAATTGCTGACTTTGTCCCTGGCTGAATTGACGGTCCTCGTCGGCGGCTTGCGTGCGCTGCACGCCACTGTCGGCCAGTCCGAACACGGCGTCTTCACCAAGCGCCCCGAGACGCTGACCAACGATTTCTTCGTCAACCTGCTCGACATGCGCACGAAGTGGGAGGCGTCGGCAAGTTCCGAAGGCGTCTTCGACGGACGCGATCGCGCGACGAACGAGATCAAGTGGACCGGCACCCGGGCAGACCTCATCTTCGGCTCGAACTCCCAGCTCCGAGCCTTCGCGGAGGTCTATGCAGCCAGCGACTCGCAGGACGCGTTCGTGACAGACTTTGTCGCCGCCTGGACCAAGGTGATGAACCTCGATCGCTACGACCTAGCGTGATCCCGGCGCAGAGGTCGTAGAAGACATAACGGGCCCGCCTGTGTGGGCGGGCTCGGATGCCAATAGATTGCGAAACAAGAAGAATCTTCTTTTTGTGAACAAAAAGAAGCCACAAAAACTCTGTCAATTAGGAATCGGTTTCACAGGTCTACGAGTGAGGCCGCCAAGGGGTCCGACTGCCCTGGTTCAGGCGTATGAAATGCCGTGGCGGCAGTTCGCTCCCGCCCAATTGGTTAGAAGTTATTTGCTTCTTTTTTTCAAAAAAGATGCTTTCTGCTTCGCTTCAACTGTCCGATTTCAATCGATTTTGATAAAGTGACCTAAGCCATTGAAAAGAATGGTGCTGCCAGAGAGGATTGAACTCTCGACCTCTCCCTTACCAAGGGAGTGCTCTACCACTGAGCTACGGCAGCGCCGGCCGCACATTGATCAGGCGCGGCGTCTTCCTAGTTGGTTCGGGCAGGCAGCGCAACCCCGAAAAGCCCGCCGCAGCGGCCGGTAGATACCTCGCGCGAGTACGAAAACTTGCTGGTCTTGAAGCTTATTCTTGGCTCCGACGATCCCGCCCGAAGTCAGACGCAGGTACCGCAAAAATCCCGCTTGATTAATTACGCCGGTCGGGTTCAATCACGGCGAGTTCGGTCAAATGACCGAAACTCCGGCTTCAGGACGATAATAACATACGAGGGGGAGGCACTAATGCCTAGTTTATCGCGGATTCTCGGAACAGCGGCGTTACTGGCCGGTGGCGCACTCATCGCCCAGCCGGCCGCCGCCCATCATTCGTTCGCCCAGTTCGATGTGTCGAAGACCCTATCCATCCACGGCACCTTGTATGTAGTGGAATGGACCGCCCCGCATAGTTGGCTGTGGATCAAGGCCGACAACGGCGTAAAATGGGGGTTCGAGGCTGGAGCTCCCGCGCAGTTGGTGCGCAACGGGTTTCCGCGTTCCTCGCTCAAGATCGGATCGCCGCTCACCGTCGTCTACCATCCGGTGCGCGATTCCAAGGTCGGCAACGGCGGCTCGCTGATCACGGTGAAGTTCGACAACGGTCAGGTGATCACTGGCGCCGCATCGATACCTCAGACCAACGGTGGACCACCTGCCGGCGGGGGGCCCGGCGGCCCTCCCCGCTAGAGGCGAAGAGATCGGGTTTGTCGCCCCCTAGCGATTGCCGAAGCGCTGCGCGGCGCTTACCAGCGCTTCAACCGCTTCGGATCGGGCCATGAAGGAAGTGACCAGCCGGATGGCGACCTCGCCCGGCTCCACTTGCATCGGCCAGCGATAGAAGCCGAAGCCCTCTTCTTCCAGCGCCGCCACCATGCCTTCCGGCAAAACCGCGAAGACCTCGTTGGCCTGGGTCGGATGGAGCAGTCGCACGCCCGAAATAGCCGCAAGTGCGCGAGCCAGGACACCCGCGGTCGCATTAGCGTGGCGAGCATTCCGGAGCCAGAGATCATCCCGCAAATAGGCGAGGATCTGAGCACTCATGAAACGCTGCTTGGACCAGAGGTGAGCGCCGCGCTTACGTCTCTCTTCGAACCCCTCCGCTTGGGCGGGGTCGAAAAAGATAACGGCCTCCGCCGCCATCGCCCCGTTCTTGGTGGCGCCGAAGGAGAGCGCGGTAACGCCCGCTTTCCAGGTCATCTCCGCCGGAGTGCACCCGATATGCACCAGCGCGTTGGCGAAACGCGCGCCATCCATATGCAGCGTGAGTCCGTGCGCCGCTGCCAGTTGGCCGAGCTTCCGGACTTCATCAAGGCCATAGACCGTACCCCATTCGGTGGACTGGGTGATACTGACGGCGCGCGGCCGCGACGCATGAACGCCGCTGTCGCGAGCCTCTTCGACGCGAGCGATGATCTGCGAAGTAGCCAGCCTGCCACCCGGCGCGGCCACCGGAATGAGTTTGGCGCCCCCGGTATAGAATTCTGGCGCGCCGCACTCGTCGGTGTGAATATGAGCCCCTTCCGCGCAAAGAACGGCGCCATACGGCGGCACGAGGACGCTGAGCGCCAGCGCATTGGCAGCAGTACCGGTAGCGACGGGATACGCCACCAGATCCGGCTTTTCGAAGATGGTACGTAGCAGCCCGGTCAGCTCCAGTGTCCAGGGGTCGGCGCCGTAGGAGCTCACATTGCCCGCATTGGCCAGGGCGAGGGCCGCCAGAATTTCGGGGGCAACGGGCGCCACATTGTCGCTGCAAAAGTTCCAATCGCTTCTAATTACACCAGCCAAATCGCCGCTCCGTTCTGCGTTTCGATGCGACGGACTTCGAAATCGGGACTAGTGGCAGGCGACCAGCCGCACGTCATAGACCGGGTGTTCCAGCATCCCGATCCAGGGCTCGTTCGCCAGCATCCAGCCGTGGAAACTCGGTTCGTCCTGATGGCTGTCCACAATATCGAGATACGCCGCCCAATCCTGGACCTGATCGATCGGACGCGCCAGGCATGACTTCAGGCTAATAGTCA
>Ga0302314_10008682_pt1 | contig 18065 bp, 18 predicted proteins | sample III_Palsa_N2_3_FD_200533 | JGI IMG/M metagenome (GOLD analysis project Ga0302314, IMG submission 200533) | Peat permafrost microbial communities from Stordalen Mire near Abisko, Sweden - III_Palsa_N2_3 | ecosystem: Environmental > Terrestrial > Soil > Palsa > Peat permafrost | place: Sweden...
CGCCGGGGATGGGGACTCCCGGACTCTTGTTTTCTCAAAATCTTGTGCCAGTTTGGGTCTCAGCTGCTTCGTTTTGTGTCCGTAGCGCCTTGGAGTTGTTGCCCATGACCATAACCCACCTGGACGACGAGCCGCTGGACGACCTGCACCCTCTGGACCTGCTGGAGCGGGCGGTCGAGGCCAATGGCTGGGCGTTTGAGCGTGCGGGCCGCGATGAGCTCAACCTGTCGGTGGCCGGCAAGTGGAGCGACCACCATTTCAACTTCTCCTGGCGGGAAGACCTGCAGTCTCTGCACCTGTCCAGCGCCTTCGACATGCGGATCGGCGAAGGCGTGCGCCGGCAGAATGTCGCGGACCTGCTGATGCTGGTAAACGCCAAGCTGTGGCTGGGCCATTTCGACCTGTGGCCGCAGGACGGCACCATCATTTTCCGCCATGCCATGATCTTCCCCGATGCCGAGGCCAGCGCGGCCCAATGCGAGGCGCTGCTCAACCTGGCGCTGGAAGCCTGCGAGCATTACTACCCGGCCTTCCAGTTCGTGCTGTGGGGCGGCAAGACGGCCGAAGAGGCCATTGCCGCGGCGGTGCTGGAGTGCGCCGGTCAGGCTTAGGGCCATGACCGTTCTTCTCATCGGCGCCGGACGGATGGGGTCGGCCCTTTTGCAGGGCTGGCTCGGCCGCGGCGTCAAATCCATCGTCGTGGTCGAGCCCAAGCCGTCGGCGGAACTGCGCCGGCTGGCGCGGGCGAAGAAGATCGCGCTGTCCGCCACGCCTTCAGAGGTGAAACGCAAGCCATCGGTCTGTGTGGTGGCGATCAAGCCGCAAGTACTGAAAGGCGAAGCCGAAACCTTGGCGGGTTTCGCGCAATCCGGCGCGCTGATGATCTCCATCGCGGCGGGCACTTCGGTCGCGGCACTGACCAAGGCCTGGGGAAAGAAGGCGCGCATTATCCGCGCCATGCCCAACACGCCGGGCGCCATCGGCCATGGCATCACCGGCCTCTATGCCGCCAAGGGCGTGACCGCAGCGGACAAGAAGCGCGCGGTGTCGCTGCTCTCGGCGCTGGGCCAGACCGAATGGGTGGCAAGAGAGAGTTTGATCGACAGCGTCACGGCGGTGTCGGGCTCCGGTCCCGCCTATCTGTTCCTGATGGCTGAAGCCTTGACCGAAGCGGGCATGGCCGAAGGCCTGCCGCGCGCGCAAGCCGAGAAATTCGCCCGCGCCACAGTGGCGGGTGCCGGTGCCTTGCTGGCGGCGGACAAATCGCCGCCGCGCGCGCTGCGCGAAGCCGTCACCAGCCCCGGCGGCACCACGGCGGCGGCGCTGGCGGTGCTGATGGCCGATGATGGGTTGGCGCAGCTGATGAAGCGGGCGGTAGCGGTGGCGCGCAAACGCGCGCAAGAGTTGGGCTGAAACGTCTTATGTCATGGCCGGCCTTCGAGCCGGCCATCCATCTATCAGCTGCGTTGTAATTTGGATGGCCGGGTCAAGCCCGGCCATGACAAGAAAATTCAAACCGGCAACCTGACCGTCGCCTTCAATCCGCCCATCGCACTTTTGTCCAATAGTATATCCCCACCGTGCGCGCGGGCGATATCGCGGGCGATGGCCAGGCCCAGGCCCGAGCCGCCGCTCTGCAGATTGCGGCCCTGATCCAGGCGGTGAAACGGCCGGAAGGCTTCCTCGCGCCGCGCTTCGGGAATGCCGGGGCCATTGTCTTCCACGGCGATCTCCACCAGCCGCTCGTCCTGGGTCAGGGTGACGGCCACGTGGCTGCCATGCTTGAGGGCATTGTCCACCAGATTGGTCAGCACCCGGCGCAGCCCGGCGCGCTTGACGCTGACCATCACCTGCTCCGGCGTGGTGACAGTGACACCATCGCGCTGGCGCGCCTTGGCCACGGCGTTTGCTGTGTCGCGTACCATCTCGCTCAGGTCGGCGGTCTCGGACACCTCGCCGCCCTCACCGCGGGCGAAGGCCAGATATTCATCCAGCATATGCTCCATTTCGGCGATGTCGGCGAGCATGGGTTCGGTTTCGGCATCGTTGGGCAGCATCGCCAGCGCCAGCTTCAACCGGGTCAGCGGCGTCTTGAGGTCATGGCTCACGCCTGCCAGCATTTCGGTGCGCTGGGTGATGTGGCGCTCGATGCGCTCGCGCATGGTGATAAAGGCCTGGGCGGCGCGGCGAACCTCGGTGGCGCCATAAGGCTTGAAGTCGGGCACGGCGCGGCCCTTGCCGAAACTGTCGGCGGCGCGCGCCAGCCGCTCGATCGGCCGAACCTGATTCCGCAGGAAGAGGATGGCGATACCCATCAGGATCAGCGCCGATCCCACCATCCAGAGGATGAAGAGGTCTGGCTTGGAAACGGTGACGCGGTCGCGCGGCACCAAGACCGCCAAGACGCCGTCATGCACATCGACCTTGATCTCGAAATCGTCGCCGATGCGTGTGGCGCTGAAATCGCGGTCGGCGCCGATGCGTTGTTCCAGAATATCGTCCAGGGCGATTTCGATATTGCTGGTGAGCCTGCCCTGATGCGGCGGCAGGTTCTGGCCTGGCAGGAAACGGATGCGGTAATGCAGCTGGCGCGCCGCCAGCGCCCGCAACCGTTCGCGGTCGGGGCTGCGGTCATTGTCTTCCAGCGCCACCAGCATGGCCATGTCGGCGGCGACGTCACGCGCCAGCCGCCGGGTGGTGGTCTCCAGGTCGCGCTCGAAAAAGACATAGGCGATGATCGCCTGCAACAGCACGATGGGCGCGACGATGATGATCAGCGAGCGCCCGAACAGCCCGCGCGGCAGGAAATGCTTGAGGGAAAATCCCTCAGTCACGGTTCACCTCAACCACGGCCCACCTCAGCCACGATCAGGCACGAGCATATAGCCAACCCCTCGCACCGTCTGCAGATAGAGCGGCAGCTTGGGATCTTCCTCGATCTTGCGGCGCAGCCGGGTCACCTGCACGTCAATCGAACGTTCCAGCGCTACATTCAGCCGCTTGCAGAGTTCGCCGCGCGAGAAGGGCCGGCCCGCATGGGTGGCGAACAGTTGCAGCAGGGCTGCCTCGGCGCCCGTCAGCTTCACCGGCTTGCCCGTGCGCGTCAGCCGCGAGGTCGAGGGATCGAACAGGGCTTCGCCCATCCTGACCGGTCCGGCCGCCGGGCTTTCGGTGGGGGCTGCCCGGCGCAGCAGGGAATTGACCCGCAACAGCAGCTCGCGCGGCTCGAACGGCTTGGGCAGATAGTCGTCGGCGCCGAGTTCCAGGCCGGCGATGCGGTCGGCGGGGTCGCCCCGGGCCGTCAGCATCAGGATGGGTACGGAGGATTCTTTGCGCACGCTCTGGGTCAGATCCAGGCCGGATTCGCCTGGCATCATGACGTCCAGGATCAAAAGGTCGAATTCCATGCTCTTCATCAGGGCGCGGGCCTCGGCCGCCCCCGGTGCCGCGCTCACCCGATAGCCGTTGGAGGACAGATAACGCTGCAAAAGGGCGCGCAGCCGCTCGTCGTCATCTACCACCAAAAGGTGCGGTTCGCCGGCCAAGCTCATGGCTGCCATGCCCGGCCGGAGGGCGAAAAAGCCCTTGCCGCCCTTGCGGTTTTCGCGCCGGCCATGCTGCAATACATGGCAGAAAAACTAGGCCCTCCCAGAGAGGCGGGCAAGCCCGGCAGGACAGGTACGATGGCAGACGTGATCCCTTTCGACCAGCGCGACGGCTCGCTTTGGTACGACGGCAAGCTGGTGCCCTGGAAGGACGCCAAGACCCATGTGCTGACCCATGGCCTGCATTATGGGTCCTGCGTGTTCGAGGGCCAGCGCATCTATGGCGGCAAGATTTACAAGCTGAAGGAACATACCGACCGGCTGTTCTGCTCGGCCGAAACCCTGGGCATGACCATCCCTTTCACCAAGGACGAGATCAACCAGGCCTGTATCGACGCCGCGGCGGTCCAGAACATCAAGGACGGCTACCTGCGCCCGGTCGCCTTCCGCGGCAGCGAGATGATGGCGGTGTCGGCGCAACATACCACCATCCATGTCGCGGTCGCCTGCTGGCCCTGGCCGTCCTATTTCAGCCCGGCGGAAAAGCTCAAGGGCATCCGGCTGGATATTTCGCGCTGGCGGCGCCCCGCACCCGATACCGAACCGGTGCACGCCAAGGCGGCGGGCCTTTATATGATCTGCACCATCTCCAAGCATGAAGCCGAAGCCAAGGGCTATGCCGATGCGCTGATGTATGATTATCGCGGCTATGTCGCGGAAGCCACCGGCGCCAATGTCTTCTTCGTGCAGGAAGGCGTGCTGCACACCCCGACGCCGGACTGTTTCCTCAATGGCCTGACCCGCCAGTCGGTGATCGCCATCGCCAAGGCGCGCGGCGTCAAGGTGGTGGAGCGGCATATCGAGCCGGAAGAGATGAAGGATTTCAGCGAGTGCTTCCTCACCGGCTCGGCGGCGGAAGTGACGCCGGTGTCGGAGATCGGGCCTTACCGCTTCAAACCCGGCACGCTGACAGAAACCCTGATGAACGCTTATGCGGATGAAGTCCGCGGCGTGGCCACGGTTTCGGCTTAGGCGAGATCCGGAGCAGTTATCCGCTATCGCGGCGGCGCTACGCTGTCGCTAGCCGTCCAAACAATCAGCGCCGCGCCTGCCAGCAGCAGGACGATGCCGGCGGCTTCGCGCGTGGTCGTCCTCTGGCGGAAGATGAAGCGGCTCACCCCTTGCGCGAACAGCACTTCCACCAGCGCCAGGGTGCGCACGCTGGCGGCGGTGGCGAGCGCAAAGGCCAGGAACCAGAATTCCGAAGCGGCTGCGCCGGCGAAGCCCGCCGCCAGGCTTGGCCGCCACAGCGCGGTAATGGCCTTCAAGGTGCCGCGCTTGAACAACAGCAGCCAGGCCAGCAGCAACAGGGTTTGCAGGGTCAGCCCCGCCGCCAGGGAAAAACTTGCCGCCAGCACAAAACTCGGCTGATGCAGCGACAGGATGGCGCCGCGATAGCCGATGGCTGAGGCCGCGAACAGGGCGGCGGATGACAGGCCCAGAAACGCCGGCCTCATGCCGCCGGTCAGCGCTTCGGGCTTGACCGAGATCAATGCCACCCCCGCCATCGCCACCACGATCGCCAGCGCCATGGCCAGGGTCAGCGGATCGCCCAGGAACAACAGTCCCATCAGCGCCACCAGCACCGGCTCGGTCTTGAGATAGGCGACGGTGACGACAAAGGAGCGCTGCTCCATGGTCATCAGCATCAGGGCGGTGCCGCCGATCTGGGTGGCAGCGCCCAGCAAGGTCCACAGCGCAAAACCGAAGGTGATCGCGGGCAGGGCGGCATGGGTCCAGGCCAACGCGGCAGCCAGAAACACAAGCGCAAAGGGAAAGCCGAATAGAAAACGCACCAGGGTGGCGCCCAGCGCCCCCAGCCGCGGCGTCAGCTCGCGCTGCATGGCGTTGCGCGCGGTCTGGCCCGCCGCACCCAGCAAGGTGAAAATGACCCAGAGAAAGTTCAAGCGCTCACGCCGGTTCGCGCAGCCGTGTCGGATCGGGCGTCGGCCCGGGGCGCAAATGCGCCATGCCGTTGCGGAAATAGATCACGCCGGTATAGACGGTCAGCGCCGCCGCCACCCACAACAGTATATAAGCGATGGCCGCATAGGTCAGCGAGGGAATACCCGGCACCAGCACATCGGCCAGCGGTGTCAGGATCATGGCGCCGATGGCGATCATCTGCACCGCGGTCTTGAATTTGGCCACAGTAGTGACCGGCACGCTGACCTTGGTGCCGGCCAGGAATTCGCGCAGGCCCGACACCAGCATCTCGCGCGACAGGATGATCAGCGCCGGCACCAGCCGAAGCAGGCTCAGCATGCCGTTGGGCTTGATCTGGGTAAAGGTGCCCTCAGCCACCAGCATCATCAGCGCCACGCCCACCAGCACCTTGTCGGCGATGGGGTCCAGCATGCGGCCGAAATCCGATCCCGCCTTCAGCTTGCGGGCGGCAAAGCCGTCCAGCCAGTCGCTGATGCCGGCCAGCGCGAACACCAGGAATGCCACCAGCCGCGCCGCTTCGCCGGGAAGGACAAAGGCGACGACAAAAACCGGCACCAGCAGGATGCGCATGATGGTCAGGGCATTGGGCAGGGCAAACATGGGGCCAGTTTAGAACCCCTCCACCCCAAGGTCATCCTTTACTTTGGTCGCTGGGCTCGCGCTGGCGCTCAGGTGGGATGGAAGAAATCGAAGATTTTCTTGGCCAGTGTCGCGCTCACCCCATCCACCTGCGACAGGTCGGTCAGGCTGGCCGCGGCCACGGCGCGGGCGGAACCGAAATGCTGCAAAAGCGCGCGCTTGCGGTTCGCCCCCACGCCGGCAACCTCGTCCAGCGGATTGGCGCCGATGGCGGCGCTGCGCTTCTTGCGATGGCCGCCGATCACGAAACGGTGGGCTTCGTCACGCAGCCGTTGCAAATAATAGAGGACCGGGCTCTTGAGATCGAGGCGGAAAGGTTCCTTGCCGGGCAGATAGAAATGCTCGCGGCCGGCATCGCGGTCGGGGCCCTTGGAGATGCCGACCAGCGTCACATCCTCTACCCCTAGATCGGCAAAGACCTGGCAGGCGATGGAAAGTTGGCCCGGTCCGCCGTCAATCAGCACCAGATCGGGACGCTTCCATCTGCCATTGTCGGTTTCGCCGGCTTCTTCCTTCACCATGCGGGCAAAGCGCCGGGTCAGCACCTCGCGCATCATGGCGTAATCGTCGCCGGGGGTAAGCTCTTCGCTCTTGATGTTGAACTTACGGTATTGCGCCTTTTCGAAGCCTTCCGGCCCCGCCACGATAAAGGCGCCCAGGGCATGCGCACCCTGGATGTGGGAATTGTCATAGACCTCGATGCGGCGCGGCGGCTGTTCCAGCCCGAAGACATCGGCCACGCCTTCCAGCAACTGGGTCTGGGCGCTGTTCTCGGCCAGCCGGCGGCCCAGCTGTTCGCGCGCATTGGTCAGCGCGCGTTCCATGATCTCGCGCTTCTCGCCGCGCTGAGGCGTGGAAATTTCCACTCTGTGTTCGGCGCGCAAGGCCAATGCCTCGCTCAGAAGTTCCTGACCGGCGAGTTCTTCGCTGGTCAGGATCAGCTTGGGTGCGGTGCGTTCGTCATAGAACTGGCCGACAAAGCTCTCCAACACCTCGGCCAATGACAGGTCGCTGGTATGGCGCGGGAAGTAGGGCCGGTTGCCCCAGTTCTGCCCAGCGCGGAAGAAAAAGACCTGAATGCAAGTGTGGCCGCCTTCGCTATAAGCGGCGAACAGGTCGGCTTCTTCAAAGGTGGCGGGATTGATGCCCTGTGAGGCCTGGATGTGGCTCATGGCGCGCAGGCGGTCGCGCAGTTTGGCGGCGGCCTCGAAATCCATGGCGTCTGACGCAGCGGTCATCTCGGCCTTGAGCAGGTCCTGCACCGCTTGGCTCTTGCCCCTGAGGAACTCTTCGGCTTCCTCCACCAGTGCGTTGTAGCCGGCCAGATCGACGCGGTTCACGCAAGGCGCGCTGCAACGCTTGATCTGGAACAGCAGGCAGGGGCGAGTGCGGCTTTCAAACACCGAATCCGAGCAGGACCGCAGCAGGAAGGCGCGCTGCAGGGTGTTGAGGGTGCGGTTGACCGCGCCGGCCGAAGCGAAGGGGCCGAAATAGACGCCCTTGCTGCTGGTCTTGGCGCCACGATGCTTCAAAAGCTGCGGAAAGGGATGGTCCTCGCGCAACAGGATGTTGGGAAAGCTCTTGTCGTCGCGGTAGCTGACATTGTAGCGGGGCTTCAGCCGCTTGATCAGATTGGATTCCAGCAGCAGCGCTTCGGTCTCGCTGGCGGTGGTGACGAAAAGCATTTCCGTCGTCTCCGCCACCATGCGGGTCAGCCGGTCGGCATGCACCCCGCCGCGGGCGTAAGAGGCGACGCGCTTCTTCAGGCTCTTGGCCTTGCCGACGTAAAGCACATCGCCGGCCGCATTCATCATGCGATAGACGCCGGGCGCGTCGGGCAGGGTCTTGAGATAGGCGGCGATGCGGTCGGCGCCCTTCAGGGGCGTCTCGGGGGAATCCATACTGCCAATATATTAGCGGGTGCGCTCAATCTCTATACCCACGCTCTCCGCATAGGTCAGGGCTTGCAGCTTTTCAACCCGCACCCGGACGGTACGAACCCGTGCGTCCTCGAAACAGGCCGCGGCAATGCGCTCGGCCAGGGTTTCGGCCAGCCGGACATGGCCCTCGGCGATGATGGCGCGGATGCGTTTTTCGATGACGTGATAGTCCACCACATTTTCCAGCATGTCCTGGGCGTCGGCAAAGTCGTCGGTGGCCAGGTCTACATTGATGCGCACAGGCTGGGTGCGGCCCTCCTCCTGGCGGTAGACCCCGATATGGGCCGGCAGTTCCAGGTTGCGGATGAAGACATGGCGGCTGCCGCCGGTGGCACTGGCAAAGCGCGGCGGCTCGTTTTTGCTCATTCGCTCACCTGCACGTCAGGGGTCTGCCAGATCAGGTGCTGGCCGCCGTCCACCGCCAGCATCTGGCCGGTGACCGCCTCGGCTTCCAGCAGATAGCGCACTGCCTGGCAGATGTCGCTCGGATCGGCGCCGCGTTTGAGGATGGTGGCGTCGCGCTGGCGGGAAAAATCCGCCTCCGACTGGCGCGGATTGCGCAAAGTGGGGCCCGGTCCAACGGCATTGACGCGGATGCGCGGGCCCATGCCCTGGGCAAGCGTGGTGGTCAGCCAGTAAAGCCCGGCCTTGCTGACACTGTAGGACAGAAATTGCGGCGTCGGCTTCAGCACCCGCTGGTCAACGATGTTGATGATGTTGCCTTGCTCGCCTTCGGGAAGTTGCCTGGCAAACATCTGCGACAGCAGCAAAGGCGCGCGCAGATTGGTTTCGATGTGATCGTCCCAAGTCTTGCGGCTGGCGCTTTGCCAGTCGTCATTCTCGAACAGCGAGGCAGAATTGATCAACGCCGTCAGCGGGCCCAGTTCCTTTGCGGCCTGGTCCACCAAGGTGGCGGTTTCGACTTCCTGGGACAGGTCGCATTTCAACGCCGTGGCCTCGACGCCAAAGGCGCGCGCCGCCTGGGCGACGCCATCGGCGTCCTCTGCCGAGCCGTGATAATGGATCGCCACGTTCCAGCCCGCGCCCGCCAGATCCAGGGCGATGGCACGGCCCAGCCGCTTGGCCGCGCCGGTGACAAGAACGGTCTTGGTCATCTTGGTCAATGATATCCGGTGTCGGCGCGCACCTTGCCCCGGAACACCCAATAAGACCAGCCGGTATAGACAAGGATCACCGGCAGCAGGAACAGGGTGCCCACCCCTAAGAAAATCTGGGTGTCGGGCGAGGACGCCGCCTGCCACAGCGAATAGTGATGCGGCACGATCATGGGAAACAGGCTGATGGCGATACCCAGATAGGACAGGCTGAACAGCAGCATGGCATAGACGAAGGGGGTGAATTCCGCTTTGGCATTGCGGATCGCCCGCCATTCCAGAATTCCGAACAGCGCTGTCAGCACCGGCACCGGACTGAGGAACGCGATATTCGGCCAGGAAAACCAGCGCTGTGCGATGTCGTGATCCACCAGCGGCGTCCACAGGCTGACGATGCCCACCGCGGCCAGCGTCCCCAGGAAGCAGAAGCGCGCACGCCGGCGCGCGCCTTCCTGCAAAGCCCCTTCGGTCTTCAGGATCAGCCAGCCCGATCCCAAAAGGCTGTAACCGAACAACAGCGCGATGCCCGTGAACAGCGAGAAGGGGGTGAAGCAGTCAAAGCTGCTGCCGCTGAAATGCCGCCCGTCCACCTGGAAGCCCTGGATGAAGGCGCCCAGCACGATGCCTTGCGCGAAAGTCGCGATGGCCGAGCCATAGCCGAAAGCGTGGTCCCAAAAGGTACGGTGCTCGACGTCGCGGAAGCGGAACTCGAACGCCACGCCGCGGAAGATCAGCGCCAGGAGCATCACCAGGATCGGAAAATAGACGGCGGGCAGGATAATGGCGAAGGCCAGCGGAAAGGCTGCCAGAAGCCCGAGGCCGCCCAGCACCAGCCAGGTCTCGTTGCCGTCCCAGATGGGGGCGATGGAATTCATCAGCAGATTGCGGTCTGCCGTCGTGCCGACGAAATTGTAGAGAATGCCCACGCCCAGATCGAAGCCGTCCAGCAGCACATAGAAGAAGACCGCCAGCCCCAGGAGCAAGGTCCACATCGGCACGAAATCGAAGATGATCATGGCGCCGGCACCGGCTTGACTGGCGCGGACGGGCGGCCCGCTTCGATGGGCGTGGCTTCTTCGGCGGAGACGCCGGCGCGCACGATGCGCAGAACAAACCACAGGCCGGTGGGAAACATGATGCAATAGACCGCGATATAGCCGGCAAGCGACAGCAGCACATCGAAACCGGTCAGCGACGGCGTCACCGACTGGGCGGTGCGCATGACACCATAAACGGTCCAGGGCTGGCGGCCGGTCTCAGTCGTGGTCCAGCCCGCGACCACGCCGATGAAGCCCAAGGGCGTGGCCCACATCAGGGCTCGCAGGAACCAGTTGGTATTGTACAGCTTGCGGCGCAGGCGCAGCCCCAGGCCCACCACCACCAGCGCCAGCATCAGAAGACCGATCCCCACCATGATGCGGAAAGCGAAGAAGGGAATGATGACCGGTGCGCGATCGCCGCGCGGGAAATCCTTCAGCCCCGGCACCACGCCATTGATGTCATGGGTCAGGATCAGGCTGCCCAGAAGCGGCACTTCGATAGCGTTGCGGTTGGTTTCAGCCTGCTGGTCGGGAATGGCGAACAGGGTCAGCGGCGCGCGAGATTCCCGGTCCCAATGGGCTTCGATGGCGGCCAGCTTGGCAGGCTGATGGTGCAGGGTGTTGAGGCCCTGAAGGTCGCCCAAGAATATCTGCAGCGGTACCAGCGCGGTCAGAAGCCACAAGGTCATGGACAGCATCAGCCGGGCTTCTTCGCGCGACTTGCCCTTCCATAGCAGGGCCGCGCTCACACCCAGCACGACAAAGCCGGTGGTGACATAGAAGCCCGCCACCGTATGCATGAAGCGATAGGGAAAGGAGGCGCTGAAGACGATCTCGCTCCAGCTGGTGGGATAGAAGATGCCGTTCACGATTCTGTAGCCGCCTGGTGTCTGCATCCAGCTGTTGGTCACCAGGATCCAGAAGGTCGAGAACAGGGTGCCGGTCGCCACCAGCGCGGCTGAGGCGAAATGCGCCCAGCGCGGCACCAGATGGCGCCCGAACAGCATCACGCCCAGAAAGCCCGCTTCCAGCGTAAAGGCGGTCAGGCCTTCATAGGCCAGCATGGGCGAGATGATATTGGCGGTGGCGTCGGAAAAGCGGCTCCAGTTGGTGCCGAACTGAAAGGGCATCACCACGCCCGACACCACCCCCATGCCGAAAGCGACGGCGAAGATGCGGGTCCAGAAGCCGGAGATGCGAAACCAGATCTCCTTGCCGGTGAAAAACCAGATGCCTTCCAGCAGCGCAATATAAGAGGCAAGCCCCACAGTCAGCGCCGGCAGAAGAATATGCCAGGCGACAACCCAGGCGAACTGCAATCGCGACAGGACAAGCGGGTCCAGTGTCATGGCGGCGACCTTACGCCTGTCCGCTCAGCTTTGCGCGCGGCAAACCCGCCCAACAGGGCTGCTAGGAGACGAAGCCCACGCGACGTTTCACCTCATCCATGATGGGGGTCGCAATACTGCGGGCGCTTGCTGCACCCTGCCGCAAGGTGCGGTCGATCTCGGCCGGATCGGCCAGAAGGTCGCGCATTTTCTGGTTGATCGGCTCCAGTTTCGCCACCGTCAGGTCCGCCAGCGCCGTCTTGAAAGCGGAAAACTGCTGACCGGCGAACTGGGCGATCACCGCGTCGCGGGTCTGATCGGCCAGCGCGGCATAGATGTTGATCAGGTTTTCGGCCTCGGGGCGGTCTTTGAGTTCGTCCTTGGAGGCGGGCAGGGGCAGGGGATCGGTCTTGGCGCGCCTGATCTTGTTGGCGATGGCGTCGGCATCGTCGGTCAGATTGATGCGGCTCATGTCGCTCTCGTCCGACTTGGACATTTTCTTGGTGCCATCGCGCAAGCTCATCACCCGGGTCGCGGTGCCGGTGATCACCGGCTCGGGCTGGGGGAAGAAGTCCGGCACGCCGAAATCATTGTTGAACTTCTGGGCGATGTCGCGCGCCAGCTCCAGATGCTGCTTCTGGTCCTCGCCCACCGGCACATGGGTGGCCTTGTAGACCAGGATGTCGGCCGCCATCAGCACGGGATAGGTGTAAAGCCCCACGCTGGCGCGTTCCTTGTGCTTGCCCGACTTCTCCTTGAACTGGGTCATGCGGTCCAGCCAGCCCAGCCGCGCCACGCAGTTGAGGACCCAGGCCAGCTCGCCATGCTCGGGCACCTGGCCCTGGTTGAAGATGGGCGAGCGCGCCGGGTCCACGCCGGCGGCGATATAGGCGGCGGTGACCTCGCGGGTCGCCTGGCTCAGTTCGGCCGGCTTGCCATAGCCCGCCTCCTGGGTGATGGCGTGCATATCCACCACACAGAACAGACAGGGCATCTCATCCTGCAGGCGCACCCAGTTCTTCAGCGCGCCCAGATAGTTGCCCAGATGCAGTGTGTTGGTGGGCTGCATGCCCGAAAGAACAAGCGGTCTATGAGTCATGACGGCGTTATGCCTTGGCCGGTGCGCCGGCATCAAGGGGCGCGGGGCTCAGCGCCGCCATCAGCCGCTGCTCCACCGTTTCCAGCCTGGCGGGATGCACGATCTTGTGGCCGAAGCCGTCGCGTACATAAAAGACGTCCACCGCCCGCTCGCCATAGGTCGCCACCATGGAGGTGGAGATGGAAAGCCCGGCCTCGAAGATGGCCTGGGTGATGTCATAGAGCAGGCCCGGCCGGTCCAGACATTCCACCTCGATCACCGTGGCGATGCGCGAGGCCTCATTGTCGAAATGGACCTTGGGCCGGATGGAGAAGGCGCTGGCGCGATTGCGCACCACCCGGCGGGCCAGTTCGCGCCTGGGCCTGATTTCGCCGCGCAGGGTCTTTTCGATGGTCTGGCGCAGCCGCATCAGCCGCTCGGCATCGCCAAAGGCGTCGCCCTCGGCATCCTGCACCGAGAAGACGTCAACCGCGAAGCCGTCGGAGGTGGTGAAAGCCTTGGCGTCCACGATCGAGCCGCCCGACATGGCGATGGCGCCGGCGAATTGCGAGAACAGGCCGGCATTGTCGGGGGTGTAGAGAATGACCTCGGTGATGGCGCGGAATTTGTTGGTGGTGGCGTCCAGCACCAGAAGCTCGCCTTCGGCATCCGCCTTGGCGATCAGCCGGGCATGACGCTCCAATTCCTCGGGTTCGAAGGCCAGCCAGTAATTGTCGTAATGGCGGCTCAGCGCCCGTTCGCGCTCGGCTTGTGTGAAGTCGGCCAGCCGGTCCTCCAGCCCCGCCTTGGCGGCGGCGACGCGGCTGGAGCGTGACGGCATCTGATCGCCGCCGGTCATCATGTTCTCGGCCGCATAGTAAAGCTCGCGCAGCAGCTGGCCCTTCCAGCCGTTCCACACGCCCGGCCCCACGGCGCGGATATCGGCCACGGTCAGCACCAACAGCAGGCGCAGCATCTCCGGCGACTGCACCATGTCGACAAAGTCGCGCACCGTCTTGGGATCGGAAACGTCGCGGCGCTGGGCGGTGTCGCTCATCACCAGATGGTTCTTGACCAGCCAGGCCACGGCGGCGGTGTCGCCCGGTGACAGGCCCAGCCGCGGGCACAGGCTCTGGGCGATGGCGGCGCCGACATCGCTATGGTCGCCGGGCAGGCCCTTGGCCACATCGTGCAAAAGGATGGAGCAATAGAGCGCATTGCGCGACTGGATGCGCTTGATGATCTCGCTGGAGACGGGGCTTTCCTGTTTCAGGTCGCCGCGCTCGATGGCCGCGACATTGCCCACGGCGCGGATCAGATGCTCGTCCACCGTATAGTGATGATACATGTTGAACTGCATCAGCCCCACGGCATGGCCGAATTCCGGAATGAAGCGGCCCAGCACGCCCGCCTCGTTCATCAGGCGCAGCGCCCGCTCGGGATCGTGGCGCGAGGTCAGCACTTCCAGGAAAGCCTGGTTGGCGGCCGGATTGTTGCGCACCTCGTCGGTGATCAGGTCGAGCGAGCGGGTGACGGTGCGCAGCGCATGGGGATGGATGTCCACCCCCCTGGTGTCGGCGATATGGAACAGCCGCAGGATATTGGCGGGATCGGTGCGAAAGACGTTCGGCCCCACATTCAGCCGGCCGTTCTCGACAAAGAAATCGTCGCTGGGACCGCGCGGCTTCAGGAAGCCGGGCAGCATGCGCGACAGCGAGGGGCGCGGCTTTCTGTGCTGTTCCTCAAGCGCGGCGCAGAAGATGCGGGTCAGGTCGCCGACATCCTTGGCCACCAGGAAGTAGGCGCGCATGAAGGCTTCCACCGCCCGGCGCGGCTTTTCTGCATTGACATAGCCCAGCTCGGTGGCAAGCGACGGCTGCACATCGAAGGACAGGCGTTCCTCCGCCCGGCCCATCAGGTAATGCAGATGCACGCGCACGTTCCATAGAAAGGCTTCCGCCTTCTGGAAGGTCTTGTATTCGTCCTTGGTGAAGACGCCATGCTCGACCAGGTCGGCGGCGTCATCGACATGATAGAGATACTTGCCGATCCAGTAGAGGGTCTGCAGATCGCGCAGGCCCCCCTTGCCTTCCTTGATGTTGGGCTCGACCAGATAGCGGCTTTCGCCCTGGCGGCCGTGACGAAGCCCGCGCTCGTTGAGCTTGGCTTCAACGAAATCGCGGCCATTGCCGGTGGCGATCTCATTCCAGAATTTCTTGCGCAGGTCTTCGTAAAGGCCGCGGTCGCCCCAGATGTAGCGCGCCTCCAGGATGGCAGTGCGGATGGTGATGTCCAGCTTGGCCAGCCGCACGCTCTCCGCCAGGCTGCGGGTGGCGTGGCCGACTTTCAGCCCCAGATCCCACAGCATGTAGAGAATGAATTCGATGACGCTTTCGCCCCAGGCGGTCTGCTTGAAGGGGCGCACGAACAGAAGGTCGATGTCGGAGCCCGGCGCCAGCTCACCCCGGCCATAGCCGCCGGTCGCCACCACCGCGATGCGTTCGGCGCTGGACGGGTTCTGGGCGTAATAGACGTGCTTGGTGGCATAGTCATAGATCACCTGGATGATGGTGTCCTGCAGCTGCGACAGGGCGCGCGCCGCGGCCAGGCCGGGCAGGCCTTCCTTCTCGACCGCGTACTTCACCTTCTCGCGGCCTTGCGTGAAGGCGGCCTTGATCAGGACCAGGCCGGTTTTGCGCAAAGATCCGGGGTCGCCACTGTCCTTGGCCAGCGCGGTCAGGCCGCGGCGCAGTGCTTCGGCGTCAATTAGGTCGCGCAGGGCAAGCGATTGTGGTTTTTCTAGTCCCATGGCGGGGGCGAATATGTCATGGCGGTTCGGGGGATACCACCCGCCCGGGAACTTGGGCGGTCCCGCTGTCAGTGGGGCTTTTTGTGCCTGGGCCTATTTCGGCTTGGCCCGCTTTCGCGGGCGCGGGCCGGCGGTGCGGATGACCACGCCACAGGCGATGCGGTCCCCGGCGTTGCCCAGGGGCTGGGTGCGGTAATCGTCGCCGCGCGCGTCCACAATGATGGCGACGCCGTCGCGGTCGAAGATCGAGCGCTTGCCATTGCCCAGGCTGAAGCCGCTGGCCAGCACGCTGGCATGCAGATGGCCGTCGGCGCCGGCGAACTGGTTGGGCAGGTCGCCGGCTTCCGGGCCGCCTTCGGCCAGATAGCCGTGCTGCTTGCCGGGGATCAGGGTCAGGATGGGCCCGGCTGCGGTGAAACCGCTTTTGCCGTCGCAATTGCCCGATGTGTGCAGATGGATGCCGTGTGCGCCGGGAGGCAGGTCATGCAGATCGAAGGTGATCAGCACGCCGCGATTGACGGCGGTGAAATCCACATTGCCGACCGGCTTGCCGTCCAGGCTTTTGAGATGCGCCACGGCATGGGCTTTTTGCGCGGCCTGAGCGGGCGTAGTCATGGCGAGAGCGGCCAAAGCCGCCGCAACACGGTGATATCTGGTCATCCTTGCCCCCCACGGGCACCCAGCCTGCCACGAAACCGGGGAACCCTATAGCAGGCTCGTGCGCTTTACGGGGGGCCTAAAGGAGATTTTCAGATGCGGTTATTTCTTATCGGCACCGTCACCGGATTTTCCGCACTTGCGGCGCTTGCGGCCACCCAGGCCTTGGCCGTGCAGGACACCCCCACCAGCATCAATGGCGTGGATACGGTTTGCACCGGCGTCGGCTCGGCCAAGGACGACCCGCGCTGGAAGGGCTATCCGGTCAAGATCGTGCTGGCCACCACCGGCGGCGCCGACCTGGCCAATGCCCATATCAGCCTGAGCAAGGGCGGCCAGCAGCTGGTCGAAACCGACTGCGACGCCCCCTGGGTTCTGTTCAAGGCCCCGGCCGGCCAGTACACCGCCACCGCCACCCTGATCGGCGGCAGCGGCCAGAGCCACAGCGCCAGCTTCACCACCAGCGGTTCGGGCCAGAAGGAGATCACCATCGTCTTCAAGGCGAACTCGGGCCCGCCGTCGGTTCCCGCCACGCAGTAAGAGCCGCGACCGCCATAGGCGGGCAAAACAGTCCGGTGGACTGTTTTGAGCGGCGAGCGGCAGCGACCAAAGGAAAAGGGCCGGTGGATCGCTCCACCGGCCCTGATCTTTTGCGAACGTCGAAACCGTCAGACGGCCTTCAGGTTCGCGGCCTTGGCGCCACGGGCGTCCGGCACGATGTCGAACGAGACCTTCTGGCCTTCGTTCAGGCTGCGCATGCCCGCCGCTTCCACGGCAGTGGCGTGGACGAACACATCCTTGCCGCCGCCTTCCGGCGCGATGAAGCCGAAGCCCTTGGAGGTATTAAAGAATTTCACGGTTCCGATAGTCATGTAACAGTTCCTGCAAAGATTTCCGCACCGGCGGAATGCCGGGGCGGAACGGGGGTTTCGGTGTTGCAGGGAAGGAAGTTCAACCGTCGTCCAGGCGCGCACTCAAGGCGGGCAGGGATAGTCTAGGTGCGCTTCTCTGTAACGGGCCGTAACTCCACGTGACCGCGACAATACGCCCGCCGGCGAAAGTTGGCAACTGCACCTTGGTTGTGCCGATCGGGGTCGCTGGGTGCAGCGCAACGTCGCCGGTGTAAGGTCGTGGCCCGGCCTGACCGGGCGAGCGTTAGATCATCTGAATGGCCCGCATTTGCGGGTCATGACAGTTTGGCCGGGAGGACCGCCGTGAAAGTCACGATTTACCACAGTGAGCCGCGACCGCCGAAGGCGGGCAAAACAGTCCGGCGGACTGTTTTGAGCAGCGAACGCCGCGAGTTAAAGCGAGCGGCCCCGGCCACAAGCGACATGCGGAGAATTCCATGCAAGTGACCATCTATCACAACCCTAACTGTTCGAATTCCCGCAAGGCGCTGGAGCTCATCCGCGCCCATGGCGTCGAGCCCCACATCGTCGAATATCTGAAAACCCCGCTAGCGCCCGACGAGCTGCGCCATCTGATCCGCGACGATATGAAGGCGCGGGTGACGGATGTGATCCGCACCCAGGAGCCGGTCTATGCCGAGATGAAATTGGCGGGCCGCGACGACGACTGCCTGCTGGCAGCGATGGCGGCGCACCCGATCTTGATGAACCGGCCTATCGTGGTCACGCCGAAGGGCGCCAAGCTGTGCCGCCCCGGTGAAACTGTAGCAGACCTCCTCTGACGGCCCCATCGTGGTCACGCCGCGGCTAGGCGAGTATACGAAGAAAAAAGCCGATATTCCGCTCCAACTTTGCTCGATTGCAGATTTTCGATCGAAGATAGCCTCTCCAAAAGGCGCTATTTGGACAAACCCCGATGAGTTTGGAATTCCACAGGGGGCGCCGATCTCCGATTTAATTGCAAATTTTTATCTGTTGGATTTCGATCAGGCGCTT
>Ga0302314_10008685_pt1 | contig 18062 bp, 17 predicted proteins | sample III_Palsa_N2_3_FD_200533 | JGI IMG/M metagenome (GOLD analysis project Ga0302314, IMG submission 200533) | Peat permafrost microbial communities from Stordalen Mire near Abisko, Sweden - III_Palsa_N2_3 | ecosystem: Environmental > Terrestrial > Soil > Palsa > Peat permafrost | place: Sweden...
TCCGTGCACCGGAGACGACAGTACGACGGATCGGCGGCTCCGGCCCTGCGAAACGGATCCCTCAGGGGGCCGGCGTCGGCTGCGCGGCCTCCCAGACGAACCCGTCCGGGTCGGTGAAGGGACCGGCGTCGCTGCCGAGCACCAGCCGGTGCGAACCGGTGCCGTCGATCGGGACGCCGGCGTCCTTGGCCAGCGCCTTGCGCCCGTAGAGCGCCAGCTTGACCGCGCTCGACGGGGTGGCGAACTCGACGTACTTGCGGCCGAAGCTCTTGCCGACGGCGAGGCCGCGGTCGACGTAGAACTGCTTGCTCGCGGCCACGTCCGCCGCTCCGATCAGCAGCACGATCTCGTCGAACGCCAGCGAGGCGGGGGCGGTGTCCTTCTTCTTCGACGTCGCGACCTTCCAGATCGCCCCGTCCGGGGCCCGGACCACGCCGCCGTAGCCCCAGAGGGACTTCGCGGCCGGCTTCAGGGCGGTGGCGCCGGCGTCGAGGGCGGCGCCGACCAGGCGGTCGACGTTGCCCGGCTGGGACACCGTGAGCGAGAGCGTGTAGCCGCGGAAGCCGGAGGTCGGCGCCTCCGAGGCCCGCAGGTGCACCCGGTCGCCCAGGCCGAGGGCGGCGTAGAAGTGGGCGGCGGCCGTGGGGTCGGCCACCTCAAGGGTGAGGGTTTCGATGGATGCCATGACGACGACGCTAGGTGCGGTCCGGTGACCGCGCTTCTCCGATCCTGACCGGTTCCGCCCGACCGGTCTTGCGGCGACCCGTCGGTTCGGACAGGCTCGTGCCCATGAGCGCTCAGTTCGGGGACTTCCAGAACGAGATCTACTTCAGTGCCCTGTTCGGCACGCTGCCCACGCTGCCGATGGCCTTCGCCGAACTGGAGCGAAGGGCCGAGTCCGCGCTGCCGCCCTCCGTGTGGTCCTACGTCGCGGGCGGCGCGGGGGACGAGTTCACCCAACGGGCCAATGTCCGGGCGTTCGCGCAGTGGGGGCTGGTGCCCCGGATGCTGGTCGGGGCCGCGCAGCGGGACCTGACCGTGGAGCTGTTCGGGCTGACCCTGCCCTCGCCGCTGTTCCTGTCCCCGATCGGGGTGATCGGGCTGTGCGCCCAGGACGGCCACGGCGATCTCGCCACGGCCAGGGCCGCCGCCCGGCTGGGCGTGCCGATGGTGGCGTCCACGCTCTCGGTCGACCCGCTGGAGGAGGTCGCCAAGGGGTTCGGCGACACCCCCGGCTTCTTCCAGCTCTACACCCCGACCGACCGCGAACTGGCCGAGAGCCTGGTCCGGCGGGCGGAGGCGGCAGGTTTCAAGGGCATCGTGGTCACCCTGGACACCTGGGTCACCGGCTGGCGTCCGCGCGACCTGTCCACCGGCAACTTCCCGCAGCTGCGCGGGCACTGCCTGGCCAACTACTTCACCGACCCGGTGTTCCGCTCGCGGCTGGCGAAGACCCCGGAGGAGGACCAGGGCGCGGCCGTGACGGCCTGGACCCGGATCTTCGGCAACCCGCTGACCTGGGCCGACCTGGACTGGCTGCGCTCGCTGACCAGCCTGCCGCTGATCCTCAAGGGGCTCTGCCACCCGGAGGACGTCCGCCGGGCCAGGGACGGCGGCATCGACGCCGTCTACTGCTCCAACCACGGCGGCCGGCAGGCCAACGGCGGGCTGCCCGCGCTCGACGCCCTGCCCGAGGTGGTGGCCGCCGCCGAGGGCCTGCCGGTGCTCTTCGACTCCGGCGTGCGTTCCGGCGCGGACGTCGCCAAGGCGCTGGCGCTCGGTGCCACCGCCGTCGGCGTCGGCCGCCCCTACGCCTACGGGCTGGCCCTCGGCGGCACTGACGGGCTCGTCCACGTGCTGCGCTCGCTGCTGGCCGAGCTCGACCTGATCATGGCGGTGGACGGCTACCCGACCCTGGCCGACCTCGTCCCGGACGCGCTGCGACGGCTGTCGCCGACGGTCGGCGAGAGCTAGCCGACCCTTCCCCCGAACGGGGGGCTGAGCGAGGAGCACGGGCGATGGGCGGTTCGGTGCCGGGCGAGGTCGCACTGGCGAGCGCGAAGGGGCGCTGGGTACTGGCCACCACCGTGCTCGGTTCGGCGATGGCGATGCTCGACGGCTCGGCCGTCAACATCGCCCTGCCCCGGATCGGGGAGGACCTGCACGCCCCGCTCTCCGCCCTGCAGTGGGCCGTCGACGCCTACCTGCTCACGCTCGCCGGGCTGATCCTGCTCGGCGGCGCGCTCGGCGACCGCTACGGGCGGCGCCGGGTGTTCCTGACCGGCGTGGTCTGGTTCGCCCTGGCCTCGGCGGCCTGCGGGCTCGCGCCCGACGTCGAGGTGCTGGTCGCGGCGCGGGCGCTGCAGGGGGTGGGCGGGGCGCTGCTCGCCCCGGGCTCACTGGCGCTGATCCAGGCGATCTTCCGGGAACAGGACCGCCCGGCGGCGGTCGGGCTGTGGTCCGGGCTCGGCGGCGTGGCCGGGGCGCTCGGCCCGCTGGCCGGGGGCTGGCTGGTCGGCGGCCCCGGCTGGCGCTGGGTCTTCCTGATCAATCTGCCGCTGGCGGCGGTCGTGCTGGCGATCGCCCTGCGCCAGGTGCCGGAGAACCGGGACGAGTCCGCCTCCGGCCGGTTCGACCTGGGCGGCGCGGGGCTGGCCGCGCTGGCGCTCGGCTCGCTGACCGCCGCGCTGACGGCGGCCCCGACCGCGCCGACGCTCGCGGCCTGGGCGGGCGCGGCGGCGGTCGCCGCCGGCACGGCCTTCGTCCTGACGGAGCGCCGGTCCGCCCGGCCGATGCTGCCGCTGGACCTGTTCGCCTCCCGGCTGTTCACCGTGGTGAACGTGGCCACCGTGCTGATCTACGCGGCCCTGGGCGGCGTGCTCTTCTTCCTGGTGCTGGAACTCCAGGTGGCGGCCGGCTTCCCGCCGCTGGAGGCCGGCCTCAGCACCCTGCCGGTCACCCTGCTGATGCTGCTCTTCTCCCCGGCCGCGGCCCGGCTCGGCCAGCGGATCGGCCCCCGGCTGCCGCTGACGCTGGGCCCGCTGCTGGCCGGGGCCGGGATCCTGCTGATGCTGCGGATCGGTGCCGACGCCTCCTACGCCGCCGACGTCCTGCCGGCCGCGGTGGTGCTGGGCGCCGGGATGACGCTGCTGGTCGCGCCGCTGACCGCGACCGCGCTGGCCGCCGCCGAGGACCGGCGCGCGGGCATCGCCAGCGGCGTCAACAACGCGGCGGCGCGCACCGGCAGCCTGCTCGCGGTGGCGGCGCTGCCGGCCCTGGTCGGGTTGTCCGGCACCGAGTACCAGCGGGCCGCCGTGGTCGACGGGGCGTTCCGGGGCGCGATGGCGATCTGCGCCGGGCTGATGTTCGCGGCGGCGCTGCTGTCCTGGGTCGCGGTGCGGCCGAAAACCTGACCCGGCGACGGCGCGGCCCGGCCGTGGCCTACCGTTGGGCAGTGACCACAGTCGACACGGCCGCGCCGCGGACCACAGCCCCGGACCGCCCCGCCCCAGGGGCCGCCCCGCTGATCCGGCGGATACTCCCGGCCGTGGCCGGCTACCTCGCCGTCCGGGCCGTGGGCCTGCTGCTGCTGCTGGCCTACGGACACAGCCACCACCACTCGACCCTCGCCCGGCTGGCCGTCGCCTGGGACGGCGGCTGGTACGTCCGGATCGCGCAGACCGGCTACCGGGTCTCCAACGGCCTGATCGGGCAGCACGGCATCCCCTACTCGCCGCGCGCCTTCTTCCCGCTCTACCCCTGGCTCGCCCGGCTGCTCGGCCATCAACTGTCGGTCGGGGCCGGCACCGCGCTGGTGGTCGTCTCCGGCGCGGCCGGGGTCGTCGCCGCCGCCGGGATCTACGCCTGCGCCGCGCACTGCTGCGGCCACCGGGCCGGAGCGGTCGCCGCCGTGCTCTGGGGCGTGCTGCCGCTCGCCGCGATCGAGAACCTGGCCTACTCCGAGGCCCTGTTCACCGCCTTCGCGGCCTGGGCGCTGTACGCGGTGCTGAGCGGACGCTGGCTCTGGGCCGGGACGCTGACCGTGCTCGCCGGGCTGACCCGGCCCACCGCGATGGCGCTCACCGGCGCCGTGGTCCTGGCCGCGCTGCTCGAACTGCGCCGGTGGCACCGCAGCGACCCGCTGCCCTGGCGACCGCTGGCCGGGGCGCTGCTGGCACCGCTGGGCTGGGTCGGCTACATGCTGTGGACGGACTGGGTCGTCGGCTCGCCCATGGGCTACTTCCACATCCAGGACGCCTGGGGCTCCAGCTTCGACGCCGGGATCTCGACCGTCGCCTGGTACGTCGGCCTGGTCTTCGTCCACCGCTCCTGGTCCGGGCTGGTGACCGGGCTGACGGCGATCGCCTACGTCTGGCTCTTCCGGGACGCGCTGCGCCGCCGTCAGCCACCGGCGCTGCTGGCCTTCAGCGCCGGGCTGCTGGTGCTCGACCTCGGCAACTCCTCCGCCCACCCGCCGCTGGCCCGCTTCCTGCTGCCCGCCTTCGCCCTGCTCTTCCCGCTGGCGGAGCGGATCGCGGCGCTGCCGGTCCGGCGCCGGACCGCCCTGCTGACCTGCGCCACGCTGCTCTCGGGCGGCTACGGCGTCTTCGTGGTCTTCCTCGGCGCGGCCCCCTCGTAGCCCGCCGGTTCGAATCTGTTGCGTCAGGCACAGTTCTCCGTACGAACACTTGCGTGTCATGCGCATGATGTAACGTGCCGGGTGCTGTTCACCGCATTGCTCCCCTCCTGCACCAGCCCGTCAAACCCTCTGTCCGAGACAAAGGAGTGTCTGTGGTCGGGGACGGCATAGAACCGGGCGACATCGGCTTCAGTACCGGCAAGGGCCTGCTCGGCCGACTGATCACCGTCGGGACGGAGTCCGTGTACAGCCACACCTGGGTGTACCACTCGCGGAACGAGGACGGGTCGTGGAACACCGTCGAGGCCCAGCCGATCCTCAACCGGGCGGAGGACGGCGTCCGTTGGCGTGTACGAACTGAGCCGCCGTCAAAAACACTGCGGCTGTGGCGGAACGAGGACGAACGGGAGCGGCTGCTGGCCGAGTCCGAGCGGCTGGCGGAGGCCGAGTTCCGGTACAACTGGTCCGAGGTCCTGCGGATGGCGTTGAACGTCTTCGGGATCACCGTCCGGCGCAGCGGCGATCCGGACGCCATGATCTGCTCGCAGCACGTCGCCCTGGCCCTGTTCGCGGCGCGGCAGGACATGGCCGACCGGTTCGGCATGGCGGCCTACGACGTCTGGCCCGGGCGGCTCGCCGAGACCGGCGAGCGCATCGCCCGGGACGACCGGGCCCGCGAACTGGTGGGCTCAGCGAGCTGACCCGCGGACGTCCTCGGCCTCCTCGGCCGGCGGCACCCGCTCCGCGACCGGATCCGCCGCCCCCGCCGGCTCCGCTGCCCCTGCCGGCTCCGGCTGCCGCCGCCGTTCGGTGCTGACGACCACGCACACCCCCGCCACGACGATCCCGCCGCCGACCGCGATCGGCCAGCTCACCGGCTCGGCCAGGACCAGCCAGCCCAGTGCCACCGCCACCACCGGGTTGACGTAGGCGTAGGTGGAGACCAACGAGAGCGGCGCGTTCTGCAGCAGCCAGGCGTAGGCGGAGAAGGCCACCACCGAGCCGAAGACCACCAGGTAGCCCAGGGCCAGCCAGGATTCGAGGCCGACCGAGGCCAGGTGCACCCGGTGCTGCTCGCCGCGTGCGAACCCGAGCAGCAGGTCCCCGATCCCGCCGGCCAGCATCTCGTAGCCGCTGGCGACGAACGGGTCGGCCGGCATCGGCAGCCTGGCCGAGGCGAAGGAGCCGAGCGACCAGAGCAGCGCGGCGACCATCACCAGCAGCAGTCCGCCGAGCCGCACACTGCCGGTGATGCCGGGCACGCTCAGCACGACCAGCCCGGCGAAGCCGATCAGCACACCGAGCACGGTGGTCCGGCGCGGCCGGTCGCCGGAGACCGCGCGCAGCACCGCCACCCACAGCGGCACGGCGGCGACCAGCAGCGCGGTCAGCCCGGACGGGACCTCCGTCTCCGCCAGCACCACCAGCCCGTTGCCGCCGACCAGCAGCAGCAGTCCGACCAGGGCGCAGGAGGCCAACTGCCGCCGGGTGATCCGCAGCGACCCCGGTCCCCGGCGCAGGGCGAAGAAGACGCCCAGCAGCAGCGCGGCGATCAGGAACCGGGTGGCGGCGGCGAGGAACGGCGGAGCGGTCCGGTCCATGATCCTGATGCCGAGGTAGGTCGAGCCCCACACCACGTAGACCAGCCCGAGGGCCGTCCAGGCCGTCGCACCGAACTGCCCGGCCCGGGCCGTGCTCCGCTCCGTCACTACCGTCTCCGCTCCACGCTGCTGTACCTGTATTCGGTGCACCAGCCAACCGCACGGGGACTGCCGATGCCAGAGCAGATACCGACAACCTTGCCGGACCGGTCGACGGCTGCGGGAAGCGTTTACTTCAATAAGTGAACGGAATGGGCGGCATGGTGGCCGTACCCTCGCGAATCCCTGCCCGGCCCGCGGGAGAGCGCGCTCTCGGGTGGTAACTCCCGTCAATCCCAAGGCTGTTGCGCCCGGGAGCGATGCCGTCCGGCCCTCCGGCGGGACAGCTCCGGACGCGGGCCCCCGGGCCCTTCGCTTCACTCTGTGAATCTGATCGAGACATCTTCTCTTCACAGTGTTGAAGTATTGACTTGGTGGAAAGTTGAGAGCACGCTGACAAACCGTCAACAGGGTTCCGGAGCCGCTGTTGTCGCAAGGGGGGCACCGCCGCTGTCAGGACGGCGGGTGCTCCCCTGCGCTGCCCACACCCCACCCATGCAGGCGATGAAGGGCCGGTGCGTTTCTCCATGCACGACGAGCGACACAGAGACAGAGGGATCAAGCGGTCAAGGGTCGGCGGGTGGTCAGGCACCCGTCGCGCACTGACAGCACTGGCGGCGGGCTTCGCCCTCGCCGTCGGCGGAACGGTCGCACTGGCCGCACCCGCCTTCGCCGCCACCGCGAGCGGCGGCCCCGGTTCCACGCCGTACTGGAACGAGGACGGCCAGGTCCAGGGCTTCGCGACCGCGCTCAACTCGGCCTCCAAGGTCTGGTACACCCTGGCCGACGGCGAACTGCAGAACGTCTACTACCCGGAGACCGACGAACCGGACACCTTCGGGCTCCAGTACTACGTCACCGACGGCTCCAGCTTCACCGACAGCGAGACCACCAACACCGACCACGCCATATCGCTGGCCGACCCCACCTCGCTGACCTGGACCCAGACCAACACCGCGACCAGCGGCAAGTACACCATCACCAAGACCTACGTGGCCGACCCGGCCCGCTCGGTGATCCTGGTCAACACCACCTTCACCAACAACAGCAGTACCCCGCTCAACCTCTACGCGGACTACCAGCCCTATCTGGCCAACCAGGGCGACGCCAACACCGGCAGCACCGACGCCACGTCCGGCGACCTGGTCGCCGTCAACGGCTCGGTCGCCAGCGCCATGTCCTCCTCCACCGGCTTCGCCCGGGCCAGCACCGGCTACGTCGGCACGACCAGCAGCGGCGTCTCCCAACTGACCAGCGGCTACGGGCTCACCACCCAGTACGCCGGGGTGGCGAGCAGCGGGCACATCGACCAGACCGCACAGATCCCGGTCGCCGCCTCCGGCTCCACCACCTTCACCCTGGCGCTGGCCTTCGACAGCACCGAGGCCGCCGCCGTCACCGACGCCTCGGCCTCCCTGGCTACCGGCTTCGCCTCCGCCGAGAGCTCCTACGAGGCGGGCTGGCACACCTGGATGAGCAGCCTCGACGCCGCGCCGGCCTCGGTGGACACCGCCGCGCTGCTCCGCCAGTACGACATCTCGCTGATGGAGGTGAAGGCGGACGAGGACAAGACCTACACCGGGGCGTTCGTGGCCTCGCCGAGCAACCCCTGGGGCGCGAGCGTCAGCGCGGCCAGTGCCGGCGCCCACGGCTACCACCTGGTGTGGACCCGCGACGAGTACGAGATGGCGACCTCGCTGATGTCGGCCGGGGACACCGCCGACGCCAAGGCGGCGCTGGCGTACCTGCTCCAGTACGAGGTCACCTCCAGCGGCTACGTCAAGCAGAACACCTGGCTCAACGGCAACGAGGAGTGGGGCGGGCAGCAGTTGGACGAGGTCGCCGACCCGATCGTCCTCGCCTACCAGCTCGGCGTGACCGACGCGACCACCTGGGCCACCCTCAAGACCGAGGCCAACTACCTGGTCAGCAACGGCCCGGTGACCGGGGAGGAGCGCTGGGAGGAGATCGGCGGCTACTCGCCCTCCACCATCGCCGCCGAGATCGCCGGCCTGGTCTGCGCCTCGGCCATCGCCACCGACAACGGCGACAGCACCGACGCGGCCACCTACCTCGCCACCGCCAAGACCTGGGCCGCCGACGTCGACGGCTGGACCTACACCACCACCGGCTCCTACGGGAACGGCGACTACTTCCTGCGGATCACCCAGGACGGCAACCCCAACTCGGGCGCGTCGATCTCCCTCGCCAACGGCGGCGGGAACCACGACGACCGCACCGTCACCGACGCCGGCTTCCTGGAGCTGGTCCGGCTCGGCATCAAGTCCGCCACCGCCACCGACATCACCAACTCGCTGACGGCCGTGGACGACACCATCAAGGTGACCACCCCCGAGGGCCCGGTCTGGCACCGCTACGACTTCGACGGCTACGGCGAGACCTCGACCGGCGCCGACTACACCGGCTCGGGCGTCGGCAACCCCTGGCCGGTGCTCACCGGTGAGCGCGGCGAGTACGACGTGGCGCTCGGCGACAGCACCGACGCCCAGGCGATGCTGGCCACCATGCAGGGCGCGGCCGACGCCGGCGGTCAGATCTCCGAGCAGGTCTGGGGCAGCAGCACCGCCTCCTCCGCCAACGGCTGGACCCTCGGCACCGCCGACAACTCCGGCACCCCGCTGATGTGGGCGATGGGGCAGTACGTCCGGCTCGCCAACGACATCTCCAACGGCAGCGACCTGGACACCCCGACCGTCGTCTGCACCACCTTCGGCACCTGCGCCGCGTCCAAGCCGTCCACCCCGACCGGGCTGAAGGTCACCGGCACCACCTCCAGCACCGCCTCGCTGTCCTGGAGCGCCTCCACCAACACACCCACCGGGTACAAGGTCCTCCGCAACGGCGCCCAGGTCGGGACCAGCACCGGCACCGGCTACACCGACACCGGGCTGACCGCCTCGACCGCCTACAGCTACACCGTCGAGGCCTACAACACGGCCGGCACCTCGGCCGCGTCCACCGCCGTCACCGCCACCACCGCCGCACCGGGGGTCGCGCCGAACGCGCCCACCGGACTGACGGTCGGCCCGACGACCACCACCACCGTCCCGCTGAGCTGGACCGCGTCCACCACCAGCGGCAGCTACCCGGTGGCCGGCTACTACGTGCTGCGCAACGGCACCCAGGTCGGCTCCACCACCGGCACCTCCTACACCGACACCGGCCTCAGCCCGGCCACGGCCTACCACTACTCGGTCGAGGCCTACGACACCGACGGCGACCTCTCGGCCGCGTCCACCGCCGTCACCGGCGCCACCGCCGCCGGCTACACCGAGACGGTGGAGGTGACCGTGCCGGTGAACACGGCGGCGACCGGGGACGGGGTGTACCTGGACGGGAACTTCTCGGTCCTGGGCAACGGCGGCGCGGACTGGGCGGCGTCGGGGGTGGCGATGACCAAGGTCGACGACACCCACTACACGGCGACGATCAGTGCCACCTCGGCGGCGGCGCTGTCCTACAAGTACGTGCTCGGCGCGAACTGGAGCTATGTCGAGAAATCGGCTTCGTGCGCCGACATCGGCAACCGGGCGCTGACCGTCGACGGCGGGACGGTGAACGACACCGTGCTGAACTGGGGCGGCCCGAACACCTGCGGCAACGCGGAGGCGGTCATCGATCTGACGGTGCCCGCGAACACCCCGGGCACCGACACCGTCTACCTCTCCGGCAACTTCTCCACCCTCGGCACCGGGATGTCCTCGGCCAACGACTGGGCCTCCGGGCTCTACCCGATGACCCGGACCGGTACCGACACCTGGCAGGCCGTCGTGCCGGCCGTCCCCGGCTCCACCCTGTCCTACAAGTTCGACCTGAACGGGACCTGGACCAACGTCGAGGAGGGCAGCTCCTGCAGCACCGTCAGCAACCGGAGCTTCTACTTCAACGGGGCGGACAGCTCCTACCCGGCAGCTGACACCGTCGTCGACTGGGCCGGCCTGAACGGCTGCTGACGGTCCAGCAGTTCCGACCGGAGGACGGGGGTCGCAGCACAGCGCTGCGGCCCCCGTGCGCTGCCGTCCTCAGTTCCAGTAGGAGTGGTCGAGCCGGGAGGGCGCCGGTGGGGTGAACGGCTCCAGGGAGGCGCGGCGGAAGCGGCGGCGCACGGTCCGCAGGGCCGCCCAGGCCTCGCGCAGATGCGGGGCGAGCGTGCCGAGCAGGCTGCCCAGCAGCGCCGCTGCCAGCAGCAGGCCGAGCCGCAGGGCGTCGCCGCGCCCGTCCCAGCCGAGGACACCCCACCGGTCGGCGTCGAAGCCGTCGTAGAACAGCCAGCAGAGAAGTCCGACGACGGGGCTGGCCCACGGTCGCGCGGTCCAGCCGACGGCCAGGGCCGATGCGGCGAGCATCAGCAGCGCCGGGTCGGAGCGGTGCGCGGCGCCGGTCGCGGCGAGCAGGATCGACAGCGGCGCGGCCACGGCGAACGCGGTCACCAGCAGCATGGAGGGCGGGAGTGTCGTCCGGGGGTGCTGCAGTCGGGGGCTGTGGAGTGCGGCATGCACGGAAGCCTCCTGGTCGGACGGGGGTCGGGACACCTTCCATGAGAAGTCGGGGCGGACGGCCCGGGGGCCGCTCTTGACGCTCTCCATACGCCACCGCAGCGGATCCATACGGGTTCTTGGCGTCAGCCGGGCGTGCGGCCTGCTGCCCTCATCAGGGTGAACGCGCGCGTGTACGCCCGGCCGACCCGGGCTCAGGCAGTACGTTTTCCTGGACATATTGGGCCATAGTCATCGGTCCACCGATGAAGGGAACACTTATGCGTATTCGCACCGTCCTGATCGGCTTTGCCATTGCGACCGTCGCGGTCGTCGGTACCGCGACCGGCGCCAGCGCGGACAGCGTCGGCGGCTTCGGCGCGAAGTACCACCACAGCGTCGGCGAGATCCACGCGGGCCAGGCCGGTCTCTCCTGGGACAGCACCAGTGCTTCCCTGGGCGGCGGCTTCGCGACCACCGGCTGACGTTCGCAGCTGACGGGCCGTCGGCCCGGGGCGCTGTTCGCTCCCGGGCCGACGGCCCGTGCTCGCCTGCCCGCTCAGCCCTCCTCGGCGCGCTCCGCGCGCACGGCCTCCCGGTCCCGGGCGTGCGGACGGTGCACCTCGCCGGTGAGCTCGGCGGGCTCGTCGGCCGGCTGCGGGTGGGTCAGCAGGTGCACCCCGGCCGCGATCGCGCCGCCGACCAGCGGGGCCACGATGAACAGCCACACCTGCGAGATCGCGCTGCCGCCGGCGAAGATCGCCGGCCCCAGGCTGCGCGCCGGGTTGACCGAGGTGCCCGTGAGCGGGATGCCCACCAGGTGGATCACTCCCAGGGTGAAGCCGATGGCCAGCCCGGCGAAGCCCTTGGCCGCGATCCGGTGGGTGACCGCCAGCACGACGAAGACCAGCACGAACGTCAGCAGCACCTCCACCAGGAAGGCGCCTCCCAGGGAGATGCCCACCTGGGAGCGGGTGCCCCAGCCGTTGGTGCCGAGCTTGCCGTGGGTCTGGATTCCGGGGACGGTCTTGGCCATCCAGAACACCAGCGCCGCTCCGGCGATCGCGCCGAGGAACTGGGCCACCCAGTACGACACCGCCGTCTTCACGTCCATCCGGCGGGCCAGCAGGAAGCCCAGCGTCACCGCCGGGTTCACATGGCAGCCGGAGATCGGCCCGAAGCAGTAGACCAGGGCCAACAGAGTGAAGCCGAACGCCAGGGCGATGCCCGCGTCGCCGATGTGCGGCCCGGCCAGGACCGCCGCTCCGACGGCGAGCAGGACCAGCAGCAAGGTCCCGATAAACTCACTGACTATCGCACGCCTGTCCATCGTGCCCTCCTCCTGCCCCGCCCAGGGGTGGACGGGGGCATAAGAAAAGCGTGAGGTAATCCGCTGGCGCCCGCATCTCCGGATGATCAGTGCGTACCGGATGACCGGCCGGAGAGCGGGCGCAGCGACGGGCGCGCCGGGCGGATCAGATGGTCGACACGTCGATGACGAAGCGGTAGCGGACGTCGCTCGCCACCACCCGCTCGTAGGCCTCGTTGACCTGGTCGGCCGGAATGACCTCGATCTCCGCGCCCAGGCCGTGCTCGGCGCAGAAGTCCAGCATCTCCTGGGTCTCCCGGATGCCGCCGATCATCGAACCGGCCAGGCTGCGCCGGGCGCCGATCAGCGAGAAGACGCTGAGCGAGACCGGGTGCTCGGGCGCGCCGACGTTGACCAGGGTGCCGTCGACGGCGAGCAGCGACAGGTAGCGGTCCAGCTCCAGGTTGGCCGAGACGGTGTTGACGATCAGGTCGAAGTGCCCCTCCAGCGCCGTGAAGGTCTCCGGGTCGCTGGTGGCGTAGTAGTGGTCCGCGCCGAACCGCTCGGCGTCCTCCTGCTTCCTCAGGCTCTGGCTGAGCACGGTGACGTCGGCGCCCAGCGCCGCGGCGATCTTGACGCCCATGTGGCCGAGGCCGCCCATGCCGACGATCGCGACCTTGCGGCCGGGCCCGGCCTGCCAGCGCTTCAGCGGCGAGTAGAGGGTGACGCCCGCGCACAGCAGCGGCGCGGCGACGTCCAGGGCCAGGCCCTCGGGGATGCCCAGGACGTAGTTCTCGTCGACGACGACCTCGGTGCTGTAGCCGCCGTAGGTGGGCTCGCCGTCGGCGTCCAGCCCGTTGTAGGTGGGGGTCTGCCCGACCCGGCAGTACTGCTCGTCGCCGGCCAGACAGTTGGCGCAGGTGCGGCAGGAGTCGACGAAGCAGCCGACGCCGACGCGGTCGCCGACGGCGTAGCGGGTGACCCCGGGGCCGACCTCGGCGACGGTGCCGGCGATCTCGTGGCCCGGAACCATCGGGAAGATGGAGCCGCCCCACTCGTCGCGGGCCTGGTGGATGTCGGAGTGGCAGATGCCGGCGAACTCGATGCTGATCCGGACGTCGTGCTCGCGGACGTCGCGGCGGGGGATCGTGGTGCGTTCCAGCGGGGCCTTCGCGGAGGGGGCGGCGTAGGCGGGGACCGTGGTGGTCATCGTTGCTTCAGCTCCATGCAGGTCGGTGAGGGACGACGGGGCAGTACCGTCCGTCCAGAGATTCCAAGTCCCGGGGCGGCCGGAACATTCCGGCCGCCGCTCAGCCGTGCGGCGGCAGCCGGCCGAGCTGGTGGTCGGCGGCGCTCAGCGCCTCGTCGACCAGTCGGGCCAGGTGGCCGTGGCGCAACGAGTAGACCACCCGGCGGCCCTCCTTGCGGGTGCTGACCAGGCCGGCGAGCCGCAGCCGGGCCAGGTGCTGGCTGACCGAGGGGCGGGCCACGCCGGAGGTCTCGGTCAGCGTGGTCACATCGGCCTCGCCCTCGGCGAGCCGCCGCAGCAGGGCCAGCCGGGTGCGGTCCGCCAGCAGTCCCAGGATCTCGGCAGCCGCGGCCAACCGCTCGCTCTCATCAGGCACCTGCGCATCATACGCAGGTGATGGGTGCATGCGTGCAGACATACGCACATAATGGCAGAGTGGTCCGACCGACCCGAGGTCCGACCGGAAGGCGAGCCGCCGTGAACCACCACCCGCACGACCACGCGCACCACGACCACGCCCACCACGCGCACCACGACACCCGCCACGAGCACGAGCACGAGCACGAGCACCACGAACACCCGCATCCGCACGGCCACGGCGGCTCCTGGGCGGAGCGGCGGCACCGGCTGGGCCACCTGCTCAAGCCGCACCGGCACGAGACCGCCGACATGGTCGACCCGGCGCTGGAGGCCTCGGCCGAGGGGCTGCGCACCCTGTGGATCTCGCTCGCCGGACTGGCCGTCACCGCCGCGCTGCAGGCGGTGGTGGTGCTGCTGTCCGGGTCGGTGTCACTGCTGGGCGACGCCGTGCACAACGCCGCCGACGCGCTGACCGCGCTGCCGCTGGGCATCGCCTTCCTGCTCGGCCGCCGGGCCGCGACCCGCCGCTTCACCTACGGCTTCGGCCGGGCCGAGGACCTGGCCGGGGTGGCCATCGTGCTGACCGTGGCGGCCTCGGCGGCGGTCTCCGCCTGGGTCGCGGTCGATCGGCTGCTGCACCCCCGGGCGGTGGGCTACCTGCCGGCGGTGGCCGCCGCCGCGCTGGTCGGCTTCGCCGGCAACGAGCTGGTGGCCCGCTACCGGATCCGCACCGGGCGGCGGATCGGTTCCGCCGCGCTGGTCGCCGACGGCGTCCACGCCAGGACCGACGGCTTCACCTCGCTGGCGGTGCTGGTGGGCGCGGGCGGCGCGGCCATCGGCTGGCGCTGGGCCGACCCGCTGGTGGGCCTGCTGATCACCCTCGCCATCCTCGGCGTGCTGGCCGGCACGGTCCGTGAGGTCTTCCGCCGACTGATGGACGCGGTGGACCCGGCCCTGGTCGACGCGGCCGAGTCGGCGCTGGTCGCGGTGGACGGGGTGGCCGGCGTCGGCCAGGTGCGGATGCGCTGGGTCGGCCACCGGTTGCGGGCGGAGGTCGCCATCACGGTGGACGGCGAGCTGAACCTCCGCGCGGCCCACGGCGTGGCCGTGGCGGCGGAGCAGGCCCTGCTGGAGGCGGTGCCCCGGCTGGTCGCCGCGCACGTCCACGCGGACCCGCTGCAGGGGCACGCGCCGCACCCGGTCCTCCCGCCGGTGCTGCAGCCGGTCGGCCGGTAGCGGCCCCGGTCGGGCGTACGTACGGCGCGCGCACGTCAACCCCACTCGGTCACGGCACCGGTTCGGATGGAAGAAGTGACCAATCCATCTCCGCCCCAGTTGCGAAGTAGGAACCAGAAGGCCCGATAGCCAAGGGCGTTCATCGACAGAGATGGGGCGTGATGGGCGAGGAGCACCTCGATACCCGGTTGCTCGCGGAGCTGACCGAGCAGTCGCAGGATCTGAACAGCGACGCGCTGCGGATCACCCGCGACGCGCTGACCGACTTCGGTCAGCAGGAACCGGCCCGGCGCTGGTGGCAGCGCGGCGGCACGGTGGCCGCGCTCGCCGGCGGTGCGGCGCTGTGGGGCGCGACCCGCGCCACGGCCGCGTCCAGCGACGACATCCAGGCGCTGCAGACCGCAGCGTCGCTGGAGAACCTGGCGGTGAGCGTCTACACGACCGCCGCCGGGCTGCCGTTCATCAAGGACGGCAACAAGACGGTCTCCGCGTTCATCGCCAAGACCACCACCCAGCACCAGGCGCACGCCCAGGCGTTCAACGCCGCGGCCACCCAGGCCGGCGGCAAGGCGCAGATGGACCCCGACCCCAAGTACGCGGCGATCGTGAAGCAGATGCTGCCCTCGATCAAGACGCCGGCCGACGTGGTCAACCTGGCGCTCACCCTGGAGGACACCGCGGCGCAGACGTACACCGCGTACGTCTCCAAGGTGACCGACGTCCAGCTGCGGAAGCTCTTCGGCTCGGTGGCACCGGTGGAGGCGCAGCACCGCTCCATCCTGCTCGCCGTGCAGGCGCTGCTCGCGGGCAACATGGCCGATCTGATCGCCATCCCGACCGACCCGGCGAAGCTGCCGGCCGCGGCGGGCAGCGTCGGGTTCCCCGACGCCTTCTACCCGACCAAGAACGCTTCCCCGATCAGTGAAGGGGCTGTGCAGTGAGTGCTGGTACCGGCGGCTGGGAGCTGCCGATCTCCGAGGGTGAACTGTCGCGGCTGACCCGTGACCTGGACGAGGCGCACCGCGAGTACCTCCCGCTGATGCACGCCGCCGCCACCGATCTGGGCGAGGAGCTGCGCGACACCCGGTCCGCGCAGCCGGGTCCCGCCTCGCGGCGCCGGTTCCTGCTCGGTGCGGGCGGCGTCGCGGCGGCGCTGACCCTCGCGGCCTGCTCCAGCAGCGGGACCAAGAACGCGGTCGGCGTGGGCGCGAGCTCGTCGACGAGCCCGTCCGGCTCCTCCGGCTCGGTGTACACCGGCGACCTGCAGGTCGTCGCGCTGGCCACCGCGCTGGAGAACCAGGCCGTGGGCGCCTACACGGCGACCCTGGCCGCCGCCAAGGCCGGCAAGCTCGGCACGGTGCCCCCGGCCGTGGGGACCTTCGCCACCACGGCGATGGCCCAGCATGCGGACCACGCCAAGGCGTGGAACGCTGTGCTCACCGGTGCCGGCAAGCCGGCCATCACCGGCGTGCCGCTGTCCAACCAGTCGGCCACGCTCAAGGCCCTGGGTGCGGCCACCACCGTCGGCGATGTGGCCAAGCTCGCCCTGGAGCTGGAGAATCAGGCAGCGCAGACCTACCTCTTCGCCGCCTACAACGTGTCCAGCGCCGGTGGTATCGCCACCGCCGCCAGCATCGCCCCGGTGGAGGCCATGCACGCGGCCATCCTCAACTTCGTCCTCGGCCAGTACCCGGTCCCGGACGATTTCCTGCCGGTCGACAAGGCCGCCAGCCCGACCCTGCTGACGGTCTGAGCCCACTGGCGGTCCAGTGCCGCCAGTGCGGTCGCACCGCACGGTCCACCCCCACGGACCGTGCGGTGCGCAGCCCCCAACAACAAGGTGAGGACGATTCCGTGTCCCGGTTCCAACGCCCGTTCGTCGCTCTGGCCGGCCTGCTGCTGGTCACCGTCGCGGCCTGCTCCAGTGGCAGTTCCTCCGGCAGTTCGTCCTCGCCCGCCGCCACGCCCAGCGCCGCCGTGCCCGGTGCGGCCGCGAGCAGCAGCATGGCCATGGCCTCCTCGCCCGCCGCCCAGGGCTCCGCGACCGCGTCCGCGCAGGACGAGGTCGTGATCGACAACTTCGCCTTCAGCCCGGTCAGCCTGACCGTGAACCCGGGACAGGTGGTGACCGTGGCCAACCACGACTCGACCACCCACACCCTTACCGCGACCACCGGCAACGCCTTCAACACCGGTGACATCGCGCCCGGGGCGACCGCCACCTTCACCGCGCCCACCAAGCCGGGCAGCTACCCCTACATCTGCAGCATCCACCAGTTCATGCACGGAACGCTGATCGTGCGCTGAGGAGTCCCGATGGCCACCGTCGCCAGTGCCGCCCGTCTGATGCTCCGTTGCGCGGCCGCCGTCGGCCTGGCCGTCGACGCCGCCGTCCACGCCAAGCTGGCAGGCCAGTACGACGCCGTGGCCGCCAGTGTCAGCCAGGGCACCCTGTTCCGGATCGAGGCCGGCGCGGCTGCCCTGGCGGTGCTGCTGGTGCTGTTCTGGCACCGGCGCTTCGGTGATCTCTTCTGCTGGCTGACCGCCGCCGCCGGCCTGGCCGCGCTCCTGGTCTACCGCTACTGGAACGTCGGAGCTTTCGGCCCGTTCCCCAATATGTACGAGCCGGTGTGGTTCACCGACAAGGTCTGGGCGCTGCTGGGCCAGATCCTGGCCGTCGTGGCGCTCACCCCGCTGCTGCTGTTCCCGGCCCGGCGTCGGCGGGTCGACAGCTGATCCCGTCCGTCCGGTCGGCCCGGCCATACATCGGATGAAAGTCTTGATGGATGGCTGGATGATCCGTAGAGTCCTCCGGGGCGCGGGTATACATCCGATGTGTATGCCCGGGTAGCTGCCGCCATGTCTTTCCGTGGCCCCGGCAGCCGACGCCCGACGGTGTCCGGGCGAGCAGCCCCGCCACGAGAGGACCCAGCGTGCCCGTGACGGAAGCGCGCATCACCGGTTTCGACACGTTCGATGTTCGTTTTCCGACGTCGCGTGAGTTGGACGGTTCGGATGCGATGAATCCTGATCCGGATTATTCGGCGGCGTATGTGGTGCTGCGGACGGATGC
>Ga0302314_10008686_pt1 | contig 18060 bp, 14 predicted proteins | sample III_Palsa_N2_3_FD_200533 | JGI IMG/M metagenome (GOLD analysis project Ga0302314, IMG submission 200533) | Peat permafrost microbial communities from Stordalen Mire near Abisko, Sweden - III_Palsa_N2_3 | ecosystem: Environmental > Terrestrial > Soil > Palsa > Peat permafrost | place: Sweden...
AGACCATCAAGCAGGGTGCCGCGCGCTACGCCGGTGGCGATGGCGGGCCGGAGGAGGCCATCCTCGACGAGCATGGCACCCGCAATCAATTGATCGCCGACGTCACCCCCTATGACCAAGGCAGCGATCATGACGACTATGATTCCTCGACGATCGCGGTCCCGTCGATTTACTTACGCGACTGGCCGGATATCTACATCCATACCGATCACGACACACTCGAGCAGATCGACCCGACCAAGTTGCGCCGCATGGCACTCCTGGGGGCTGCATCCGGCTATGCGCTGGCCTCGCTGACGGGGGAGACGGCAACCGCCATTCTGCCGGTGCTGACCGCCCGGGCCGAACAGCGCCTGAGCGACGCCTATCAGCGCGCCAAGACCCTGGACTCCGCCTATGAAGCGCACAATCTGCTGTCGCAGGCTCATCACCGCGAGATAGAGACCCTGCGCTCCTTGATCGCCTACAGCCATTCGGGCGCCGATCCGGCCCCTTTCGAGGCGGCGATCGACCAGCAGGCAAAAGGGCTGGACAGCTGGCTGCCTCAGGCCTCCTCACCGGCCTGGAAGACATCGCCGGACGCGGGTCTGGTGCCGAAGCGGATCGGCGAGTTCGGCCCCCTCACCTTCCAGAATGACGATGTGCTGGCCGACCGGCTGGGGCGGGAGAAGATGGCGCGGATCAAGCTGCTGAGCCTCGATAGCGGATCGCTCTACGCCTATGAGATCGTCAATTTCGTCGACGGACATCGCAGCATCGGCGACATCCGCGACGCGGTGGCGGCGGAGTTCGGGCCCATCGAACTGGCTCTGGTCGCGGACTATCTGCGGGCCTGCCAGGAAGCAAAGGTCATCGTCTTTTAACCATGCGCATCGATTTTCTCGGCCTTGAAGCCTTCCTCCATATCGCCGAGACCGGCAGCTTCCAGCAGGCCGCCCTCAAGCTGAATCTGACCCAGACGGCGCTGACCCACCGCATGCGCAAGCTCGAGGAAGGACTCGGGCTGCCGTTGCTCGTGCGCAGCACCCGGCGCATCAGCCTGACGCCGGCCGGCATCGACTTGCTGCCCAAGGCGAGGCGGATGATGAACGAATTGTCGCAATCGCTGGAAACCCTGCGCGAGGAGGGACGGCGGAACCAGCTGCGCCTGTCGATCGGATGTCTGCCGACCATCGCCAACACCTATCTGCCAGCAATCCTCGCGCGCTTCGCGCACAGCCATCCCGACGTTCAGGTCAGCGTGCTGGACCGCAGCGCCGACGAGATCATCCAAAGCGTCAGCCGCGGCGAGGCGATCTTCGGCATCACCCTGACCTCGAACACTATCTGGGATCTCGACGCGCAGACCCTGCTGCGGGATCCTTTCGTCCTGCTGTGCCCGGCCGATCATCGTTTCGCGACGCGGCGCGACCTGTCCTGGTCGGATCTCAAGGATGAAACCCTGATCCGCATGGGGGCCGGCTCCGGTATCCGCACGCTGATCGATACCAGCCTCGGCAGCCGCCGCGAGACCCTGCACTGGCGGCACGAGGCCCTGACCATCGACACCGCCATCGCCCTCGCCGCGCAGGGGCTCGGCCTGGTCGTTGTTCCCCTCCTGCGCGTCAGCCACGGCCGCCTGCCGCCGGACATGGTCTCCCTCCCCTTGCGCAATCCGACCGTGACGCGGCCGCTCGGCATCGTGCAAAAGCGCGGCGCGCCTCTTTCCGGCGCCGGCGCGGCCCTCCTCGACCTGATCGTCCGCGACCTGTTCGGCTAGACAGGCGCTCCAGGTCAATCTGGGTCGAGATTCATGAATAATTTTCATGGAACCTCTCATTTTTATCATTTGATTGACGATGGAAACGTTGTCAACGTCGCCAAACTCATTTAGGTAATACGGCTTAAAGAGGGAGTTTTCCCTCAAATTTAAATAAAAATCTCACTATATACTGCAAAGCAACAGTAAAAATTTTGTTATTTTTAGGGAGAAATGGTTATGTTTCCGGAGAGAAGGGCGCTTTTTGCCACCCTATGCAGCTTCACCTTGGCCGCTTTACTGTGTCAACCGGCGCAAGCCGACGACAATGATGACAAGAATGGCCCTAGCGGCGGCATCTCGCTCTATGGCAATATCGATGTCGGGCTGACCTACCAGACCCATGGCACACCGTCGACCGACGAATATCCGGCAGGCAGCGAAACCGTCATCTTCAAGAACAGCAACAAGGCGAATTTCGCGGTGGCGCAGAACGGGTCGTCCTCGACGAATATCGGCCTCAAGGGCTATGAAGACATCGGTGACGGCTGGTCGGCCATCTTCAAGGCCGATATCGGCTTCAGCCCGCTCAGCGGCCAGCTCTATGACGGCCTCAAGGCGTTGACCGCCAATAACGGCAAGGCGGCAGCCGACCAGAGTACCGGCGGCGATAACGGCCGCGCCGGGCAGCTGTTCAATGGCGACGCCTATGCCGGCGTCTCGTCGAAGACCTATGGCACCCTGACCTTCGGGCGCAACCCCGCGCTGGTGATGGATGACGCGCAGCAATACGATCCCATGGGCAATGCCCCGGGCACCGCGCTGATCGGCATCCTCAACAACTTCCAGGGCATGGGCGACACCGAGGATTACCGCCCCGACGGGTCCGTCAAATACACCATCAACGGCATCGGCCCGCTCCATTTCGGCGCCCTGTGGGAGCCCAGCAGCCCGGCCGGCACGACGAACGCCGTCGAGGAAGTCGGCATGGGCGTCGATTACGGCAATTTCTCCAGCGATTTCACCTACAACAAGGACCGCGGCGCCATCGCCGCCGTCTCCCTGACCGCCGCGCAGGTGCTCAAGGCGCCGGTCGGCAGCATCGGCGCCACCGTGTCCGACAACACGACCTACAGCGCGGTCGCCAAATACCATCTGGATCCGCTGACCTTCTACGCCGCCTGGCAGCACATCTATTACGCCAATCCCAGCCATCCTTTGGCCGTCGGCGACGTCACCATCGGCGGTTATGAGCTGGGCACGGTCAACAACACCGCCTACAATAACAACAAGGTGCTGACCGTCTGGTGGACCGGCGTCCGCTACCAGTATAACAGCCGCCTCACCATCAACAGCGCCTACTACCAGTACCGCCAGAACAGCTACGACAACGACAATGGCTGCTCGTCGTCGGCAATCTCGGCGGCCTGCTCGGGATCGCTGAACGCCGTCTCCTTCCGCGCCGACTACCAGGTGGCGCCGAAATTCACCGTCTATGCCGGAACGATGTATTCCTATGTGACCGGCGGTTACGGCTACGGCTATCTGCACAACAATACCGTCAGCCCGGTCGTCGGCGTCCGTTACACCCTCTAGGATCTGCATATGTCTGAACCCACAGCTTCTTCCAAATCTTCTATCGCCCCCTGGTACAAGAAGCTGTGGGTGCAGGTTCTGATCGCCACGGTGCTCGGCGCCGTTCTGGGGCAGGTCTCGCCCGATCTCGGCGCTAAACTTGCCCCGCTAGGCGACGGCTTCATCAAGGCGATCCGCGTCGTCATCGCGCCTTTGATCTTCTGCACCATCGTCCATGGCATCGCCCGTATCGCCGACATATCCAAAGTCGGCCGCATCGCCGTCCGCACCCTGATCTATTTCGAGGTGGTCACCACCATCGCGCTCGGGATCGGCCTGGCCGCGGTCGATATTCTGCGCCCCGGCGACGGCATGAATGTCGATCTCAGCACCGTCGACACCTCGACCATCAGCAGCGTGCTGGCGAAAAGCGAGCATGCCGGGGTGATCGGCTTTCTCATGGACATCATCCCGCAAAGCTTCGTCGGCGCCTTCACCGACGGCTCGGTCCTGCAGGTGCTGTTCATCGCCGTGCTGTGCGGTTTCGCCCTGACCAAGCTGGGACCGGTGGGCAAGCCCGTGCTGACCCTGGTCGACGCCGTCTCCCACCTGCTGTTCAAGCTGGTCGCGATCATCATGTGGGCCGCGCCGCTGGGCGCGTTCGGCGCCATGGCCTTCACCGTCGGCAAGTTCGGCGCCGGGTCGCTGCTGTCGCTGGGCAAGCTGCTCGGCGGCTTCTACGCCACCTGCCTGTTCTTCGTCTTCGCCGTGCTCGGCCCGATCGCCAAGCTGTCCGGTTTCAGCCTCTTCAAGCTGCTGCGCTACTTGCGCGAGGAGTTGCTGATCGTCTTCGCCACCACATCCTCGGAAACGGTTCTGCCGCGCCTTCTGTCCAAGATGTGCGAGCTCGGCTGCGAGGAGGGCGTGGTCGGGCTGGTGGTGCCAAGCGGCTATTCCTTCAATCTCGACGGCACCTGCCTCTATCTCGCCTCCACGGCGATGTTCCTGGCCCAAGCCACCAACACCCATCTCGGCCTGTGGGACCAGTTGGGGTTGATGGCGGTGCTGCTGCTCAGCTCGAAGGGTGCTGCCGGCATTTCCGGGGCGGCCTTCGTGGTGCTGGCCGCCACCCTGTCGACCACCGGCACCATCCCCGTCACCAGCGTCGCCCTGGTGCTCGGCATCCATCGCCTGATGTCCGAGGGACTGACGCCCACCAATCTGGTGGGCAACGCCGTCGCCACCATCCTGATGGCGAAATGGGAAGGCGCCCTCGACGTCGAGAAAATGAACCGGGTGCTCGACCAGACGCCCGCCGACTCCGCGTGAAGCGGACCGGTCCTCAAATCTTTTAACAGTCAACACCCGGAGTAAGCCCTCATGTCCCTCAGCCTGCGAAGGACATCGATCCGCGCCCGCCTCGCCCTGATCGTCCTAGTCGCCGTCGTCATCAACCTGTTCGCCGCCGGTGAACGGTTGGTCAAACGCTCGGACGAGGTCTATTCCGCTCGCATGGGGCAGGTCCAGACCGCCGTCGAAGCCGGATACGCCGTGGTCGCCGATTATGCGGCGCGCGCCCAGAAGGGCGAGATGACCGAGGCGGCGGCCCGCGAGGCGGCCAAGACGGCCCTGAACGCCGTGCGCTATTCGGACGGCGAATATCTCTTCGTCTTGGACCACGCCATGGTGATGGTGCTCAATCCGATGATGCCGGGCAGCGTCGGGCTGGACCGCTCCGCCAATAAGGATTCCGACGGCAAGCTGTTCAGCATCGACATGGTCAACATGGCCAAGGAGAAGGGCGAAGGCATCGTCGGCTATCGCTTCCCCAAGCCGGGCGAAAAGATCCCGACGCCCAAGGCCGTTTATGTAAAGGACTTCAAGCCGTGGGGCTGGGCCATCTGCTCGGGCGTCTATGTCGATGACGTGCAACGGGCGGTGCGCGACGAGATGATCAAGGAGGGCGCGATCAGCGTCGGCGCCCTGATCCTGATGGCGATCGTCTGCTTCATCATCTCGCAGGCCATTTCGCAGCCGATCCAGCTATTGACCGGCACCATGCGCCGCTTGGCCGACGGCGACCTCAGGGCCAATGTAACGCGGGATCAGGGGGGCGAAATCGGCGCCATGCAGGAGGCCGTCGGGGTCTTCAAGGATAATGCCGAGAAGGTCGCCCATCTGACCGAGGAGCAGAAGCGGACCGCCGAGACGTCGGAGCGCGAACGCCGGCAGATGCTGCTCGGCCTGGCCGACGAATTCGAGAAATCGGTCACCGGCGTGGCCCATGAGGTGTCCGAGGCATCCCGCCACATGCATAAAGCCGCCCAAGGCATGGTCGACAACGCCAACCACACCTCGACCCGGCTGGAGACCACCTCGCTGGCCTCGGGCGACGCCTCGAGCAGCGTCAGCACCGTCGCCGCCGCCACCGAGGAGCTGCATTCCTCGATCGCCGAGATCGGCCGCCAGATCAATCAGTCGGCCGACATCTCCCGCCAGGCGGTCGAGGCGGTGAAGCAGACCGATGCCATCGTCACCGGACTCAGCGACGCGGCCCAGAAAATCGGCGCCGTGGTGCAACTGATTCAGGATATCGCCAGCCAAACCAACCTGCTGGCCTTGAACGCCACCATCGAAGCCGCCCGCGCCGGCGAGGCCGGAAAAGGCTTCGCCGTGGTGGCGGGCGAGGTCAAGACCCTGGCCACCCAGACCGGCCGCGCCACCGACGAGATCGCCCAGCAGATCAGCACGGTGCAGCAGGCCACTCAACAAGCGGTCGGGGCGATCCGCGGCATCAACGGCACCATCGTCGAGATCAGCTCGATCAACTCGGCCATTGCCTCCGCGGTAGAGGAGCAGGGCGCGGCCACCAGCGAGATCAGCCGCAACACCCAGCTCGCCGCCGACAGCACCCGGACCGTCAGTCAGACGGTCGCCGACGTGCTCGGCACCGCCGCCGAAACCGGCCGCGCGGCCGCCGGCGTCGCCGGCGATTCCGAGCGGCTGGCCGAACAGGCCCTGTCCCTGCGCGACTCCGTGGGACGGTTCCTCGAGGGGATCCGGAACAGCTGAGAAGATTCAGCTGTTCGCCTGTGAAAAACGCCACATCAGGCTGTCCTGCATCCGGTCCGACAGCACCCGGTTGAGGAACAGGAAGAAGCGGGCCCCGCCGGCCGCGGCATAGCGGGTGCGCGGCTTGCGGGCCGTCACCGAGCGATAGATGATCGCCGCGACATCCTCGGGCGGCGAGGGCAGGCTCGATTCGCCGGCTTTATCGAACATGGCGGCATGGCGGCGCGCATAAGCGCCATAGGCCGTGCCGCCCGACCGGTCGATCAGGTTACCCGAGGCGATCCCGGTCCATTCCGTCTTGATGGCGCCCGGCTCGATGACGATCACGTCGATGCCAAAAGGGCGCAGCTCGACGCGCAAACAATCGCTCAAGCCTTCGAGGGCGAATTTGGTCGAGTGATACCAGGCCCCGAACGGCTCCCAGCCCTTGCCGCCGATCGAGGTGATATTGACGATCTTGCCGCTTCGCTGCGCGCGCATCATCGGCAAGGCCAGTTGGATCAGCCGGGCGGCGCCGAACAGATTGACCTCGAACTGGCGGCGCGCCTCGTCGAGCGGCACATCCTCGATGGCGCCATAGGACCCGTAGCCGGCATTGTTCACCAGCACGTCGATCCGGCCCGCCTCGGCGCGGATCCGCTCGGCCGCCGCGACGATCGACGGATCGTCGGTCAGGTCGAGAGAGACAAGCTTCGCGCCGAGATCGGCCAGCCCCGCCATGCGATCGAGCCGGCGCGCCGCCGCATAGACCTCATAGCCTTCCGCCAGAAACTTCTTCACCGTCGCTTCGCCGATTCCCGACGAGGCGCCCGTCACCACCGCAACCTTCTTCATCACCATGTGCTCCCAAATTCAGGAGCTTTGGTCTATAAGACTGGAGCGGGGTCCATGGTCAAGAGATTAAAATGCTGATTTCCGAATTTGCTAAAATCACCGGCCTGACACCCGATACGATCCGTTTCTATATCCGCCGCGGCCTGCTCGATCCCGAGACCGGCAGCAAAGGCGGGCGCAATCCCTATCAGATCTTCACCGAGGAGCATGTCCGCGCCGCGCGCCTGATCCGCATGGCGCAATCGCTCGGCATGTCGCTGAAGGAGATCTCGGCAATCAGCGAGGAGCATCGCAAGGGACTGATCACCCGCGAGCGCTCGATCGAGCTGATGGAGATGCAACTCGCCCGCCTGGAAGCCAAGAAGGCGGAACTCGACGCCATGGGCAATTATCTGCGCGCCAAGCTGGCCTGGCTGTATGCCGGCGAACAGGGACCCGAGCCGCAATTCTCGTCCTTCGTGGCGGGCGCGGCCGAAGGGACGTGCGAGATATGAGCGGGATCGATTGGCGAGACCGCGATTGCACCGATTCCAGCTTCATCGGCGAGGTCTTCGAGGACATCCAGTTCAATCATACGATCTTCGCCGGCGCGACCTTCCGCCGTTGTCGGTTCGAACGCTGCCGTTTCTCCCATGCCGATCTGCAGGAAAGCCGGTTCGAGGATTGCCAGTTCCCCGCCGAGGCGTCCAAAGGCGTCGAGATCGCCTTCTCCGATCTGCGCGAGGCGCGGTTGGTGAAGTGCGCCCTGCCCTTCGCCCGGATCGAGCGTTCCGACCTCTATGCGGTCGAGATGGAGGAGTGCAATCTGCTCGGCGCCCGCTTCGAGAAGGTTGGTTTCGTCCGCTCGCTCAGCCGGACCTCGACGATGACCCGCGCCACTTTCCGCCGCTGCAATCTGGAACTGGCGCAGATGGCGGAGATAAATCTTGCCAGCTGCAAGCTGACCGGCAGCCGCCTGCGCGAGACAGATCTCAGTCTGGCCAACCTGACCGATGCGGATCTCAGCGACTGCGACCTGTTTCAGGCCGTGCTGGACGGCGCGAAGTTGGGCGGCGCTGATCTGCGCGGCGCCGACATCAGCGGCCTCGACCTCACCCGGCTGGCAGGCTATCGCAACCTCAAGATCACTCAGGGCCAGCAGCATATCCTGCTGTCCGGCCTCGGGATCAAAGTCGAGCCGGACTGATCGCGGTTCAGGAACAGGAGGAAAAAGGCGCCGCCTGTCAGCCGACCTGCCGCAACCCCGTCTCCTCCTCGTCGGGCTGATAGTCGAGAATGTCGCCCGGCTGGCAGTCGAGATAGGTGCAGATAGCTTCCAGGGTCGAGAAGCGCACGCCCTTCACCTTGTCCGATTTCAGCAAGGAGAGGTTGGCCTGGGTGATGCCGATGGCGCGGGCCAGCTCGTTGGAACGGACCTTGCGTTTGGCCATCATGACGTCCAGTCGGATGATGATCGGCATCAGACGAATTCATCCCTTTCCTGTTCGATCTCGCGCCCGACCTGCATCACCTGGGCGACGACATAAACGACCGCGCCGCCCACCAGGGCGTAGATTTCCTCGGTATGAAACCACTCATCGTCGAAATTATTACCCATCGGAACCGACAGTTCGTGCGTCAGGTACGGAGTCGCGGCGAAAACGATCAGCCAGATGCCCATGCGCTTTATGTGTGACGCATTGTCACGCGCAAAGACGACCCCGGCGGCATAGAGCCGGAACAGCGCCCGCAGATTGAACAATACTAGTCCGATCGGGACGGCCCGCAGCGCCAAAACCAGCGCGAAACCGATCCTTTGCGGCACGGAAAAGCTCGATAGAAGGACCGAACCCGGCGGGCCTTCCTTGGGCGTCGACAGGTCGATAATCATATGCGCGCCCGGCCCTAAATGAACCCCATCGCCATTGACGAGGGGCGTCGCGATAACGGCAGCGGCATTGTAGGCGACATAGAGAACAAGCAGGGTCGTGATCATCATCGACAGAATCCGGCTCTGATGCCGGAGCCTCTGATATCTCGGCTGTTCGATATCATGGGGGCGCTCTTCGGTCTTCAGTTTCAGCGCGAGAATTTGAGCCATCGTCTATCGTCCCTTTTAGAAGGCTGTGACCGGAAGCGAGCGCGTCAGCGTCTTGCCAGCGCGCTCGACGGTTACTCTGTGCAGGTCGCCGGGTTTGCCGCCCAGGGCGGCGAACAGCTGGTCGCGCGACCAGCCCTTCACCGGCGCGTCGTCGATGGAGACGATCTTGTCGCCCTTCTCCACGCCCGTCACCGTTGGCTTTCCGTCTTTGGTTACGACACGGCCGACGCTGTAGACGCCCTTGTCATAGACGAAGGAAATCCCGACCTGATCGAGCTCGTGCGGATCGATATCATCGATCTTCTTCCACCAGGACATCTGCGCCTTGTAGTCAATGGTAATGCGGTAGTGCTTCAGCACATTGGCGCCGAGCCAGGCGACCACCGGCTCGGCGGCGCCCTCCTGCCAGGCGTCATACAGATTCTCGCTCCTCTCCAGGCCGAACAACCCGTCCAGGCGCGGATCGGTGCCGAGGACGCCGACATTGGCGACCTTGAGCGGACCGATATGCACCTCGGGCAGCCGCATGAGCGTTCCTTCCTGCTCGGCATGAACCGGCACCATTCCGTAATTGGCTGTGCCGACGGCACCCTCGGCGTGCCGCCAGTCGGGATGCGCCTTCAGCCATGTCTCCGCGGTGCTGGGGCGAACCCAGATGTAGGGGCCGCCGACATCGATCACCATCGGGTAAGCCTTGCCGTCGACGATGAAATCGACCGAGGCGACGCCGGTCTCCGGCTTAACGCGGATCGGCACCGCCACCCCGTCATGCGGCAAGGTGCCCGGCGCCGCCAGGGTCAGGGTCTTCCGCGAATAATCGAGGGTAATATCGAAATTCTGCAGCACGCCGCATTGGATCGAGCCTTCAACATCATGGGTAAAGAAGAAAGTTCCCCATTGGCGGTCCGGATAGGCCTTATCCGCCAACAGGCCGGAAACGCCGGGTGCCGCTTCGATTGGAACGCCGCCGATGCGAAACTTCACCGCCGTGTGCGGAACTTGTCCGATCGCCTCATAGATATGCTTCTGAAAGCCCGACAGGGCGTTGCCCATATTGAGATTGGCCAACAGCTTGCGGCTGCCCGTCGGCCCATCCGCCTCGACCTCGATCAGGATCTGGTCGCCTTCGAGGATGAAAGGCACCACCGTCGGCTTCAGATTGGCCGGGATGGTGAATTTCCCGGCCATGCTGGGAGTTTCGTCCTGCGCCAGGCTTGCGGCCGAAGCGAAAAGAAGGGCGGCATAAAGGAAACGATAGTTCATGATCATGCCTTCCCGGTAACGCGCGAGAGCAACTGACGATAGGCGTCGAGCGCCTCGGCATGGGCCATGCTGTCGCGATGAACAGCGCCGGGAACGATCAGCAACTTGACCCGATCGTGCGGCAGCGAGGCGTAGATGTCCTCGGCATAGATTTTCGGCGCCTCCTCGTCCTTGTCGCCCGTCATCATCAGAATCGGCGCCGAGGATTTCTGCAGATCGGCGCCGGGATCGATGCCCTGCAGGCCGGGGGAAATATCGACAGTGACGAAGGGCGCCGCATACCAGGGGATCTGGCGGTCGGCCATGGTCCGCATGCGCGTACCCGTTCCTTCGATCACTGCCGCATCGAGCTGGCGCGTCGCGCTGAGATGGGCGGTCACGAACGCCCCCATCGACAGGCCATGCACGATCAGGGGGCCGCTCGTTTCGGCGCGAACCTTGTCATAGATGCGCTGCGTGTCTTCCATGACCGAGGTGACGCTGGTCTTGCCGTCCGACCGTCCATAGCCGCGATAATCGAACAGGATCACATTAACCGGCAGCGGCGCAAAATAATGGATGTACTTCTCGCCATCCACGTCGATCCGGCAATCGTTGCTGCCGAAATAGAGGATGGTCGCCACCGCGTCGGGCCGTGTGACCTTGACGCCGCGGCTGATCGCGCCATCCGGCTGTGTGAGGGAAATCGCCTCGACATGCTGCGCCAGGACCGACGCGGTCAGGGCGTCGTCATGATCGGGATGCAGCATCGCCGATTCCTCGAGCTTGACGGTACAGGCCGCCATCAGCAGCGGCAGCGCGCAGATCCACAGGGTGCGAGAGTTCATCAGAAGGCCTCCACGGGCAGGGAAAAGGTCTGGGTCTTGCCGCCACGTTCGACGGTGACGTTGTGCAAATCGCCCGGCTTGCCGCCCAGGGCGGCAAACAGCTGGTCGCGCGACCAGCCCTTGACTGGCGCGTCGTCGATGGCGACCAGCTTGTCGCCGCTTTCAATGCCGGGGGCGGTCGGCTTGCCGTCCTTGGCGACGATGCGGCCGACCGAATAGACGCCCTTATCATAGACCAGATTGAGGCCGACCTGATCCAGCTCGTGCGGATCGATATCGTCGAGCTTTTTCCACCACGACATCTGGGCCTTGTAGTCGATGGTGATGCGGTAATGCTTCAGCACATTGGCGCCCAGCCAGCCGATCACTGGCTCCGGCGCCAGCTTCTGCCAATCGTCGAAGAAAGATTCGGTGCTGATGAGTCCGAGCGGCCCCATCCGGCCGCCGACGCCAAAAAAGCCGGCATTCTCGATCGCCATCGGCCCCAACGCCGCCTTGTCGAGGCGCATCAGCGATCCATTCTCCTCGGCGTCCTGCCCGATCATCAGGTAATTGGCGGGACCGATGGCGCCGTCGGCGTGAAGCCGGCCGGGATGCGTTTTCAGCCATTCCGCCGCGGTGCTCTTGCGCACGAAACTATACGCCCCGCCGACATCGATCACGATCGGATAGGGCTTGCCGTCAACGACGAAATCGGCCGTGGCAAGGCCCGTCTCCGGCTTGACGCGGATCGGGACAGCCACCCCGTCATGCGGCAAGGTGCCTGGAGAGGCCAGGGTCAGGGTCTTTTGGCGATAGTCGAGCGCGATGTCGAAATTTTCCAGGAACCCGGCCTGAAGCGCCCCCTCGACCTGGTGGGTGAAGAACCAGAAATCGAGCTGCCGGTCCGGATAGGCGGCATCATTCGTTCCGGCCGAGGCACCGGAGGCGACCTCGATGGGAATGCCGCCGACAGTGTATTTCGCCGGAGTCTTGGGGATATGGCCGGTCTCTTTCCAGACATGCTCCATCCAGCCGGAGACGGGATGGCCCATATTGAGGGCACACAGGATCTTGCGGTTCTGCGCCGGGCCCTGCACCTCGACCTCGACCAGGACCTGGTCGCCTTCGAGGATGAACGGTACCGCCGTCGGCGCCACGTTCGGCGGAATGGTGAATTTGCCCACCATGCTGGGAGCTTCCTCGCTGGCGCAGGCAGCGAGACACAGCAGGACGGCGGTGGACAGGAAACGAACACGAAGCGACATGACCTCACCTCATCCAGGAAACTTCCCAGATGATATGAGGAAAATTATTTCTGTAAAACGATAATTTTTTGTCTCTATGCTCGATATATTACCGCGGCAAAAAAACCGTCCGTTCCGTGGTTGGCGGGTGACAGCCGCAGATAAGGCCCCGGCACCGGGCAGGCGGTGCCGATGGTTTCGGCCCAGGCGTCGGTAATCGGCATCAGGGCGAAATCGGGATGAGCGGCCAGGAAGGTCTCGACCTGGCGCTCATTCTCTTCCGGCAGCAGCGAGCAGGTGGCATAGACCAGGCGTCCGCCCGATTTGACCAATTCCGAAGCCTGCTCGAGAATCTTGCCCTGCAAGGCGACCAGCTCGATCAATCCCTGTTCGGACAGGCGCCATTTGGCGTCGGGATTGCGCCGCCAGGTGCCGCTGCCCGAGCAGGGTGCGTCCACCAGCACGCGGTCGAACGTGCCCTTCTGGCGCTTGAGCCATTTGTCGCCCTCACCGTCCAGCACATGGCGGGTGACATTGTGCACCCCGGCGCGCCGGAGGCGCAGCACGGCGCGCTCGGAGCGCCCAGCATGGGTGTCGCAGGCGACCAGACGCCCCTTGTTCGCCATGGTAGCCGCCAGCGCCAAAGTCTTGCCGCCGGCCCCGGCGCAGAAATCCATCACCGCCTGGCCCGGCTGGGCGCCGGTCAGCAGCGAGACCAGCTGCGAGCCCTCATCCTGCACCTCGACCAGCCCCTGCTTGAACAGGTCCTGGGCGGTCAGGGAAATGCGGGCAGGCAGGCGCAAACCGACGGGAGAGAGCGGAGTCGGCTCTGACTTGAAGCCCTCCTTGGCCAACGCACCGAGCGCGGTATCACGGTCGCCTTTCAGCGTGTTGACGCGCAGATCAACCGGCGCCTCCTCGCGCATCACGCCCATCTCGCGGCCCAACTCGTCGCCGAACAATTCAATGAGACGCGGCTCGATCCATTCGGGGAATTCGGCCCGCACCCAGGCCGGCATGGCGTGATTGAAGATGTCCTTGCTGGACAGCTCCGTAATCAGGCGGCGATCGGCGGGAGTCAGTTTCTCCGGGCAATTCTTCTCGCCCGAAAATAGATGCTTGAGGTCGAGCTCGCCCAGACGCTCGGTCAGCACCAGATCGGCCAGCACGCGTTCGCGCGGGAAATCCTCGGCCTCGAGCTGGGTCAGCCACCAGCCCAGACGAGCGCGGCGGCGGAGGACGCCCCAGACCCGGTAGGAAACGGCACGGCGGTCCTTCGAGCCGATATAGCGGCGCGTCTTGAAATAGTGGCTGGCCACCGAATCGGCCGGCCGTCCATCGGCGGCGATGGCGGACAGCAATTCGATGGCGGCGGCGATTTGAGCGGCAGGAATCATGAACGGTTCCGAAAGAATTTAGAATGGCTTATAGAAGTAATCCTTCCCTTACAAGTGTCCGCTTCCATCCGACCCGATGCCCCAATTCTCCCTGAAGGACCTGAACGGCTTCTTTACACCGAGCACCATCGGCCGGGGTTGGGACTATCAGCGCCGCGGGCATGTGCGGATCACCCGCGCGCTTGATGAGCGCGGCGTCATCGAGGGCGAGGTGAAGGGCGGCCAGACCCAGCCCTACCAGACCGTCGTCACCGTGCGGCGTAACAGCAACGGCCGGATTTCTTTGTCCGGCGATTGTAGCTGCCCCGTTGGATATGGCTGCAAGCACGCAGCCGCTCTTCTGCTCGAAACGCTGGAGAACACTCGGCTGCCGCCCTCCGCCGGGGGGGCAAAGCCCCGCGCGGACACGCTGTCCCCGGATGTCGAGAAATGGCTGCTCACGCTGGAGCGGACGGAGCGCGACGGTGACGGGGCTCATCCTGCCGACACCCGGCAAAGGGCGATCTACCTTCTCGATACAAGGCAGGATTTCCGAGGCACCCCCTCCGCGATATTGACGCCAGTCTCGGCCCGCCTGCTGGTGTCCGGCGAACTTTCCGACAAATTTTCCGCGATCCAGCCAGACATCGTCCTCAAGGCGAGCCAGATCCCGAAATATCTGCTGCCAGCCGATCTGACCCTCTTGAGGCGGCTGGACAACCTCCGTCGCACGGTGGTAGGCGAGGGCTTGGTCCTGTCCGGCGAAGACGGGGGCGACAGCCTTCGCCGCGCGCTCGCGACGGGCCGCTGCCGCTGGCGGATTATCGACGGTGTCTGTCTGACGCTGGGCGAGGAACGTGAGGGCCGCCTGCATTGGCAGCTCGGCGGCGACGGGCGAAGGGTCCCTGTGCCGGAAGCGATGGATGGCGCCGTCGCCCTTCGAATGGACCCGCCCTGGTATGTCGATCCGGAGGCAGCGGTTTGCGGGCCCCTCGATCTGGGACTGCCGGCGGCGACGGTCTCCGCCTTGCTAGCCGCACCTCCGCTCGCGACCGCGGAGGTCACTCAGGTGCGGGCCCGCCTGTCAGGACGGGTTGCGGCGGATTTGCTGCCGCCGGAAACCGCCCCTCCCCGCCGCATCGAGGCCGCTCCCACCCCCTACCTGAAACTCATCCAAGTCTCAGTCGCCATGGCCGACTATTGGCGCCGCACCCGGGGCTCCTTACAGCAATTCGACCTGCCAGTCGCCCGCCTGTCCTTTCTCTATGACGGCATAGAGATCGCCGCCGGGGATACCCGCAAGATCGTCCCGTTTGTCGATGGCGAGAGTTTGACCGAAGTGGAACGCCGCCCCGAGGCCGAGATGGCTGCCCGCCACCTGCTTCTCGGTGAAGGCTTCCGATCTGTCCAGGACATGGCGGGCTATTGGCAGGTGCCCGCCTCGCAGCGGGGGGATGTGGGCTTTTTCGACCAAGGCCCAACCGACCTCGATCAGGAGTCCTGGCTCGATTTCCTCATCGGCCGGGTTCCGGACCTGACTGAAATGGGCTGGCGCATCACGATCGATCCAGATTTTCCGGTTCAATTGGTCCGCCCGGACGATGACGGCATCGAAGCGGAAGTGCGCGAAGGGTCCGGCATCGACTGGTTCGATCTGCATCTCGGGGTCATGGTCGAGGGAAAGAGGGTGGATATCCTGCCGCCGCTCGTGAAACTGCTTCGACGCCTGTCCCCGGAAGAACTCGCCCATCTTCTGGACGAACCGGAGGATGAGGAGGAGTTCGGGGTCAATCTGCACATCAAACTCGATGACGGGCGGATCCTGCCCATAGACTGGCAGCGTATCCGTCCCATCGTCGGGACCCTTGCCGGATTGTTTGCCCATGACAAGGGCGATGATCCGGGCTTTTCGTCGGCCGACGCCCCTTTCCTCGCCGATCTCGCCGATCGGGCCGAGTCGCTCGGGATCGCCTGGCGGGGCGGCGAGCGGCTTCGCGAAATGGGCCGGAAACTGCGCGACGCAAACGGCCTGCCCGTCGTCGCCCTGCCTGCTCTGTTCCGCGGCACGTTGCGGCCCTATCAGGAAAAGGGCCTCGCCTGGATGCAATTACTGCGCGAGGTCGGTTTGGGCGGCATCCTCGCCGACGATATGGGGCTGGGAAAAACTGTTCAACTGCTGGCCCACCTCGTGGTCGAGAAGGTAGCGGGCCGCGCCGATCGTCCATCCCTGATCGTCGCCCCTACCAGCGTCCTGCCCAACTGGCAGGCGGAAGCGGCCCGCTTCGCGCCCGATCTGTCGCTGCTGGTCCTGCATGGAGCGGATCGCAAGGAGGCGTTCGATCGCATCGGCTCAAGCGATCTGGTCCTGACCACCTATCCTCTTCTTGCCCGCGACATCGACAATCTCGTCGGCGTCCCTTGGCATCTTGTCGCCATCGACGAAGCCCAGGCCGTGAAGAATCCGGTCACGGCTGCAGCGACGGCCTTGCGCCGGCTCGACTGCCGCCATCGGCTCGCCTTGACCGGCACGCCACTGGAAAATCACCTCGGGGAGCTGTGGGCCCTGTTCGACTTCGTCTCACCCGGCTTCCTCGGTGGCGCCCGGGACTTCGCCAAGGCCTGGCGAACCCCGATCGAAAAGAAAGGCGACGGCTCCCGCCAGGAAGCTCTGGCCCGTCGGGTGCATCCATTTCTCCTGCGCCGCAGCAAGGCGCTGGTCGCCGCCGAGCTGCCGCCCAAGACCGAGATCATCGAACATATCGAAATGTCGCAGGTGCAACGCGACACCTATGAAGCGATCCGCCTGGCCATGCAGAAAAAGGTGCGGGAGGCCATCGCTGCCAAGGGATTGAAGCGCAGCCATATCGAATTTCTCGACGCGCTTTTGAAACTGCGCCAGGCCTGCTGCGATCCGCGCTTGGTTAAGACGGCCGGCCGCTCCGCCAAGACCGCGTCAGCGAAGCTCGACCGGCTGATGGAAATGGTGCCCGAAATGATCGGCGAGGGGCGCAGGATATTGCTGTTCTCGCAATTCACCAGCATGTTGGCCCTGATCGAGGAACGATTGCGCGAGGCCGCCATCCCATATCTCTTGCTAACCGGAGACACCGAGGATCGCGCCACGCCAGTCAAGCAGTTCCAGAGCGGCAAAGCCCCCCTGTTCCTGATCAGTCTCAAGGCCGGCGGCAGCGGTCTTAACCTGACGGCGGCCGATACCGTCATTCATTACGATCCCTGGTGGAACCCAGCCGTCGAAGCCCAGGCCACCGATCGAGCGCACCGGATCGGGCAAGACAAGCCGGTCTTCGTCTACAAGCTGGTCTGCGAGAATAGCATCGAGGTCAAGATGGCCGACCTCAAGGCGCGCAAACAGGCCCTGGCGGACGGCCTGTTCGGCGCCGCCACGACCAGGCCCGATTTCGGCGAGGACGACATCGAGTTCCTGCTGGGAAGCTAACCCGTCGTCACCCTTCGTTCCGATAGTTGGGAGCCTCGCGGGTGATCGCCACGTCATGGACATGGCTTTCACGCCAGCCCGCCGAGGTGATGCGGCGGAACTCTGCCTTGGTCTGCAACTCCGCGATGGTGGCGTTGCCGGTATAGCCCATGCCGGCGCGCAAGCCGCCGACCAGTTGATGGATCACCGCCTCGACCGGGCCCTTGTACGCGACGCGCCCTTCGATGCCTTCCGGCACCAGCTTGAGATTGTCGTTCACTTCGGCCTGGAAATAGCGGTCGGCCGAGCCGCGCGCCATCGCGCCCAGGGAGCCCATGCCGCGATAGGATTTGTAGGACCGGCCCTGATAGAGGAACACCTCGCCGGGGCTTTCCTCGGTGCCGGCGAACAGGCTGCCGATCATCACGGCGGAAGCGCCGGCGGCGATGGCCTTGACGATGTCGCCCGAGAATTTGATGCCGCCATCGGCGATCACGGGAACGCCGTGCTTGGCGGCCACCTCGACCGCGTCCATCACCGCGGAGAGCTGCGGCACGCCGACACCGGCGACGATGCGGGTCGTGCAGATGGTGCCCGGTCCGATGCCGACCTTGACGGCGTCGGCGCCGGCGT
>Ga0302314_10008689_pt1 | contig 18059 bp, 16 predicted proteins | sample III_Palsa_N2_3_FD_200533 | JGI IMG/M metagenome (GOLD analysis project Ga0302314, IMG submission 200533) | Peat permafrost microbial communities from Stordalen Mire near Abisko, Sweden - III_Palsa_N2_3 | ecosystem: Environmental > Terrestrial > Soil > Palsa > Peat permafrost | place: Sweden...
GCGGAGTAGGCTACTCCGCCATCGCCGCCACCGGCCGGCGGGTGACGGCGGCGGCCACCCCGGCCGCGACCAGCATGATGATCGCCGCCAGCAGATAGGGGGCGCCGGGCAGATGCCCGGCGCCCCCGGCGCGTACGGCGACGGCAAACACGGTGGTGAACAGGCCCGGGCCGACCAGGCCGGCGAGGCTCATCACCGAACTGCCGGCGCCTTGCAGCCGGCCCTGCTCGTCGGCGGGCACAAGCCGCGTCATGATCGCCTGCGCCGACGGGCCGACGAGCCCCATCAGCGACAGCACCGGCAGCCCAGCCCAGAACAGCGTTCCGTTGGGCGCGAGGCCAAAGATCGTGAAGCCGGTTGCGCCGAACAGCAGGCCGGCGAGCAGTGCGCGGCGTTCGCCGAGCCGCGCCACCGCGCGCTTGACCAGCACGCCGCCGACGAACGCGGAGCACACGCCGACAGCGGCCAGAGTCAACCCGACGGTCTTCGCGTCCCAGCCGTAGCGATAGGCGCCGTACAGCACGAACACCGATTGCAGCGACTGATGGGCGAGAAAGAACAGGAAGTTCACCGACGCGATGCCGGCGAGTTGCCGGTGTCGCAGCAACAGCCGCAACGCCCCCACCGGATTGGCGCGGCGCCAGGAGAACGGGCTGCGCCGCGCCTTCGGCAGCGACTCCGGCAGCACGATGCTGCCGTAGACGCCGTTCAGCAGACTCAGCCCGGCGGCGACCCAGAACGGCAGGCGCGGGTCGAAGCCGCCGAGCAACCCGCCGGCCGCCGGGCCGAGCACGAAGCCGACGCCGAACGCCACGTTCAGCAGACCGAAGCCGGCCGCGCGCCGCTCTGGCGGCGAGACGTCGGCGATATAGGCACCGGCCGCCGAAATGCTGGCGGCGGTGATGCCGGAGATGATGCGGCCGACGAACAGCAGGACGAGCCCCGGCGCCAGCGCCATCAGCACGTAGTCGAGCCCGAGCCCGAAATTGGACAGCAGGATGACCGGCCGCCGGCCGAACCGGTCCGACAGCGCGCCGACCACGGGCGAGGCGACGAACTGCATCAGGTTCCAGGCGGTGCCGAACAGCCCGAGCACGCCGGACGCGGCGGCAGTGTCGCCGCCGGAAAAATCCAGCACGAGGCGGGGCAGCACCGGGATGATGATCGCCATCGCCAGCATGTCCAGCAGCACCGTCACCATCACGAACCCGATGGCGGCACGCTGCCGGCGCGGCAGTGGGGCGGGGTCGGTCATGCGGGGCGTCCCGGAGACGGGGGCGGGACGATGTCAGTCCGGCTCGGCCTCCAGCTTCTGCCGGGCTTCGGCCAACCGGGCATGCTCCTCGTCGCTCAACTTCGGTGCCTTGAGATCGAGGTCTTCCAACGCGGCGACCATCGCTTCGACGACGACAAGCCGGCAAAACCATTTGTGGTCGGCGGGCACCACGAACCACGGCGCATGCGGCGTGGCGGTGCTGGCGATCGCCTCCTCGTAGGCGTCCTGGTAGGCGTCCCAGTAGCCGCGCTCGGCGATGTCGGAGGCGGAAAACTTCCAGTTCTTGTCCGGCGTGTCGAGGCGGGCGAGGAAGCGCCGCTTCTGCTCCGCCTTCGACAGGTGCAGGAAGAATTTGAGCTGCACGAGGCCCTGGCGGGCCAGGTACTGCTCGAAGTTGGCGATGTCCTCAAGCCGGTGCTTCCAGAGCTTCTTGCCGTCCAGCGCCGGCGGCAGATGCTGGCGGGCGAGCACCTCGGGGTGGATGCGCACCGTCAGCACTTCCTCGTACTGGCTGCGGTTGAAGATGCCGATATGGCCGCGCGGCGGCAGGCACCGTGCCACGCGCCACAGGTAGTCGTGCGCCAGATCCTCGGGCCCCGGCTGCTTGAAGCTGCTGACGGTCACGCCCTGCGGGTTCACCCCGGACATGACGTGCGAAATGGTGCCGTCCTTGCCGGCCGCGTCCATCGCCTGGAACAGGCAGAGCAAGCCCCACTGGTCCTGCGGGTAGAGCAGCCGCTGCTGCGCTGCCAACCGCTGCACGCCATCGGCGAGGAATGCCTCGCTCTGCTGGTGGTCGACGATCTCCCCCGCGGTGTCGGCCGGGTCGTGGTGCTTCAGCCGGAAGCCTTTGCCGTCCGTGACCTTGTAGCGTTCGACCAGCTTGCGGAGTTGCTTGTGCTTCATGTCCTCGGTCCGTCGCTGTCGTCGGGGGCCCCGGGTCTGTTCCCATCGGAGCGGGGTGCACAGCAGGGGGCGCGGCCTGGACGTGCGGGTCAAGCCCGCGCGTCCAGGCCGGCGCCCGCGCTGGCCTCAGACGACTTCGAGGGTGACCTCGATGTTGTTGCGGGTGGCCTTGGAGTAGGGGCAGATCTCGTTGTGCGCCTTGTGCACCAGCTTCTCCACGGTCGCCTTGTCGACGCCCTCGACATGCGTCTTCAGGTGCACCGAGAGATGAAAGCCGGCGTCGGAGGCGTGCAGCGTCACGTCGGCCGTCACCGTGACCGGGCCGGCCTTCACCTTTTCCAGCTTGGCCGCGTAGTCGACCGCGCCGCCGAAGCAGGCCGAGTAGCCGGCGGCGAAGAACTGTTCCGGGTTGCTGGTGTTCGGCTTGCCGGGGCCGCCGATGTCCTTGGGCACCGACAGATCGAGTTTGATCAGGCCGTCGCTGCTTTCGACATGACCGTTGCGGCCGCCAGTGGTGGTGGCGTGGGCGGTGTACGACATTGGGCGTGTTCCCTTGTTGTGGATGGGGCGGGCGCCACGGGCGCCTGCCACCGCCGGAGACATATGGGGCGGATGCCAGCGTGCACCATCGCGCCGTCGGGCTTGACCGGAAAGGGTCATCCGGGGTCCGGTGCGCCGGCATGTCCGCCGTCCTTCCTGGCCGCAGCCGATCCGCGCGCGCCGCCGTCACCGCGCTGTTCCTTGGCAACGGGGTGCTGGTCGGCGGGTGGGCCGCCAACATCCCGCGCGTGCGGGATCTGCACGGGCTCAGCGACAGCGGGCTCGGCACGTTGCTGCTGACGTTCGGCCTCGGCGCGGTGACGGCGATGGCGCTGTCGAGCGGGCTGATCGCGCGCGCCGGCGCCGGGCGGGTCGCCTCGGTCGGCGGCATCGTGATGGCGCTGCTGTTCCCGCTGTGGGGCGTGGTGTCGCACTGGCCGCTGCTGCTGGCGCTCGCGGCGGCGCTGGGGGCGGCGACCGGAACCATGGACGTGGCGATGAACGCCTACGCCGCGCAACTGGAGCGGCGCTGGGGGCGGGCGATCATGTCCTCGTTCCATGGCGCCTGGAGCCTGGGCGGGCTCGGCGGCGCGCTGGTGGCGGGGGTGCTGGCGAGCCTCGGCTGGGGCCTGACCGAGTCGCTGGCGCCGATCGCCTGCGTGGTGGCGGCGGGCGGTGCGGCCGGCCTGATCCTGCCGCCGCTCGATGGCGGCCCGGCGCAGGCTGCGTTCCGGCTGCCCTCCCGCGAACTGGCGGCGGTGTGTGCGCTGGCGGCGCTGTGCTTCTCGGGCGAGGGCGCGGTTGCCGACTGGTCGGGTGTCTACCTCAACACGGTGATCGGCACGGACGTCGCGTGGGCGACGACCGGATACACCGCGTTTGCGCTGGCGATGGTGGCGGGGCGACTGACCGGCGATGCGGTAGTCGCGCGGCTCGGGCCGGGGCGGGTGGTGCAACTGGGCGGCGCGCTCGCCTTCGTCGGCCTCGGCATAGCGCTGGCGGTGCCGAACCGGTGGGTGGTGGATGGCGGGCTGATCGTGGTCGGGGCGGGGCTCGCCAACATCGTGCCGGTGGTGTTCAGCGCGGCCGGACGGATACGCGGAACGGCCGGCGTCGCGATGGTGTCCACCACCGGCTTCGCGGGCCTGCTGGTGGCGCCGCCGCTGCTGGGAAACGTCGCCGACGTGGCCGGGTTGCGGCTGGCGCTGAGCCTCGTGCTGGTGAGCATCGCGGCGATGGCGCTGCTTGGTGGCGCGGTCGGCAGGCGGGACGTTGGCCCTGCCTGACTGGTCGGACCTGTGTGGAGCGCCGTTGCAGGCGTCAACTGCCCAACCGTTCGCGAATGGCTGCTATCGCGCATGCATATGGCTGCCGGCGCAGGGCCGCAGTTGTCGGCGGAAAACCGTGCGCCGCGGCTGCCATCGTGCGGCCACGCCGGCCGGTCCCCCTACCGGTGCCGAGACGGGTTTGGCATAGTGCAAGGTCTCGCCACCCGGAGACCGGCATCGTCCAGCCGGCCCTTAAGATCCGGGCCAGGGAAGGAACAGAGCTTGCAGTCCACAGACGTTACGGATCCGCAGTATTTCCACAAGGTTGTGGACTGCCAGTATGCGTGCCCGGCCCATACGCCCGTTCCCGAATACATCCGTCTGATCGCCGCCGGCCGCTACGCCGACGCCTACATGATCAACTGGAAGTCGAACGTGTTCCCGGGAATCCTGGGGCGGACCTGCGACCGGCCGTGCGAGCCGGCCTGCCGGCGCGGCCGCGTCGAGGAGGAGCCGGTGGCGATCTGCCGGCTCAAGCGCGTCGCCGCCGACTACAAGGGCGACATCTTCGATCGGTTGCCCACGCCGCCCACAACCCGCCGGGGCAAGCGTGTCGCCTGTGTCGGCGCAGGGCCGGCCTCGCTGGCCGTCGCGCGCGACCTCGCCGCCGGCGGCTACGACGTGACGCTGTACGACGGCGAAAAGCGCGGCGGTGGCTTCATCCGCAGCCAGATCCCGAAATTTCGGCTGCCCGAAAGCGTCATCGACGAGGAGGTCGGCTACATCCTCGGCCTCGGCGTGGAAACGCGGTTCGGCGAACGCATCGAGAGCATGCAGGCGCTGCTCGGCGAGGGCTACGACGCCATCTTCGTCGGCTGCGGCGCGCCGCGCGGGCGCGACCTGCCGATTCCGGGCCGGCAGGAAGCGGCGGCCAACATCCATATCGGCATCGACTGGCTCTCCTCCGTCTCGTTCGGCCACATCACCTCGATCGGCCGGCGCGTGCTGGTGCTGGGCGGCGGCAACACGGCGATGGATTGCTGCCGCTCCGCCCGCCGCCTCGGCGGCGCCGAGGTGAAGGTGGTGGTGCGCAGCGGCTTCGAGGAGATGAAGGCGTCGCCCTGGGAAAAGCAGGACGCGCTGGGCGAGGACATTCCGATCCTCAACTACATGGTGCCGGTGGCGTTCGTGCAAGAAGGCGGCAAGCTGACCGGCATGACGTTCCAGAAGGTGCGCGCCGAGCGCGACGCGAAGGGCCGCCGCAGCCTGGTGCCGACCGGCGAGCCCGACGCATTCCTGCCCGCCGACGACGTGCTGGTCGCGGTCGGCCAGGAAAACGCGTTTCCGTGGATCGAGCGCGACTCCGGCATCGAGTTCGACCGCTGGGGTCTGCCCGTCCTCAACGAGACCACGCTGCAATCGACACGAAAAGAAGTGTTCTTCGGTGGCGATGCGGCGTTCGGCCCGAAGAACATCATCTGGGCGGTGGCGCACGCGCACGAGGCGGCGATCTCCATCGACTTGTTCCTGCGTGGCGAGGACGTGACGCAGCGACCATCGCCGGATGTCTCGCTGGTCAGCCAGAAGATGGGCATCCACGAGTGGAGCTACGACAACGCCGTTTCCATCGACCTGCGCTTCAAGGTGCCGCATGTCGAGAAAATGCGGGCGCTGTCCGACATCAAGGCCGAGGTTGAACTGGGCTTCGACCCGGAGCTTGCGTTCCAGGAAGCGCAGCGCTGCCTGAACTGCGATGCGCAGACCGTGTTCGCGCCAAAGCTGTGCATCGAGTGCGATGCCTGCGTCGACATCTGCCCGGTCGATTGCATCACCTTCACCGGGGACGGCGAGGAGGCGGAGTTGCGCACGCGGCTCAGCGCGCCTGCGCTGAACCTGACGCAGGACCTGTACGTGTCGCACGGGCTGAAGACCGGGCGGATCATGGCCAAGGACGAAGACGTCTGCCTGCATTGCGGCCTGTGCGCCGAACGTTGTCCGACCGGGGCGTGGGACATGCAGAAATATTTTCTTGATCTGGCCCAGGTCGGCGCGAAGACCGCCGCCCGCGAGGTGGTTCACGCATGACCGCGATGCAACGCATCAACGACTTCGTCGTTCGTTTCGCCAACGTCAACGGCTCGGGCTCGGCCAGCGCGAACAAGCTGTTCGCGCAGTCGATCCTGCGCATGGGCGTGCCGGCGACGCCACGCAACATCTTCCCCTCCAACATCCAGGGCCTGCCCACCTGGTACGAAGTGCGGATCAGCGAGGACGGCCATCTCGGCGCGCGCGGCGGCACCGACCTGATGGTGGCGATGAACCCGCAGACCTGGGAGAAGGACGTCGCCAGCATCGAGCCCGGCGGCTACCTGTTCTACGACAACACCAAGCCGGCGCGGGGCCTGCGCAGCGACATCACCGTGCTCGGCGTGCCGCTGACCGACATCAGCAACCGCGAATACGCCGACCCGCGGCAGCGGCAGTTGTTCAAGAACATCATCTATGTCGGGGCGCTGTCCGCGCTGCTCGACATCGACCCGAAGGTGATAGAGCAGCTCATCGCCGAACAGTTTCGGGCGAAGGAAAAACTGATCCCGGCCAACGTGCACGCGCTGCATCTCGGCCGCGACTGGGCGTTGCAGAATTTTGCCTGTCCGATCGGGCTGAAGGTGCAGCGCTCGGACAAAGTGGGGGAAAGAATCTTCATCGAAGGCAACGCGGCGGCGGCGCTGGGTGCGACCTATGGCGGCGCGACGGTGTGCGCGTGGTACCCGATCACGCCATCGACGTCGCTGGCGGAAGCCTTCATGCGCTACACCAAGCGTTTTCGCACAGAGCCCGAAACTGGAAAAACGCGTGCGGCGATCATCCAGGCCGAGGACGAACTTGCCTCGATCGGCATGGTGATCGGCGCCGGCTGGAACGGCGCGCGGGCGTTCACCGCGACCTCCGGCCCCGGCATCTCGCTGATGCAGGAGTTTCTGGGGCTCGCCTATTTCGCCGAAATTCCCGCGGTGATCTTCGACGTGCAGCGCGCCGGCCCTTCCACCGGCATGCCGACGCGCACCCAGCAATGCGACGTGACGGCCTGCGCCTATGCCTCGCACGGCGATACCAAGCACGTGCTGCTGTTCCCCGAGGATCCGCACGAGTGCTTCATCTTCGGGGCGCAGGCGTTCGACCTCGCGGACCGGCTGCAGACGCCGGTGTTCGTGCTGCTCGACCTCGACATCGGCATGAACGACCGGCTGTGCCCGCCGTTCACCTGGGACGATAGCCGCAAGATGGACCGCGGCAAGGTGATGACGGCGGCGGATCTCGACGCGGCGAGGGAGTTCGGCCGCTACCTCGACGTCGATGGCGACGGCATCGCCTACCGGACCTATCCGGGCACGCATGCGAGCAAGGGCGCGTTCTTCACGCGCGGCACCAGCCGCGACGAGTTCGCGAAATACACCGAGGAAGGCGCCGACTATCAGCGCAACATGGAACGCCTGCTGCGCAAGTTCGAGACGGCGAAGCAGTACGTGCCCCGCCCGATCCGCCGCGACGCGGCCGAGGGCGCAAAATTCGGCGTGATCTATTACGGCTCCACCGCGCCGGCGATGGACGAAGCGGTGCAGACGCTGGCGGCGGAGGGCATCGCGCTCGATACCATGCGCGTGCGCGGCTTCCCGTTCCACGACGACGTGTTGCACTTCGTGGCCGAGCATGAACGCGTGTTCGTGGTCGAGCAGAACCGCGACGCGCAACTGCGCACGCTGCTGATCAACGAGGGCGAGATCGACCCGGCGCGGCTGATCCGCGTGCTGCACTACGACGGCACGCCGATCACCGCGCGCTTCATCACCGCCGCCATCGCGGAAGCCGCAGGGGCGGCGAAAGTCGTCCCGCTCCGCAAGGCCGGCCCCAAGGTGGCATCATGACCTTTCTTCCCAAGCCCAGGCTGCACCACCCGGACCTGCCGACCAATTCGCTCGGCCTGACGCGGCGCGACTACGAGGGCACGGTCTCCACGCTCTGCGCCGGCTGCGGGCACGATTCGATCAGTGCCGCGATCGTGCGCGCGGTGTTCGAACTGGACCTGCCGCCGCACCGCATCGCCAAGCTGTCCGGCATCGGCTGTTCCTCGAAGACGCCGACTTATTTCCTTGGCACCGCACACGGTTTCAACTCCGTGCACGGACGCATGCCGAGCGTGCTGACCGGCGCCAACCTCGCCAACCGCGATCTTATCTATCTCGGTGTTTCCGGCGACGGCGACAGCGCCTCGATCGGCCTTGGCCAGTTCGCGCATGCGATGCGGCGCGGCGTGAACATGGTCTACATCGTCGAGAACAACGGCGTGTACGGCCTGACCAAGGGCCAGTTCTCGGCGACCTCCGACAAGGGCGCGAAAAGCAAGAAGGGTGTCGCCAACGCCGATTCCGCGATCGACCTCGCCGCCATGGCGCTGCAACTCGGCGCGGGCTTCGTCGCGCGCAGCTTTTCCGGCGACAAGACGCAGCTCGTGCCGCTGGTGAAGGCGGCGCTGCGCCACAAGGGCGCGGCCTTCATCGACTGCATCTCGCCTTGCGTGCAGTTCAACAACCACGTCGGCAGCACGAAAAGCTTCGACTACGTGCGCGAGCACAACGAGGCCGTGAACATGCTGGACTTCATCACCGGCCGCGACGAGATCACCGCCGAATATGAGCCCGGCACGGTGGAAGTGGTTGCGCAGCACGACGGCTCGCTGCTGAAACTGCGCAAGCTGGCCGCCGACTACGATCCGCACGACCGCGTCTTGGCGCTCGGCTATCTGCAGAGCCGCAGCGCCGCGGGCGAGATCGTCACTGGCCTGCTCTACGTCGATCCCGATGCCGAGGATCTGCACGACCACATGGAGACGGTGGCGACGCCGCTGAACGTGCTGACCGAGCGCGAACTGTGCCCGGGGTCGGCGGCGCTGGCGAAGCTGAACGCGTCGCTGCGGTAGCGTGGCGCGGCCCCGTCCACACCAGCGCGGGGCCGCTTCGGATCTAGCGGGACGTGAACTCGATCCCGCCGTTGCCGAGCAGCGCGCTGGTGGAGTAGGTGGTGCCGCTGCGCACCAGCGAAATGGCGATCGATCCGGCGGTGCCGGGCAGATGCGGGGTGCCGGCGAGCGTCTTGCTGGTGGCGCCGGCGAAGTAGTCGAGGCCGTATGTGGGCAGCGTCGCCAGGGACCCGTTCACGCTCGGCGATTCCACGACCCACTCCGCGGACTCGCCACGCAGCTTGGTGCCCGACGGCGCACTGAAGTTGATCGAGACCGACTGGTTGGTGTTGAGGTTCTCCACATAGGCGTGGCCGGCGGTGGCGGTCGTCGCCCAGACATGCACGTAGAAGGTTTGGCCGGCCGCCGCGGTCAGGTTGGTGATCCGCGTCGAGGCGTTCGGGTACCACTCGTACCACGGCGAATAGTAGGTTTGCGTCAGCCCCTGCGCGCACATCGCATCGGCTTCGACGCCAGCTTGCAGCACGTCGGAGGAGGCGTAACCATCGATGCCGGCCCAGGCTGACGAATATTCCCAGGTGCCGTTACAGGATTGGGCCGAGACTGCCGGCACGATGAAGTCGGCCGCGACCGTCGAGAACGAACTGCTCGACCAACTGGCGGCGCCGGTGTCGGCCGTATAACCGCTCCAGTTGCTCGACGTCGCTGCGTTGGCAATGGTTTTCGCGCCGGTCGGGATATGTGGACCGTGATAGACGGCGGTCTTCAGCAATTCCGGCACCAGCCGCTCGGGCTGCGATCCGACCGCCGCGGCCCATCGTGCGTAGGCGGCCGGCTCCTGCGTCGCGTTCGGGCGCGGCGGGAACCCGTAGGCGCTCAGGTCCTCGTCGGTCGCGCTCACCGCGTCGAAATGCGCCGGCGGCGCGGCGGAGGTGGTGACGCCGGGGATGTTGGTCGCACGCTCCAACGCCAGCGGCTGCGCCGCCATGCCGGCCGTGGCGAAGGCCAAAAAACCGCCGGCCGCAAGCATCAGCCGGCGAAACGCAATCTGCTGCATCCAGGCGACCCTTACCATTGGGCGCCCAGATGGCGCCGTATTGCGAACGATAAACCATCGCACCGGTGTATTCAACAATTCGTGACAATTCATTCCGCTTTTCCGGCGGCAGATCAGCCATGCGCGGGCGCGGCGGGGTCCCGGAACGTGGCGACGGCGGCAATGCCCATGGCGAGAATCATCGCGCAGGCCAGTGCCACGCAGCCCGGCCAGCCGAAGCGGTGCCACAGGCCGCCGGGCAGCAATCCCCCGAGCGCGCCGCCGACATAGTAGGTGGACACGTAGATGCCGACCGCGCTCGAGCGGGCGCGCGGAGCCGCGACGCCGATGAAGCCGAGGCCAAGCGCCTGCGCGACAAACAGCCCGGCACTGGCCAGCGCGAGCCCAAGGATCACCGCCGGCAGCGTCGGCAGCAGCGTCCAGAGTTCTCCGGCAATCGCGACCGCCGCGGCCAGCGCCGCCGTCCGCTGCCGCCCGATCGCGACCGCGAGGCGGGTCGAGAGCGGCGTGGTGATCACGCCGACCAGATAGACGCTGAACACCGAGCCGAGCGCGCCGGGCGAGAGGTTGAAGGGCGCGCCGGCGAGGCGGAAATTCACGTAGGTGAAGGTGGCGACGACGCTGAACAGCATGCCGAAGCCGACCGCGCAGGTGCCCCACAGGCGGCCGTTGCCCATGTGCTCGCGCCAGCCGCGCAGCGTCGCGCGCACGCCGCCGCGCATCGGCCGGAACTTCTTTTCCTGCGGCAGCAGGATGGCGACCGCGATGGCGGCAAGGCCGGTCAGGGCCGCGGCGGCCAGGAAGCCGAGCCGCCAGCCACCGAACTCGGCGGCGATCCCGGCGACGAAGCGCCCGGAGAAGCCGCCGAAGATGGCGCCCGAGGAATACACGCCGGCCGCCCGGATCGCCGCCGGGCCTTCGCATTCCTCGCCGATATAGGCGACGGTGACGGCGAACACGAACGGCAGCAGCAGGCCCTGCACGAAGCGCCAGAGCAGCATCGCCTCCAGCGTCGGGCTGGTGGCCACCAGCACCGTCGGCACCGTCACCGCCAGCGCCGCGCCGACGATCAGCCGCTTGCGCCCGAACGCGTCGGAAATCGCCCCCGCGAACGGCGCCACGAGGGCCACCGCGAGCAGCGAGGCGGTGATGGTGAGCCCGGTGCGCGCCAGCGGCACCCCGAACGTCGCCGCCAGCGAGGGCAGCACCGCTTGCGGCGTGTAAAGGTTGAGAAACGTCGAAATCCCGGCGGCGGCGGCGGCGAGGGAGACTCGGTCGACCCTCATCCGCCTTCGCCGGCGAGGATCGCGCGGCAGGCGGCGAGCGGGGCCGGTGGCCTGGGCGGCGGGCCGGCCGGTTGCGGCGGCTGGCCGAGCTGGTCGAACCACCATTGCAGGCTGGCGTCGCAACTGTCGCCTGGTGGCGGTGGCGGCGGCCGCGGCGGGCAGAGCGGCTGGCCGGCGGGGCAAAGGAAGTTGATGTGCATGTGGCTGGCATGCCCCCACCACGGCCGGATCAGCCGCAGCCAGGCACGGTCGCCGGCGACCTGCTCGCACAGCGCCCGCTTGATCGCCGGGTTGACCAGGATGCGGTCCACGCCGGGCAGGCCGGTGGCGATGTGCAGCAGGGTGATCTGCGCCGCGCCGAAATGCGCCGGATCGACGCTGCGCCCGTCCGGGCGGACCATGCTCGGCGGCTCCAGCGTGTCGCGCTGCGCCGGGGTCAGCACCGGGCGCGGGCCGAGATCGAGATAGATGTCGGCGTCGATGCCCATCTGGTGGCTCATGTGCCCGCCCGGGATCGGGCCGCCGCGCGGGCGGGAAATGTCGCCCATGTAAAGGTCCGGCAGCCCGGCGGCATGCGCGCGCCGCCCGAGTTCCAGCAGCGCGGCGATGGTGGTGGGGGCACCCCAGAACGCGCTGCGCGATTGCCGGATGGTTTGCAGCCCGGGCGCGCTGTCCGGCAGCGGCACGGCGCCGGCAATGCAGCCGGCGGATTTTTCGCCGATGATCCGCAAGGGGCCGGGCGCCGGCGTCGTCGGCGCCTCGCCGGCCCGTGCGGGCAGGGCGGCGAGACAGGCCAGCAACAGGAAGGGGAACAGGCGGCGCACGCACCTGCGTCGCGCGCTCGCCGGTTGGCGTCAAGCCGTTTCGGTCGCGCCGCCGCGTTGCAACCTGATCAGCGGAACACGACGCGGCGGGAGAGGGTGAAATTGGCGAACAGGCCGCACAGCGTGCCGGCGACCAGCGGGATGATCAGATGGTCGGCGCAAAACCGGCTCAAGGCGATCATCGCCCAGTAGGTCACGGCATTCAGCACCATGCCGAGTGTGTTGGTGGCCAGGAACATCGTCCATTCGCGGAACGCCGGCTGGCTGCCGCGGCCGCGGAACGTCCAGAGGCGGTTGAGCGCCCAGTTGCCGGTGGCGGCGACGAGGAAGGCCGGGATGATCGCCAGATAGTCGCCGACCCACGGGCGGGTCGCGTAGACCACGGCAGTGGTCACCACGAAGCCGATGCCGCCGACCACGCCGAAGCGCAGGAACTGCATGACCAGGATGACGCGGTCGGCCGGCAGGGCGCGGGCGAGGATGGCTTCCATGTGGGCCGGCCTTAGCCAAAACTTGCTCTGAAGGGAAGGATTATGCCGATCCGCATCCGTCCTCGCCCGGCGACCGGCAGCCCACGAATCGCTGCAACGGCATGCCGACCACTGGCGCTGTTCTGGCGCCCGACCGGTTCGTCGCTTCGAACGCTATGTTCGTTTCTTCATAACGACTTGGCGGTGATTGGTTTCGCCCGACCTCCGCCTTGACCGGGTGCGGGCAGGGTGCCAACACTCCGCGCCAGCGCCATGGCGCAGGTGGGACGGGATTTTAGGGAGATAACGATGCCCCAGGTGACCCTTACGGTGAACGGGAAGACCGCATCGGTCGAGGTCGAGGGCCGCACGCTGCTGGTGGAAGTACTGCGCGAGAAGCTCGGGCTGACCGGCACGCATGTCGGCTGCGACACCAGCCAGTGCGGCGCCTGTGTGGTGCATGTGGACGGCCTCGCGATCAAGTCGTGCACGACGCTCGCGCTGCAGGTCGACGGCAGCAAGGTAACGACGATCGAGGGCCTCGCGGCGGCCGACGGCACGCTGCACCCGATGCAGGAGGCATTCCGCGAATATCATGCGCTGCAGTGCGGCTTCTGCACGCCGGGCATGGTGATGAGCGCGATCGACCTGGTCGAGGCGCATCCGCAGGGCCTGACCGAGCAGGAGATCCGCGAGGGGCTGGAAGGCAACCTCTGCCGCTGCACCGGCTACCACAACATCGTCAAGGCCATCGCCGCCGCGTGGCCGGTGATGCACGGCAAGGCGCTGCCCGCCGCCGCCGAATAACAAGCAAAACATAAGCACGCGCGCGGTGCTCGACGCCCGGCGCCGCGCGGCAGGGGAGGGGGCAGCATGAACGCACCGTTCGAAGGCATCGGCGCTTCGGTTCGTCGCAAGGAGGATCTGCGCTTCATCTCCGGCGCCGGCCACTACACCGACGACATCAACCGCCCCGGCCAGCTCCACGCCATCATCAAGCGCAGCGACCGGCCGCACGCGAACATCCTGTCCATCGACACCACCGCCGCGAAGGCCGCGCCGGGTGTGGTGGCGGTGTTCACCGGCGCCGACACCGCGGCGCTCGGCAGCATCCCCTGCGGCTGGCAGATCCACAACAAGGACGGCAGCGCGATGGCGGAGCCCCGCCACCCGATGCTGGCCGAAGGCAAGGTGCGCCATGTCGGCGACCCGATCGCCGTGGTGATCGCCGAGACCCGGCAGCAGGCGAAGGACGCGGCGGAACTGCTGGCGATCGAGCTCGAAGACCTGCCCGCCGTCGCCACCGTCACCGCCGCGACCGCGCCCGGCGCCCCGCTGGTGCACGACGGCGCCGCCGGGAACCTTTGCTACGACTGGCACATCGGCGACAAGGCGGCAGCCGATGCGGCGTTCGCGTCGGCGGCGCGCGTCGTAAAGCTGGAGCTGGAGAACAACCGGCTGATCCCGAACGCGATGGAGCCGCGCGCCGCACTCGGCGACTTCGACCCCTCCACCGGCGACTACACGCTGTACACCACCAGCCAGAACCCGCACGTGATCCGCCTGCTCATGGGCGCCTTCGTGCTCGGCCTGCCGGAGCACAAGCTGCGCGTCGTCGCCCCGGATGTCGGCGGCGGCTTCGGCAGCAAGATCTACCACTACGCCGAGGAAGCGATCGTCACGTGGTCGGCTGGCAAGCTGAAGAAGCCGGTGAAATGGACCGCCGATCGCAGCGAAAGTTTTATGTCCGATGCACATGGCCGCGACCATGTCAGCACGGCGGAACTGGCGCTGGACGCCAAGGGCATGTTCCTGGGCCTGAAGGTGCATACGCTCGCCAACATGGGCGCGTATCTCTCGACCTTCGCGACCGCGGTGCCGACCTACCTGTATGCGACGTTGCTGGCGGGCGTGTACACCACGCCGGTGATCTATACCGAGGTGAAGGCGGTGTTCACCAACACCGTCCCGGTGGACGCCTATCGCGGCGCCGGCCGGCCGGAGGCGACGTTTCTTCTTGAACGCCTCGTCGACGCCGCCGCGCACGACACCGGGCTCGACCGGGTGGAAATCCGCAAGCAGAATTTTATTCCGCGCGATGCGTTCCCGTACCAGACTCCTGTGGCGCTGCAGTACGACAGCGGCGATTACTTCGCGACGCTCGCCGGTGCGCTGAAGACCGCCGACTGGGCCGGGTTCGAGGCGCGGCGGACGGCGGCCAAGGCGAAGGGCAAGCTCCGCGGCATCGGCATTTCCACCTATCTGGAAGCCTGTGGCATCGCGCCGTCCAAGGTGGTCGGCTCGCTCGGCGCGCGTGCCGGGCTCTATGAAGTCGCCAACGTGCGCGTGCACCCGACCGGTAGCGTGACGGTGTTCACCGGCACGCACAGCCACGGCCAGGGCCACGAGACGACGATGGCGCAGCTTGTGACCGACCAGCTTGGCGTGCCGTTCGCCAACGTCGACGTCGTGCACGGCGACACCGCGAAGATCCCGTTCGGCATGGGCACCTATGGCAGCCGCAGCCTCGCGGTCGGCGGTTCGGCGATGGTCAAGGCGATGGACAAGATCATCGCCAAGGGCAAGAAGATCGCGGCACACCTGCTGGAAGCCGATGTGCACGACATCGAGTTCAAGGATGGAAAGTTCACTGTCGCCGGCACGGACCGCGCCAAGACGTTCGGTGAGATCGCGCTGACCGCCTACGTCCCGCACAACTACCCGATCGAGGAACTGGAGCCGGGGCTGGACGAGACCGCGTTCTACGATCCGAAAAACTTCACCTTTCCCGGCGGCTGCCACATTGCCGAGGTCGAGATCGACCCCGAAACCGGCGTGACCAGCGTGGTGAACTTCACAGCGGTGGACGACGTCGGCCGCGTGGTCAACCCGATGATCGTCGAAGGCCAGGTGCAGGGCGGCGTCGCCCAGGGTATCGGCCAGGCGCTGCTGGAGAACGCCGTGTACGACGAGAGCGGGCAACTGCTGAGCGGCAGCTTCATGGACTACACGATGCCGCGTGCTGACAACCTGCCGAACTTCCATGTGTCGACCGAGAACACGCTATGCACGCATAACCCGCTCGGCTCGAAGGGGTGCGGCGAGGTCGGCGCCATCGGCTCGCCGCCCGCGGTGATCAATGCGGTGGTGGACGCGCTGCGCGAGTATGGTGTCCGCCACATGAACATGCCGGCCAGTCCGGAAAAGGTCTGGTCGATTATCAATGCCGGCCGCCCAGCGATGGCCGCGGAATAGAAGGACCGCTCGGATGTACGATTTCGCGTACCAGAAGCCCAGCAGCGTGGCCGATGCGGTGAAGCTGCTCGGCGATCCGGAAGCCAAGGCGCTGGCCGGCGGCCAGACCCTGATCCCGGTGCTGAAGCAGCGGCTGAACCATCCCTCCGTCGTGGTGGATCTCAGCAAGCTCGGCCTGTCCGGCATCACCGTGAGCGGCGGGGCCGTGACGATCGGGGCGATGACGACGCACGTGACCGTCGCGACCTCGGCGGACGTTGCCAAGGCGATCCCGGCGCTGGCGTCGCTCGCCGGCAACATCGGCGATCGCGCGGTGCGCTACCGCGGCACGATCGGCGGTTCGCTCGCCAACAACGACCCGACGGCGGACTATCCCGCGGCGGTGCTGGCGCTCGGTGGGACGATCAAGACCGACCGGCGCGAGATCGCGGCGGACGACTATTTCCAGGGCATGTTCGCGACCGCGCTGGAGCCGGGCGAAATCATCGTCTCGGTCTCGTTCCCGATCCCCGAGAAGGCCGGTTACGTCAAATTTCGCAATCCGGCGTCGCGCTACGCGATGGTCGGCGTGTTCGTCGCCAAAGGGCCGAAGGGCGTGCGCGTCACCGTCACGGGCGCCGGGCAGAACGGCGTGTTCCGGCACTCGGCATTCGAGAAGGCGCTGGGCGGCTCGTGGTCGGCAGCGGCGTTGGCCGGCATTGCGACGCCGGCGGACGGGCTCAACAGCGACATCCACGGCAGCGCCGCCTACCGCGCGCATCTGGTGGACGTGATCGCCAAGCGCGCGGCCACCGCCGCCGGCTGATGATTGGGGTGCGGGGGCCTCACGGCCCCTGCCCTTGGCCTATGCTCGCTTCAGCGTGGCGGCCAGCACGCCCGCGCCGATCAGGAACCCGCCGCCCGCGCGGTTCACGGCACGCTGCGTCGCCGGCCGGCGGATGAAGCGGCGGGCGCCGGCGGCAAGCATCGCATATCCGAACGCATTCAGCGCCGCGAGGCCGACGAAGGTCGCCACCATCGCCGCCATCTGCGGTGCCAGCGGCCGCGCCGTGTCGAGAAACTGCGGCACGAAGGCGACGAAGAAGACAATGCTCTTGGGGTTCAGCGCGGTGACGGCGAACGCGTGCAGCAGCATGCGTCGCGGCGGCACATCCGCCGCCTCCGTGCCGGCCAGGGCCACCGGCGCCCGCCACAGCCTGACGCCGAGATAGATCAGGTAGGCGGCGCCGATCCAGCGCAGCGCCCCGAACACCCCGGCGGACGTCGCCAGCAGCGCGCCGAGGCCGAGCATGGAGGCGGTCATCGCCGTCAGGTCGCCAAGCGCCACGCCGGCGACGGTGGCGATGCTGGAGCGGCGGCCGTGGCCGAGCGCGTAGGAGACCACCAGCAGCACGGTCGGCCCCGGGATCAGCAGCAACACGCAGGAAGCGGCAGCGAAGGCCAGCCAGCTTGTCATGAGCATGGGCGTCTCCTTCGCGGCCGAGCAGTCCACGTGCGTGCGAGGCGCGCAACTGCTTTCCGCGGTTTCACGCAGGTGTCGGCGCTGCTTCGTTGCACGCGCCCGGCCGGCCGCGTAGCTTTCGCCGCCAACGAAGAGTTCCGGGGGATTGCCAGATGCTGCATCGCCTTGCCGTCGCCGCCTTCGCCTCCGCGTGCGCGCTGCTTGCCGCCGGTACGGCGCAGGCCGCGGACGCGGTCTATTCGGAGGCGTGCATGAAGCCGCTGCCGCCGGGCAGCCCCGACCCCGCGATCCGCGACGTGCATTTCCACACCACCGGCAGCGGCGGCCTGATCACGATTTCCGCCTGCATCGTCTCGGCGCATACCAACGCATTGCAGGGCGTCGCGGCGAATATCGGCATCTTCAGCAAGGATGGCGTGCTGATCAACTACGCCGGCCAGAGCTACAGCAACGCCACACCACTCGCGAACCCCTCGGCGGACGGGCCGAAGCTGGTGGTGCTGTATGGCGTCTCCATCCAGATCGACGACAAGTACGGCCAGGATTTCGCCCCCGACACGGTGGTGGCGCTGACCAGCGTCTCCTGCACCAAGCCGCTGCCGGACTGCGCGCCCTCCGCCCCGGTCTCGGCGACGCTGCTGCTGCCGGTGCAGGTGGACCAGGATCTGGGGGCGAAGGCGAAGTAGGGCGAACCAGCGCAGCGCCTTCCGCCGGCGCGGCCACGCGGCGGAAGGTGC
>Ga0302314_10008690_pt1 | contig 18058 bp, 19 predicted proteins | sample III_Palsa_N2_3_FD_200533 | JGI IMG/M metagenome (GOLD analysis project Ga0302314, IMG submission 200533) | Peat permafrost microbial communities from Stordalen Mire near Abisko, Sweden - III_Palsa_N2_3 | ecosystem: Environmental > Terrestrial > Soil > Palsa > Peat permafrost | place: Sweden...
GTATGTGCGCACCGGGGCGCGGGTGCTCGATGTGTTCAGCTATGTGGGCGCCTGGGGCGCGCGCGCGGCCAAGGACGGGGCCGCGGAGGTGCTCTGCGTCGACAGCTCCGCGCAGGCACTCGAGCTCGCGGCTGAAAATGCGCGCCGGAATTCGCTGTCGATGGCCACCCGCAAGGGCGATGCCTTCGATGTGCTCGAGGCGCTCGCGCAGGAACGCGCGCGGTTCGACATCGTGGTCATCGACCCGCCTGCGTTTGCTAAGCGCAAGAAGGACTTGCCGAAGGCGCTCGCGGCATACAAGCGGCTGAATCAGCTCGCGCTCCGGCTGCTCGCGGACGACGGGATCCTGGTGTCGTGCTCGTGCTCGTATCATGTGAGCGCGGAGGATCTGCAGGATGCAATCGCCAAGGCGGCGCGCGGTGCCGGCAAGCATCTGCAAATACTCGAGCTCGGCGGGCAGGCGCCCGACCACCCCGTGCATCCGGCCATCCCCGAGACGCGGTATCTCAAAGCCTATTTCTGCCGGGTCAACGAGAGTTTAAAGTAGGGCCATGCTCACCTATCCCCACATCAATCCCATCGCCTTCTCCGCAGGTCCCCTGCACGTCCATTGGTACGGCATCATGTACTTGATCGGATTCGTCGGCGGCTGGCTCCTTGCGCGGTATCGCGCGCGCCGCCCGGGCTCGACGTGGACGCCGCTCGATGTCGACGATCTCATCTTCTATTGCGCGATGGGCGTGATTCTCGGCGGACGCATCGGCTGGTGCATCTTCTACGGCCATGATGTGATTGCCGAGAGCTGGCTGAATGTCTTCCGGATCTGGGACGGCGGCATGTCGTTCCACGGCGGCATGCTCGGCGTGCTTGTCGCGAACATGGTGTTCGCGCGGGTGAAACACAAAAACATCGCGGATGTGCTGGATTTCGTGGCGCCTCTGCCGGGCATCGGCTTGCTGGCCGGGCGCATCGGCAACTTCATCAACGGCGAGCTCTGGGGCAAGCCCACGAATGTGCCTTGGGGATTCGCGGTCGCCGGGCCGGACGGCACCGTGGTGGTACGTCACGCCTCGCAGCTCTACGAGGCCGGCCTCGAGGGACTGGTGCTGTTCGTGATCCTGTATTTGTACACCATCAAACCGCGGCCGCGGCTTGCGCCGACCGGGCTGTTTCTCGTTTTGTATGGGTGCGCGCGCTTCGCGGTCGAGTGGGTGCGCCTGCCCGATGCCAATATCGGATATCTGGTGGGGGACTGGCTCACCATGGGCATGCTTTTGACCATACCCATGATAGTCGTCGGTGTCGGGATGATGTGGTATGCCTACCGGCGCGCGCAGCCGAGCGGCAATCTCGCTCCCGTCAAGGTGTGACGTGCGGCAGTACCTCGATTTTCTGCGCCACATCCGCACGCACGGGACGCCGAAGGACGATCGGACGGGCACGGGCACGCTGAGCGTGTTCGGCTATCAGATGCGCTTCGACCTTGACGAAGGCTTCCCGCTGGTCACGACCAAGCAGCTGCACCTCAAATCGGTGGTTCACGAGCTGTTGTGGTTCCTCAAGGGCGAGACCAACATCCAATACCTGCGCGAGCATGGCGTGAGCATCTGGGACGAGTGGGCCGACGAGCGCGGCGAGCTCGGTCCGGTTTACGGAAAGCAATGGCGCGCCTGGACCACGGCCGATGGGCGCACCATCGATCAGCTCGCCCGGGTGGTGGAGCAGATCAAGACGAATCCCGACTCGCGCCGTCTCGTGGTCAGCGCCTGGAACGTGGGCGAGCTCGAGGACATGGCCCTGCTCCCGTGCCATGCGCTGTTTCAGTTTTACGTGGCGCGCGGGCGCGTCTCCTGCCAGATGTATCAGCGCAGCGCCGACGCATTGCTCGGCGTGCCGTTCAATATCGCCTCGTATGCGCTGCTCACGCACATGGTCGCGCAGCAGTGCGAGCTCGCGCCGGGAGAGTTCGTGTGGACTGGCGGGGACTGCCATTTGTACTTGAACCACCTCGAGCAAACGGATCTACAGCTGTCGCGCACGCCGTATCCGTTGCCCGAGCTCGTCTTGAAGCGCCGCCCGCCGAGCCTTTTCGACTACGCTTACGAGGATTTCGAATTCCGCAATTATCGGCATCACGCCGCGATCAAAGCGCCGATTGCCGTTTGAAGCCATCCATGAGCACCCGCCGCAGGCCGATGATCGAAGTTCGACATTCCCCCGTCCACGGCTACGGCGTGTTCGCGCTGCGCCGGATCCGCAAGGGCACCACCGTGATCGAGTATCTCGGCGACCGGATCACGCACGAGGAGGCCGATGAGCGCTATGAGGACAAGGACGAGAAGGACAATCACACGTTCCTGTTCACGGTGAATTCCAAGATCGTGATCGATGCCGGCCGCAACGGCAACGAGGCGCGATTCATCAACCATGGATGCGAGCCGAACTGCGAAAGCGGCATCATGGCGAAACGCGTATTCATCGATGCCATCCGCACCATCCAGCCGGGCGAGGAGCTGGTCTACGATTATCAGATCACGCGCGATCCCGACGATCCCGACGATGTCGACGAGATCTTCGCCTGCCGCTGCGGCGCGCCGGCCTGCCGCGGCAGCATGCTCGAGCTGAAGAAGCCGCCCCGCAAGAAGCCGAAGCCGCGCAAGCGTCCGCGCGCGGCGAAGCGGAAGACGCGAGCCACTCAGAAGAGCCGCCGGGGGGCTGCCGAGCGCGCGCGCCGGGCACGATCATCGCGCCGTGCGCGACGCTGACCGCCGGCTGCTCGATCGCATCCTCGAGGATCTGCGCGCCGACGGCGTTTCGGTCAGCGACGGTTTCTTGCCGCCTGCCGACGTCCTGGCGCTCGCCGAGTGCGCCGCGTTGCGCCGCGCCCGCGGCGAGTTCGTGCCGGCGCGCATCGGTGCGGACGCAAGCCTGCAGCGCCGCGAGGACATTCGGGGCGATCTCATTTGCTGGCTGGCCGGTGTGCCGCTCGCCGCCGAGTCGCATGTGCTCGGCGCGCTCGAGCAGCTACGGTTGTGCCTGAACGAGGGCGCGTATCTGGGCTTGCTCGATCTGGAGATTCACTACGCGTGGTATCCGCCCGGCGCGGCCTATGCGCGCCATGTCGATCGGCCGCTGGGGCGCGCGTCGCGCCGCGTCTCGCTGGTGATTTACCTTAATGCGCATCGCTCGCCGGCCGACGGCGGCGCGTTGAGGATTCACGGCGACGACGGCCGCTTCCGCGATATCGAGCCCGTGGGCGGCCGGCTGGTGCTGTTTTTGTCGGAAGCGCGCGAGCACGAGGTGCTGCCCGTGCTAGTCCCACGGCTTAGCCTGACGGGATGGTTCAGAGGCCGCGAGTAGGCCACCTGCGGGGCGGACCGCGCCCCAGCTTGCGCCGGGTTTGTGCAGAGAACCCCGGTCGCGCCCCTTCAAGCGGCACCGGCCTGGCCGCGGGGCGCTGCGCACCGCCGCTTGCCACGCTGGGGTGGCACGGATATTGCTGTCATCAGATATTGCTATGATCGTGACGACATGCGTTTACCTTCTCTGAAATTCCTCAAGACCTTTCAAGTAGCCGCCCGCCTGAAGAGCTTCAAGGCGGCTGCGGAAGAGCTGCATTTGACGCCGTCCGCGGTCAGCCATCAGATCAAGGCTCTCGAGGAGCAGCTCGCCGTGGCGTTATTCGACCGGGGCATGCGCACGCTCGCGCTGACCGACGCGGGCGCGCACTATCTCGAGCACATCAGCGACATTTTCGCGCGGCTCGAGTCGGTGACGGAGCAGCTGAAGATGCGCTACGGACGCAGCATCCTGCGGCTCAACGTACCGCCGTACTTCGCGCGCGCGCTGCTCTTACCGCGGCTCGCGTCTTTCACGCAGGCGCGCGAGGATACCGACATCCGCATCGAGACTTCGTCGTCGGCGCCCAAGAGCCACCCGCCGGAGGCGGATCTTTCGGTCGTGGTGGGAGCGGGACCGTGGGAAGGACTCACCGTGCACGAGCTCTTCGCGCAGAGCTTCATCGCGGCGTGCTCGCCGGGATTCTTGCTCGAGAACCCGATCGAGACCTACGCGGACCTGAACGGCAAGAACCTGCTGCTGCACGAGGAGCGCCGCGATGCCTGGGAGCGCTGGGCGCTGGGACTCAAGATCCCGCCGATCAAGCCCAACCGCCTGGTGCGCCTCAACACCATGTCCGCCGTCGTGCTCGCCGCCGAGCAGGGCGTGGGGGTCGCGCTCGTGCCCTCGCGTCTCAGCGCCGATCGATTCGCGGCCGGCGGCCTGGTCAAGCTGTTCACCGATGAGCTCACGACCAACGAGAACTATGTGCTCTTGCATCGTCCGGAGGACGGCGGGCGCGAGGATCTGCAGGAGCTCACGCGCTGGATCCTGAGCGAGTGTCACGTCGCGTGAGCGAAATCGCACGCGGCTGAAACATTTGTCGTTTGCGAGAGCCCGAGCGGTGCGCCTATCGTGATCTTGGGGCGTTGGTATTTCCACCGCAAGGAGTACCAGCATGACGATTCGCCGCTTCGGACTTTCAATTTCCGCTCTCGCCGCCGTTTCCCCAGCCGTGTGCAACGCATTGCCCGCGAAAGCCTCCCTCGATGCCTGCGTGAAGGCGTTCGAAAAGACACTCGAGCCCGCGGATGCCGTGAGCCATGCTTTCAAGGTGGTCTATCCGGGCGAGCGGCTCACCGGCTCGATCGCAGACTTCTATCCGACCGCTTACACGTTCGACTTGCAGGCCAACAACTTGAAGACCGGCGAAGTCGTGGCCCACGTGCGTTGCGCGACCGACCGTCGCGGCAGCGTCGTGCTCACGTCCCTGGTCGATTCGATGCAGCCGCCCGCGCGCGTAGCGCAGCGATAGCCCTTGCGATTAGCATGTGCGCATGGACCTCATGCGCATGCAGTTCGTGGTTGCGGTGTCGGAGAACGACGTCATCGGGCGGCGCAACCAATTACCGTGGCGCCTCTCGGCCGACCTGCGCCGGTTCAAGATGCTTACGCTCGGCAAGCCCATTCTGATGGGACGCAAGACTTACGAATCGATCGGCCATGCGTTGCCGGGCCGATTGAACTTGGTGCTGAGCCGCTCGGGCGGATTCGCGCCCGGGGACTGCACCGTCGTGGCGACGCTGGATGCCGCGCGGACAGCGGCGCGCGCGGCCGCGGGCGATGAACCCTTGATGGTCATCGGCGGCGCGGAGGTCTTCCGCGAATGCGCGCCCGAGGCGGAATGTATTCACTTGACCCTCGTGCACGCGTTCATCGAGGACGGCGATGCCTTCTTCGGCGGCTGGCGCAGCCCCGAATGGCTCGAGACCTCGCGCGAGCGGCACCCGGCCGACGACAAGAACTCCGCGCCCTACAGCTTCATCACGCTCGAAAGATCGGAGAGCGCCGGGAGCGCCGCCTCGACCAGCCGTTCCGCGCGCGCATAGTCGACGTCCGCAAGGCTCTGCGCATCGGCGGTGAGCTCTGCGAGAAGCTCGGTCTGGACGCGGCCGCGCTGCTGCGCCGTGCGATAGGAAATCTCGTGATGGAACATCACCATCGAGTAGCGCGGAATGAAGCGCCGCGGGTAGCGCCGCTCGAGCTCGAGCGCGAGCGATTGCTGCAGCCGGAAGCGCGGATCCGCGACGCGCTCGCGCATTTCCAGATAGTTCTCGAGCGCCATCTCCGCGATGGCGTCGGCGTTCGGCTTGCGCCGTGCGTAGAACTCGGTGAACACGCGTGCCCAGGGTACGCGTTCGCCGGGCACGCGGCCCCAGGAGCAGGCGTCCTCGAGGCAGGCGTCGAACTCCAGGCAATCCTCGAAGCAGCAATTCATGCCCTGGCCGTGAAACGGCACGATCGCGTGCGCAGCGTCGCCGATCAGGGCCGCGGTGCCTGCCGCAGCCCAAGGGCGGCTGCGCACGGTGCCGAGAAATCCCGTGGGATGGCGCTGAAATTCCGCGACGCAATCCGGCATGAGTGCGCGCGCATCCGGGAAGCTCGCCGACAGAAACTCATCGATCGCCTGCGGTGAGCGCAGCGCGGCGAAGCTCGAGGCTCCCTCGAGCGGCAGGAACAGCGTCGCCGTGAAGCTGCCGTCCTGATTGGGGAGTGCAATCAGCATGTAGCCGCCGCGCGGCCAGATGTGCAGCGCCTCGCGCTCGAGCAACGCGCCGCCGGCAGGACCTGCCGGAATCGAGAGCTCCTTGTAGGCGTGCTCGAGCGGGGAATCCTCGGATTCGATCATGCCCTGCGCGGCGAGGCGGCGGCGCACGAGCGATCCCGCACCATCCGCGGCGAGCAGCGGGCTCATGGGAATCTCGAGGTCGAGAGCGCGGCGTAAATCGCGGACGCGAGCCGTTGCCGCCGCGAGATCGACGTCCTCCAGACGGTGCTGGAAGCGGACGTCGACCCCGGCGCCGATGGCGGCATCGAGCAGCACGTTGTTGAGCTCGCGCCGCGAGATCGAATAGATGACTTCGTTCGGCAGCCGGCCGTAGGGCAGCAGACCGCTGGAGCCGTCCGCCTGATGCACGAAGCGGCCGCGCATGGGCACCACGAGGTGCCGGATGGAATCGAGAAGTCCCGCCTGCGCGAGCGCGTGCGTGCCGCGGTCGGCGAGCGCCAAGTTGATGGAGCGGCCGGCTTCGGCCGCAGCGCCGCGCGGATCGGCGCGGCTCTCGTAGAGCGTGACGGCCATGCCGCGCCGCTTCAGAAGAATGGCGAGCAGGGCGCCGGTAGGTCCCGCGCCGACGATAGCGAGCGCCTCGCCCTGCAGCCTCACGCCTTGACCGCCGCCGCGAGCGCCTCGACCGCGTCGGCGACGTCGCGGAACGAGTTATAAAGTGCAATGGGAGCGAAGCGCAGCGTGTCCGGCTCCCGCCAATCGCCGATCACGCCGGCCGCCGTGAGGCGCTCGTGACAGCGCCGCGCGGCCGCCGAGGATAGCGCGAGCCGTATGCTCAACTGGCTGCCGCGCTGAGCGGCGTCGAGCGGTGTGATGATCTCGACGGCAGTCCCCAGACGACTCTGGATCGAGCGCTGCATGAAGGCGGTGAGCTGCACGGATTTCTCGCGCAGGCGCTGGATGCCCGCGCGCCCGAACAGCTCGAGCGATGCGAGGAGCGGTGCCGCGGACAACACCGGCGGGTTGCTCACCTGCCAGCCCTCGGCGCCGGAAATGGGATGAAACTCCGGGCCCATCTCGAAGCGGCGCGCCTTGTCATGGCCCCACCAGCCTGCGAAGCGCGGCAGGTCGGGCCGCTGCGCGTGGCGCGCATGCACGAAGCATCCGCCGATGGCACCCGGCCCCGCGTTCAAGTACTTGTAGCTGCACCAGACGGCGAAGTCCGTATTCCAATCGTGCAGCTCGAGCGGCACGTTGCCGATCGCATGCGCGAGATCGAGACCCACCACGGCGCCGGCGGCTCGCGCCGCGGCCGTGACGGCGCCAAGATCGAACAGCTGGCCGCTCAAGTACTGCACCCCCGGCCAGAGCACGAGCGCGAGCCGCGGTCCTTCGCGCTGCAGGATTTCCATGATGTCTTCGCTGCGCAGCGCATGCTCGCCCGGCCGCGGAGCCACCTCGATGAGATGCCGCGCATCGAGACCGTGAAAGCGAAGCTGCGACAGCACGGCATAGCGATCGGAGGGAAACGCCGACTGCTCGATGAGCACGCAGTTGCGGGCGCCTTCGGGTCTGAAAAAACTCACCATCATCAGGTGCAGGTTGATGGTGAGCGAATTCATCGCCACCACCTCGCTCTCGGAGGCGCCGGCGAGCGCCGCGAGTCCCGGCGCGGCATGCTCGTGATAGCCGATCCAGGGACGCGCGCCTTGGGCGCGTGTGCCTTGGTGGTGTCCGAGGACGCCCAAGCGCTGCCATTCGACGAGATCCTGGCTCACATAGTGCGCCGCCGATTTCGGCTGCAAACCCAGGGAATGACCGCACAGGTAAACCGCTTTGCGACCGTCGGCGTCGACCGGATGGTGAAACTCGGCTGCAAAGGACGCGAGCGGGTCGCGGGCATCGAGCTCGGCTGCACTCGCGGCATCGGAGTGCGGCAAGCTGTCAGCCCCTGCCCGAACGGTCCGCGCTCTCGCCCGGCGCGGCCATCACGGTACCGCACACCGTGCAGGTGCGGTGCTCGATGCTCGAGAAGAATCGCTTAAAGACGGACGGGAGCTGCGTCTCGATGTCATGGATGTGCAGCCGCTCGAGATACAGGCGATGGCCGCAGTGCTCGCAGTACCAGGAAAATCCGTCGAGCTCTGTGGCAGCGCGGGGCCGTTCCACCACGATGCCGACCGTGCCGGGGCCGCGCTGCGGCGAGTGCGGGACCTCGGCAGGCAGCAGGAACACGTCGCCCTCGCGGATCGGCACGTCGACCCGGCGCTCCCCCTGGATGGTCTGCAGCACGATATCGCCCTCGAGTTGATAAAAGAGCTCCGGGCCGGGGTCGTGATGGAAATCCTTGCGCGCGTTGGGGCCGCCCACGGCCATCACGATGAACTCGCCGTCCTCGAACAGCAGTTTGTTGCCCACGGGCGGTTTGAGCAGTGCGCGGTGCTGGTCGACCCAGGCGCGCAGGTTGAGCGGCGATGAGACGTGCATGCCTGCGATTATAGCGCCCGGCGATACCGTCTAATCGCCCGTGCCCGACCCCTGGCATCCCACCTGCGTCGGTGCGGCGGCCGGCACATCGAGGCGCAGCGCGGTGAGGCTCCCGCCCCAGACGCAGCCGGTGTCGAGCCCGATCACATCGGCGTTTTGAAAGAATCCCAGAGTCGACCAGTGGCCGAAGACAATGCGGGTGCCGCGCCAGCGCGCGCCGGGCGCCTCGAACCACGGAATGAGCGCGGCGCGCTGGCCCTTGCGCGGGGATCCCTTCGCATGCAGCTCCAGCCGGCCGTGCTCGTCCACATAGCGCAGGCGGGTGAAGCAATTGACGATGTAGCGCAGCCGCTCCGCGCCTTCGAGAGACTCGTCCCAGCGGTCGGGCTTGTCGCCGTACATGTGCTTGAACAGCTTCTCGGGCTGGCTGCGCAGCGCCTGCTCGAGCTCGCGCGCGCAGGCCCGCGCGACCGGCACATCCCACTGGGGTGAGAGTCCGCCGTGCACCAGACACAGATTCAAGGAGCGATCCTCGGCGAGCACCGGGCGCTGCGCGAGCCACTCGAGCAGCGCGTCGCGGTCCGGGGCCTTCAAGATCGGCGTCAGGGTGTCGTCGGACTTCAGGCGCGAACAGCCGAACGCGACCGCCAGCAAATGCAAGTCATGGTTGCCGAGCGTCACCGTGGCCGCGTCGCCGAGAGCACGGATGCGGCGCAATACCTCGAGCGAGGCGGGCCCTCGATTGACCAGATCGCCGACGAACCACAGATGGTCGCGGTGCGGAGAGAAGTTCAGGGTCTCGAGCAGCCTTCCGAGCTCGGCGTCGCAGCCCTGAACATCGCCGATTGCGTAGAGCGCCACCGGCTTAGTGCAGAACTCCCGGAATGGCCAACCGGAAGGGCGCGATCGGGGCGTCGAACTTGAGCCCGTCATCGGCCATCATCTGGTAGCTTCCCTGCATGGTGCCAACCGGAGTCTCGATGACGGCGCCGCTCGAATAGCGGAATCCCTGGCCCGGCTTCAGATACGGCTGTTCGCCCACGACCCCGTCGCCGCGGGTCTCCTTCACGTTGCCGTTCGCATCCGTGATGATCCAATGGCGCGTGAGCAATCGAGCGGGAACCTGGCCTTCGTTGCGGATGGTGATGGTGTAGGAGAACACGAAGCGCTTGTCGCGCGGATCGGATTGCTCCTCGATATAGGCGGTCTCGACGTCGACACGGATTCTCGGCCGTTGGGTCTCGGTGGTCATGAGCGTCTTAGCCGAGCCGCACCGCGAGCACGTCGCAATGGGCGGCATGCAGCACGGTATCTTCGGTGAAGTTGAGCAGGACTGCGAGGCCGTGGCGCTCGCGGCTGCCGAGCACGATCAGGTCAGGCCGCTCTTCCTCGGCGACGGCCAGGATCTCCGCCTTGGTGTTGCCGACCTCCACTCGAGCTCGGGTGCTTGCCGTGCCGTAGCGCTTGATGATGTCATCGAGGAGCGGGCCTGCACGCTCGACCAGAGTCGTCTCGAGGTCGATCTGCGTCGGCATGAGCGACTCGCCCATGGGCTCGGCCGGGACGTATTCGACGACGTGCAGCGCAACGATGTCGGCATTCGAATGCGCGGCGATGTCGCGGGCTTTGGCGAACACGTGTTCGCTGCCGTCCGCGAGGTCCAACAAAACCAGCACCTTTCGATATCCGGGCATCTGGGCTCCAGTATAGCGGAGTGCGGGGGCGTTCAACCCTCCCCCGCGCCGTGCTCCTTCAGGGCGGCCCGTGCGGGCGCGTCCGCGGCGCGTTTACGCTCGAACGTGACGGCAAGGCAGCCGAATTGCTCGGGCGTGAGCGTTTCCGGGCGCTGTTGCGCATCGATCCCGCAGGCCTCGATGTCCGCGCCGCTCAACAGGCCCTTCAGGCCGTTGCGCAGGGTTTTGCGCCGGTGAGAGAAGGCGGCCAGCGCGAGCGTGCGCAGGGCGAAGTCGCTGCCGATCGCGAATCGCGGCGTGGGTGAAGGACGCAAGCGGACGATCGCGGAGCGTACTCTCGGCGGGGGCTGGAAAGCCCCGGGCCCGACTTCGAACAGCGCCTCGACTTGGGCGTAGGCGGCGAGCATGACGGTGAGCCGCCCGTACTCCTTGCCCCCGGGCGAGGCCGCCATGCGGTCGACGACCTCCTTCTGCAGCATGAAATGCATGTCCTCGATCGCACCACGCTGGCTGAGGAGATGAAACAGCACGGGCGTCGAGACATTGTATGGAAGATTGCCCACGATCCGCAGCTTCGGTCCTTGTCCGCGGAGCCCGATGAAGTCGGTATCGAGCATATTGCCAACGTGTACGTGCAGGCGCCCTTGCGCGCGCGGATCCGCCTCGAGGAGCCGCGCGAGGTCGCGATCGATTTCGATGGCATCCAGCTCATGCGCGCGCTCGAGTAGGCCGAAGGTGAGCGCGCCGCGGCCGGGACCGAGCTCCACCACCCGCTCGCCGCCCGCGGGCGCCACAGCATCGATGATGCGGCGGATGACCGCGGGGTCGTGCAGGAAGTGCTGTCCGAAGCGCTTACGGATCACCATGGCTCGCAAGCTCGATTGCGAGCCCCACCGCAGCCTCGAGGCTCCCCGTATCGGCGCGGCCGGTGCGCGCCAAGGAAAGGGCGGTGCCGTGGTCGACGCTGGTGCGAATGATCGGCAGCCCCAAGGTGACGTTCACCGTGTGTCCGAACCCTTGGTGCTTGATGACCGGCAGACCTTGATCGTGATACATGGCGACGACGACATCCACGCCGCCCGCGAGAAACTGCGGCGTGAATGCCGTGTCCGCGGGAACGGGTCCGCGCACGTCGAGTCCCTGCGTGCGCAGCTGCCGGAGCACCGGCTCGATCACGTCGATCTCCTCGCGGCCCAAGTGTCCGGACTCGCCCGCATGCGGATTGAGTCCGAGCACCGCGATGCGCGGCGCGGAGACTCCGAAGCGGCGGCGCAGGTCCGCGTGCACGATCTCGAGGGTCGCCCGCAGACGTTCTGCGGTGATCGCATGCGGAACCGCAGCCAGCGGCAAGTGGGTGGTGACGAGCGCGACCCGCAGCGCCTCGTTCTGCAGCATCATGACCGGCAGCGCGGCGCCGGTTCGCGCCGCGAGATATTCGGTGTGTCCCATGAACTCGAAGCCCGCCTCCATGATCGTGCTCTTTTGCACGGGGGCGGTCACCATGGCGGCGAACTCGCCGCTGAGACAACCGTCGCATGCCCGATCGAGCATCGCGATGACCGCGACGGCGTTGCGCGCATCGAGCCGGCCCGCCACCACCGCGTGCGGCGCGCGTACGTCGAGGAGCTTGAGCAGCCCGGCTCTCGAGGCCGCGGGAGGCGCCGAAGGGTCGTAGGCGCAGGCGCGCGGCGCTCCGCCGGGCGCCGCCGCGCCGAGCACTGCCGCAGTTTCCTCGAGGAGCGTCGCGTCGCCGGCAATCACCAGATCGGCCGGCCAATCCCTACGGCTAAGCGCAACGCAGGCATCGGGTCCGATGCCTGCCGGCTCGCCCGAGGTGACGACGATGCGCGGAACGCGCACTACATCTTGATGTCGACGAACGCTTCGTCGCGCAGCCGCCGCAGCCAAAGCTCGGTCTCTTCGTCGGTCTTGCTCTCGCGGATCGCCGCGAAAGCCTTCTGCCGGCGCACATCGTCGGTGCTGTCGTAGGTGCGCGTGCCGAGCAGCTGCACGATGTGCCAGCCGTAGCGGGTCTTGAACGGCTCGCTGATCTCGTTGGGTTTCAAATCCGCGATCGCCTTGTCGAATTCCGGAACGAAGGTTCCCGGACCCGACCAGCCTAGATCGCCGCCGTCCGGCGCGGAGCCGGGATCCTGCGAAGTTGCCGCCGCGATGCCCGCGAAGTCCTCGCCGGCGATGATGCGCTGACGCAGCTTCGCCAGCTTCTCGCGCACCGTCGCATCGTCGTCGAGCTCGTTGGTCTTCAGCAAAATATGCCGAACGTGAATCTGGTTGACGATCACCGCGGCCTCGCCGCCGCGGCGCTCGTTGAGCTTCACGATGTGAAAGCCGCTCGGGGTGCGCACCGGCGTGCTCACATCGCCGGGCTTCATCTTCGTCACCAGATCCAGAATGAATTGCGGCAGCTGCGATCCCTTGCGCCAGCCGAGCTGGCCGCCGTCGAGCGCCGTCTGGCTGTTGGAATTGGCGATCGCCAGCTGCCCGAAGTCCTCGCCCTTGGCCGCGCGTGCCGCGATGTCTGCCGCCTTCTTGGTGATGTCCTCGAGCTGCTGCGGGGTCGCGGCCTGCGGGAGCGAGAGCAGAATGTGCGAGACGTTGAACTCATCGTTCGCCGCGGCCGATTGCTGCCGGGCGATATACTGCTCGAGCTCGTGCGGCGAGACGTTGATGTGGGAGATCACATCGCGCTGTCGCAGGGTACTCAGCGTGAGCTCCTTGCGCATGCTCTCGCGATATTGCTTGTAATCGACCCCCTGGGCGGCGAGCGCGGTCGGCAGCTGGTCGAACGGGATCTTGTTGCGCTGAGCGATCTCCTGAAGCGCGCCGTTGAGCTGCTCGTCCGAGATGGTCAAGCCGACGTGCTTGGCCCGCTGTGTCTGGATCTCCTGCAGGATCAGCCGCTCGAGCACTTGCTGGCGCAGCACGCTCTCGGGCGGGAGCTCCACTTTCTGTTCCTGCAGCCGCTTGGTCACCGCCTCCATCTGCTCATCGAGCTCGCTCTTCAGCACCAGACCGTCGTTCACGATCGCCGCGATGCGGTCGAGCAGCTCGCCGTGAGCCCCGATATCCCGGGTTTGCGCCGGCGCGCGCGCGCCGACCAAGAGTGCCGCCATGAGGAGTCCGCAAAGGACTACTGGGTTTCGCATAGATCTTCCTGTTGGGGTGCCGCTTACTGCTCGTTGGGGTCGCGCGTCGAGTATCCGCTGATCTCTCTGGAGAGGAACGTGTCCGACCGCTTTCCGACCGAGGAGAGGCCCGTCAGTTCCAATTGTAAAGCAACCGAGGTATCCAGTCCCCCGGTTCGGTTGGTCAAGTAGCGCCGCTGCAACACCTGGATGCGCCAGCAGCAGCTTTTGTACTCGAAACCGGCCAGTTGCTCGATGACCTCGTGGTCCTGGATGGAATAAACATAGCGGCCGACCGTATTCCAGCGGCTGGCGATGGGCCAGGCGAAGGAGACGTCGTATTGCTTCAAAATGTCCTGCTGGAAGCGGTAGCCGACGTTGATCACCTTGTTCAGGTCAGGGTGGTACTGGACCAGGATTTCGTTCTTATCCGTCTGCGAGGTGTAGGGATTCCACTGGTAATCGAGGTGCACGCTCCAATTCTTGTAAGCCGCGACCGAGATTTCGGTGACGATGTCCGAGCCGTGATAGGCCTGGGCGACCTCCTGCGGGGCGGTGGAGAGGGTCTGGCCGGGCAGCGTCGGCAGGTTGTACCCCGGCAGGATGAGCTGTTGCTGGCTGGTTTGGCCCGGTAGCGTCGGCAGAGTCTGGCCGGGCAGCGTCTGGGTGATCTCCTCGGGCAAAAGCACCCGCGGCAGCGTGAAATAGCGAATCTCGCCGATGGTGGCCGACAGGTACTGCGTGCCGGTCGACTCGTTGAACAGCCGCGAGGTGAAGCCGAAGGCGAGCTGATTGGCGTCGCCGATGCGGTCATCGCCGACGTAGCGGTTGGAGCGGAACAGCTCGACCATGTTGAAGTCCGGCAGGCCCGTGTCGAACAGCGGCAGCTCGTTTTGGTTGCGGTACGGGATGTAGGTGTACATGAGGCGCGGCTCGAGGGTCAGGATGCGCTGGCCGTTCGAGCCCGCGTCCCGGTCGAACACCAGCCCGGTGTCCAAGCTCGCGTAGGGCAGCGTCCGGGTGGGTGTGCTCGGGTCGCCGGACTGGGCGTTCTGCAAGTCGTACTGGGTGTAGTGATAGCCCACGATGGGCTCGAAGAAGTAGCCGGCTGTGCGCAGGTCCCAGCGCAGCTCCGGCGATACGTCCGCCCGGACCCCGGTCGGCCCCACTTCGCGAATGAAATTCGTGGCCTCGCTCGAGACGGCGAACTCGAGGCCGCCGACCAAGGGAAAAAGCCCGTAGGCCTCGAGCCGCGGCACGCGCGAGTAAGGCCTGTCGCCGGCATCGATCGCGGTGTCGATGGTCTGGAAATTTTGCGCTTGGGCCCGGATGCGCCAGACATCGTCGTAGTAGAGGAACTCCGCGCGGCGCTCGAGGAAGGTCACGCTCGTCTGGTCCGCGCCCACCGCGAAGTCGGAGAAGTAGTTGCTGTCGCTCACCCCGGAGATATCGGTGTCGAAGCGCAAACCGGGGGCGATGTTGGTGACGTCGGTGAAGTGCACGAAATATCGGTCGCTGTTCGCGATCGCATCGTTCGGCAGGAAGTTCTCCTCGAGCTGGCCGTGCGAACCCTCCGTCAAGAAGCGAAATTCGCCGCCGAGCTGCACGCCGCGCTTGGAGAGGTATCCAGGCGTCAACGTCGCGTCGTAATTCGGCGCGAGGTTGAAGTAGTAGGGCACGTCGAGCTCATAGCCGTTGTTCCCCGAATGCCCGAAGCTCGGGAACAAGAGGCCGCTCTGCCGATCATCCCCCAAGGGGAAGGCGAGATACGGTGTATAAAAGACCGGCACGTCCTTGAAGCGCATGACCACGCCGTGCGCGATCCCTTGTGCCTCGTCGGTGTCGAGCTTCAAGTTCTTCGCCTGGATCACCCAGTCCTCGTTGCCGACCGGGCAGCTCGTATAGCGCACCGTGTCCATGTGCACGATGCCCTCGGGGCTCACCGACATTTTCTTGGCGTAGCCGCGGCCGCTGCGATCGAAGATGCGGAAAGTGGCCAGGTCGAAAAATCCGCCGCCGAGGGCATCGTAGGCGCCGTCGCTGCTCTTGACGCCGAGACGCGGATCCTCGAAGTCCACCGAGCCCGCGACCGTGACCTTGCCGGTCTTCTCATCGTAAGTGACCCGATCGGCCGATATGGTCCGCTGGTCCTGATGCACCTGCACGTGGCCGGTCAGCACAGAGAACCCGGTCGCCACATCGAGCGATGCACCGTCGCTCTCGATCTGGATGCGATGATCGCCGCTCGGGACGATCACGGCGGTGGTCGTGCGCTTGTGTTTCGGGGGCGCGGGACAGACGTCCGCGGCGCGAACCGCGACGGCCGCCAGCAGGCAGAAAACGGCGGCCGATGCGGCTCGTTGATATCCCTTGGGCAAATTCGATCGCCTTAATCGGTATACTTGTTCCGCCGCATTTGCGGTGTCCGAATGGTCAAGCATGCATGTGACGGATGCAAGCGATTCCCGCCTTGCGCTGTTGCGCCAATGGGTCACGGAGGACCTGGGATTCGCGGGGGCGCACATCGAGCCCGCCTCGGCGGATGCGAGCTTTCGCCGCTATTTTCGTCTGATCCGCGGCGCGGATTCCTACATCGTGATGGACTCGCCCCCCGACAAGGAGCCGGTGGCGCCGTTCATCGGTGTCGCGCAGTCGCTGCTCGGTATCGGATTGAACGTTCCGGTGATCTTGGCGCGCGATCCGGAGCGCGGGCTGTTGCTGCTGTCGGACTTGGGCAAGCGCCAGTACCTGAGCGATCTGCTTGCGGGGCGCGACGTCGAGCGTCTCTATGCCGATGCGCTCGACGCACTCGTGCGTTTGCAGACCCGCGGCGCGGAGGCCGCGCGCGGCCTTCCGCCCTACGATCGCGCCGCGCTCATCCGCGAGATGAATCTGTTGCCCGAGTGGTTCCTCGGCCGTCATCTCGGACTGCCGCCGACTGCCGCGGAGCGCGCCATGCTCGAGCGGCTGTTCGAGACGCTCGCACACAGCGCGCTCGCGCAACCGGCGGTGTTCGTGCATCGCGACTATCACTCGCGCAATTTGCTGATCACCGACGAGGCCAATCCGGGTGTTCTGGATTTCCAGGACGCCGTGCGCGGCGCCGCGACCTACGATGTGGTCTCCTTGCTGAAGGATTGCTACATCGCGTGGCCGCGCGAGCGCGTCATCGAGTGGCTGCTCGGGTTTCGCGAGCGCCTCAAGCACGCCGGACTCGATCTCGGTGCGGACGAGGAGCTCATTCGCCGCTTCGATCTCATGGGGCTGCAGCGTCACATCAAGGTTCTCGGCATCTTCGCGCGCCTTTTCTATCGCGACGGCAAGGCAGGGTATCTCGAGGATTTGCCGCGCGTGCTCGCCTATACGCGCGAGACCGCCGCCCTGTATCCGGAGACCGCCGACTTCGCGCGCTACATCGACGAGCGTATCGAGCCGCGCTTCGAGGCGGCGCAAGCCAACGCGCGCGCGCGAGCTCTGAGCGCAGCGCGTTCCGCGCACCCGCCGGGCAGCTGATGGTCGAAGCTCTCGCCCGCCCGCGCAGCGCCATGATCCTGGCGGCCGGTCGCGGCGAGCGCATGCGCCCGCTCACCGACTGGACACCGAAACCGCTGCTCGAAGTGCGCGGCAAGGCGCTCATCGAATATCACCTCGAGCGGCTGGCACGTGCCGGGATCTCGCAAATCGTCGTGAATCTCTACTGGCTCGGCTCGATGATCCGCGACCGGCTCGGCGATGGTTCCCGGTACGGTGTGCGCATTGCCTACAGCGAGGAGGCGCCGCACGCGCTCGAGACGGCCGGCGGCATCTTTCGCGCGCTGCCGCTGCTGGGGGACCGGCCATTTCTGGTGCTGAACGGCGATGTGTTCACCGATTATCCCGTGGCCGGCGCCGCGCTCCGGGCGGACCGCGACGCGCACCTCGTGCTGGTGCCGAACCCGCCGCAGCACCCCCAAGGCGATTTCGGCCTCGAAGCAGGGCTGGCCATGCCGAGCGCGCCCGTCCAGTACACATTCTCTGGGATCGCCGTCTACCGGCCGCAGTTCTTTGCGGACTGTGTGGATGGCGCATTCCCGTTAAAACCGCTCCTGCTGCGCTCCATGGCGGCCCGCCGCTGCTCGGCCGAGCTGTACGGGGGCCTGTGGGAGGATGTGGGCACCCCCGAGCGGCTCGCGGCGCTCAATGCCCCGGGTGAGGTAAAATGAACGCATGGCGCAGTTCAAGGGCATCCCCATTCTGAGCGCGGGCGATGCGTCGCCCGGCGATGCGTCGCGCGGCGGCGAGCCTGCGCGGAGCGGCGCGAAGTACCGCACCCCGCAGGGCTTCACCGCCATCAAGGACGGCATCAAGGCGGCCGCGAAACCGTCTGCGGCGGGCGCACTCAAGCCCGGGGCGCGCAAGCCCGTGTGGCTTCGGGCGCCGCTCGCGAGCGGCGCCGGCTTCCAGGCCGTCAAGCAGATCGTGCGCGAGCATCGTTTGAGCACGGTATGCGAGGAGGCCAAGTGCCCCAACATCGGGGAATGCTGGAACGCCGGCACGGCGACCATCATGCTGATGGGCGCAGTGTGTACGCGCGCCTGCCGCTTCTGCGCAGTGGATACGGGCAA
>Ga0302314_10008692_pt1 | contig 18053 bp, 15 predicted proteins | sample III_Palsa_N2_3_FD_200533 | JGI IMG/M metagenome (GOLD analysis project Ga0302314, IMG submission 200533) | Peat permafrost microbial communities from Stordalen Mire near Abisko, Sweden - III_Palsa_N2_3 | ecosystem: Environmental > Terrestrial > Soil > Palsa > Peat permafrost | place: Sweden...
GAGTCGCATGTATTCCATCGGAAGTCCCCCTAACCGGCGCTTATTCTATCGTCACGACGACTTTACCGCGGGCGTGTCCGGTCATCTGGTACCCGATCGCCGCGGCAATCTCATCGAGACCGTAGCGGCGGTCGATGACAGGTTTTACCTTGCCGTTCTGCATCAGGTCGGCCAGGACGGTCATGTCGGCAGGGGTGAGGTTCGCGAAGAACATCTCAACGTCCACCCCGGCGAACTTTCCCCCGATCATCTTGCTGCCCATGCCCATAAGCGGGCCCAGCCAGTGGCCCTTGTCGGTATCGCCACCCATCACGTAGATGCCATTGGGCACCAGCACGCGCCGGTATTCGCGGATCGAGTGATTGCCGGACAGATCCACGATCAGATCGAAGCGATCCGTGCCCTGGGTGATGTCCTCGCGGCTGTAGTCGACGACGCGGTCCGCGCCGATCGATTGCATCAGCTGCAGGCTGCCGGTATTGGTGGCGGCCGTGACGTTCGCACCCATGGCCTTCGCGATCTGCACCGCAAAGGTTCCCACTCCGCCGCCGGCGCCGTTGATCAGCACCTTCTGGCCGGGTTTGAGTTTCCCGGCATCCCGCAGCCCCTGCAGCGCCGTGATTCCGGCGACGGGCGCCGCCGCGGCTTCCTCGAAGGATACGTTCGCCGGCTTCAGAGCCACGCCCTCGCTGTCCTTCAAAAGCAGATACTGTGCGAATGCACCGTCGCCGCCGCCGAAGATCTCATCGCCGGGTTTGAACTTCGTCTCGAGCCTGCCGACCGCTTCGACGGTCCCGGCGAAGTCGGTGCCCAGGTAGACGTCCCTGGGTGTGCCCCAGCCGGCGGAGGGACGCATGATGTAAGGCTCGCCCAGCAGGTAATGCCAGTCCACCGGATTGACCGAGGAGGCGTGGACCTTGACCACGAATTCGTGATCCCCGGGAACGGGGCGGGCGCGCTGTTCGATGCGGACCACCTCCGGCGGGCCGTAGCAACGGTTGACGACCGCCTTCATCGGCTGCACCGGAACGCCCGCAGGCGCGGAACCGCAGGCGGCGTTATGGCTTAGCGCCACGGCCAGCCCGGCGATTCCCAGGATGACCACGCCCGCTACGGCCGCAAGGATCTTCTTCAGCAGTGACATGCGCCACAGAGTCCGCTTGCTGCAAAGCTGCTGTCAAGCGCAACGATTGCAACGATGGGCAGGCCCGGGGCCTGAATCGCGGCCGAGCGGTCGGCCGAACCGCGAAGAACCTTTAAGGCTGTTTGATTGCGGTATAGCGAATGACGCGACCGGACTGCAGCTGCTGATCAACAATGTGCAGCGTCTTGCCGTCCTTTGCGACTGTCATGTGGACGATCTCCACGAGCTTGCGCTTGTCGTAGTCGGATTCCACGACCTCGGTCGGGCTGATTTTCTTGAGCGTCACCATGGTGTTGGTCGCGTCGCCCTGCACCGGGTACTTCTTGCCGTCGAACTTTGCGTCGTAACTCTGCCCGTTGCTGCTCATCGTGAAGCCGGTATCGGTGATGCCAAGTGTCTCAGTGATGCCCGCGTCCGAAACGCTCTCGACCTTGCTGTCGCGCCACGAACCGGACAGCGCCGATACACCCGGAGGCGCCGCACCGACGCGGATCAGGCTGGATTTGACCTGCACCGGCTGGGCACCATTGTAATAAGTGCCTTCTTGCGCCACGGTCGTACCGTCCGCCGACACGGTGCTCTTGAGGGACGAGAACGGCTTGCCCTTGATCTTCTGGACTACGGTTACCGTGGTAGGTGTCACGGTGACCGCCACGGTATCGAAGTCATGACCGCTGACCGGCTGGTCCTTGCCGTCGGCCTTCACCGTATACGCGGGTTTGCAGCTTGAGCACGCGTAACTGTTGTTCGTGATGACGTAGACGTACGGTTTGCTGGACAGGTGAACTCGGCTCATGTCGACCTTCCAAGTGCCATCGAAGGCCCCGGCAGCGAGCGCCGCGGCGGGAGTCAATGCAATCATCGCCCAAAGAATCTTTGACGTTTTCATGACGGGGCCCTTCCTTGGCAAGGTCTTAAGGAGAGTCGGAGCCTACTCCCGCCGAGGCGCCGTCACACCTTGCGCCGCATCAACTCAAATCTAAAAACCATCAAAGAATTTCTTGACCGCCCCCAGGCACATGGGTGGCACGAGGGTCGCGTGATAGTCCTCCAGCACCGCCAGCGCGCCACCATCGGTCGCCCCGGAAGCGATGGCATCGGCCGCAACGGCGGCCTTGGCGTCGGCAAATACATCTTTGAATGCGGCGTACGGGTCGTTCGTGGTCGGCGCCGAATCCACGTCTACGGTAGTGACGGGTACGGTGGGGGGATTCGTGACCCAGTACTGATTCATGAGCTGCGTGTCGAAGTAGAAGACATCCGGATCGCTCTGACCACCGCAGAGCAGTATCGGCATGGTCGGCACCCAGTCGCGCAGATCATTGGCCTTGAGCGCCACACGCAGGGTATTGCCCGGACTCGCCGCCGGCACGTTCGTCGTGAGCGTCGGGAAGCCGCCGTCGGGCGCGGCGGCCTCATCCTCAAGATAGCTCGCCCGATAGGTGTTCAGCACCAGCGGCGGGTCACCGAACCCTAAGGCGAAGGCCGGCGCCAGGTTCGCGGGCGTCGTCGCCGGCGTAATCGAGGCGTATTGCATGGCAGGAGGCGTCGCGCTGAACAGCGCATTCTGCGGCAGCAGGCCTTGGGAGTAGATCGAGGTGATCGCGGTGGTGCTGGGCAGCAGCGTTCCGATGCCGGTGGCGTATTGGGCCGTGAACACATCCGTGGGCGTGCTGTAGATGTTGCCGTAGGTCTTCTGGTAGCTGTCCGTCAGCAGCGTGACGTTCACCGTCGCGCCCAGGTCCACTTCACCCAGGAACACCGCATCGCCGAAGGCCGCGAGCGCGTAGGGACCGGACATCGGGCCCGCAGCGGTCACGGTTTCACCGGCGCCCTGCATGGCCCGGGCGGTGGCCATCGCCACGAAGCCGCCCTGCGAGTAGCCGGTGACGAAGAGCTTGCCGCTGTCCGACACCGGTGGCGCGAGCGCGCCGGTCAGCGCCGCGCGCGCCGCGGTCAGCGCATCGATCATGTCCTTCGACTGCTGATCGGCGACGAGGTAGGGGTGATAGCTCAACGTCGAGGTGTCATAGCCCGCGTAGTTGGGCGCAACCACGATGTAGCCCTGGGAGGCGAATACGGCGGTGAGCAGCAGCCCCTCGTCGTTATCCGACTGCGACAGGTCGGCGATGTTGAAAGTCTTGTCGGGGGTCGTGCCATGCGCATACAGGACGATCGGACGCGGCCCCTGGCAGGCGGCGGCCGTACCGGAGGGCAGCATCAGGGCGGCCGACGCGGTGGTCGCCTCGCCGAGTGCGCCGACGGTGTCGTATTCCAGGTGATAGATGGTCACGGCGCACACCGGCGCAGTGCTCAACTGCAGGAGCTCCTCGCCGAGACTGCTGAGTGCGAGCAGCGTCAGGATATCGCTCGTACCGTAGCCACCGGCTTCGGTCGGCGGATTCTGCAGCAGCGTGCCGCGCTGGGAGGTCGCGGTCGTGGGGCCGGAGGAGCCGCTCGTCGCACCGGTGGTCGACCCCGAGGATGAATCACTGCCCGAACCGCCACAGGCCACGAGCGTTGCGGCCGCAGCGAGCGCGGGCAGGGCGAGTTTCAGGGTGGCTTTCATGGCTCAATGCACGGCCGGCGCCGGGCGGCCCATCCAGCGGTCGGCCCAGGCGATGAAGTATCTGAAATTCGGCACATCGGTGTGTCCTCCTTCGTGCTGCCGCCAGGCGAGCTGGCCGTCGAGCATCCCGACGCCGATGTCGGGTTTGCGGGCATGCTGATAGTCATCGCCAACGCCGAGATCATGCGCGCCCAGCAGGCGAAACACCTTGCCGGCCGCGACCGTCGCCATGTAGCTGCCCTGCTGGTCCAGCCACAGTGCGTCGCCGACCGCGGGCGAGCCATAACTGATGAAGGTCGGGCGCGGCGCGCACAGCGCGATCAGTTCGGAGGAGTCCACCGGCAGATCGCCCGCGCTCTTCGCGCCGCCGCGCGCCGCCGCGGCGCCGTACTTGAGGAAGTTGCCGGCCATCCAATGGTATTCGCCGGTGGCGGTGAGGGATTCGACCGCTTCGCCGAAATTGCGCCGATGCGGCTTGGCGCCGCCTTCACCCGAGGAGCCAACCAGCACCATCGCGAAGCGCTGGTCGAAGGCCATCGTGATCAATGCGGCTTTGCCGTAGCGCGAGACGCCTTCGATGCCGATGTGCCGGGCATCGATGTCAGGATCCTGGCTCACGTAGTCGAGCACGCGACTCGCGCCCCAGGCCCAGGCCCGCAGCGCGCCCCAGTCATCGGGCTTGCGCGGTTGGCCCTTGTTGAGGAGACCGATGACGCCGCGTGTCAGCCCCGCGCCGTTGTCGGCCTGCACCGCGGTCGGATCGATCTGCGCAACCGCCCAGCCGTCGGCGACGAGCTGTGCAATGGGATCATTCGGCGGCCGCGGCGCCGGGAAGAACGGCGGGGTCGGGATCGGTTGCCAGGCCGGATGGGTCCGCAGCACATCCGCGAGCGCCGGGTTCTCCTTGATCATGGCAGCGCGCAGCGCGGCGTTCATGCGCGCCACGTCGGCAGCGGATGGCGGTACGGGTGAAGGAAAAGGCGGCGTGCCGAGCGCGAACATGATCAGCAGCGGCATCGGGCCCTTGTGACTCACCGGCTTGATGAGCATCACCGGAAAATCGACGCTGATCGCCGGATAGGCGGAATTATCCAGATGCCCGGTGAGCAACGTCGCGGTCACGGGCACCGCTCCCACCCGTTCGGTTTCGGAAGCCTGCGCCGTGAAGGACACGGCAGGGGTGTGCGCCGGTACCCGGCCCAGCACTTCGCGCTCGAAGTCCTCGATGATCTGGGGACGCCGCTTCGTGTTCCACTGGGCGGCCGTGGTCACCTTCGTGCCATCGTTCATGCGCAACGGGTCCGGATACTCAGGGAAGGGATTCGCGAGCGACTCGTCGTAATTTGCATGGTCGGGGGCATTCTCATCCCCACTGGGGCCGGGGCGCAGCTGGGTGATGCCCAGCTGCTGCATCATCTGCTGATGATCCGCCTCCGAGGCACGGGCGACTTCGGCAGGGGCCTGCGCCTGCGCCGGCATCATCCAGACCGCCGCCAGAGCGCACAGTCCCGACAGCAACCATACGAATTTCACGTCCATGCCCCCTCAGTGTATGGTCTATATGGTCTCAGCACGCACTCGAAAGGCGCAGCGACGGCGCGCGTGTCTTGCGACTGCCGGCACCAGCGCATTGAATTATAAGGGATTCAACGCAACGCCCGCGGTGACGGGCGCTGCGAACGGATCTTGCAACGCTTCAGATCCGAACCTTCAGGTTTCACCATGCCATTCGAAGCCGTCGCGACCAATCAGCGCGCTCGATGCAGCCGGACCCCAGCTGCCGGCGGTGTAGCCCTTGGGCGGTTCGCCCGAGTTCGCCCAGCCCTCGCGGATCGGGTCGATCCAGCGCCAGGCGGCATCCAGTTCATCGCGGCGCATGAAGAGCGTCAGGTTGCCCTTGACCACGTCCATCAGCAGGCGCTCATAGGCATCGAGCGGACGTTCCTTGAAGGTGTCGGCAAGGTCGAGCGAGAGGCTCACGGGGCGCAGCCGCATCACTTCACCGGGCAGCTTCGTCAGGATCGTCAGCGTAATGCTTTCATCAGGCTGCAGCCGGATCACCAGCTGGTTCGGCGCATGGCTGCCATGCGCGGGCTCGAAGATATGCAGCGGCACGTCCTCGAAGGTCACGACGATCTCGGCGATCCGATCCTGCATGCGCTTGCCGGTGCGCAGATAGAACGGTACGCCGGCCCAGCGCCAGGTGTTGATCTCGGCCTTCAGCGCGACAAAGGTCTCGGTCATGCTGCCCGCCGGAACGCCCGGTTCCTGCAGGTAGCCCGGAACGGGCTTGCCGTCGACGGCACCGGCGCGGTACTGACCGCGCACGGTCTTATGCTGCACGTCCTCATCGGTGATCGGCTTCAGCGCATGGAGCACCTTGAGCTTCTCGTCGCGCATGGCGTCGGCATCGCTCGAGGCCGGCGGCTCCATGGCCAGGATGCACAGCAGCTGCAGCAGATGGTTCTGCACCATGTCGCGCATGGCGCCGGTCTGGTTGTAGAACTCGCCGCGCCCTTCGGCACCGACATGCTCACCGACCGTGATCTGCACGTGACTGATGAGACCCCGGCGCCACAGCGGTTCGAACATCGTATTGCCGAAGCGCAGCGCGATCAGGTTCTGCACCGTCTCCTTGCCCAGATAATGATCGATGCGATAAATCTGCCTTTCCGTGAAGATCGAGCCGACCAGCTGGTTGATGGCCTCGGCCGACACGCGATCCTGTCCCAGCGGCTTTTCCAGCACCACGCGCGATTTCGGCGTGACGAGTTTTGCGCGGCCCAGGTTTTCACAGGTGGACGTGAACAGGTTCGGCGCCATCGACAGGAACATCACGCGCACGCGATCTTCGCTGCCGCGCAGCTTCTCAGCCAGGTGGTCGAAGTCTGCCGCCACGGTCGCGTTCACCGGCAGGTAATCCAGCAGTGCGACGAATGTCTGCCAATGCTCCGCGGTCAACTCACTTTCGCTCAGATGCGGACGGCACTTCTCTTCGACTTCCGCGAGGTAGGCGTCGCGGGTGTGGTTGCTGCGCGCGACCGCGATGATGCGCGAGGCTGCCGTGATCTGGCCGGCGCTGACGCGCCGATACAGTGCCGGCAGGAGCTTGCGCATGGCAAGATCACCGGTGCCACCAAACAGGATCAGATCGAAAGGTTCAAGCTTCTGCATCGTTGGGCGTCCGTTGTGCTACCGGTTGGCAGAATAACGCAGATTTCTTTACAGGAAAGGCGGCCATGAGCAGTATTCGTGTGCATCCACGGGTGGCGGAGGTGACCGAGCGCATCCGCGAACGTTCCTGGGCCGAACGCGACGATTACCTGAAGCGCATGGAGGCGGCCACCCACCGGGTCGCGACGCGCTCACGCCTGTCCTGCACGAACCTCGCCCATGGCTTTGCCAGCGCCGATCCGGGCGACAAGGAAGCGATCAAACAGCTGCGCTTCCCGAACCTCGCGATCATCAATTCGTACAACGACATGCTCTCGGCACATCAGCCGCTGGAGCGCTATCCGGTGATCCTGCGCGCCGCGGCGCGCGAGGCTGGCGCCACCGCGCAGGTGGCCGGCGGGGTGCCGGCGATGTGTGATGGCATCACTCAGGGCATGCCCGGCATGGAGCTCTCGCTCTTCAGCCGCGACGTCATCGCGATGGCGACCGGGGTGTCACTCGCGCATGGCATGTTCGATGCGACGCTGTGCCTGGGTGTGTGCGACAAGATCGTGCCGGGTCTGCTGATCGGCGCACTGGCCTTCGGCCACCTGCCCACCATCTTCGTTCCGGGTGGTCCGATGCCTTCGGGTGTCGCGAACAAGGAAAAGGCGCGCATCCGTAAGCTGTTCGCGGAAGGCAAGGTGGGGCGCGCCGAGCTGCTCGAGTCCGAGGCCGGCAGTTATCACTCGGCCGGCACCTGCACCTTCTATGGCACCGCGAACAGCAATCAGATGCTGATGGAGGTCATGGGGCTGCACATGCCGGGCAGCGCGTTCATTCCACCGAACACGCCGCTGCGCGATGCGCTCACCGGTGCGGCCGCGAAACGCGCGGCGCAGATCACGGCACTCGGCAACGATTACCGGCCGCTGGCCCGCATCATCGATGAACGCGCGATGGTGAATGCCGTGGTGGGTCTGCTCGCAACCGGCGGCAGCACCAACCACACGCTGCATCTGGTCGCGATCGCGCGCGCCGCGGGCCTGATACTCGACTGGGAGGACTTCCATCATCTCTCGGATGTCGTGCCGCTGCTTGCCCGCATCTATCCGAACGGCAGTGCCGACGTGAATCACTTCCACGCCGCCGGTGGCATGGGTTTCCTGGTGCGCGAATTGCTGGATGCGGGGCTCATGCACGAGGACGTGCGCACGGTCGCGGGCGATGGCCTGCGGCATTACGCCCGCGAGCCGTGGCTGTCACCGCAGGGTATCGCCTGGCGCGAGGTGCCCGCCGTCAGTGGCGATACCACGGTGCTGCGGCCCGCAAGTGATCCGTTCAGCGCCGATGGCGGTCTGAAACTGCTGCGCGGCAATCTCGGACGCGCGATCATCAAGACCTCGGCCGTCGCCGAAGCGCATCGGGTGGTCGAGGCGCCGGCACGCATCTTCAATGACCAGGAGGGCGTGCTGCGGGCCTTCAAGGCGAAGGAGCTCGAGTGCGACGCGGTGGTCGTCGTGCGCTACCAGGGTCCGCGGGCCAATGGCATGCCGGAACTGCATCAGCTGACGCCGGCGCTTGCCATCCTGCAGGACCGCGGCTTCCACGTGGCCCTGGTGACCGACGGGCGCATGTCGGGCGCCTCGGGCAATGTCCCGGCGGCCATTCACGTCACCCCTGAGGCGATCCATGGCGGCGCACTCGCCCGACTGCGCGACGGGGATATCATTCGCCTCGACAGCCGCACCGGCATTCTCGAGGCGAAGGTCACCGAGCACACCCTGCACGCGCGCACGGTCGAACCGGTCGATCTCAGCGGCAACGACAATGGCATGGGTCGGGAGCTGTTCAAACTGTTCCGGGCCCACGCGGCCGGCGCCGAACAGGGCGCGGGCGTCGCCGCCTACACGGTGGAGTGATCCAAAGATGAATATCCGCGAAGTGCTGGCGCTGGCGCCTGTGATTCCCGTCCTGGTGGTCGAGAAGCTCGAGTCCGCCGCGCCGCTCGCCAAGGCGCTGTACGCCGGTGGACTCACGGTGCTCGAGATCACGCTGCGCACGCCGGTGGCGCTGGCGGTGATAGAGGCGATGCGGGTGGCGGTGCCGCAGGCCATCATCGGCGCCGGCACCCTGACGCGGCCGACGGATTTCGTGCGGGCCGAGGGCGTCGGTGCACAGTTCGCGGTGACGCCGGGACTGACCCCGCAACTGGCCGAGGCTGCTGCCAAGGCGCGCTTGCCGCTGCTGCCCGGGATCGCGACGTCGGGCGAAATACTCCAGGCGCTGCAGTACGGCTATGACACGCTCAAGTTCTTCCCCGCGGTGCAGGCCGGGGGCATCCCGATGCTGCAGGCCTTCGGCGGCCCCTTCGCGGACGTGGCGTTCTGCCCCACCGGCGGCATCTCCCGCGAGACCGCGCCGGACTTCCTCAAGCTGCGCAATGTGCTGTGCGTCGGGGGGTCCTGGGTGGCCCCGGCCGCGCTGGTCAACCGCGGCGACTGGGCGGGCATCGAGGCCCTGGCCCGGGACGCCGCCGCGCTGAGCTGCCCGCCGTGACCGTTTGGTGACACTTCCGCAGGCGGCGGGTGGTGAGCTGCCGGGATGCACAGATTCGGCATCATGGGTGTGTCGTACCGGCATGCAAATGCCGGTCAGGTCGCGCAATTCGCGGTGCCGAAGGATGCGCTCGCCCATCGCCTGAGCGTCCTGCGCGAGGCGCTGCAGGGCGCCGAAGTGCTCTATCTCTCCACCTGCAACCGCGTCGAAATCCTGTTCGCCACGGCCGGTCCGGCGACTGACCGCCGCACCGAGGTGTTTCGGGCACTGACCGGCCGCGAGCCGGTCAATGGCGAGGCCACCGCCGCCTTGCGTGCCTGGGTTGGCGAGGCCGCGGTCGAACACCTGCTGCTGGTCGCTTGTGGCATGGATTCGGCGCAGGCCGGCGAGCAGGACATCTACGTACAGCTCAAGGGGGCCTGGCAGGCCTCGCGCGAAGCCGAGGTGTCGGGGCCGCTGCTGGACCGCATCCTCAGTGAGGCCATGAACATGGCCCGCCATGCCCACCGCATCGCGACCCACGATGCCCCCTCGATGGCGGACCTCGCCGTGAAGCGGGTGATGCAGCAGCTGCAGGGCCAGCAGGCCGGTCCGGTGGGCCTCGTGGGCGTTTCCCCCATGACCCGTCGCTGCGGACTGATGTTGCGCGAGCGTGGGATCACCGTCGCGGTCATCAACCGCACCCTGGACACCGCGCAGGAGCTGGCCGGCGAACTGGGCGCAACCGCGGTGTCGCTCGAGGCGTTCCGGGAGGACCCGACCGTCCAGGCCTGTTCGGTGCTGGTGTGCGCAAGCGGCGCGAGCGAGCCGGTGATCGATCGGGCGGTGCTGGTGAAGCTCGCCCGCAGCCGGCCCCTGCTGATCGACTTCGGCCTGCCGCCGAACGTCGATGTGGATGCGGCGCGGGTGCTCGATTTCACGCGTGTCGGTATGGACGATCTGGTGCAGACTGCCCGGGACGGCCGCGTGCAGCATCTGCTGCGGCTGGCGCCGGTGCGCGCCGCCATCGATTCGCATCTGGCGCGCTTGCGCAGCGAACTGGCCGCGCGGGCCATCGGCCCGCAGCTGGCGCAGTTGCGCGATGATTTCGAGCGCATCACCGCCGGTGAAATCGAGCGGCTGCTGCGCGAAGTGCTCCAGGGCCTGGATGAGAGTCAGCGCAACCAGCTGTCCGGCTGGGGACGCACGCTCGCGCATCGCCTGGCGCACCTGCCCCTGTCGGGAATGCGGGCCGCCGCGGAACACGCGGGTCCGGAAGCCACCGATGCCTTTTTCAGAGAAGCCCGCCTCAGCCGCAAGGCGGGTGTCGGCGATAACGAGTGAATTCAATGCACAAGACCGAACTGCATGTCCGATCCGAACAGATGTATGAACGCGCGCTGCGCGTCATACCCGGCGGCGTCAATTCGCCGGTGCGCGCCTTTCGCGCGGTGGGCGGCTCGCCGCTGTTCATCGCCCGCGGCTCGGGGCCCTATGTCTTCGACATCGACGGCAACCGCTACCTGGACTTCGTCGGCTCCTGGGGTCCGCTGATCCTAGGCCACGCCCACCCGGAGGTGATCGAGGCCATCAGCGTCGCCTGCCGCCACGGCACGACCTTCGGTGCGCCCTGTCAGGCCGAAGTCGAACTCGCCGAACGGGTCGTGAAGTCCTATCCGGGACTCGAGCAGGTGCGCTTCGTGTCCTCGGGCACCGAGGCCACGATGAGTGCGATCCGGCTGGCGCGCGCCTTCACCGGCCGCGATCTGATCGTCAAATTCTCGGGCTGCTATCACGGTCATGCGGATCATCTGCTGGTGGCCGCAGGCTCGGGGCTCGCGACCTTCGGCACTGCCTCCTCGGCGGGGGTTCCGGCCGCTTTCGTGGCCGCTACCCGGGTGTTGCCACTGGATGACGAGGCGGCGCTGCGCGAACTCTTCGCCAAGGAAGGTTCAGCCATCGCGGCCGTCATCATCGAGCCCGTCCCCGCCAATCACGGCCTGCTCCTGCAGCGCCACGCCTTCCTGCAGCTGCTGCGCGAGCTCACCCGGCGTCATGGGTCGCTCCTGATATTCGATGAGGTGATCTCGGGCTTCCGTGTGGCCCGCGGCGGGGCCGCCGAGCACTATCGCATTACCCCCGACTTGGCGACCTTCGGCAAGATCGTCGGCGGCGGCATGCCGGTGGGCGCGTTCGGTGCCTCGAAAGCCATCATGAGCCGGCTGGCCCCGGATGGGGACACCTACCAGGCCGGCACGCTCTCCGGCAATCCGGTCGCGATGGCCGCCGGCATCGCAACCCTCGACATCCTCGAGCGCGAACGGGCCTGGGAGCAGCTCGAGGCACGCGGTGCACGACTCGAACAGCTGCTGGCTCCCATCGTCGGCACCGCGCCGTTTCCACTGCACCTGGTGCGCCTGGGCTCGCTGCTGTGGCTGTCGCTGCATGATGAGCCGACGCTGCGGCGCGCCGGCACGCTGTCAGCGCAGGCGGCAGCGCGTTTCAGGAAGATCTTTCACGCGATGCTCGATCGCGGCGTCTACATCGCGCCCTCTGCCTACGAGGTGATCTTCGTGTCGCTCGCCCATTGCGAGGATGATCTGCAGCGCTTCGCCGCTTCCTTAAGCGAATCGATCAGGGTCGCGGCGGAATAGCAGCTGACATGAAGCGCACCCGGGTATTTCAGATCACGGTGCTGCTGCTGGTCATTGTGGCCGCGGTGCAGGTCGGTTATTGGCTGTTCGATCAGCATCAGCAGGGCGTGGAGAAGACCGCGGGCCTGACGCGGCTGTATGACCAGGAGAGTGCCGCGGCCGGCACCATGCTCGCCGCCGGCCTGCCGGTGGCGCAGGTCCAGGCGCTGTTCCCGGATCTCGCGGTCAGCGCCGATCATGTGGAACTCGCCCCCGCGCACCGCGCCGAACTCGTCGCTGAGCAGCAGCGGCGCATGACGCAGTACCTGTGGGAAGGCGGCTTCTTTCTGTTCGCGCTGTTTCTGTGCATCGGCGCGATCTTCATCGCGCTGCGGGGCGAGAAGCGGGTCCTGAATGAACAGGAACAGTTCCTGGCACTGGTCTCACATCAGTTCAAGACGCCGCTGGCGAGTCTGCAGCTGTCGCTGGAGACCATGGGTCTGCGGCAGCTGCCGCCGGAGCGCTCCAAGGCGCTGATGGATCGGATGCTCTCGGATCTCACGCGCATGGAGGCCATGGTCGGGCAGATCCTCGACAGTTCGCGGCTGTCGCATGGCCGCATGGAATTGAAGACCGAGGCCGTGCGGCTGGATGCCGCGGTCAGCCGCGTGGTCAGCCAGTACCTGGAGCGCGCGCAGACCGATCACATCAGCATCGAGTCACAGATCCCGAGCCAGCTCGAGGTGCTGTCCGATCCGATCGCGCTGGATGCGGTGGTGCGCAACATCCTCGAGAACGCGCTTGCGGCCGTGGCGCCGGTGGGCGGCGGCAAGGTGCTGTTAACTGCGCGCGCCCTCGATGCGGAAGTCGAGCTCGTGGTGCGCGACAGTGGCATCGGCTTCAGGCCCGCGGATCAGCCGCAGCTGTTCCGCAAGTTCTCGCGCCTGAATGCCGGTGCCGGCAGCAGTTACTACGGCACCGGACTGGGGCTCTTCATCGTGCAGCGGCTGATGCAGCTGACCGGCGGCCGCGTCAGCGCCAGCAGCGAAGGTCTCGGGCGCGGCGCCGAGTTCCTGCTGCACTGGCCCCGCGTCGTGGAGCACTCATGAACGCGCCGGCCTATCACGTGATGGTCGTGGAGGATGATCCGCATCTCGCCGCCGGGGTCGTCGAGAACCTGCGCGCGGAAGGCTACGCGGTCGACACCGTGGGCGATGGCCGCAAGGCCGTGGAATGGTTCGAGAGCCATCACTGCGATCTGCTCGTGCTCGATGTGATGCTGCCGGGCATGGATGGTTTCGCGGTGTGCAGCACGCTGCGCGAACGCGGCACGAAGACACCGGTGCTGTTCCTGACGGCGCGCGGCGATGCCGCGGACCGTATCAGGGGCCTGGAGGCCGGCGGTGATGACTATCTCGCCAAGCCCTTTCACCTGCAGGAGTTCCTGCTGCGGGTGCGTGCGATCCTGCGCCGCTGGGACTGGTACCGGGCGAGCGCGCGGACCCAGGGTTCGGATGTCCTGAAGTTCGCCGGCAACGAAGTCGACTTCCGCGCCTTCCGTGGCCGTTCCTGGAATGGCGAGGAGCAGGAGCTGACCGAGAAGGAAGCGATGATCCTCAAGGTCCTGGCCGAGAAGCCCGGCGAGATCGTCTCGCGGGAGGACCTGCTGGAGAAGGTCTGGGGATACGATGTGTTCCCCTCGACCCGCACCGTCGACAATTTCATCCTCAAACTTCGCAAGCGCTTCGAACGCGATCCCGCCACTCCCGTGCATTTCCTGACGGTGTGGGGCGTGGGCTACCGGTTCCTCTCCGGGGACGGCTCATGAGCGCCGGCGTGCTGCGTATCGGCACCCGCGCTTCGGCCCTGGCGCTGTGGCAGGCGAACCGGGTCGCGGATCTGATCCGCGCGCAGCCCGGCGCGCCGGCGGTGGAGCTGGTGCACATCAGGACCGAGGGTGACGTGCGCACCGACATCCCGCTGTGGGCCGCCGGCGGCCGCGCCTTCTTCACCAAGGAGATCGATCGCGCGCAGCTCGAAGGCCAGGTCGACATCGCGGTGCATTCGTTGAAGGATCTGTCGACGCTGATTGCCGCGGGCCTGGAGCTCGCGGCGGTGCTCGAACGCGAGGATCCGCGCGATGCCCTGCTGTCCCGTCACGGCGCGAGCCTCGCACAGCTGCCGCGGGCCGCCCGGGTGGGCACCAGCAGTCTGCGCCGCCGCGCTTTCCTGCTGCGCGCGCGCCCTGACCTTACGCTGCTGGAGTTGCGCGGCAATGTGCCGACGCGGCTCGAGAAACTGGCACAGGGCAAGTACGACGCCATCGTGCTCGCAACCGCGGGACTCAAGCGCCTGGATCTGGCTGCGCAGATCGCGGCCCACATCGAACCTGCGGTGATGCCGCCGGCGGTGTCGCAGGGCGCAATCGGCGTCTGCACCCGGGCCGGCGATGAAAACGCCCTGCAATGGCTGCGCGCGCTGGAGCATGCCGCAACGCGGATCGCCGTGACGGCGGAGCGCGCGCTGCTGCGACGGATCGAGGGGGGTTGCCAGGTGCCGCTGGGAGCCCTGGCGCTGCTCGATGGCCGCCAGCTCAGACTCAATGCCAGCGTCTGTGCGCTCGATGGCACGACGGCCATCGATTGCGAGGATCAGGCGCTGCTGGTGGCCGATGTGACCCAGGCGCCGATGCAGGTTGCGGCGGACCTGGGCGTGCGCGTCGCCGAGCAGCTGCTGGCACGCGGCGCCGCCGACATCATCATTCGTCAACGCACGCCTGGCGGGGCCGAGCTGCCATGAAGTGGCCGGTGGTCGTGACGCGCGCTGAGCCGGCAGATGGACCGCTGAGTCGCGAACTGCGCGCGCTGGGCCTCACGGTACTCGGATGGCGGGTGCTGAGCATCGGGCCGAGCGGCGATACCACCGCGCTCGAGCGGGCCTTGCGCCGTCTCAATGAGTTCGACTGGTTGGTCTTTGCCAGCCAGCACGCCGTGGCCGAAGTCGTGCGACGCGTGCCGGTGCCCCCGGCCTATCTGAACATCGGTGCCGTCGGGGAACGCACGGCGCAGGCACTGGCGGCGGCGGGCTGGAAGGTAGCCGTGGTGCCGGAGGACGAGACAGCCCAGGGTCTGGTCGCCGCGTTGCGCCCGCGGCTCACCCCGGGAATGCGCGTGCTGTTCCCGGCCGGTTCGCGTTCGCTGCCCACGTTGAACCAGGGTCTCAGTCGCGCCGGTGCCGAGGTCACGCAGGTCGAGGCCTATGCGACCCACGCGGCGTTGCTGGATGTGCCGGCCTGCGAGGAGTGGGTGCAGCGGCGGGCGATCGGTGCGGTGACCTTCACCAGTCCCTCGGCCGTCGAAGAACTGGACCGGGCGCTCGGGATGCAAACCTTCGACTCACTGCTCGGGGGCGCGACGGCGATCACGCTGGGTGCCACCACGGGTCGCGCCCTGGCATCACGGGGCTTCCCTAGCGTCCTGGCTTCACCGGCGACGCTCTCGGGCATGGCCCACACCACTTACAGATTGCTGCAGACGAGAGAATGACCATGGGATTTCCGAAGGCAAGACCGCGCCGGCTGCGACAGACCGATACCTGGCGGGCGATGGTGCGCGAGACCGAACTGTCCGTGACGGACTTCATCTACCCGATGTTCATCGTGCCGGGAGCGAAGGTGCGGCATCCGGTGTCGGCGATGCCGGGCGTTTCGCAGTTCTCGGTCGATGAAATCATTACCGAGGCACGCAGCATCGCGCAGACCGGCGTGCGCGCCCTCATCCTCTTCAGCGCCCCGGATGAGAAGGATCCGCAGGGATCCGCGTTCCTGGATCCGCAGGGATTGGTGCCGCGCGCCATCGCCGGCATCAAAGCCGCCTGCCCTGAGCTCCTGGTCTGGACGGATGTCTGCCTGTGCGGCGCCACGGATCATGGGCATTGCGGGCACGTCCTGGCGAACGGCGTCATCGACAATGATTCATCGATCGCAACACTCGCGCAGGTCGCCCTGAACCATGCGCGGGCCGGTGCGGATGCGGTCGCGCCCAGTGACATGATGGATGGCCGCGTCGCCGCCATCCGTGACCTGCTGGATGAAAACGGCTTCTCGGGCACCCCGGTGGTGTCCTATGCCGCCAAGTACGCCTCGGCGTTCTACGGACCGTTCCGCGAGGCGGCCGATTCGGCACCGGCCTTCGGCGATCGGCGCTCCTACCAGATGGATCCGGCGAACGGACGCGAGGCGTTGCACGAGGTTCTCCTGGATGTGGAAGAGGGCGCCGACATGGTGATGGTCAAACCGGCCGGCCCCTACCTCGATGTGATCCGTCGGGTGCGCGAGGCGGTGAACATCCCGGTCGTGGCCTACCAGGTCTCCGGCGAGTACAGCCTGATCAAGGCCGCCGCGGAACGCGGCTGGATCGATGAGCGGGCGGCGGCGCTCGAGACCCTGATCGGCATCAAGCGCGCGGGCGCCGATCTGATTCTTTCCTATTTTGCGCCTCAGATCTCTGGCTGGCTGGGTACGGGAAAATAACCAATGACTGCGAACACCGGCGCGGACAGCGTCTTCATCAGGGCCTGCCGTCGCGAGGCGGTGCCGCATACCCCGGTGTGGGTGATGCGCCAGGCGGGACGCTATCTGCCCGAATACCGCGAGCTGCGCTCGCGCGTGGACTTCGTGACGCTGACCCGCAGCGCGGAGCTCGCCGCCGAAGTCACGCTGCAGCCGGTGCGGCGCTTTGCGCTGGATGCCGCGATCCTGTTCAGCGACATCATGACCCCGCTGCAGGGCATGGGCATTCCGTTGACCTTCGAACCCGGGCCGGTGGTGGCGACGCCGATACGGACCCTGGAGCAGGTACGGGCGTTGCCCGCGCTGAAGCCGACGACCGATGTGCCCTTCGTGCTGGACGCGGTCAAGCTGGTGCGCGCGAATGCGCCGGCCGGCGTGCCCCTGATCGGCTTCGCCGGGGCGCCGTTCACGCTGCTGTGCTACCTGGTGAGCGGCAAGCCCTCGAAGGAATTCGGCGTCGCGCGCAGTTTTTTGTACAACCAGCCCGAGGCGGCGACATTGCTGATCGATCACCTGGCCGATGCCATGGCCGCCTACCTTGCGGCGCAGGCGCAGGCGGGTGCGCAGGCCCTGATGCTGTTCGAGTCCTGGGCGGGCCTGCTGGCGCCACCGCAGTTCCGGCAGTTCGCGCTGCGCGGCGCCAAGCGGACCCTGACCGCGCTGCGCACGCTGGGCGTACCGCTGATCTATTACGCGAACCAGGGTTCGGCCCTGATGGAGGAAGTGCGGGCGCTGGACGTGGACGTGATCGGCGTCGACTGGCGCTCCCCGCTGGGCGCGGTGCGCCGGGTGCTGGGGCCGCAGAAGGCGGTGCAGGGCAACCTCGATCCGGCCGCGCTGTTTGCACCTGCGGATGAACTGAAGCGACAGATCGACCTGGTATTGAACGAAGCCGGCAACGGCCCCGGGCACATCTTCAACCTGGGGCATGGCATCTGGCCCGACACCGATCCGGATGCGGTGGCGCGGCTCATCGATCACGTGCACACCCGCACCTCGCGCAGTGGCAGAAGCTGAATGAGCGAAGCCGGTACACCCGCAGGCGCCGACGGTTTCGCGCCGACGGCCGCCGCCTTCTTCCGCGACCTGCAGGCGCGCATCTGTGCGCGTTTCGAAGCCTTCGAGGAGAGCGCGCGTTTCAGCGTCCGTTCGTGGAGCAAGCCGGAAGGCCACCGCCTGCAAGGCGGCGGCGAGAGCCGCCTGATGCGCGGCGGCGTCTTCGAGAAGGTGGGGGTGAACTTCAGTCATGTCTGGGGTTGCTTCCCGCCGCAGTTCCGCGGCCAGCTGGCCGGCGCCCAGGAATCTGAAGGGCGCTTCACGGCCACCGGGATCTCCCTGGTGGCGCACATGACGAACCCCTATGTGCCGGCGGTGCACATGAACGTGCGCTACCTGTGCACCAGCCGCGCCTGGTTCGGTGGTGGCTCCGACCTTACGCCGACCTTT
>Ga0302314_10008693_pt1 | contig 18052 bp, 20 predicted proteins | sample III_Palsa_N2_3_FD_200533 | JGI IMG/M metagenome (GOLD analysis project Ga0302314, IMG submission 200533) | Peat permafrost microbial communities from Stordalen Mire near Abisko, Sweden - III_Palsa_N2_3 | ecosystem: Environmental > Terrestrial > Soil > Palsa > Peat permafrost | place: Sweden...
GGTCGGCGTCGTGGCTTTGGAACTCCTATCCATCGCCGCACAATCGCTGGTCATGACCACGTTGGCCGGTACCGTAGGCAGCGTGCAGACATAAGCCGCCATGGCCAGTTGCTGGAACAACAGGCAAAACAGCACGACTCCCGTCCATAGGACGCGACGGCGACGGCTGATGTGGAAACGCGTACGCATGGCGGCGCCATCTTAGCGCAGGTTGGAAGTGAAGCTAGTCAGGCTGCGCTGAGGCTTATTGCTGCGGAATCGGACCCGATACATAACGATTGCCTGGCACGCTCCAGCGCCACGGGAAATCCTTGCCGACACTGATGCCGATGCGCGGTGTGCCGGTCAGGCCTTCGGGCGGTGGCATACCATCGTCGACGATGGTAAAGCCGTCCAGTGTGTTCACCAGATCGATCCCGTTCTGCGCTCCGTTGATGCCTATCGCCTGCGTCAGCCGGGCCGGGCCGCGACATAGATCGCGATCGCTCGCCGCACGTGGGCGTGCCGCACGCATTTGCGCCAGCCCGCGCAGTGGTTCGAGCGCGCGGATCAGCACGGCGCAACCAGCGCCTTCGGGGCCGCATACGCAATTGCAGCACCAGTGCATGCCATAGGTAAAATAGACATACATGTGCCCGGGCGGTCCGAACATGACGGCGTTCCGCGCCGTTTTCCCCCGGTAGGTATGTGCCGCCGGATCGATCGCGCCGGCATAGGCCTCCACCTCCACGATGCGCCCCGCTCGACCGTCCGCGGCGGCCAGAATCTTGTTGAGTAGTTGCGGCGCGACCGTGGTGACGGTCCGATCGAAGAACGCGCGCGGCAAGGGCTTGCCGGGCCAGTCGATCGCTGCGATTTTCCTTGGAACCATCCGAACTCTCCGAATCTAGGTGCCTTCCCCATGCAGGCTGCATCTTGAGACAGTCACGCGCGCGTTGTCGCGGTGACCGCCCGATGGAGCGGGCGATAGGCCTCGACCAATTGATCGAGAGTGAACGCGCGATTTCTCCCACTGGGATTGGGCAGCACCCACACGGCGGCACCTTCCATGCGTGCTGACTGCGGCCCCCAGGCGATGTCTCGCTGAGCGGACAGCTCTGCGTAGGCGGCCTTGCCGAGAAAGGCGACGAAGCGCGGCGCCTGGTGTTTGATCTTTCGCGCGAACTCGGCGGCGGCCGCGGCGAACTCTTCTCGCCCTAACTGGTCGGCGCGTGCCGTCGGCCTTCTCACCACGGTGGTCAGGCCATAGCCGTACTCGAGGATGGTGCGGTCTTGTTGCGGTCGGATTTCCGCCGGCGTGAAGCCCGCGAGATGCATCACCCGCCAGTAGCGATTGCTCCCGGCGACGAAGTGGTGTCCAGCTGTCGCCGCCGTCATGCCGGGGTTGATCCCGCAGAACAACACCTTGAGATGGCGGGCGATGATGTCGGGAAGTTCGTCGGTCATTACTGGCAGACTCGACCGAGCCGCGGCCGATACGGGACGCGTGCCGTGCGAATGAGTGAATGTCGATCGCTCATCCACAAATCACATCGACCGCTTTCTGCGCGAGTTTCCTCAGCTCCTTGCGGGAACCGCCCGCGCGGGCGCGCACGGCCAAGCTATGCATCGTCGCAACGGCGAGCAGGGCGAGCGCCTTGAGGTCGGCGGCTTGCTTCAATTCCCCGGCGGCACGCGCCTGCTTGAAGCGGGCCTCGAAATGGGCGTCGAGCGCACGAAAACCCGCGGCGACGATCTGCTGGATTTCGGGATCGCCCGGCGCCTCGGTGATCGCTGTGCCGACCACGAAACATCCGAGTGCCTGATCGTTGCCGGAGAAGTAGATCGACAGCGCAGCGTCGTAGACGCGCATCAAGCTCTCGGCCAGGTTGCCGCCGTCCGCGAACGCTTGGCGCATCGTGGCGAACTTGAGTTCCCAGTAATCGCTTAGCGCCCTGACATAGAGCGCGTGCTTGTCGCCAAACGCGGCGCGAAGGCTGGGCCGGTTCATGCCGGTGGCGGCGGAGATGTCGTCCAGCGACGTGCCTGCATAGCCCTTCTTCCAGAATGCTTCCGCCGCCCGTCGAAGTGCGGTTTCCGGCTCGTAGGCGCGCGGTCGCCCACGTGCTTTTTTCTCGACCTTCTCTATTTTTGTACTTGATCGCATAAATTGTTGACTTCCCGGCTTTGGCTGATTATTGTTCCACTTAGTACAAAATTCAATATGCCTGGAATGTGGAGAGAATTATGCATCCCGCAAAGTCGCTAACCGATACGAAGATTCCGCTCAGCCACGGAAGCGGAGCCATCCCGGCGGTGGGCTTCGGCACCTTGATTCCCGATGCCGTGAAGGCCAGGCAGGCCATCAAGGTGGCCTTGGAAGTGGGCTTCCGTCATCTCGATTGCGCGGAGATCTATCGTAACGAGGATGTAGTCGGCGATGCGATGCAGGATGCGTTCGCGGCGGGAACGCTGAAGCGTGAAGACCTCTTCGTCACCACCAAGCTGTGGAACAACAACCATCGCCCCGATCGGGTCGGGCCGGCCTTCGAAGCGAGCTTGCGGCGCCTTCGACTCGACTACGTCGATTGCTATCTGATCCATACGCCGTTCGCCTTCCAGTCAGGCGACGAGCAGTATCCGAGGAACGAACAGGGCGAGCCGATCTACGACGCGGAAGTGACGCTAGTCGAGACGTGGCGGGCGATGGAGCGTCTGGTGGACGAGGGTCGGTGCCGTTCCATCGGGCTATCCGACATCACCTTGCCGAAGTTGAAGGAGATCGTCGCCGTCGCGCGGATCAAACCCGCGGTGGTGGAGGTCGAGTGCCATCCTTATCTGCCCGAACAGGAGCTGCTCGATTTCTGCCGCGAGCACGGCATCGTGCTGCTCGCCTTCGCGCCGCTGGGTCATGGCATGGAGCCGCGGATAACCGACGACCCGGTGATCAAGGCGATCGCGCAACGCATCGGCAAGACGCCGGCGCAGGTGGCGCTGGCCTGGGCCGTACAGCGCGGCACGGCGTTGCTGACCACATCGACCAGCCCTGCGCATATCCGGGAAAACTTCGACATTTCCGCGCTGCCCGAAGACGCCATGCAGGAAATGCAGGAAGGCATCACCACGAACATCCGCTTGAATGCCGTGGTGCAAACCGGCCTGCCCGGGTTTATTCCGCGGAAGGCGTGAACGCGCGAGACGACAGTGTTGCCGCAAACTGCGGGAATGATCGATCGCGGCACGTCTTAGGGCGTTGGGCGCCTAGCGTGCAGCGCCGCCACCGCCGCGGCAGCGTTGACCTGAAGTTCGCCGTGGTAGGTTTTGCTGCTCTGTAGCAAAAGCTGCTGCGCCGTGTGCGCGTCCAGTCCCGGCGTGAGCGACAGCAGCAAGGCGACGATGCCGCTCACGTGCGCCGCCGCCATGGACGATCCCGAAGTGAAGTCGTAGCCGCCATTGGGTTGCGTGGTCAGGATGTCGCTGCCCGGCGCGCTCAGCACATCGAGTGGTGCCGCCGTCGATGCGCTCGTGCGAACGACGATGACGCCCGGCGTGTTGTCCGGAAATCCCCCGATGTTGCCGTCCGGCGGCATCGCGGTCACCACGATGCGCCCCTGGGTCAATAATCGGGCGAGCAGTTTGCTGAGCAGCGGATCGGCCGGGCCGCCGAGGCTGAGGTTCACGATGCGCGCATCGGTGTCGACGATCGCCGCCAGCGCCTTGGCCAGCGTGAAGGAATTGCAGCTTGCCCCGGCATGCGCATCCGGCGCATACCAGCAGGCCTTGTACACGCTGAGCACGGCCTTCGGCGCGATGCCCACGATGCCTTGCCGGTTGTCGCCGATGGCGGCGATGATGCCGGCGACTTCGGTGCCGTGGTCGTCGTGGTCGAATGCCGCCTTGTCGTCATCAACCTCGTCATGGGTATCGCGGATGCGGCCCTGCAGATCGGGATGCGCCGTATCGACACCCGTGTCGACAATGGCGATATGCACGCCGCTGCCCTGGCTGAGATTGTGCGCGAGCGCCGCGTCGGTCTCGACGAAACCATGCTGCAGATCGGCATACGGATCGTTGTAGCGATGGGCGGCGGGTGGCGGGTCCGAGTAGACGGAGAAGTCTTGCAGCGGCTGCGCTAACTGCACTCTTTCATCCTTGGCGAGCGCCTTGAGCAGGGCGTCGCGGTCCACGCCGGGCGACGGCTCCAGCACTACGCAGTACAGGTCGAGCGCCTTGATCGGCCAGCCGGTGACTTCGCGCAGCCCATAGGTCTGCTTCAGCGTGGCCAGCACCGAGATCGCGCGTTGCCCCGCGCCGTAGTTCGCCGGCGGCGCATAACCGAGCAGGCTGGAACCGGCGTGCGTCGAGGGCGGCACTAGCGGATTGGCGACCGCCAGCACGATGTCGCGCCCGCTGTTCATCGAGGACACACTGGTGGCGACCGGCGGGCCCGGATTGCCGTGGCCATCCGGCAGCACCATGGCGGGCGAGCGGGCGCACGCGCCCAGGGCCATCGCCCATGCCAGCAGGATGAGGCTGCGGTAGGTCATGGCCGCGTGCTGACAGGCTCCGCCAGACGAATGCCATGGCTGGCGCGCAGTTGCTGCAAGGTCGACGGCTCGTCAGTGCCCGGGCCCGCCGACACCACCGTGTAGGCGCCGACGTCGTTCGGGCCGCCCACCACCTGCAGGCGCAGCGTGCGTAGCAACGCGTTCCAGTCGGCCAGTTTCATGCTCGCGTCGGGCACCACATGGATCGCGCCGACCGGTGCGGGCAGGGCGGCCTGGCTGAGCGTGCGATACGACGCGCTCGGATTTTCCGACCACAGCCGCATGCCCAGCGTACCGATGCCGATGGCCTGCACCAGCACCGCGGCGACCAGCGCCCGGGTGAACCAGGTTCCTGAGCGCGCGTGCAGCGGCGCGTCCTGAATGTCGGGCGCATCGAGGCGTCCCAGCAGCCGCTTCAGCCCGGCATTCGCGTCCAGTGGAATATCCGTGGGCAACGACATCGCGTGCCGCAAACGGGTCTGCTGGGCGAACTCCGCCCGGCAGGATGCGCAGTGCGCGAGGTGATCGGTCAGCCAGGCGCTTTGTTCGGGCGGGGCGCTGCCTTGCAGCACCCACGGCATCGCTTCCCAGGCACGGGCGCAATCCCGGCCGGCATCCAGAGGGAACGTCATGGCGCGTTCTCCTTGTTGAGAGGTGAATTTCCGGCGAGCCCCGGCAGCACGTTGCGCAGCTTGACTCGCGCGTGAAACAGCCGCGCCTTCACCGTGCCCACCGGGCACTGCATGATCACGGCGACATCGTCCAGGCTGTGGCCCACGCCGTAGACCAGTTCGATGACGACCCGCTGGTCCACCGACAGGCGATCGAGGCCCTTGCCCAGCCAGTCGCGCAGTTCGCGGTCTTCGTCCGGGTCGTGGGCCGAGAAGCGTTCTTCCGACAGCGGATCGCTTTCGACCGCCTCGTCGCCGTGCTGCCGCAGTGCCTTGAGCCCGCAGCGATAGGCAATGCCCATCAGCCAGGTGGAGACACGGGAATCGCCATGAAAGCCGTCGGCTTTCTGCCAGGCGACCCAGAAGCAGTCATTGATGGTCTCTTCGATGACGTCGGCGCGCCGCGTCAGGCGGGAGAGGAAACGGCATAACCGGCCGTGGTAGCTGCGATACAGCACGGCCAGCGCGGCGCGATCGCCCGCTGCCATGCGCTGCAGCAGCATGCGGTCGTTGGCGTCGGCGTCGATGTTGGCATCGTTCATGGGGCGATGAAGTCCGTGGGGTCGGCAGGCGATTGCCTGCGTGAGTACCCGATCGGCCGGAAAAGGTTGTTCCGGAATCAGAAAGAGCGCGAAATCGTCGTGACCCAGTTAGCGACCGTGCTCGGATTATGCCTGCTCCAGCGCACGTCCTGGTCGTTGGCGATATGCTCGAAATCCACGCGCCAGGGCCCGTCGCTCCAGATCAGGCCGGCGTGGCCGTAGGCATAGTGATTCGCCACGCCGTAGCTGTAGCGGCCATGCGCAGGCATCAGCGTCTGGGCAATCCCTGCGCCCGCGGAGAGCGAAAAATGCCAGGCCAGCGGCCAGTGGAAATCCAGGTCGGCGGCGCCGCGGGTCCGGTGATCGTCGGTGTGGAGGACCCGCGCGCCGGATACGGCGAAGGTCAGGATGTCCCGGTAAATCCAACTGACGCCCAGCTCGGCGCGGTCATAGGCGCGCGAACGGCTGTTGCCGGGATAGTCGTAGTAGAGCAGGCCGGCCTGCATCTGCCAGTCGCTGGAAAGCACCCAGGAGCGCGATGCCTGCGCCAGCGCCTCGACGAGATGTCCCGGCGAACGCGTTTCGGTACTTCCTGACACGCCCAGCGACCAACCCGACGGACTGGCCCAGGACACGGCGCCCTGCAGGATCGGCGTGGCCGGCGTCACCGCCACGCCGCGATCGACCAGTTGCGAACTGAGCGCCACCTCGCCCTGCACGCCGGCCGACTGCGCGTGCAGCGCGCCGCTGGGACAGGCGGCGAGGATCAACATGGCAAGGTCGGTCGCGGCCCAGACGAACACGTTGCGAGGCATGGTCAGTCCGGGTTTCACCAGGCGCGCGCATGCATCGCCTTGGCGACGAACCGCCACGACGTTGGCCCCGCACATACCGCTACGTGAATGGCGACGCAGCATCATTCCGTCATCGACAATGACCGGGTGCACCTGCCATCTGCGGCCATGTCAAACGATGAAGACATGCAAGGCCTGTGAGTCCGTCCGAGGAGCGGCATCGTCAATGGAGCGTGCCCAGGTAGGAAATGAGATCGTCCAGCTGCTTGGCGTCGCCGAGGCCATCGTATTTCATTTTGGTGCCGGGATCGGCCTGCTTGGCCGACTGCGACAAATAAGTGTGAAGCTGTTCCGGTGTCCACACCCAATCAGTTTTTGCGCGCAGGGCGTCCGAATACGAATAGTCGGGGATGCTCGCCGCCTTGCGTCCTACCACGTTGAACAGGCTCGGCCCTTTTTTATTGCGGCCTTCTTTCACACTGTGGCATTCGGAGCATTCCGACTTGAACACGTCCGAGCCCGCGGACGCATCGCCGGCATGTGCAGGCGTGGCCAGCACGCCGTGGAAGAGCAGCACGGCGATGCACGACTTCAGTGGCAACTTCGTCACTTTCCGTTTCCTTCGCAGATTGATTTAGAACGCCACACTCGCCGAGACCGTGAACGCATTCAGGTCGCCCGGTTTAGTCGGCGCGACGCCGAGCGGAACGCCGAAGATATTGCTGGTCGCGCCGTTGAACCGGGTGAAGCGGAACCAGGTGGCGGCCAGTTTCAGGTTGGCGATGCTGATGAACGAGTTGTCCCGGCCGAACGGCGTCCAGAACAGGCTGATCAGGTTGGCCGTGGTGTCGGGATTGCCGAAGGGCGCGTAGCGCACTGCGTCGCGCGTGGCGTTGCTCTCCAGGTGGGCCAGCTGCATGCCATAGGCCTGCTTGAAGGTGTAGGTGATGCTCAGCGTTTCGTCATGCAGCACGCCGCGTGGCAGGGCGATCAGGCCCGGCAGGCTGGGGTTGGTGGGCGTGCTGCCGTATTTGCGCTTCTCGAGGATGTTGACGTAAGAGAGCTGGACGATGTTTTCCCGATTGCCGAGAAACTGATACGACAGGTCGTAGCCCAGATCGGTGAAGTTGTCCGCCGGTGCCGTGCGTGGCAGCTGCCGCTTGGTGGTCAAGCCGACCACACCCACCGAGAAGAACTGGCGCTTGAGATCCTTCATATAGGCGAAACGGAAATAACCCGTATCGCTCAACTTGCCTGGATCGCCGGAGATGTTGTAACCCAGATGATCCTGCTGCGACGTAGGTAGCGACTGGTAGGTGCCCAGCTCGCCGTACCAGTTGGAGTCGTACAGGCCATACACGCTGGCGCCGATCAGGCGGTTCGCCGGTGCATTCGCGCTGGACAGGTTGAGCAAGGTGCCCGTGGGCCCCTGGCCGCCGGGCGGTCCCAGGCTGGCGGCGGCCGGCAGGATGGCGATGGGATCGTCGAAGCCCGGGCTGTTGTTGACGCTCACGCCCAGTGTCAACGGCTTGCCGCGAAGCTTGAGTTCCTTCGCCACGAAGCGCAGATCGAGGTTGCTCAACTTGGTGTTGTAGGTGCCCGGCCCGGTGCGATCGGCTTCGACCTTGACGTAACCGCCGACCTGGTCGGTGATGCGTCCGGCCAGATAGAGATCGGCCTCGGTGAGCGCGCTGTTGCTGGGTCCGCGCGCGGGCGCGGTGTGCGTTTCGGTCAGCTGGCCGGAGACCGGAATTTTGGTGCCGTTGCCGTCGGTGTCGGTAAAGCCGTTGAGCTTGAAGCGGATGCCGTACGGCGTGAGGTTCGGCCCGGTGCCGCCGGCGCCGTAGGAGCCGGCATGGCAGTCGGCACAGACGGAACCGGTTTGCCGCGCGAAGGCGGGAATCGCCTGCGCCGCGCCGCTGACGAACAGCAGGAGCATGGCCAGCGCGGGCCATAGCAGCCGCTTGCCGGGCAATCGCCATCTACGCCGATCTGGAAAAGGCAACACGACGACTCCTTGGTCTGAACGGGCGGAACGAGTAATCAAGGCACCGGCATTCACGATGGACGGCGCCGTGGCCACATCGATCGGAGCACGCCGTCGCGCAGTACGAAGTGGTGCCAAAGCGCGGCAGCGATGTGCAGCGAAGCCAGCGCGAGCAAGACCCAGGCGGTATCCAGATGCCATGCCTGCAAGCGGTCGGCGAGGTCTTCATCCGCGCCCACCAGTGCGGGCAAGGTGAGGCCGAGCAGGTGTACCGGCTTGCCCTCCGCATTGCTCAGCGCCCAGCCCAGCAAGGGCTGCGCGAGCAGCAGGGCATACAGAGCAATATGGGTCAGGCCGGCCGCGCAGCGCAGCAGCCAGGAGGTGTTAGCGGTGGTCGGCAATTTGCCCAGACGGATGCGCACAGCCACGCGAACAAGAAAAAGCAGCAACACGAACAAACCGAAATGGCGGTGGCCTTCCAACAACCACTGTCGCACGGTGCGTGCGTCGATCTGATCGCGGATCAACACGAACGCAACCGCCGCGACCAGGCAGAACACGGTGAGCCAGTGCAAGGCGATCAACGGCCGCGGCCGCGTCGTCGCTTTGTCCATCGCATCGCCCACGTCGATCGCGTGCGCTGCGTCATCGTTCTTCGCTGACGTCTGTTGCTCCGATCCCATACCCGATGCCTTTGCGCGTCGTCGTCTTGCCCATCCCATACAGACCGATGGCTTGCTTCTCGTCTGAAGCAGAACCTCGGCGTGGGCCGGAGGAGTGTCTGATGCGAATGAGTGCCGAGCGGACGAGGAAAGGTTGCATGCGACTGCCAACGGGCCCGATGTCGATATCGCTACGAAAGCCGCGCCGAGCGCTGCGTGTGCCGACGCAACCTTTCTCCTATCGGGCCGCACTCAGCTGAGTAGGTCGAACTCCAACTCTCCATTGCCTGGCCTGAAACGTGGAAATCGAACGAGTCCAGCTGCAAAAACATGGCGACGGCAGCGGCATGCTGATCGCCCTCGAACCGGACAGCAACGTGCCCTTCGCAATCCGGCGCGTGTATTACCTGTTCGCCACGGGGCGCGATACCCATCGCGGCCAGCATGCGCATCGCAATTTGCATCAGCTTGCGGTGGCGGTGCGTGGTTCGGTCACCTTCCTGCTCGACGACGGCAGCGGGCCGAGCACGGTCGTGCTCGACGATCCTTCGCAGGGGCTGCTGCTCGGTTGCATGGTGTGGCGCGAGCTGTACGACTTCAGCGAGGACTGTGTGGTGATGGTGCTCGCCGACCAGCTGTACGACCCGACCGACTACATCACCAATTACGATGAATTCCTGAGCGAGGTCGGCGGCAGCTTGCGGCGGGAGGGCGGTGCATGGCCCGGCCGCTAGTGCTGATCGGCGCGGGCGAGTTCGCGCAGATCGCCTGCGAATATTTCGAGCACGACAGCGACCGCGAGGTGCTCGCTTTCAGCGTCGAGCGCGAGTTCCTTGCGCAGCCGACGCTGGCTGGTCGGCCGGTGGTGCCGTATGAGGCCCTGGAGCAGCACTACCCGGCGGCCGACGTCGACGTCTACGTCGCGATTCCGTCCAGCCAACTCAACCGCCTGCGCACGCGTTTCTATCTGGACATGAAGCGCCGCGGCTATCGATTGGCCAGCTATGTCAGCACGCGTGCCTTCGTCTGGCGCAACGCGGAGATCGGCGAGAACTGCTTCATTTTCGAAGGCAATGTGGTGCAACCCTTCGTGAGCATCGGCAACAACTGCATTCTGTGGAGCGGCAACCACGTGGGGCATCGCACGGTGGTGCGCGACCACGTGTTCATCGCATCGCACGCCGTCATTTCGGGCTATTGCGAGATCGGCGAGAGCAGCTTCGTCGGGGTGAATTCGACCTTCAACGATCACGTGAAAGTCGCGCCCGATAACGTGATCGGCTCGGGCGCGCTGGTCACCCAGGATACCGAGCCGGGCCGGATCTACGTCGGTGCGCCGGCGCGCGCGCTGCCCGGCAAGTCCAGCTTCGATGTGAGTCTTTGAGGCCGCATGGTCACATGGACCAAAAAGGGACTGGTGTTCGCGACCGCGCGTGATGGCATCGGCGGCTGGATGCGCCACTCGGCGCTCACGCCCACGCCGTATCGGCTCGACGCGAACCTCATCCGCGTGTATGCGGGATTCCGCGATGAAGACGGCGTCAGCCGCATCGGCTACGTCGACGTGCGTGCCGACGATCCCACCGTCGTGGTGCGGATCGGTGCACGCCCGGCGCTGGATATCGGCCGCGATGGCTGCTTCGACGATCACGGCGTGATCCTCGGTGACATCGTCGATACGCCGGACGGCTTGCATATGTTCTACGTCGGCTTCCAGCGCGTGGCCAAGGCCAAATTCCTGGCCTTCAGCGGGCTGGCCGTTTCCCGCGACGGTGGCGAACATTTCCAGCGCGTGCAGGAAACTCCGGTGCTGGATCGCGCGCCCGGTCGCAGCACCATCGGCGCGGTGCATTCGGTCTTATACGAAGATGGCTGCTGGCGTATGTGGTATGCCGTGGGCGACGACTGGGAAGACATCGATGGTCGCGTCTTTCCGCGTTACCACATCCGCTACGCCGAGACCGACGATCCACGCGTCATGCCGCGCGAGGATCACGTGTGTCTGCTGCCGCAAGGCAGCGAGTACCGCATCGGCCGACCGCGCGTGTATCGACGCGACGACGGCTACGTCATGTACTTCACGCGCGGCAATCGCAACGGCGACTATTTCCCGGGCATCGCCTACAGCGACGATGGCCTGCACTGGGAACGGCGCGACGAAGCGCTGGGCCTAGCGCTGTCCGCCGATGGCTGGGACTCGCGGGTCATCTGCTATCCCGCGCTGATCCGCCAGCGTGAAAAAATGTTGATGTTCTACAACGGCAACGACATGGGAGTGGACGGCTTCGGTGTGGCCGAGATGACCGATGTGCGAATTAGCGGATCCGCGCATGTTCACGCTTAGGCCATACGTTCAGGCCGATGCGAAAGCCTGGGATGCGCTGGTCGAGCGCTCCCGCAACGGCAACCTGCTGCATCGGCGCGGCTACATGGATTACCACGCCGACCGCTTCACCGACGCATCGCTTATGGTCGAACGAAGCGGCGAAGCGGTCGCGGTGTTTCCCGCGAATATCCGCGAGCACCAGGTGATCAGCCATGCCGGTCTCACCTATGCCGGGTTGATCACCACGCACGCGTTGCGCGCCGCATCGACGCTCGCCGTCTTCGAGCAGATCGCCGCGCACTATCGCGGGCAGGGCGTGGAGCGCGTGCTCTACAAGGCGGTGCCGCATGTGTTCCATGCCTATCCCGCCGAAGAAGATCTGTACGCGCTGCATCGGCTCGGCGCGAACCTGCAGCGGCGCGAGCTTTCTTCGATCATCGCGTTGCAGGAGACGTTCTCGTTCACGCAGGGACGTCGGCACGCGATCGACAAGGCGAAGACCGCAGACATCCGGCTACAGACCTCGAACCATCTCGACGATTTCCATGCCCTGCTCACCGCGGTATTGCAGCGGCACGGCGCCACGCCGACGCACAGCCTGTTGGAACTGCGTCTGCTGCAATCGCGTTTTCCGCGGCAGATCGTGCTGCACGAGGCGCGCGGTGAAGACGCCTTGCTGGCCGGTGTGCTGATCTACGACTTCGGCAAGACCGTGCACACGCAATACATGGCGGTTTCGGAGGAAGGGCGGTCGCTGGATGCGCTTACCCTGCTGCTGGCCAAACTCATCGGCAGCGTCTACGCGGGGCGGGACTACTTCAGCTTCGGCATTTCGACCGAACAGGGCGGGCAGGTGCTCAACCCGGGGCTGGTTGCGCAGAAGGAATATTTCGGCGCGCGCGCAGTGGTGCACGACTGCTACGAATGGCCGCTCTAATGGACATGCGCTGATGGACGTCCCGTTCCTCAGCCTCGCCGACGTCAACGCACGCCATGCCGACGAATTGAAGGCGGCCGCCGCGCGAGTGATCGATTCGGGCTGGTACGTGCTCGGTGAAGAGCTCGCGGCCTTCGAGCACGAGTTCGCCGGCTATTGCGGCGTGCCGCATGCGGTCGGCGTCGGCAATGGCTTGGATGCCTTGTCGCTGATCCTGCGCGGCTACAAGGAGCTGGGTGCTTTGGCCGAGGGTGACGAAGTCATCGTGCCGGGCAACACCTTCATCGCCAGCTTTCTCGCGATCACCGAAAACCGGCTGGTGCCGGTGCCTGTCGAGCCCGACGCGGCGAGCTTCAACCTCGATCCGGCCTGCGTGGAAGCGGCGATCGGGCCGCGCACGCGCGCGATCATGGCCGTGCATCTGTATGGCCAGCTGGCGAACATGCCGGCACTGGCCGCGTTGGCGCGCCGGCATCGGCTGCTGCTGATCGAGGATGCGGCGCAGGCCCACGGCGCCAGCAGCGATGGATGCAAGGCCGGCGCATTCGGCGATGCGGCGGCCTTCAGTTTTTTTCCGACCAAGAACCTCGGCGCGCTGGGCGATGGCGGTGCCGTCGTGACCGCCGACATAGCGCTGGCGGAGCGGGTCAGGGCGCTGCGCAATTACGGTTCCGAGCGCAAGTATCACCATGCTTTCCGTGGCGTGAACTCGCGACTCGACGAACTGCAGGCCGCGCTGCTGCGGGTGAAGCTGAAGTATCTGGACGAAGACAATGCCTGGCGTCGTCGCTTGGCACAGCGCTACCGCGAGGGCATTCGCCATCCGCAGATCGAGTGCCCGAATGTGTTGCACGAGGAGCGGCACGTCTGGCATCTTTTCGTGGTCCGCTGCGCACGCCGCGATGCCTTGCAGCAGCATCTGCAGCGGCAAGGCATCCAGAGCCAGGTGCATTACCCGTTGCCCGCACACCGGCAACCCGCTTATGCCGACCTGCATGGCATCCGGCTGCCGCTGACGGAACGTCTGCACGACGAAGTGTTGAGCCTGCCGATCGGGCCGACCCTGCGCGAGGACGCGGTGGAGCGGGTGGTCGAGGCCTGCCAGACGTTCGTGTGTCCGGCATGAACATCGTCCGCGCCGGCTTCTACTCCGCCATCGGCACCGCCGCGCGGCTGCTCGCCGGCCTGGTCGTGGTCAAGCTGGTGGCGTGGTTCGCCGGGCCCGCCGGCATGGGCAAGCTCGGCCAGTTCATGAGCCTGATGTCGCTGCTCGCCGTGCTGGCCGGCGGTGGCATCAACGCCGGCATCGTCAAGTATGTCGCCGAGTACCGCGACGATCCGCAAAAGCTGTCGCGGCTGCTCGCCGCCGCGCTCTGGTATGCCTTGTGCGCCTCATGCCTGATCGGTTGCGCGGCGCTGTTGCTGGCCCGGCCGCTCGCGCTCTGGCTGCTCGGCGACGTCGGCTACGAAGGCCTGATCCGCGTGCTCGCGGTGGCCCAGCTCGGCATCGCCCTGGTCAACTACATGCTCGCCGTGGTCAACGGTTTCATGGACGTGCGCCGGCTGGCCTTCATCCAGGTGTTGGGCTCGGTGTGCAGCATCGTGATGGCGATCTGGCTGGCGCGCTGGCTGCATCTCTATGGCGCCTTGCTCGCGCTGGTTGTCGGCCAGTTGCTGTGGCTGGTGGTCGGCTTGCCGGTGTGGCGAAAGAGCGCGTATTTCCGGCGCAGCATGTTGCGCATGCGCTTCGACCGCGAGATGACCCTCAAGCTCGCCGCGTTCTCGCTGATGACCATCACCTCGGCGCTGCTGCCGCCGCTGGTCAATATCGCCGTGCGGGATCACCTTGCCACGCAGTTCGGCTGGCAGCAGGTCGGCTACTGGCAAGCGGTGGGCAAGGTGTCGGATGCCTACCTGTTGTTCCTCACCGCGGCGATCAATATCTACTACCTGCCGAAGCTGGCCTCGATTCATGAGCGCGCCGCGCTGGCGGCCGAGCTGCGCAGCGCCTATCGCTATCTGTTGCCCGCGGTGACTGTGCTGGCGCTGGCGATCTATCTCTTGCGGGAATGGGTGACGGCGCTGCTGTTCAGTGCGGACTTCGCCGCCGCCAACGGCTTGTATGCGGCGCAGCTGCTCGGTGACGTGATCAAGATCGCCTCGTTCGTGCTGTCGTATCTGATGCTGGCCAAGGCGATGACCCGGTTGTTCGTGATCTCCGAGTGCCTGTTCGCCGCCAGCTATCTGGTGCTGGTCTACCTGTTCACCGCGCACTTCGGCCTGATCGGTGCCGTGTACGCGTTCGCGGTCAATTACTTTTTCTATCTCGCCTTCAACGTGCTGGTGGCACGGCGTTATCTGGAGGAGTTGTGATGGCAGCCGAGGACGTATCGTTGCAGCAGGTGGCGACGCCGCTGGTCTCCATCCTCATTCCCGCCTACAACCACGAGCAATTCGTGGAGCGCTGCCTGGACAGCGTGCTGGAAGATCCTTATCCGGCCAAGGAACTCGTCATTATCGATGACGGCTCGACCGACGGCACCGCCGCTCGCATCGCCGACTGGGTGGCGCGGCATGCCGGCCGGCTGCCGATCCAGTACGTGAGTCGCGACAACAAGGGCATTGCCGCCACCTTGAACGAGCTGGCGGTACGCGCGCATGGCGGCCTGCTGCGACTGGGCGCCAGCGACGATTATCTGCTGCCCGGCGGCCTCGAGGCGCAGGTCCGTTACCTGATGGCGCATCCGCGCAAGGATGCGGTGATCGGCGACTCGGTGGTGGTCGATCGCGCCGGCAACAAGATCCACGACAGCGGCATGTGCGACCTGCACGGCGCCGACAAGCGCCTGTATCGCTCCGACGACGGCATCCGCCGCGCGATCATCAGCCAATGGGCAATCGGCGGGCCGGTCGCGCTGATCCGCAAGAGCGCGCTGGAAACCGTCGCGCGCTGGAGCGAGGGCCTGCGCATCGACGACTGGGATCTGTTCCTGCGTCTGGCGGCGCTCGATGCGCTGGGTTTCATCGATGTCAGCGTCTGCGCCTATCGTCTGCACGACACCAACCTGAGCAAGACGCGACACACGGTGACCCGCGTCAAGCACCTCACCGAGTCACGCGAAGTAGCACTGCGCCGGGCGAGTCTGTTCGAAGAGCCGTACCGCACCATGCTGGTGGCGCAGTCGCATTACATCGCCGCCAAGATTTCGTTCCTCGAACGGCGACCGTGGCCGCTGCTGCTGCACATCGCGTCCTATGTATCGCTGCTGTTGCTGTCGAAGATCCGCCCGCCGGCCAGCGCGCCTGGGACGCAGAAGGCATGAGGCAGTTGCTGCGCCGGCCTTCAACTTATCTCGGGCTGCCGCTGCTGCTTGGCTGCGGGTTGACCCTGCTCACCTACGAGCTCACCGCCGATTACCTGGCCGGCCTGCTACTGCTGGCGCTGACCGCCGCCGCCCTGGTGTTGCTCGATGCCTGCGTGGGCATCCGGCTGCCGCCGATCGCGACCTTCCGCGCACGCCACTACGCCGGCACGCGCGACGGGTTCGTCGCGTTGACCTTGGCCGGTTTCGTCGTGCTGTTCTGCCTGCTCGATCTCGCGCTGTTTCCGATTCCGTTGTTCGACAAGCCATCGGCGTATGCCGTGATGGAAGGTGGCCGCGAGCATGTGCGGCACGTTTCCGACATGTGCTGGACGCTGCCGTGCATCGCGCTGCTCTGCGCGCGCAGCCGCTGGTGGCGCAACACGCTAATGACCGTCGGCTTCCTGTTTCCCGTGCTGGTGATCGACCGCAATCGGCTGTTCGCGAGCGTGTTCTCGTTCGCGCTGCTGATCCTGCTGCGGCGGGACGAGGCGAAACCGTTGCCGTGGAAAAGCGTCGGCCTGCTGGCGCTCGCCGGCCTCGGCGCGTTCTCGGTGCTCGGCATGCTGCGCTCCGGTCCGCTGGATCATGTCACGCTACCGTTCGGCGCCATTTACCTCAACGCGCCGCAGGGCATTAAATGGTTGCTGCTGTACGGCAGCGCCGGGCCCTACAACTTCAGCGCCGTGCTGGCCAAGCATTATTCCAACGCCAGCTTCCTGATCAACCAGCTCGTGCCGATGAGCGGATCGGTGGCGACGGCCGGCACCGACATTCCACTCGATGCGTCGAACATCAACGTGGGCACGGAGTTCTTTCCCTTCCTGATGGCGCTAGGCCCGGCCGGCGCGGTGGCCGCGGTGTTCGTGTTGTACGGCCTGCTGCTGTGGAGCGTGCGGCGCCTGCGCGCGAACGTTTCACTGTTCGCCTTGCTGATCTTTCTGCGCGTGGCCTACGTGTGCGTGATGTCGCCCTTCGCGCCGCAGGCATTCACCTGGATGAACTTCGGCTTCATCGGCCTGTGCCTGTGCCTGCAGGTCATCGCGGCCTGGCTGCCGAATCGAAGAACGGTTCCACCGGACAGCGGCTCGCACGATGCGGCCGCGCAAACCAGGCCTTCCTATCCTCTCCAGCGAGCAGCACAACATGGAACACGATGAAATCTATCTGATCGATCTCTGGCGGATTTTCTCGCGCGAGTGGAAGTGGTTCGTGGCCCTGCTGCTGCTGGTCCTGGCCGGTACCTATGCGTTCGCGCACCTGAGTCGGCGGCAGTGGGAGGCGACCGCGTGGATCCAGATCGGGCAGGTAGGACAGGTGCCGCCGGGCCAGGACCCGAAAGTCGAGCCGCTACTGCGCGTGATCGAACGTCTGCAACTGGTGCCGTTCGAAAACCAGATCCTGCAAAGTGCCGGCCTGTCGCCTGACTCGCCCGAGGCGCGGCTCTATCGCAGCAGCCTGAAGCTGGAGCCGATGCCGTACGCGGGCCCGCTGATCCGCATGAACATCCGTGCCTATTCGCGCGAGCAAGCCAACCTGCTGGCCGAGGCGACAGTGGCCGAACTGCACGCGATTCATCAGCGCCTGGCAACGATTCCGTTGAAGTCGGCGCAGGCGCGCCTCGACCGACTGCAAGCCGATCTGCAGGTCGCACTGGCCGACCGCGCGCGGTTTCTGCAGGAAGGCGCGAATGGCACGGGCGGCAAGGACGCGCGCGACTCGGTGCTGGTCAGCATGCTGCTCGCCAACAAGAACGAGGAAATTCGCGGCCTGCAGCAGGGCAGGGATGATCTGATCGATCGGCTTGGGCCGACCTATACCTATGAGACATCGATGATGTGGCCGGTTTATGTGCCTGAGCGGCAGGCTTATCCGAATCCGGCGCTGACTTGGGGGATTGGCATCTTGCTTGGGGGTTTTCTGGGGACGCTGGCGGCGTTGGTGCGGAATGTTGTGCGGCGGTCTGTCGGTAAGGTGTCTGGTTCTGGTATGTGATGGGAGAGAGTTTCGTCCTCGTGGGGAGATTTTTTGGCTGCCTTTCGGCGCTTTAGTCACTTTTCCAAGTGACAGTGTTTGGCGACCTGGCTCGCCTTCGGCGGGCTTTCGGCCGCCTGCCGGCGCCCGAGTCACTTCTCTTTGCTGGCCCACGTTCGCGCTTGGAGCGCGAACGAACAGCGAAGCTGGCCCGAAGGGCGGAGGGCAGGATGCCCGGAGTCAAGAAAAGTAACCAAGAGAAATGGCCTGA
>Ga0302314_10008694_pt1 | contig 18051 bp, 16 predicted proteins | sample III_Palsa_N2_3_FD_200533 | JGI IMG/M metagenome (GOLD analysis project Ga0302314, IMG submission 200533) | Peat permafrost microbial communities from Stordalen Mire near Abisko, Sweden - III_Palsa_N2_3 | ecosystem: Environmental > Terrestrial > Soil > Palsa > Peat permafrost | place: Sweden...
ACGCCCGCGGTGGGGTGAGCGGCTCGCTATGATCACGTGGACACCCACCTGAGGAAGGCGAGCATGTCGGAGACCCCGACCCGGCCCAGTTCCCTGATCAGCACGATCTGCGGGGAGTTCGTCCGCCGGCTGGGCGGCTGGATCTCCGTCGCCGACCTGATCGGACTGATGGCGGAGCTGGACGTCGACGGACCGGCCGTCCGCTCGGCCATTTCCCGTCTGAAGAAGGGCGGGACCCTCGACCAGGAGCGCCGCACCGGCATCGGGTACCGGCTGAGTCCGGGCATGGGCCCGGTCTTCGACGAGGGCGACCGGAGGATCTTCGGCAGCCTCGAACCGGCGAGCCTGGCGGACGGCTGGGTGATCGCGGTCTTCTCGGTGCCCGAGTCCGAACGCGCCCACCGGCACCAGCTGCGCTCACGACTCACCTGGCTGGGCTTCGGCAACGCCTCGCCCGGCGTCTGGCTCGCCCCCGCCCGGCTGCTGCCGGACGCCCGCCGGATGATGGAACGGCTGGGCCTCACCGAGTACGTCCACCTCTTCAGGTCCGACTACGCGGGGTTCTCCGAGCTGAAGCAGGCGGTGAGCTCCTGGTGGGACCTCCCGGCCATCGAAGCCCAGTACGCCGCGTTCACCGACACCTACCGGCCGGTCGCCCAGGACCTCCGGCAGTACCAGCGCCTGGACGACGTGGACGCGTTCCGTGCCTACGTGCCGATGCTGACCGAGTGGCGGCGGCTGCCCTACCTCGACCCCGGCCTCCCGACCGAACTCCTGCCCGCGGACTGGAACGCGGTCGAGGCCCGCCGGGTGTTCGTGGAGATCCACGCTCTGCTGGCGGCGCCGAGCATGAGCCATGTCGTCAAGGTCACCGGCCTGGAACCGACCGCGCCGACCGACTGACGCTTCCGGGTTCAGCCGGTGCACCACCACAGGAACTGGCTCTGGCAGGTCGCCGAGGGCGAGGGGGACGGTGTCGCCGGGGCGGTGGCGGGGGCCGACCCGGGAGCGGAGGTGGGTGCGGCGGGGGAGTGCGGCGCGGTCCCGCCCGACGGCGGCGGGGACGACGCGGTCGCGGACTGCGAAACAGGCCCCCGCGACGGCGGCGCGCTGCTGGCACTGGGGGCGGTCGAGTGCCGGGCCGCCGAGTGCGCTGTCGGGGAGGGCCCGCTCCGGTGCGTGGCGCCTGGGTCGGGTGCGGAGAGGGGAGCCGCGGCGGACGGGCTGACCCCGCCGCCCGCACCGGCCTCCTGGATCGCGACGGTGGGGGTCCGCGAGTCGAGCACGAGCGCGCCGGCGCCTCCGGCCGCGAGCAGCCCCGCCGTGGTCAGCGCCAGCACCCGGGTGCGGGACCGCCGCCTGCGCGCCCGCCGGCGCTCGTCCCGGCCCGAGGAGCGTCGCGGCCCGCCGAGGGGTGCCACCGGGCTGCCGTACGCGCCGCCGGTGCGTGGCGCCTCGGCCGGCCGGGCCGCCGCAGCCGCCGCCAACTCCTCGGCGGGACGCCCGCATCCGGGGCAGGACAGGGCGCCGTTGAGATGGCGTCGACAGGTGCGGCAGTAGTCCATGAGGTCTTCCGTGGCGTACGAAGCGCTGGGGGAGCACAGCCCGCGGGGCTGTCACCACAGCCTAGGGTGACCGGGACATGGCTTAACGGATGGTTCGTGTGTGGCTTCTGGGGAGAACTTGTGCAACCCGCGACCCGGCCCGGCCTCACGGCAGGACCGGGCCGGGCATGCGGCTGAAGGGTCAGTCGCGCAGCGTCCTCATGGCCGCCGTCCAGGCCTCCAGCTGGTCGAAGAGGCCGGTCGCCGTGGCGTCGTGGTGCTCTGCCGGCTTGAAGACGGAGAGGTTCTCGAAGTCGGAGAACAGGGAGAAGCTCAGCTGCCGGCTGACGTGAACGAGTTGGAGCGTGGTCGCGATGCTGCGCAGGTGCTCGACGGCGCGGACGCCGCCGACGGTGCCGTAGGAGACGAAGGCGGCGGCCTTGTTGTTCCACTCGGCGTAGGCGAAGTCGATCGCGTTCTTCAGGACTCCGGGGATGGAGTGGTTGTACTCGGGGGTGACGAAGACGTAGCCGTCGAACTCGGCGATCTTGGCGGCCCATGCCTTGGTGTGCTCCCCCTGGTACTGGCCCATGGACGGCGGCAGTGGCTCGTCCATGTGCGGCAGGGGCCAGTCGGCGAGGTCGACCAGCTCGTACTCGGCGCCGGTTCGGGCGTCCGCGCGGTCGACGACCCAGTCGGCGACGGCCTTCCCGTTGCGGCCGGGGCGGGTGCTGCCGAGGATCACGGCGATCTTGAGGGTGTGCATGAGTGAGCTCCTCGCGGGTCAGCCCAGCGGGTCGGCGCCGCCGGTGGCGCGGTGGGCCCGGATGGTCGCGGTGGCCACCACGGTGATCTCGTCACCGTCGACCTGGGCCTGCGCCACGGTGAAGGTGAGCGGCGCGCGGACGCCGTGGGCGCTCAGCCGGCCCTGGAGGGCCAGGGCTCCGGCCCGGTCCAGCTCGGCCCCGGTCGAGGTGAAGGTGATGTCCGGGTGGGCGGCGGTGTCCAGCAGCGCCTTGGAGAGCACCTGGCGGTCCCGGTTCCGGTTGCCGGTGTCGAAGCTGGCCGCGTCGGCAACGGCGTCCACCCGGGACCGCGTCAGCGGCTCGGCGAGGGAGATGGTGCCCCCGCGCAGCCTGACGCTGCCGTGGACCTTGCCCATCCCGAAGAGGTGCCTGGTGGTGAAGGTGACCACGCAGCTGGGGACATCGATGGCGTACTGGCCCGGTGCTGGTGTCGCGGTGGTCATGATGACCTCCTGTAGGTTGAACCTTCAAGTCAAACCCTAGACCCCCTGGCTTGAAGGTTCAAGTTGTACTCGGCCCATGAATGACTCGGCCCGCACCCCGCCGGCGGACGCCAGCTGCGGGCGGTACTCACCGACCACCGCCGTCGCCAGCGGCCGCGCGTCGGTGTTTCACCTTCGCCCGTGGAGCACTCTGATCAGCTTCAGCGCGCGGGCCATGTCGGTGCTGGTACGAGCGAAGGTGAGCAGGCGGATGGGCGCGCGGAAGCGTTGCCCGGCGACTGCTTGGGGCCTGCTGAACTCCCGTAGGCCGTCGGCTCCGTGGACCCGGCCGAAGCCGGAGCTGCCGGTGCCTCCGAAGGGCAGGGCGGGGACCGCCGCGAAGGTCACCACCGCGTTGACGGCGGCGGCACCGACGGTGAGGCGCCGGGCGATCGCAGTGCCGGTTCTGCGGTTCCCGGAGAAGACGGAGGCGCCGAGCCCGTAGCCGCCGGCCTCGGTGCGCAGCACGGCCTCGTCGAGGTCACGTACCCGGTTGACCACCAGCACCGGGCCGAAGGTCTCCTCGGTGACGGCGCTGCTGCTCTCCGGAACATCCACCAGCACGACCGGGTCCACATAGGGCGCCCGCACCGACCCCGGGCCGCCCACGACGGCCCGGCCGCCGCTGATCAGTGCGTCGGCGATATGCCGAGAGATCACCTCGATCTGTTCCGGTACGACGATCGGTCCGTAGTCGGCGTCCGGTTCGCCGCCTGCTCGCACGGATGCGCAGAGGGCCACGATCTCGGCCAGGAAGATGTCATATACCTGTTCGACGACATAGACCCGCTCGATGCCGACACAGTTCTGCCCGGAGTGGTTCATCGAACCCCAGACCGCTGCCTCCGCCGCAGCACGCAGATCGGCGTCGGCTGCGACGATCATCGCGTCCTTGCCGCCGCACTCGGCGACCAGGGGGGTGAGCGTCTTCGAGCATTCCGCCATGACCTTCCTGGCGGTCGCGGTGGAACCGGTGAAGGAGATCTTGTCGACACCGGAACCGCAGAGCGCTGCCCCGGTCTGCCCGCCTCCGGTGACCAGCTGCAGGACCGGCTGCTCGGGCACGACGGTGCGGAAGGAGTCCAGCAGCCAGGTGGCCGCTCCGGGGGTGTACTGGCTGGGCTTGAGGACGACCGCGTTGCCTGCGGCGAGTGCGGCACCGATCGCGCTGAGCGGGGTGAACACCGGGTGGTTCCACGGTCCGATCACTCCCACCACACCGAGCGGCCGGTACTCGACGCTCGCTGCCTGGTCCGCCGTGACCAGTCCGCTGGAGACCCGGCGGCGCTTGAGTACCCGCTCCGCATGTCGAGCCGCCCAGCTCAGGTGCCCGAGCGCGAGGGCCACCTCCAGCCGGGCGTCGTCCAGCGGCTTGCCGGTCTCCTGCCGGACCAGTGCCGCGAGCTCGTCGAGCCGCCGTGCGAGCAGTCCGGTCCAGGCCAGCAGGCGCCGTCGCCGCTCCCGGGGCCCGAGCCCGCCCCACCACTGACCGGCCGCTCGCCCGCGCCGCAGGGCCTCGCGGATCTCGTCGGGGCCGTCGACCGGGTACTCCTCAAGGGGCTGTCCGGTCAACGGCGAGACGGTGGGGAAGGTCGCTGCCGGGGTCATTGGACTCCCGTCCTCTCAGCGGATGCGTGGATGGAGCCGGGTGACCGGGCCGGGCCGGCCTGCGGCGGCCGCGTTTCGGCGGGCGCCTGCCTTTTCAGCAGGGAGCGGCGGAGAACTGCCGGCCGGAGCATGGAGTACGGCCCGCTCTGCAGGTTCAGGACCTTCAGCAGCGCCGCGTTCACCGTCGCATCCGTTCCCGCTGCCCGCAGTACCCGGTCGAAGTACGCCTGCATGATGCTCGCGTGGAGCGGACGGCGTCCCTGCTGGTGCGGCGGCAGGTAGCGCAGGTCCTCCCCACTGGCGATCAGCCACGGGTCGGCCCCGCTGCGGGCGGCGCGCCGCTGGATTCGTCGCCCGAGGGGCCTGGAGGAGCGACGGGAGAGTTCCTCCCCCACCGCCAGTGCCGTCACCGCTGCGACGGACATGCCCTGCGCGTACATCGGATTGAGCGAGCACAGGGCGTCGCCGATCACCGCGAAGCCCTCGGGCCAGCGACGTTCGCGCTCATAGCGGCGCCGACGACTGTCCGGGACCCGGAAGGAGTGGATCGGCGACAGCGGCTTCGCCTCGCGGATCGCCTCGTACAGCACCGGATCGCGCAGGCTGCGGGCGAACTCCAGGAAGCCCTCCTCGCTGGTCGGCGGGTCGTCACCGCCGACTCCCACGAGGCTGACCATCCACCGGCCGCCGTCCACCGGCAGCAGCATTCCGCTGCGGGTGTGCTCCGGCGGCTGGGTCTGCAGCAGGATCAGACTCCAGTCCGGCGCATGGGCCTCGTCCGGTCGCTGGTACCAGCGACTCACATAGCTGACCTTCGTGGGCACGGACGGTTCCTGGGCCGGCTGCCAGCCGAGTTCCGACAGCCACCTGGAGGCTTTGGAGCCGCGCCCCGACGTGTCCAGCACCAGGTCCGCCGGGATGTCCTGCTCCTGCTGCTCGTCACGGTCGCGCACACGGACCCCCGCCACGCCCTTGCCATTGGAGGACGGGATCAGGGCTGTCACCTCCGTGGCCTGCAGCACCTCGATGCCGGGGTGGGACAGCACCCGCTGCCGCACACTCCACTCCACGAGGTCCCGGCTGGCCGAGACGATGGACATGCCCGGCCTGAAACGTGAGGACCATCCGGCCGGGGTGAGCCAGAGGGCGTCACCCGGCCAGTCCAGCGGGACGGCGCCGCGTTCCAGGAGCTCGCCGACGATGCCCGGAAGCAGGGTCTCCAGGGACTCCAGACCTCGCCCGAGCAGCAGGTGGGTGTGCCTGGACTGGGGGACCCCCTTGCGGAACTGCGGGGTCGGCGGAAGGCGGTCGCGTTCGACGACGGTGACGGACCCGTAGTGCGGGGCGAGGACGTGCGCGGCCAGGAGCCCGGCCATGCCGGCCCCCACGACGACCGCACGCCCGCGCGGGGCAGCGGTGGCCGCAGCGCGCGCGGTGGCGGCCGGCCCTTGCGGCTGCGGGCCTCGGAGGTTCATTCGGAGGTTCATCAGGCCACCGAGGAGTCGGTGAGCGCGTGCCGGAGCAGTCCGCTCGCGCCGCTGTCACGTGCGGGGGCGGCCGGTTCCAGGCGGCTGGACAGATGGCCGAGGGCCAGCAGCGCGAAGATGTCCGCGAGCGCTGCCACACGGAAGATGAACGGCCGCGGGCCGATGGAGTCGGAAGGTGCCGAGACGGTTCCGTCCTGCCTCTGGCAGGACAGGATGAACTCGGCCGCGCGGATCGCGGGTCGGACGTCGTCCTGGGCGGACAGCGCTATCAGGGCGTAGGAACTGCTGAGGGCATCGCTCGCGTCCCCGGGCCGCCAACCCCAGCCCCCGTCCGGGTTCTGGGCGCCGTGGACGAGCCCCAGCGCGCGTTCGCGTATCCGTCCACTGGCGGGGGCCGTGTACGGGTCCGCCTGCCCTGTCGCCAGCACCGCACGGAACACCGTGTGGAAGGAACTCGCGCTCCAGTCCGGCTCGAAGCTCCCGTCACGGCGCTGGGCGGCCTCCAGGAAGGCGAGACCGTCCTGGATGGCCGTGGAGTGACGATCGCGCTGCACGCCCAGAGCGTTGACGGCGGCCGCGGTCATGCAGGCCTCCGGCGGTTCACCCTCGATGTAGGTGGGGAAGCCACCACTGCCGTCCCGGACACGCCGCAGGCAGTCCAGGGCTGCTTCGATGGAGGTCCGGTAGCGGACCCGGTCCAGAGTGTGCAGGAACTCCACGGCCACGGAGATGTCGTCGACGTCCGTCTGCTGCGTCAGATCCGTGAACGCCCAGCCCCCGTTGCCGCGTTGCTGGCGCACCAGGTGGCCCGCCAGCCGGTGCAGTTCCTGGTGCGGCGCGCCGATGGCGGACAGGGCGAGGCCGGCGGTCGACGTGCACCAGGTGTCGGTGTCCGTGACGAAGGGGATTCCGCCGTCGGCCCGCTGGTGCTTGAGCACCTTCCTGATGCCCTGCTCGACTGTCTCGTCCATACCGGGCAGACCCGCCAGGGCGTTCAGCACCGAGAGGTGGATGAGGACGTTCCCCTCCCAGACGTCGGCGGTTTGCTGGGTCGAGAGCAGGAGTTCCAGTTCGGTGGGACGGATGTCGTGGGCGCGGTCGAGCGCACGATCCATGATCACCTTGAGCGAGACGACCTGAACCCGCGCCCAGGAGTGCAGACCGGTGAGCTCGAAGGCTGCCGGGTCCGGTACCGGTGGGTCGAAGCCGAAGAGTGCCAGGATCGCGTCGATCATCACCTGCTTGCGCAGGCTGGTGAAACGCGGCGCCTTCGCCAGGAAGCTGTTCATGAACGCGGAAGGGGACTCGGCCCGACCGTCGAGGGCCGCCCCGACCAGGACCCGGTCCAACGGGTCGACGGTGTCGCCGCGCCTCTTCAGGTAGTTCACCAGAGCGCTTCGGGCCAGCGGCTCCAGCCCGGCCGCCTCCAGCAGCCGCAGGCACAGCGCGGACTCCAGGACGCGGCTCTCACAGGGGTCCCGTAGGGCACCGAGCGGCTGGATCCGCGCGAGCAGACTGCCGGCCAACCGCTGACCGGCATCGTCCAGGTGCGCGGGGAAGTCCTTGCGCGACCACAGGGACATGCCGGGCCGATGAGTGGGAACTCTCATGGTTATCGCTGCTCCGATCGTGTGGGGAGGTCCTCGTAGCGGCCCGACTCCCGGCTCCAGTCCAGGCTGCCGCGCATCAGGTGCTCCAGACCGCGGACGTAGTTGTGAGCGGCCAGGCGCTCGGCATCGTCGAAGAGTTGCGATTCCAGCGCGGCGAGAAAGCGGTCACGCAACCGCAGGTAGTCCTCAAGGCGTTCGCTGATCAGGTCCCGCACGAGCTGCCCGGCCTGCTCGCGGTCGCAGTCGCGGGCCTGCTGGATCACCAGAACCAGGTTGTGGAACTCGCCGGCTCTGAGCTCCTTCTCAAGGGACAGCAGGTCGTTGATCGCGCACGCCACGTCGCCGGCCGCCCAGCGCAGATCGCCGTACACCGACTGCGCGACCACGTCCGGCGACAGTTGCGTCCCGGCTGCCAGCTCGACCAGGTCGGTGAGCACGGCCCAGCCCGATGTCCCGCGCCGCAACGCCAGATACTCGTCCGGAGCAGGCGGCCGCAGCCGTGCGCGGGAGCATGCCTCGCGGTGGATGGACTCCGCGAAGTCCTTCACGTCGGAAGCACACCGCTGCCACCACTGCGGCCCGACGGCAGCGACCAGTTCCCCCCGCAGATCCCACAGGGACCCGACCGGCGCCATGGGCCGGTCCTGCGGCGCGCCGTCCAGAGTCTCCGCCACCAGGTCGGCCATCAGCCGGCTCCGGCGCTGTTCGGCCGCCGGGTCCGCCGGGGCCAGGCAGTCGTCGTACAGGAAGAGCCAGAGCACGGCCTCACCGATCACCCTCGACTGATCCCGGTCGGCGCCGGGATACATCCTTCCCACGAGGCGGCCGTAGCGACCTGCGCGCCAGGCCTCAGGACCGACGATCGCGAGCATCCCCGAACGCTCCGCCCAGGAGTCGAGGTCCAGTTGCACGGCATCGGCATGGGGACTGATGCCGGCGGGGAAAGGGAGCTGGAGCGGCGATGGGGCAGCCCGCTCCGACGAGTCAACAGTCACAGCAATCCCTTCGACGGCGTGTGGTCGCCGAGGCTTCGGATCTGCGGAGGGGTTGCCCCGGACGACGGCCGGTAGTGGCACGTCCGCTGCCCGGGAGCCCGTTGGCTCGGGCGGACCGTTCGGCGTGCCTTGATATGCGAAAGGATCGAGCGGGACTCGGGCCGCTGTCCCTACGGACCTCCGTAAGCACACTTCAGCCAGAGAACTGGCCGGACAGTGAACCGGTCCGGCGAAGGCCCCGTTAATTCCACCAGGAGACCGGCGGAATGCCGGTACGGACGGGGGAGCAGACCTTGGAGGAAGCCGTGATGTCCCTTTCAGCAGCCAGCTTCCAGGTGGACCGGGAGACCACAGCCTCGCTCCCTCCTGGCTGTCCGCACGCCGAGGGTCAGCCGTACCCTCCGCCGACCTGGCGAAGCTTCGCGGCCGTCGCCCATGCGGCCGTCGGAGCACGGCAGGACGGGTGGGATCTGGCGCAGCAGGAGGCTGACCTGGCCCAACGCGCGGGGCAGCCGCTTGCGGCGATCCTGGCGCGGATCACCGCAGGCCTCATCCTCGGTGATCAGCGGGCATTGGAGGGACTGGCAGTGAACCTGCGCGAACTCCACCGAATCGCCGGTTGTGTTCCCTCCGCCCGCTGCCCGGTCCCCCCGGGGGTCGGGCAGCCGGGGAAACCGGAAAACACACTCACCGCCTCAGCGTTGGAACATCTCGATCTGTGGGGCCGCCGCATGGTCTCCGACCTGCTCCGGCAGCTGCCCGCGAATGCACAGTCAGGTTCCGTGAAGGCATCTTTGACTCCGCATCAGCAACGACTGGTGTCCCGCGCGCTGGTCGGCAGGACCAACGGGGAGATCGCCACGGAGTTCTCGATATCACGACGTGCGGTGGAATTTCACTTCACCAACATCTACCGGAAACTCGGAATCTCACATCGCTGGCAGTTGCACTCGACGCTCGTGGGCTGAGCGGCGCGGGTTCCGCGGAAGCAGCGGTGGTCCAGCCCTTGGTTCGAGCAGGTACGGGGACGACTGATGGACGACGGTGAAGGAGCCCACGGGCTCGACGAAGAAGCAGCGCGCCGATTGATCGCGCACTGGATGGCCACGGCCACGCTGGACGTCACGGACGCCGGGCCGCAGGGTGGTGTGACGGCGGGTCTGGAGGTTCCTCCCGCCGATGCCCACGCGGTCATCGTGACGGCGCGCCGCCTGGCCCTCCAGGGACTGTCGGCTGAACCGTTGCCGGTGCCGTCCCCGAGGCTGCGCCTGCTGGCCCAGGCTCTGGTGGTGGACCAGCACCCGTCCGCGCACACCTGGAACGAGCGCGAGCGCGCGCGGCTGGCGAAGTGGGTCGCGGTGCTTCTGCAGCGCTTCGGTGAGGACGGCGTCCAACGGCTGACAGCCGTACTCGCCTGCGGACAGGGCCCGTCCGGCCATTGCTGCGGCGTTTCACAGTGACAGCCGGTGCCGGTGGGACGGCCCTTCGGGCCCGCCCGGCAGGGCTTCACACGGCACTGGCCATGTCCCGTGCCTCCAGCACGGGGCGCAGCGCGCGGATCGCGTGGAAGTGCCGGGACTTCACGGTACCGGCGGGTACGCCCAGGACCGCGGCGGCCTCGGCCACCGACCGGCCGTTCAGGTGCAGCTCGACCAGAACGTCACGGTGGTGCGGCCGCAGCTCGGTCAGGGCTTCCTCCATGTCGCGCGTGGCAAGGAGCTGGTCGAAGGGATCGTGCGCCGCTGACGGCTCCACCGGGGTCTCCATCATGACTTCCGTGGCGCGGGCTGATTGCATCCGGTAGTGGTCGATGGCGATCCGGCGCGCCACGGTGATCAGCCATGGGCGGCTCAGCTCGGCTCCGCGGGAGACGGCATCAGGGTGCTGCCAGGCTCGCAGCAGAGTCTCCTGGAGGATGTCCTCGGCCCGGCCCCAGTCGCCGTAGGTGGCCCGCAGCAGAAGCTGCATCAGATATGGGCCGTGCATCCGGTAGAGCTCGCCCAGCGCGTGCTCGTCGAGGGTGGATCGCCCGCCCCGGGACGGAGTGGGGCCGTCGCCACTGTCCCCCTCGGCCCGGGTGCTGGGTCGCGCCGAGACGACACGTGGCGAAGTGGTCATGGGTCTGCCTCGATCCAGGTCAGGAAGGCTGCGGTGGCCCGCGAATCCGAGGTCTCCAAGTCTTCTTGGCGCATGGCCGGCAGACCACGACCGACCCACGCGGCTGCCCACGTACCAACCCACATACTTAGTGACAATTGAGTAGTATGTGGATTGCCTGACGGGTGAGTCGCTGCCAAGCCTCCGAGCACGAGCACGGCTCTGCGACCGTGCTGGGGCAGATCGAGGTAGAGGGGCCATGGGGACGGAGAGCAGCCGGACATTCGGCGAGTTGCTCAGGATGCATCGAATGGCTGTCCACCTCTCCCAGGAGGAGCTGGCTGAGCGCGCCAAGATGAGTGTCCGAGGGGTCAGCGATCTTGAGCGGGGTATTCACCAGGCTCCCTACCGCGTGACCGTGGCACAGCTGGCCACAGCCCTGGGGCTCGACGAAGAGGAGCGGGACCGGCTGGAGGCCGCGACCAGGAGGCAGCGCAAAACAGCGGTGCCATCGGGCCGGGCGCGGGTGTCGAGGCCGCACAACCTGGCCGAGGAGTCCACGTCGTTCATCGGCAGAGCGGGGGAGATCGCCGAGATCCAGGCCCTGCTGCGCCGTCCCGAGGGACGCCTGATCACGCTCACCGGCCCCGGTGGCAGTGGAAAGACCCGGCTGGCCCTGCGGGCGGCGGCTACGGTCCTTGATCAGTTCCCTGACGGCGTGTTCCTGGTTTCGCTGGCGCCGGTGACCGACGCCAAGCTGGTCGGGAGCGCGGTGGTCGAGGCCCTGGGCCTCGCGGTCGGTGACCGGAGCGACGTGGTCCTGTGCTTGAAGGAGCACCTGCGGGACCGGGCCGTTCTGCTGGTCCTGGACAATTTCGAACACCTGCTCGATGCTTCCTGGCTGCTGCCGGAGCTCCTGGAGGGGTGCCCGGGCGTGCGCATGCTGGTGACCAGCCGGGCCGTGCTGCGACTGTCCTGGGAACGGGTCTTCCCGGTCGCGCCGCTGGCCGTACCAGGTCCGCCGCACACCGGGGAGCACCAGGTGCTGTCGCACTACGAGGGTGTCGCGCTGTTCGTCGACCGCGCCATGGCGGCCAGCTCGGACTTCAGGGTGACCAGTGCGAACGCCCCCGCCGTCGCGGAGATCTGCTATCGGCTCGACGGCCTGCCGCTCGCCATCGAGCTGGCCGCGGCGCGGATCAGGATGCTCCCGCCGCAGGCGCTGCTCGGTCGGCTGTCGAGTCGGCTGAAGCTGCTGGTCGGCGGTGCCCGGGACCAGCCGAGCCGGCAGCAGACCCTGCGGGCGGCCATTGACTGGAGCTACAGCCTGCTCGACAAGCCCGAACAACGGCTGTTCATGCGCCTCGCGGTGTTCAACGGCGGTTGCACGCTGGACGCCGCCGCGGCGGTCTGCGGCTTCGAGGACGACAGTATGGAGGTGCTGGCCGCCGTCGGGTCACTGGTCGACAAGAGCCTGGTCAGCCGGGGCTCCGACACGACCAGCGGGGAATCGCGCTTCCGGATGCTCGAAACCATCCGCGAGTATGCGATGGAGTGCCTGGAGAGCAGCAGCGATTCGGAGGCAATCCGAAGGCGGCACGCGACCTATTTCGTCGAGTTGTCCGGACGCACCTCGGCCGATCTCGCCGCCGGAGTGCGCGACGAGTGGTTGGACCGGCTGGACGACGAGCACGACAATGTACGCACGGCGCTGCAGTGGGCCTATGACAACAACGAGACGGAGCTAGGGCTGCGCCTCGCCGTCCGGCTGGAGCAGTTCTGGGAGGCACGTGGCCAACTGGCCGAGGGGCGACGGTGGCTGGCCAACCTGCTGAGCAACGCCGAGGGCAGCCCGCCCGCGCTGCACGCGGCCGCCCTGCGCATCGCCGGCAGCAGGACCTTCGCGCCCGACCTGGCGCAGGCAGCGGTGCTGACCGAGCTGAGCCTGGGCCTCTACCGGGAGGCCCAGGACCTCAACGGCACGGCCGAAGCGCTGTACCAGCGTGGAGTCATCGCCTTCTACCAGGCCGACTACGCCCGCGCCAGGGAGTGCCTTGAGGAGAGCCAGGTGCTGGCCCGGGGCCTCGGTGACACGAACCTGTTGAGCCAGTCGCTGTGGACCCTGGCGTCGCTCGATCCGGCCGACGACGGACGGCGGGAGGCGAAACTGCGGCGGGCAGGGGGTGACAGCCTGGCCATGCGCCGGAAGCCGCTGCGCCCGGAGGACGCCGGAGCGGCACTGGACGTCCTGCTGTACAACGCGAGGGCAGAAGGCGACCTCGCCGGGATGCACAGTGTGTTCGACCAGATCATGGCGAACCTGCGTGATCCGGGCCTGCGCCCCGACCCGGTCCTGCGAAAGCGGCTGCAGCGGATCGCGTACGAGATGGCGACGATAGGCGACTACCCGCGCGGAACCGCCCTGCTCGACGAGGGCGTCCTACTCAATCTGCGCAACAGCAACCGTCGGGACGCCACATATCTGAAGACGTCACAGGCGCAGTTCCTCCGCGAGCAGGGGCACTACCAGCAGGCAGCCGATCTGGCCGCGGAGTGCCTGGAGCTGTTCCGCGAGTTCGATGACCTGCAGGGCGTCGCGATCACGCTGATCAGTCTCAGCGACGTCGCACGTGATCGCGGTGACCAGGCCCGTGCCCGCGACATCGCCGAACAGGGGCTGGCCGTGGCCCGGGACGTGGGCAACGTCCTGCTGGGGGGATACGCGCAGCACAATCACGGCTTCGCGGCCTGGCAGCTCGGCGACCAGCCCGGCGCCGAGCTGCTGTTCCGGTCCGCGCTCGACGCGCTGTCACCGATCGCGGAGGGGCGGGCCGAGGTCCTGGCGAGCATTGGGCTGATGGAGCTGGATCGCGGCCGCCTCGATCTGGCGGTGCAATCGTGCGAAGCGAGCCTGGCCGTCATCCGCCTCGGCGACCTGCCCTGGCTGGTGGCCACGAACCTGGAGGTCATGGCCGGGGTCCAGGCCACCGAGGGTCACGCGGATCTGGCCACCCGGCTGTACGGAGCCGCCGAAGCCGTACGACGGACCAGCGGCACCCCGGTGCAGCAGTCACTCCGGCCAATGCACGAACGTCTGCTGGCACTGGCACGGCAGGCCCTGGGGGATGAACGGTTCACCGAACTGTTCGAGCAGGGAGCGGGGATGTCGATGGCGACCGCCATCGCGACCGCCTTGACGGGAGTGGACCACCCGCGTCCGCCCGACGGGCCGGAGCGGCTCTGGCGTGGCTTCCGGGACTGATCCGCGGGCCACCCGCTCTGCCGGCGGCCGGTCAACAGGGCGGCCGTCGGCGGGACCGGGGATTCTCGGCGATCCCGCCGGCGGTCGGCGGACTCAGCGGGCGGTGGCCAGCAGCGCGGACATCGCCTCCAGCACCCGCGGCTCGACCCAGTAGTAGACCCAGGTCCCGCGCCGCTCGCAGGACAGCAGACCGACCTCGCGCAACTTCTTCAGATGGTGGCTGACAGTGGGCTGCGAGACGCCGACGTCCTGGATGTCGTACACGCATACCTCCTCCACCTCCTCGCTCGCGCGCGAGGCGATCTTGGAGAACAGCCGCAGCCGTACCGGGTCACCCAGGGCCTTGAACATGCCGGCCATGGTCGCCGCGTCGGCTTCGGACAACTCCGCCGAGGTCACCGGCGGGCAGCGTGGCACCGGGCCGTCCCGCAGGAGCGGCCGCTCCAGTGCAATCGGGTTCGCCATCTGTCTGTCTCTCTTGCGTTCGTCCAAGCAGTGCGGCACGGGGAAGTCCTCGCGGTCTGCGTTTCCGGGTGGGCCCCGACGTCGCCGATGACGGCGGGGACCACCCGGAAGTGGTGGGGACGTCAGCCGGTGAACGCGGTGAGTCCGTCAGGGGTGCCGAGCCCGGTCGGGCCGTCGTAGCCGGTCTCGGCCTCGCACAGGTAGGCCGGGGTGCAGGTGGCGGTCTTGCCCTTGGTGACGTCGTTGAGGGCGGACGGGTGGGCGTACAGGTCCGCCGCCGGGTAGTTGGTGGTCGGGGCGCCGGCGTCCGCGAAGACCGCGGCGATCAGCGGCGAGGCCACGCTGGTGCCGCCGTAGACCTCCCAGCCGGTGGCGCCGTAGGTCTCGTAGACCGCGACCCCGGTGGCCGGGTCGGCGACCGCGGAGACGTCGGCGACGGTGCGCTTGGAGCAGCCGGTGTCCGTCTGCCAGCTGGGCTTGGCGTCGTAGGCGGAGCAGCCGGAGCCGGCGCCCTCGGTGCTGCTGGTCGACCACACGCTCTCGGTCCAACCGCGGGTGTTGGACGCGGTCTTGAGCGAGGTGCCGCCGACCGCGGTGACGTACTGGGAGGCCGCGGGGTACTCGACGCCGTAGCCGCCGTCACCGGAGCTGGCGGTGATCGCCACCCCCGGGTGGTCGTAGTACTTGGTGTCGGACGTCGTGTCGGAGCTGGCCTCGGAGCCGCCGTAGCTGTTGGAGACGAACTTCGCGCCGAGCTTGACCGCCTCGTTCACGGCCGCGCCGAGGTTGGCGGTGCTCGCGGACTTGGCCTCGACCAGGATGATGTGGGCCTTGGGGGCTATCGCTGAGACCATGTCCAGGTCCAGCGACTCCTCCCCGGCCCAGCCCTTGTTGTTCTTCGGCAGGGTGCTGGTACCGGTCTGGCTGACCTGCTGGAAGCAGCCGCTGGCGGCGGTACACGCGGGCAGGCCGTACTGGCTGCGGTAGACGGTCATGTCGGCGCCGGCCTTGGGGTCGTTGTAGGCGTCGATGATGGCGACGGTCTGGCCGGCACCGCCGTTGGCCGGCAGGTTGTAGGCGCTCAGCAGGTCGCTGGGGCCGAAGCCGGAGGGGGCGGCGTCCGGGGTCACGCCCAGGGCGTTGACGTGCTCGGTGGTGTTGGTGACCCGCAGCGCGTCGCAGGCCATCTGGCCGGCGGTGCGGGGCACGGCGCAGGAGCGCACCCAGGAGACGGCTGCTCTGGGAACGGGCTGGGCGTTGGCCGGGGTGGTGGACACCAGGGCGGTCGTGGCGAGCGCCGCCGAGCCGAGGAGGGGGAGCACGATCCAGCGGCGGCGGTGGGACTGCGATGCGGCAAGCACGGTAGTGCCTCCAGGAGTTGAGGGTTTTCCGGGTGCGGGAAACGGGTGCCTCCCCGGGTAGGGGTGGCATCTGGCGAGAAGGTTACTGACGAGTTCATGACCAAACAAGAAGGACAGTGCGACAGATTTCCGCATCTATCCGTATGTACCTGGGCAAGCGATTTAAATTCCCCCAATCGGCGGGGGTACCCCGCCAGTCGGGGGGGTTACCGACGGTCCGTCAACAACCCACGGGAGCGCAGTACATGACGCTCCAACGGTGAGAAGACGACGAGTTCCACACAGACGCCGATGAACAGGATCAGCAGGATCGTTGCCAGCACTGTCGGCATGTCCTGCTGGTCACGGGCGTTCTCCAGAGCCTGCCCCAGGCCGATCCCCAAAGCCGGTGAACTGGCGATGAGTTCGGCGGCCATCAGCGAACGCCAGGCGAACGCCCAGGCCTGCTTGAGCCCGGCCAGGTACCCCGGCAGCGCCGCGGGTATCAGCACATGGCGGACCCCCCGCAGCCCGGTGGCGCCGAGCGTGCGCCCGGCCCGCAAGTAGATCGGCTGGACCTGGTCGACGCCGGCGACCAGGCCGTTGGCGATCGAGGGCACCGCGCCGAGCAGCACCACCGCGTAGATGGTGGCGTTGCTCAGCCCGAACCAGATGATCGCCGGCGGCACCCAGGCCACCGACGGCATCGACTGGAGTCCGGACAGGATCGGCCCGATCGCCGCCCGGACCAGTCTGGACCTGGCCACCAGCAGCCCAATGGGCGTGCCGATCAGTACCGAGATGAGGAAGCCGAGAATGCCCCGGGACAGCGAGGTCCAGATCATGGCCCCGATGGTGCCCTGCAGCCACTGGTCGTGCAGGCTGTCCCAGACGTCCAGCGGACCCGGTAGCAGATAGGCGGGCTTCACGTGCGCCGCGTACACCCCCTGCCAGGCCAGCAGGACCAGGACCACGGCCGTCAGCGGCGGCAGCGCCTTGGCGAGCAGCGTCCGCCCCAGCGGGGCGCGTCGGACCGGGACATCCTCCAGGGCGTCCAGTCCGGCGCCCAGATCGGCCATGTCCGACTGCTGCTGTACCTCAGTGCTGGCCATGGCGGCGGATCTCCCCACGGAGCTGGTCGGTGATCTCGATGGAGAGAGCCGACACTCCGGCGGACTCGATACGACGGGGCTGTGGCAGGTCGATCCGCCACTCGCGGACCACCCGGCCCGGCCGGGAGGAGAGCAGCACCACGCGCTGGGCCAGCCGCACCGCCTCCCGGACGTTGTGTGTGACAAACATGACGGACAGCGGCCGGTCGGCGGCACCCGCCGATCGGGGGGATTCGGCCCAGATCCGGCTGAGTTCCTCGTGCAGCACATCGCGGGTGATCGCGTCGAGCGCGGCGAAGGGCTCGTCCATCAGCAGCACCGACGACTCCTGCGCCAGCGCCCGGGCCAGCGCCACGCGTTGGCGCATACCGCCGGACAGCTCATGCACCCGCCGGCCGTACGAACCCTTCAACCGCACGAGTTCCAGCAGCCGTTCGGCCCCCTGGCGGCGCTCGGCCGACCGGACACCGCGCAGCCGCAGGGCGAGTTCGATGTTCCGGCCGGCCGTCAGCCAGGGGAACAGGGCATGCTCCTGGAACATCAGCGCCGGCCGGTGGCCGGGCACCTCGATGCTGCCGCGGGTGGGCTGCTCCAGGCCCGCCACCAGGTTCAGCAGGGTGGACTTGCCGCAGCCGGAGGCACCCAGGACGCAGACGAACTCGCCCGGGGCGACGGTCAGGCTGACGTCGTCGAGGACGGCCTGGCCGCCCCCGGGGCGGCCGAAGGACTTGGAGACGTGGTCGAGTCTCACTGAGTACTGCGCGGTACCGGTAGCGCCGCTGAGCGGCGTACCGGTGAGTGCCGGGTCCATCCGGTCACCTCCTGGTACGGATCGGGGTTCGGGCCGGGGTGCGCTGTGGCGCGCCGCGGAGCTGGGTTCCGGGCGCGGGCTACCGCGCGCCGTCGATGCGGTGGTCGGCAAACGGGGGTTCCTCTCTGTCCTGGAGTTCCGGCGCTCCCGACCGGGGCGCCGGTCACCGGGAGGCGCGCCGTTGGCGCTTCCTCGCCCTGGGCCGGCGGGTGGAGGTGCGGCTCGGAGCGGCGGTCGGGGCGGCGCTGCTGCGGTCCAGCCCCTGGATCGAGAACCGCTCCAGGCTGAAGTAGGGAGCGAGTACCTGTTCGTAGCTGCTCCTGGCGATGTAGCTCTGGAGCTGGTCGTGGTCCACCGCGTCGTCGACGGCCATGAGGATCGTCAACTGGCTCACGGTCATGTAGCGGTCCGCGATCCGCCCGTTCTGCGGGC